>Ga0187894_10000010_pt1 | contig 365141 bp, 365 predicted proteins | sample GBC1701081metaG_FD_136650 | JGI IMG/M metagenome (GOLD analysis project Ga0187894, IMG submission 136650) | White microbial mat communities from a lava cave in the Kipuka Kanohina Cave System on the Island of Hawaii, USA - GBC170108-1 metaG ... | reverse complement strand
GGTGCAGGCTCAAAGACTGGCGGCGCATCGCAACCCGATACGACAAGCTCGCCAGAAACTTCCTCGCAGGCGTAATCATCGCAGCAGCGGTCATCTACTGGTGCAATTGAGTCCGGACCCTAGGCCGAAAGCGCGCCGAGCGGCGGCGCGCTGCGTTGCAGGACGGGCTTGATCGCGATGCTCGAATTGAGCCGCGAGACGCCGGGCACCGGCGAAAGCGATTCGGCGACGAAATTCTTGTAGGCCTCGATGTCGGGAACCAGCACGCGCAGCAGATAGTCCGCGCCGCCCGTCATCATGAAGCAGCTCATCACCTCGGGCATCTGCATCACGCGCTCCTCGAAGGCGGCCAGCGCGTCCTTGCGCTGGCTTTCCAGCGTGACCGACACGAAGACGTTGATCGGCAGGCCGAGCCGTGCCTCGTCAAGCCGGACACCATAGCCGGCGATATAGCCGGCCTCCTCCAGCATCCTGACGCGGCGGAGCGCCGGCGTGTGGGAGAGCCCGACCCGGTCGCCGAGCTCGTTCCAGCTGATTCGCCCCTCCTCCGCCAGCACGGCGAGGATTTTGAGGTCGATGCGGTCAAGGCCTTTGGTCATATTCTGCTCAAATATGCCATTTATTATTCAGATCGTCCACAAACATTCGCTATTCAGGCCAGATTAGCATGTTATCCCACGCTACTTCTGCTATTCCGGTACTCCAGCGGGAAGGAGGTGTGATCTCATGCCAATGGCAGCACGACAGGCGCGGACATGGACCTTCGTCGGTCTCGCGATCGCCTTTCTCGCCGCACCCTTGTTCGTCTTTGTCTATCGCCAGCTCGCGGCCAACCCGGCTGCCGGCGCCAGCGTCGCGCTTCGGGAAACCCTCATCCTGGCGATGGTCGCCTTGCTGTTGTGGATCGTGGTTTCGCGCGAAAAGCTGCCGCTGTCCTCGATCGGGCTGAGCCGGGACGGCATCGGCCGATCGCTGGCCTGGGGCGTGGCCGTCGCCTTCGTCTGCGCGGCGGGCCTCGCCGCGATCCTCACCGCATTTCACTTTCTCGGGATACGCTATGGCTCCGGCGGCGGCGCGATCTCGGTGTCGCTCTGGGCGACGACGCTGACGGTCGCGCGGGCCGGCATCGCCGAGGAAATCTTCTACCGCGGCTATGCGATCGAGCGGATCCAGGCGCTGACCGGCAGCCGCTGGCTGGCGGCGCTGATCCCGCTCATCGCCTTCGCAGCCTTTCACTATCCGCAGGGCCTGCCGGGGATCGCCATCGCCTTCCTGCTCGGCGCGATCCTGACCGGCTTCTATCTGTGGAAGCGCAATCTGGTCGCGAACATCTTCGCCCATTTCCTGGTCGATTTCGTTCCCAATGTCCTGTTGCCGCTGCTCGGCGGAGAATGAGGCGCGATCAGTCTTCCCTGACCGGGTAAGGGCTCCGCGCACGCCTTTCGGCGGCCCGTGCCTCGCGGTCGCGCTCCGCCTGGCCCGCCGGCGCGCCGAACAGGCCGGTGCTCAGCAGCAGCGCCCGGTCCCGGACACGATCGCAAATCATCTCATCCACTCCCTCTTCAAGCGGTCGCAAAGACGTTTCCGCGAATCGCTCTATGGCATCGACCGGCTGAATGCGGACTGGCGGGATCGTGCAGCTTCCGGAAAGCTTCGCGGCGGCGATCGCCCTTGCCTTTCCCCCGAGAGGCCCTTTATCCCGACCGCATCACTTTGGGGGATTGATCATCATGAAGACGATTTCACTGACCGCTTTGCTGCTCGCCTCCGCGCTTTCCCTCGCGGGCTGCAATCGGGGCGCCGCGCCCGCCAACAACAATTCCGGAGGCAAGCCCGAGGCGACGAACGCGCCCGCGCCGGCGCCCGCCCCCGCCACCAACGAGGCGGCCGGCGGCGACGAGGGCGGTGGCCCGCCGTCCACGACGGTCGGCACCGCCCGCCAGAATTTCTCGGTGGTCAACGCGACCGGCCATGTCGTCATGACGCTCAACGTCTCGCCGACCAGCGAAAGCGAATGGGGCCCGGACATCCTGGGCAGCCAGGTGCTCCAGTCCGGGCAGACCGGCCAGGTCGTGTTCGACCGGGCGGAAAGCCAGTGCAATTACGACCTGCGCGTGACCTATGACGACGGCGACACGAGCGAGATGCGCAACATCAATCTCTGCCAGACCGCGACCGTCCAGCTGGTCGACCAGCAATAGGGACTGCTGTTTGAGATTGGCGGCGGGCCCGGCCATGGGCCTGCCGCTCGATCTCGAGGGCACGGGCAGTCAGCCTGTGCCGCGCCGGGCTGGTCGCCACGATGACCGCCACGTATCTCTTGCAAGGGGCTGCCGACACGCTCACCATGCGCGGGTGGGAGGTTCCCGATGGCCGAGACGCCCGAGCGGCCGCGTGCCGGACGCTGGACCAATCCGCTGACCGTGGCGGTGGTCGCCGCCGCGCTCGCCGGCTTCTCCAATCTTTGGCTCGCTTATGAAAACAACCGGACGGCGCTGGCCCTGGAGCGGAGCCGGGCCGAATCCGGGCGAATATTGGAGATGCTGAAGGCCGGCGATCCGGCGCGGGTGCGCGAGAATTTGCGTTTTCTGATCCAGCTCGGGCTGGTCCAGGACCCGGAGCTGCGCGGCCGGATCGAGGCCTGGGAAGCAAATCCGCAGCGGGCACCGCCCTACCTCTCGCCGGCCGGCAGCGCCCTCGGCACCGGCACCGGCGCCGGCAGCGCCCTCGGCACAGGGGCCGGCGGCCATGCCGATCCGGCGAGCGGGCAGCGGACGCGGGAGACGCAGAAGGCCAGCGGCGGCTATTGAGCGTCATCGGGACGGCGGCTAGAGCGGGCCATTGATGACCGCGCCCTTCCCCCACCGCCATCTGCTCGGGATCGAGGGCCTCTCCGCTGCCGATCTCCTCGCCATTCTCGACGCCGCCGAGCCCTGGATCGCGTTCAACCGGGGGGGGCGCAAAGCCGACAAAAGGCTCGCCGGCCTCACCCAGATCAACGCTTTCTTCGAGAGCAGCACGCGCACGCTCTTTTCCTTCGAGATCGCCGGCAAGCGCCTCGGCGCGCAGGTCTCGAACTTCCATCCCGCCGCCTCCAGCGTCCGCAAGGGCGAAAGCCTGAGGGATACCGCGCTGACCCTGAACGCGATGCGGCCGGACCTGCTCGTCATCCGGCATGAGGCCGAGGGCGCCGCCGCCGACGTCGCCGCGATCATGGACTGCCCGGTGATCAATGCCGGCGACGGCGCCGGCGAGCATCCGACCCAGGCCCTGCTCGATGCGCTGACCATGCGCCGCCGGCTGGGCCGGATCGAGGGGCTGAAGGTCGCGATCTGCGGCGACATCCTGCACAGCCGGGTCGCCGGCTCCAACATGCGCGCCTTGCCCTTGCTCGGGGCCGAGCTCCGGCTGGTCGGGCCGGCGAGCCTGCTGCCGCGGGACAGTGGCCTGCCGGCCTTCACCGACATGGACGAGGGGATAAGGGGCGTGGACGTGGTGATGATGCTGCGCATCCAGCGCGAGCGGATGGAGGAGGCGTTTCCCGACACGGTCGAGGATTATCATGCGCAATACGGCCTGACGCGCGCCCGCCTCGACGCGCATGCCCCGAACGCGCTGGTCATGCATCCGGGGCCGATGAACCGGGGCGTGGAGATCGAGGGGGCGCTGGCCGACGATCCCGCGCGCTCGGCGATCCTCGAGCAGGTCGAGCTCGGCGTCGCGATCCGCATGGCCTGTCTCGACCTGCTCACCCGCGACCGCCGCGCCGCCGCCTGAAAGCAGAAAGAAGGCAACAAAAAAGGGCGGCGGGTTATTTGGCCAATCCCGCCGCCCTTCAGAGGGGACCCGAAGGTCCTGGGAGAACGTCCGTCAGACGTTGCGCTGGCGCGGATTGGCGTAGCGCGCGGCCCAGCGGATCGAGGCGTCGCCGGCGGCGGCGCGGACGAAGCAGAGGCCGCCCTGATTCCTGATCTGGCCGCAGAGGCGCTGCGCATCGGCACTCGAGGCGAAGCCCGAGACCGAGACGCGGTGCAGGGTGCGGCCGCCATAAGCGAAGGTGGTGGTCAGCGGCCGGCGACCGGCAAGCCCGTAGCGTGCCGAGGCCTGCTGCCAGGCACGCTCGGCATTGGCCTCGTTGCTGAAGGCGCCGAGCTGGACGACGACCGGAGCGTTACCGGAACGGACCTGGCCGTCGACCTGCTCGAACGAGCGGCGCGGCAGCGGGGTGACCGCGGCGGCGCGGATGTAGGCGGCGCGGCGCGGCACGACCGGCGCGGGCGCGGCGGCAACCGGGACGCGCGGCTGCACGAAAGTCCGGCGCGGCGCGGGCGCCGGCGCCGGGATCGGCCCTGCCTGGAAGGCGGGCGCCTCGTCGGCGACGGCAGGCACGGGCGCGGCATCGTCGGCGAGCTCTTCGGCGGGCGCCTGGTAGCGGACCTGCACCGCATTCGGGCGCACGCGGACCACGCGCGGCGTGGGCGCCGGCGTGGCCGGGCCCTCGGCAAGCGCCTCGGCCTGATAGGTTTCGGGCGGCGCCCAGAAAGCCGGCGCCTCGGCCGGGCGATCGTCGGCGGCGGCGAGCTGCGGTCCGGCCTGCGCTGGCGGCTCGGCCGGCGCGAACTGGGCGCGGGACGGCGCGGGCGCCTCGGCGACCTGGATGCGGTCGGCACCGGGGACGACCGGCTCGCTGGCACCGAGCGCCACCTGGACCGGACGGCCACGATCCGCGCCGGGCGAGACGCCGAGCAGGGTCGCGACCTGGGTCGGGCCGGCGCCGGGCCGGGCCATCTGCGCCCATTGCGCCATGCGCGCGTCGACCTCGGACGAGGGAATGTCCTGCGCCGCGATCACGCGGGCGCGGTTCCAGTCGCCGGCAAAGGCGTAGGCGAGCGCCAGATTCTGGCGGGTGCGCGGCGTCGCCATGGGCGAGCGCGCGGCCGATTCGAGCAGGTCCACGGCCCGCTCGGCGCGGCCGGCCAGGGCATAGGCAAGGCCGACATCGGCAGCGGGCGCGCGGTCGGCGATATTGTCGAGAATGCCGACGGCGGCGGCCGGGCGGCCCTGCGCGATATGGATCAAGGCGACGCTGAGCGCGCCGCGAACGTTCGAGGGATCCAGTTGCACCGCCTCGGCATAGGTGATGCGGGCGGAGTCGAAGCGGCCGCTTCTGAGATAGGCGTCGCCGAGCAGCATCCGGTAGCCGACGTCGCGCGGCGATGCCGTCACCGCCTGCTCCATCAGCGACGTTGCCTGGGCAAGATTGCCCTGCTGCAGCGCCCGCGAGGCCTGGTCATGATATTGCCGGGCCTGCCGGTCGGTCGGGCCGTTGGCCCGCGCCCCGGAGCGCATCGCGCCCGAGGGAGTCGCGACGCTGGTCATGGTCAGCGCGACCATCACGGTCGAGGCGGCGATCTTGAAGGCGGTCCTGTTCATCTCTCTGGCCTTTTCGTGGCTTCGATCAGTTTCGCTTGGCCTTCGCGGACACCGCCCGCTCGGCCAGGGCTTCGACTTCGGGAATGGAGGCAAGCAACTCGTCCAGCGCGCTGGTCACGATCTGCTGCGCCGACTGGCCGGTGACGGCCGTGGCGAGACGCAGGCGCAGATGGCGCTCGACGTCGAGACGCAGCGTGAAGGCGGCCTTGCGCCCCTCCTCCGCCTTCGGCCTGGCGACCGGGCGCTTGGGCAGCGGCACGACATGCGCGCGCGGCCTGGCGAGCGGGACCTCGACCGGGGCCGCCTCACCGGCGGCCTCCCCGGCGTCGATTTCTGCGTCGACCTCGTCCGGGAAGCTCTCGGCGATGGCGCGCTGCTGCGCGACCACCTCGGGCTCCTCGGCCGTCTCGTCGCCGCGGGGCAGCTTGGGCGCCGGGGTCAGCGCCGAGATCGAGCTCGGCACATGTTCGGGAAGCTCTTCCTCAAGCTCCTCGGGCGGCGGCGGCACCTGGCCCATGTCGTTCCAGCCGAGATCCTCGAAGCCGGTATAGCCCTGCGGGCGCATGGCGGGCCGCGCCGCACCCTTGCGGGCCAGCAGGCCCGAGGAGAGCGAGGCGTAGTTGCGTGCGTCGTTGTTGATCATGCCGCCCTCCTCACTGGCCGACCACGCGCCGGCCGAAGCCGGACTGCGGGCGGGAAACGAGGCTCTGCGGCACCGGACCGCCGGGCGCGGAGAAGACGGTACGGCGGAAGTTCTTTTCGAGCCGGTCGGCGACATAATCCCAGAGCTCGGCGACCTCGCGGGCCGACTTGCCGTTGGGATCGACCTCCATCACCGTGCGGCCGTCGATCATCGAGGCGGCGAAATCGGTGCGGTGGTGGAGGGTGACCGGGGCGACGGTGCCGTGCTGCGACAGCGCGACCGCGGCCTCATAGGTGATCTTCGCCTTGGGCGTGGCGGCATTGACGACGAAGATAAGGGGCTTGCCGGCCCGGTCGCACAGATCGACGGTGGCGCCGACGGCGCGGAGGTCATGCGGCGACGGCCTGGTCGGGATGACGACCAGCTCGGCGACGTTGATCACGCTCTGGATCGCCATGGTGATGGCCGGCGGGGTGTCGATGACGGCAAGACGGAAGCCCTGCTGGCGCAGCACCTCCAGATCGGCGCCGAGGCGCGCGACCGTGGTCTGGGCGAAGGCCGGCATCTCGTCCTCGCGCTCGTTCCACCAATCGGCGAGCGAGCCCTGTGGATCGATGTCGATCAGGCAGACCGGGCCATAGCCGGCGCGCTGCGCCTGCACGGCAAGGTGGCCGGACAGGGTCGTCTTGCCCGAGCCGCCCTTTTGCGAGGACAAAGCCAAAACCCGCATGTATCTTTCCTCAATTCCCACGCTTCAGGCGCCGGTTTGCGCCCCCGCATGCTAAAATCTGGTTAATGCGAAGGTTGGGAATCGAAGGGCTGCAAGAGAGAGCGGCGCATGGCGTAACGACCGTAATCTATGCTAATAAGCCGTTAACCATCCGCTTATAGGTTCGCCGCCAGAACTGCTTTCGACCGGAGGGGATTCCCGTCATGATCACAGCCAAACGCCTCTGGCTCCTCGCCACCGCCGCAAGTCTTGCCGGCGCGAGCCTTTCTGCCGCCGTCGCCCAGCCCGCCGGCGACGACGTCCGCGCCGGCATCGATGCCTGGGCCGCGCAAAATTATGACGAGGCGATCCGGATCTGGCGCCCGCTCGCCGATCGGGGCGATCCCGACGCGCAATACAATCTCGCCCAGGCCTATTTCCTCGGCCGCGGCGTGCCGCAGAACATGACTTTGGCCGAACAATGGTATGAGCGGGCCGCCCGCCAGGGTCATCCGGAGGCGACCGCCAATTACGGCCTGCTTCTCTTCCAGAACGGCCGCCGCCAGGAGGCGATCCCCTATGTTACCCGGGCCGCCGACGCCGGCGATCCGCGCGCGCAATATGTGCTGGGCACGGCCCTCTTCAACGGCGACATCGTCACGCGCGATGCGCCGCGGGCCTATGCGCTGATGAGCCGCGCCGCCGCGCAGAACCTGCCGCCCGCGGTCACCCAATTGGCCGAGATGGAGCGGCTGATGAGCCCGCAGGAGCGCGCCCGCGGCGTCGAGATGGCGCGCGAGATGCGCACCGCCCCGCCACCCGTGCAGATTGCCGCGCGCCAGACGGCGCCGACGCCGCGACCGCAATATCCGGCCCGCACGCAGCCGCGCACTGAGCCGCTGCCGACGCAGGTCCGCACCGCGACCACGGCGCCGCCGCGCCCGCGTCCCCCGGTGCAGACTGCGATCAGAGCCTCTTCCGTCGCCACCGCCGGCGGCCGCTGGCGGGTGCAGATCGGCGCCTTCAGCAACGAGGCCAATGCCCGCCGCGCCTGGGGCGCGGTCGCCGGCCGGCTGCCGGGGCTGCGGCCGAGCTATGTCCGCGCCGGCGCGGTGATCCGCGTCCAGGCCGGGCCGCTCGCCGATCGCGCCGCCGCCCAGCGCGCCTGCGCCGCCGCCGGCAACGGCTGCTATCCGGTGGCGCCGTAGGTCGAGGCCTTAACCTTATCTTTGCCGACGCCTGCTAGCCCTTCTCCCGAACCCGGGGGAGACGGAGATGGGCGCAGCGGCAAGCCTCGACGGACGCGGCAGCAACATGGCCTCGCGCTGGCGGCGCCGGCGGATGTGCGTGCTGATCGCGGACAACCCCTGCCCCGCCGCCTTGCGCCAGGTCTCCGCGGCCGGCGCCTTTCTCGAGACCAATGCCAGGCCCGTGCTCGGCGCCAGCGTCGAGCTGCACCATCCGGAGGCCGGCGCGATCCTGGCGGAGGTGTCCAGCGTCGCCCATGACGGCATCGGCCTCGCCTTCATCACCGGCGAGCGCAGCGTCGCCTTCGCCCTCGCCGCCATCGCCGCCGACATGAGCCGCCCGGCGGCCTAGTCCGCCGCCCAGTCCTTCATCGGATAGCCCTGCGCGAACAGGATCGCGCCGAGATCGTTGACGTCGATGCGGGCGTCCGCCGCCTCGGCCGCGGCGGGCTTGGCGTGCCAGGCGATGCCGAGCCCGGCTTCGATCAGCATCGGGATATCATTGGCCCCGTCGCCGACCGCCAGCGCCGCGGCCGGCGGGATGCCCCGCGCCTGCGCCGCCTCGAGCAGCGCCTGTCGCTTGCCCTCGGCGCCGAGAATCGGGCGGCCGACCGTGCCGGCGAGCCGCCCGTCGGCGATATGGAGCTCGTTCGAGCGCGCCGCGTCGAAGCCGATCGCCCCCGCCACGCGGTCGGCGAACAGGCTGAAGCCGCCCGAGACGAGCAGACACCAAGCACCGTGCGCGCGCATCGTGCGCACGAGCGCGCGAGCCCCGGGGCTCAGGCGGACGCGCTCGTCATGGCAACGATCGATCACGCCGGCCTCCAACCCCTTCAGCAGCGCGACGCGGGCGTCCAGCGCCGCCTCGAAATCGAGCTCGCCGCGCATCGCCCGTTCGGTCACCGCCGCCACCTCGGCCCTGACCCCGGCATAATCGGCGAGCTCGTCGATGCACTCAACGCCGATCATCGTCGAATCCATGTCGGCGACGAGCAGCCGGCGCCGCCGGCCCGCTTGCGGCTGCACCACCACGTCGACGCCCGGGAGCAGGCCCTCCAGCGCCGCCCGCGCGCCGCCCGGCGCCGGCCCGAGCAGAAGATCGCAGGCCCGCTCCGGCTCGACCCATTCCAGCCCCGCCGCGCCGCCCAACGCATCCTCCGCGGCCGAAATATCGCCGCGGGTGAGGCAATCCTTTGCTATCAGGGTTGCGATGAACATCGGTGTGGACATGAAACTCCCGCTCGCGCTTATCGCGGGGCCGACCGCGAGCGGCAAGTCGGCGCTGGCGCTGGCGCTCGCGGAACGCGCGGACGGCACCATCATCAACACGGACAGCGCGCAGGTTTACCGGGACCTTCGCATCGTCACCGCCCGGCCGACGCCCGGAGACGAGGCGCGCGTGCCGCACCGGCTCTACGGCCATCGCGACGGCGAGGACGTCTGCTCCGCGGCCGAATGGGCGGCCGAGGCGCGCGCGGAGATCGCCGCCGCGCATGAAGCGGGCCGCCTGCCGATCCTGTGCGGCGGCACCGGCCTCTACATTCGCACCCTGATCGAGGGCATCGCGCCGGTGCCAGAGATCGATCCGGCCATCCGCCGGGCGGTACGCGCGATGGCGCCGGGCGAAGCGCATCTGGCTTTGGTGCAGGAGGATCCGGCGGCGGCGCGCCGGCTGCGGCCGGGCGACACGACCCGGACGCAGCGCGCGCTGGAGGTGGTCCGCTCGACCGGGCGCACGCTCGAGGCCTGGCAGGCGGAGAAGGCCGGCGGGATCGGCGAGGAGGTCGCGCTCAGCCCGCTCATCCTGCTGCCGCCGCGCGCATGGCTTCACGAACGCTGCGACGCGCGGTTCGAGAAAATCATGTCGGAGGAAGGGATTGAGGAGGTTCGCTCATTGCTGCAGCGGAGACTGCCCGCCCTCGCCCCGGTGATGCGCGCGATCGGCGTGACGGAAATCGCGGCCTTCCTGCATGGCACGCTGACCCGCGACGAGGCGCTGGCGGCGGGGAAGATCGCGACCCGCCAATATGCCAAGCGCCAATATACCTGGTTCCGCCGCCAGCCGCCGGCCGACTGGCCCCGCTTCGAAAGCCCTCTGGACTCTTCATCCGTTCGGGCTGAGCTTGTCGAAGCCCTGTCCTTTTCCCGGGCCCGATGAGAAGGGCAGCCCTTCGACAAGCTCGGGGCGAACGGTGATAGCCCTATGAAAGTCTTTTTCGATGCCGATGCCGATCCTGCGCTGATCCGCGCCCGCCGGGTCGCGGTGATTGGCTATGGCAATCAGGGCCGCGCCCAGGCGCTGAACCTCAGGGACAGCGGCGTTCCGGTCACCGTCGCGCTGCCGGAGGGCTCGAGGCGGCGCGAGACGGCGGCTGCCGACGGCTTTGACGTCATGACGTCAGCCGAAGCGGTGGCGGGCGCCGATCTGGTCGTCCTGCTCGCCGCCGACGAGGATCATGGCCGCATCTACGCCGAGGAGATCGCGCCCAATTTGCGAGAAGGCGCGGCCCTCCAATTCGCCCATGGCCTCTCGATCCGCTTCGGACTGATCGAACCCCGCGCCGACCTCGACGTGCTGCTGGTCGCGCCCAAGGGGCCGGGCACCGCGCTTCGGGCCGATTATCTGGCGGGTTCCGGGCTCATCTCCCTGTTCGCGGTCGCGCAGGATGCGAGCGGGGGCGCCGAAGCGCTCGCTTTGTCCTATGCGGCGGCGATCGGCAGCGGCCGCGTCGGCATCCTACCGACCAGCTTCGCCGAGGAAAGCGAGGCGGATCTGTTCAACGAGCAGGCCGTGCTCTGGGGCGCGATCCCGGAATTGATCCATGCCGGTTTCGAGACTTTGGTGGCCGAAGGTTTCTCGCCGGAAATCGCTTATTTCGAATGCCTTACCGAAGTGAAGTTGATAGCCGATCTCATCTATGCGCGCGGCATAGCCGGGATGCGCGAGGCGATTTCCAACACCGCCGAGTTCGGCGCGCTGGAGGGCGGCGCGCGGATCGTCACTGCGGCGACCCGCGCCGAAATGCGCCGCATCCTGGCCGAGGTCCGCTCCGGCGCCTTCACCGAAAAGCTGCTGGCGGACGCCCGCGCCGGCTATCCGCGGCTCCGCGCCTCGCGCGCCGATGCCGCTTCGCACCCGATCGAAGAGATCGGCCGCAAGTTACGGAATTTGAAGGACTGACTTTGCTGGAAGCCTTCGTGGCGCCACCCGGAAAATAACCCGCGCCTTCGGCGACAAACCTGTTACAGTCCCGGCCAGTCGGCGGGAGGGGACGCTTGCCGGACGGGGGGCTCTGGACTCAATATTGGCATTACGACCGCATTGCGTCGTGCTTCGACGATGCGGGCGCGACCAATTATGCCGACAGCATCGCCGATGGCTGGCGCGCCTTCTTCGCCGATCTGGCGAAAGGCGCCTGCATCATCGACCTGTGCACCGGCAACGGCGCCGCCGCCCTGCTCGCCGCGGCGGACAAGCGCGCGGCCCGGATCGTCGCCGTCGACCAGGCCGATATCGATCCGCCGGCCTATGTCAGCCGCCATGGCGAGCTTTATGCCGCGATCGAGTTCCGTGGCGGCACCAACGTCGAGGCTTTGCCTTATGGCGACGGCGGCTTCGATGCGGTGGTGAGCCAGTACGGGATCGAATATTCGGACATGTCGCGCTCCGTCCCCGAATCAGTGCGGATGCTGGCGCCGGGCGGGCGGCTCCGCTTCGTCGTCCATGCCGCCGACGGGGTGGTGGCGCGCGACGCCGGGAAAGTGATCGCCGACGCCGACCTGCTGCTCCACGAGATCGATCTGCCGGGCCATGCCGCGCGCTGCTTCGAGGCGGTGCTCGCCGCCGAGCGGGGCGGCGGCGACGCCGGCCTTGCCGACACGAGTTTCGCCGGCTTTCAGGAGGCGCTCGTCCGGACCGCCCGCCACGTGCCGCAGGCCTCGGACCGGACGATGTTCAAAAACTCGGGCGCGGTGCTGCTCGACAGCTTCCAGCGCCGCGGCCATTTCGAGCTGGCGCAATTGCTCGCCAAGACCGAGCAGGTTCGCGCCGAGATCGCGCACCATCGCGCCCGGCTGGCGGCGCTGGTCGATTCGGCGCTCGACGCGAAGCAGGCGTTGGCGCTCGCCGACCGCCTCGGCGGGCTAGGCGGCGTCGCCGCCAGCCGCCCGCTCGGCAGCGAAGCCGGCCTGATCGGCCACGTGATCGCGGCCCGCTTTCCCTGAGGGCGGGCTAGGCCTCGCGGCGGACGCTCTCGCCAAGCACATAGGTGGGGATTTGCCGGGGCGGCGGCGGCGCGCCCAGGAAGCCGATGGCGAGGAACAGGAGCAAGTCGAGCGGCCAGAAGCCAAACGGCAGGCTGGCGCGATGGGGGATGGGGTCGAGCGTCGCCAATATGGCGCGAGCGTCATGCGCATCTTCCTCGTGCACCCGCAGACGCACGCCGCCGAGCGCCGTGACGAGGCCCGGCTCCACCGATGCGTGACCGCGCCCGACCCCGAACGCATATATGCCGGCATGCTCAAACAACGAAAGCAGGATCGCGAGATCGGACGGGCTGTAGACGAAGGCGACCGTCTCGAACCGGTCCGGCGCGGGGCCCTGGCTCATTTCCGCCCGAACAGTTTCTCGATGTCGCCATGGGCGAGCTTCACCCAGGTCGGGCGGCCGTGATTGCATTGGCCGCTGTGCGGCGTCACCTCCATCTCGCGGAGCAAGGCGTTCATCTCGGCGACCGAGAGGATGCGGCCGGCGCGGACCGAGCCGTGGCAGGCCATGGTGGCGGCGACGAGGTCGAGCTTTTCCTTGAGGCCGAGGGCGGAATCGAAGGCCGCAAGCTCGTCGGCGAGATCGGTCACGAGCCCTTTCACGTCGCCCGCGCCGAGCATGGCCGGCGTCGCGCGGACGAGGATGGCGCGCGGCCCGAACCGCTCCAGCTCGAGGCCCATTTCGGCCAGCTCCTCCAGCCGCGCCTCGATCCGGTCGCAGGCGGGCTCATCCAGCTCGACCACCTCCGGCAACAGCAAAGCCTGGCGTGCGACGCCGCCATTGGCCATGGCCCGCCGCATCCGCTCCAGCACCAGCCGCTCATGCGCGGCATGCTGGTCGACGAGCACGAGCCCGTCCTCCGCCTCCGCGACGATATAGGTGGCGGCGACCTGCCCGCGGGCGACGCCGAGCGGGAAGGTGCGGGCTTCGGGCACGGGTGCGGTGGCGGCCTCGGCGCGGGCGGCGGGGAGCACGTAAGGATCGTGCCGGTCGCTGACCATCCCCTCTCCCCGGCGGGGAGAGGGATAGGGTGAGGGGGCTCCCGTGCTTGCAAGATCGTGTTGGGGGTGGAGCGCATATTGCTGAGTCAGAACCCCCTCGCCCCCGCCCTCTTCCCGCCGGGGAGAGGGGGTTTGCCAGGCGCCAAGCGCCGATGCCGAGGGACGCTGGGCTGAACGGAAGCCGGCCTCGTCCAGCGCGTGCCGGAGCCCGCCGACGATCAGGCCGCGGATCCCGCCCGGGTCGCGGAAGCGGACCTCGGTCTTGGCCGGATGGACGTTGACGTCCACTTCGTCGCCCGGAAGGTCGATGAACAGAGCGAGCACCGGGTGGCGGTCGCGCGCCAGCAGATCCTGATAGGCGGCGCGCACCGCGCCGATCAGCAGCCGGTCCTTCACCGGCCGGCCGTTGACGAACAGATATTGATGATCGGCGACGCCGCGGTTGAAGGTCGGCAGGCCGGCCACGCCGCCGAGCCGCGCAGGGCCCCGCGCATAATCGATGGCGAGGCTGTTCGCGGCGAGCTCGCGGTCGGTCAGCGCCGCGACCCGCGCCGGCCGGTCCTCGCCCGGCTGGACATGGAGCGTGCGGCGCCCCTCATGCTCCAGCGTGAAGCCGATATCCGGCCGCGCCATGGCGAGCCTTTTCACTACGTCGATGCAGGCGCCATATTCGCTGCGCTCCGTGCGCAGGAATTTGCGCCGCGCCGGCACCTTCGCGAACAGATCCTCGACGGCGACGCGCGTGCCCGGCGGCAGGGCCGCCGGCCCCTCCCCCGCCAGCCGGCCATTGTCGACCGTCCGCGACCAGCCGTCGGCGCCCCGCACCCGGCTCTCGATCGTCACCCGCGCGACGCTGGCAATGCTAGGCAGCGCCTCACCACGGAAGCCCAGGGTCGCGACGTCGTCCAGCGAGTCGGTCGGCAATTTGGAGGTGGCGTGCCGCTCCAGCGCCAGCGCGATCTCGTCCCGCGCCATGCCGCAGCCGTCGTCGGCCACCTCGATCCGCCCGATTCCGCCCTGCGCCAGGCTGACCGAAATCCGGGTCGCACCGGCATCCACTGCGTTTTCAACGAGTTCCTTCAACGCACTGGCCGGTCTTTCCACCACTTCACCGGCAGCGATGCGGTTGACCAGATGCTCGGGCAGGCGGCGTATTGACATGCAAATGTCTCTATACGATGCCGCAGCGACCCGCGAGCATGGTTTCTCACTCTATGGTGGACCGGGGGCGCGGGCCCATCCTATAGGAACTTCACGGGGAACCGGCCGTATCCCGGCCGCCCGCTCAGCCAAGCGAGCTTCAGACAGACCATGGGCCTTTTCAACTTCCTGCGATTTCCTTCTCACGACATGGCGATCGACCTCGGCACCGCGAACACGGTGGTTTACGTCCGCGGCCGCGGCGTCGTCCTCAACGAGCCGTCGGTCGTCGCGATCGAGACGGTGAACGGCGTCAAGCGCGTGAAGGCGGTCGGCGACGACGCCAAATTGATGATGGGCAAGACCCCGGACCAGATCGAGGCGATCCGGCCGCTCCGTGATGGAGTCATTGCAGACATCGACGTCGCCGAGCAGATGATCAAGCATTTCATCCAGAAGGTGCACGGCAAGCGCCGCTTCCCGCGCTGGCCGGAGATCGTGATCTGCGTGCCCTCCGGATCGACCTCCGTCGAACGCCGCGCGATCCGCGACGCCGCCTCCAATGCCGGCGCCCGCCAGGTCTGGCTGATCGAGGAGCCGATGGCGGCCGCGATCGGCGCCGACATGCCGGTGACCGAGCCGATCGGCTCGATGGTCGTCGACATTGGCGGCGGCACCACCGAAGTGGCGGTGCTCTCGCTGCGCGGCCTCGCCTACACCACCTCGGTCCGCGTCGGCGGCGACAAGATGGACGAGGCGATCAGCTCCTATGTCCGCCGCAACCACAACCTGCTGATCGGCGAGGCCACGGCCGAGCGGATCAAGAAGCAGGTCGGTGTCGCCAAGGCCCCGGCGGGCGGCGGGGACGGCGAGACCGTCCACATCAAGGGCCGCGACCTCGTCAACGGCGTGCCCAAGGAGATCACGATCAACCAGAAGCAGATCGCGGAGGCGCTCAGCGAGCCGGTCGGCACGATCGTCGAGGGGGTGCGCATCGCGCTCGAGAATACCGCGCCCGAGCTGGCGGCGGATATCGTCGATCAGGGCATCGTGCTCACCGGCGGCGGGGCGCTGCTCAAGGGCCTCGATGAGGTCCTCCGCGACGAGACCGGCCTGCCGGTGACGGTCGCGGACGATCCGCTGACCTGCGTGGCGCTGGGCACCGGGCGCGCGATGGAAGAGGAAGTCTTCCGCGGCGTCCTGCAGACGGCTTAGGGGTAAGGACGGAGCATGGCGCCGCCGGGCAAACGGCGCCCCGGTTTCTCCCGCAGGGCGCAATATGGGGTCTTCATCGGCTATGTGGTCGCCGTGGCCGGCTGCCTCGTCGCCGTCCTCCTGCTCGCCATCGCGATCGTCGACCCCAAGGGCTTTCAGGCGCTGCGCACCGCGGCCGCGGACGTGACCGCGCCGATCAGCAATGCCGGCCGCTCGGTCGTCGGCTTCTTCAGCGGGATCGGCGACGAGATCGGCAATTACTGGCGCGCCGGCTCGCAAAATGGCGAGCTGCGCCGCCAGCTGGAAGAGGCGCAGCGCGAGCTCAACCGCCGCCGCGCGCTCGATTATGAGAATCAGCGCCTGCTCGCCTTGCTCGGGCTGGCCCGGGAGACCGCCGATCCGGTGACCACGGCGCGGATCGTGTCCTCCTCCTTCCAGTCGCCGCGACGGCTCGCCACCCTGTCCGCGGGCAGCAGCTCGGGCGTGATTCCGGGCATGCCGGTGCGCAATGCGGACGGGCTGGTCGGCCGCGTGCTCGAAAGCGGCCGCTGGGCCTCCCGCATCCTGCTCGTCACCGACGGCGCGTCCAACGTCCCGGTCCGCTCGGTGCGCGACGGGACACCGGCGCTGGCGGTGGGGCGCGGCGACGGCACGATCGAATTGCGCACGCTCGAGGTCGGGCAGAATCCGTTCCGCCGCGGCGACGTGCTGGTCACCTCGGGCGCCGGCGGGCTGTTTCCGCCCGACATCCCGGTCGCGACGGTGACCGGGCAGGCCGGCGAGCGCGCCATCGCCCGGCCGCTCGCCGATCCGGGCCGGCTCGATTTCGCGATCGTCCTGCGCATCTACCAGCCCGCCGCCGACGGCGGGCTCGATGCCGCGCCGCAGCCGCAGCAAGCCCCTTCGCCAGCACCGGCGGCGCCCCGATGAGCAGGATCGCCGGCTCCGAAACCGAAGTCGTGATCGGCGACCTCAGGCGCCGCTTCGTGCCGCTCCTCTCGACCGTCTTCGCGATGCTGCTCGGGCTGCTGCCGATCGTCACCACGACGCTCTGGGTGCCCAATCTCGCCTTCCTGATGCTGATCACCTGGCGGCTGGTCCGGCCTGAAGTCTGGCAGGCGCAGGTGGCGCTGGGTCTGGGCCTGCTGGCCGACCTGATCGTGCCGGGCGCGCCGCTCGGCCAGTCGATGCTGCTCTGGACGCTGATCTTCCTCAGTCTCGATTATGCCGATCATCTGCTCGGCGTCCGCGATTACTGGCTGGACTGGACGCTGGCCGCGGCGGCGATCCTCTTTCACAGCGCCGGCGTATGGTACATTGCCCTGCTCATGGGTGCGAAGCTCTCGATTATCATCATGATCCCCCAGCTCATCCTCTCGATCCTCGCCTATCCGCTGATGGCCCGGATCGTGCTCGGGCTGGACCGGTGGCGGCTGGCGCGATGACGCTCAACCGGCTGCTGTTCGGCGGCGGGCCGCCGGCGACGGAGACCAGCCAGACGCAGAGCTTCTCGCGGCGGGCCTTCCTGCTCGGCACCGCGCAGACCGGAGTCGCGGTGCTGCTCGCCGCGCGCATGGGCTATATCGCGATCGCCCAGAACGAGCGCTATCGCGGCCTCGCCGAATCCAATCGCGTGCAGACCCGGCTGATACCGCCCAGGCGCGGCTGGATCGTCGACCGCCACGGCCGGCCGATGGCGATCAACCGCGCCGACGTGCGCGTCGACCTCATCCCCGATTTCATCGAGGACAAGGACCGCCTGCTGGCGGACCTCGCCCGCTTGCTCTCGCTTCCCGCCGATGAGGTGCAGCGGATCCGCACGGAGCTCGAGCGCGGTCAGGGCTTCCAGCCCGTCCCCGTCCTCGAGCATCTCGACGCGGAGCAATATAATGCGGTCAAGGTCCGCGAGCCCGAGCTGCACGGCGTGTCGGTGCTCGAGGGCTTTTCGCGCTCCTATCCGGCCGGCCCGGCGGTCGGCCATCTGCTGGGCTATGTCGGCACGCCCAGCCGCGAGGAATATGAAGCGGAGAACCGCAACCCGCTGCTGATCGCGCCGGGCTACAAAGTCGGCAAGCAGGGCCTCGAGAAGACCGAGGAGATCAATCTGCGCGGCACGCCCGGCCAGGAGCGGATCGAGGTCACCGCCCGCGGCAGCATCGTCGGCCGGCTCGACACCGTGCAGGATCGTCCGGGCCGGGCGCTGCACACGACGATCGATGCCGATCTGCAGGCCTATGCCGCCCGGCGGGCGGGCGATCAGAGCGCCGCCGTCGTCGTCATCGACGTCACCAACGGCGACATTCTCTGCTTCGTCTCGATGCCCTGCTTCGATCCCAACAGCTTCTCCGACGGGATCAGCCATACCGAGTGGAACATGATGGCCGAGGACGAGCGCCATCCGATGATCAACAAGGTGCTGCAGGGTCTCTACCCGCCGGGATCGACGGTGAAGCCGATGCTGTCGCTGGCCCTGCGCGAGGCCGGGGTCGACCCCGAGGAACGGGTGGTCTGCCATCACAGCTATCCGGTCGGCAACGCCATCTTCCACTGCGACACCACCCACGGGCCGATCGCGATGAAGGATGCGGTGTCGCGGAGCTGCGACATCTATTTCTACCATATGTGCCGCCGCATCGGGGTGGAGCGGATGGCGCCGATGATGCGCGCCCTGGGCTATGGCCAGCGCTTCGACCTGCCCTTCCCCAGCCAGCGCTACGGCACCGTGCCGGACCCGGCCTGGCTCAGGCGGCGGGAGAATCGGGACTGGGCGGTCTACGACACGATCAACATGTCGATCGGCCAGGGCTATGTGCTGGTCAATCCGATGCAGCAGGCGGTGCAGGTGGCGCGGCTCGCCAGCGGGCGGATGCTGCACCCGCGCCTGCTCGCCAGCCAGCCGGTCAATATGGGCGCGCCGTTGCCGGTGCCGCCCGAGCATCTCCAGTTCCTCCACGAGGCGATGTCGAACACGGTCAACGGCAACGGCACCGCGCGGGTGGCGCGGCTGCCGGTCGAGGGCGTGCTGATGGGCGGCAAGACCGGCACGGCGCAGGTCCGCCGGATCACGATGAGCGAGCGCGCCGGCGGGGTCCGGTCGAACGAGAGCCTGGCCTGGCGGATGCGCGACCACAGCCATTTCGTCGCCTTCGCGCCGGTCGACCGGCCGCGCTACGCCTGCGCGGCGCTGGTCGAGCATGGCGGCTTCGGCGCGAGCGCGGCGGCGCCTCTGGTCCGCGATGTCATGACCTTCCTGTTCGACCGGAACCGGGCGATGGCCGCTCTGGCGCCGCTCGAGGAGCAATGGGGCGGCGATATCGCGACCCGGATGGCGCGCCGCGCCCGGGAATGGGAGTCGCGCCGGCCCGGTACCGCGCCGCCGACGGCGCCCGCCTGATGGCGCTCGCTTTCTTCCCGAAGCCGATCGCGGAGCTGCCGTGGCGGATGCTGATCCCGGTGATCGGCATCGCCGCCTTCAGCCTGCTCGTCCTCTATTCCGCCGCCGGCGGCGACCTGCGCTACGCCAGGCCGCAGGGCATCCGGTTCGTCATCTTCTTCGGCCTCGCCATTCTCCTCTCCCGGATCCGGCCGGAAACGCTCAAGCAGGCCGCCTTCCCGGCCTATGTGATCCTGCTCGGCCTGCTGATGGTGGTCGAGGCGCTCGGCTTCGTCGGCGGCGGCGCCCAGCGCTGGGTCGCGCTCGGCCCGCTGAACCTGCAGCCCTCCGAGCTGATGAAGCCGGTGATCGTGCTCGCCTGCGCCCATTTCTACGCCATGCTGCCGGCGCGCGAGATCAGGGGCTGGAGCGCGCTCTGGCCGCCCGCGGTGCTGATCGGCATCCCGGCGGGGCTCGTCCTCGTCCAGCCCGATCTCGGCACCGCCTCGATGATCGTGCTCGGCGGGCTGACGATCATGTTCCTCGCCGGCGTGCCCTTGCGGATATTTGCGCTCGGGGTCGGCTTCCTGGCCGTGGCGCTGCCGATCGCATTCAGCTTCCTGCACGACTATCAGCAGCAGCGGATCCTGATCTTCATGAATCCGGAATCCGATCCGCTGCGCACCGGCTATCACATCACCCAGTCCAAGATCGCGATCGGCTCGGGCGGGATCACCGGCGTCGGCTTCCTGCACGGCACGCAAAGTCATCTCGACTATCTGCCGGAGGGCCATACCGACTTCGTCTTCGCGACCATGGCGGAGGAATGGGGCCTGCTCGGCGGCCTCTTCCTGATCTTCGCCTTCGCCCTGGTGCTGCGCTGGGGGATGCGTGTCGCAATGGACTCGCGCGACCGCTTCTCGCGACTGGTGGCGGGCGGGCTGACCACGACGATCTTCTTCTACGTGGCGATCAACCTGATGATGGTGATGGGCCTCGCCCCAGTCGTCGGCATCCCGCTGCCGCTCTTTTCCTATGGCGGGTCGGCGATGATGACGGTGATGATCAGCCTCGGCATCTTGATGGCGATCGAGCGCCAGAACCGCCGCGACATGCGGCGGGGCTAGACAGGAACGGGCCCCGGCCCGCGCCGGAGTGCCGCGCCGAGAGCGCGGCAGTTGCATTCCGGCGAACCTGCCACTAGATGCCCCCCTTCGCCAACCGGCAGGACGCATAGCTCAGTTGGTAGAGCAGCTGACTCTTAATCAGCGGGTCCCAGGTTCGAGCCCTGGTGCGTCCACCAAACTTCCCCTTGAAATTCAAAGATATACTTGGTGATAAGACGACCCAAATCGAGCCCGGAGCCTAGCCGACCAAATTAGGCTCCACATAGGCTCCACCCCTTTCAGCAGGTCCTGACGCTTTTTTCGGCATTTTCTTCAGGATGGAGATGCGGGGGTCGCGCTACCGGCGAGGTGGCTGGCGCCGGCGACGCTCCAGGAAGGCATGGAGCGATTCGGTTGGGATCAGGGTCGATCGTCCTACCTTGATCGTCTCGATCTCGCCGGCATTGATGAATTGGTACAGGGTAGAACGGCCGATGCCGAGCAAGCGGCTGGCGTGCGCAATGCGGACGGCGAGAGGCTCGCCCGCTTCATTGCGGGGTGGCTTTCGCGATCGCATCAGCCGCTCGACGTGGCACCGCGCGCTTTGCTCGTCCGGTTCTCCGCCCTCGCCCGCTGAAACTCACGATCGCTATCGAGGAACCCCGCCAGCATGAACGGAATAAGGTCCGCGACCGCCTCGCGCTTTCCGTAAGCCGCTTCATAGGCGTCGGCATAGTCCTGCAAGGCGCGGTCCAGCTCGGGCGAGACGCTGATCGCGAGCTTTACCGGCACGCGGTCGGGAAGCCTGCGGAGCTTCAGGTCAGCCATGTCAGCCTCCGCGCCAGGGCCGAAGGACCAGATCTTTGTGGACGACGATCCGGAGGGGCCAGCCGGGGCGTATTCTGAGCGTTGGTTGGGTATTGAGGTTGCGGGTGACGATCTGGTCCCCTGCCCGACCGCCGCTCTGCTGCGCGGACTCGCGAATGGCGCGGACGAGATCGCTCTCGGTGCTGCCGAACGAAAGCTCCGTTCCGACCCCCAGCAATGTCGAGAGCGCAACCCCTTTCAGGAGCTGCCAGGTATGGCGGTCGATCCGATCGGAGAGGCCGGCATAGCCCGCCATGTCGGTTGCGGGCACATTGTCGATGCGGATCGAAGAGCCGTCCGGCAGGATGATACGCTGCCAGACCACCAGGGCGCGGCTCTGCCCGAACGCGACCACGCTGTCGTAGCTGCCAATCAGCCGCGAGCCCTGCGGGATCAGCAGGGTCCTGCCCGTGACGCTGTCATAGGTGTTTTCCGTCACCTGGGCGGTCACGAGGCCCGGCAGGTCCGAGTTCAACCCGGTGATCAGGCTCGCCACGATGAGGCTGCCGGCATGGAGCGTATAGGGCGAGGCCGCCGGCGTCAGCGCGTGCGGATTGATGTCGGCCGCGCCATCTCGCTGACCGAGGAAATCCTGCTTGCGCTGCTGGTTGTTGGGATCGCGCTCGGGATCGAGCGCGAGCCGGCCCGCGGCGGCGCCTTCCGGCGGTGTCGCGGGCGCGGCGGCGCCGAGGCCGGCTGACGTCGCCGTGCCGGCCTGACCGCCGCTGGCGAGCTGCATCATCACGCCGGATTCGCGGGCTGACCGCTGCTCGGCGGCAAGGCGCTGCCGCTCGGTCGCGGCCTCTTGCGCAGCCCGTTGCGCCGCGTCCGCCGCCGGATCCGTTGGTGTGATGGGGGCTGCGCCCGTCTCACGCTGATGTTCGAGGATCGGCCGGCCGAGATCGCCAGGCAGCGGCGGTCCGAGCTGCGGTACGTCGCCATAACTGCGCGGCGCGCCAGCGAGCGCGTCCGGCGGCGCGGCCCTGCCGAGCTGCGGTCGATCCTCGCCCGAAGCGACCAGGCTGAGCGCACCGGGCTTCAATGCGAACCAGGCAGCGCCGATGATCGCGGTCGAGCCGGCGGCGGCGATCGCGATGATCGCGCCGCGGCGGAACCGGGTCACCCGGCCGGGACGGGCGCGCAAGATAAGGGTTTCGGGATCGGCTTTCGGCGCAGCGGCGCCGGGCGAGAAAGACGTGTCGGTCACGACGTCCTCCCTTCCCGGCGCCCCGCCCGCCGCTCGGAGCCCTCCCGCGTGATCCGCACGACTTGCTGACGGCGTTCGCCGAGACGAAGCTCGGCCGCGCCGAACAATCGGTCGACGACATAGTAGCGGCCGGACTGGCGATAATTGACGAGCTGGGCCTCGCCGTCCTCCCCGAGGACGAACAGAGGCGGCGCCTCCCCGACGGTGATGCTCGGCGGAAACTCGACAAAGGTCTGCCGCCCGTCGTCGAACGCCCGGATTGGGCGCCAGGCCGGACGGTCGCCCGAGATCGCATAGTTGAAATTGAGGCGTTCCACGGCCAGTCCGGACGCGACCGGCGTCGCCCTCTCCGCGGCTTCCTGTTGGTTGCGCAGCGCGATCAGGGCATCCTGCGGATAGGTCCACGAGAGCGCGGCCATCGCGGCCTGCGCCCTGCTCTCCAGCTCCAGATGATAGACGCGCCGGTCGGTGGTCACGATCAGGTTGGTGCGAAGCCCGGCCGAGAAGGGTTTCACCAGGATGTGGACGCGGCGGCTCTCGCCGCTGCCGCTGGTCGTGTCGCCGACCGTCCAGCGCACCGTGTCTCCGGCGGCGACCGAGATCACGGTTTCGCCCGGCTGGAGCGCGATGTCGGTGACGCGCTCCGGCGCGGCAAAGAGTCGATAGAGCGCACCTTCGGACCAGGGATAGATCTGGACCGCGCCCAGATAGCCGGCGCTTGACGGTTCGCGAAGCGCGGCCCGGTTGGCGGCGGCCACCCGTCCGCCCGGCCTGATATGCGGGCGCACCCGTGGCGCACGATGGGCATAAGCGGTCGCGGCATCCGGCGGCCCGGACTGACGCTCGAGCCGCGGCGACGAGGCCGCGCCGGCATGGGCGGCGCCGGCGGCGAGCAGGACAACCCAGGACGTGAAGATTGCGAAACGGGTCATTGGCTGTTCCTTTCGGGAGGCTGGGGCACGGCCGGAGCCGCGCCGAGATTGGGATCGAGCGGCGAGCCTGAGGGGAGATTGGCCGCCGGCGGCGCGGGCGCGAAGGCGGGCGCCTCGCGCGCCGGCGATGGCGCGCCGGGCGCGGGCGCCGCCGGCGGCGCCGGCGTATCGAGCTCGCGGCTCCAGTCGATCGCCTCGACATAGAGGCCGAGCGGATTCTTGCGGAGCGTCTCGGCGTTTCGCGGTGGCCGGATCACCACGGTGATCATCGCGGTCCAGCGCGACGTGCCGGCAAGGCTGCCACGCTCATAGGCGCTCTCGATCCATTTGACCTGGAACGAGGTGTCGGAAGCCCGGACGACGCTCGTCACCTGCACCGAGACCGTCTTGCGCCCGACCTCGGCAAACGGGTTCGACGCGCGGGCATATTCGCCGAGGAACAGAGCGCCGCGGTCGCTCGCGAAGTCATAGGCGGCAAGCCAGTTCTCCCGCATCAGCACCGGATCGAGCGAGCGCGAGCGGACATTCGAGATGAACCGGCCGAGATGCCACGCAATCTGCGGATCGGTCGGCCGGTACTCGGCCTCGGCCGGCGTCACCGCGCGCGCCTCGCCGAGCTGGTCGACCTCCACCACATAAGGCACGACGCGGCTCTGCATGGATTGCCAGACCAGAGCGCCCGAAAGCCCGGTGGTCAGGACCAGCCCGCCGAACGCCATCAGCCGCCAGTTGCGGGCCTGGACCCGGGCCGAGCCGATCCGCTCGTCCCAGAGCTGGCCGGCGCGCTGATAGGGGGTCTCGGGCTCGGGCGTCCGCCCGTAACGCTGCACCGCACGCTTGAATCGCATCTGTCAGTCCCTTTCCTTGATGTCCGGAGTGGCGCCCACGCCGCCATGATCCCCTTCTCTCAGGGCGTGGACGGCAAGCTGGCGGCGGTGGCGGCTATGCTGTTCGGCGCGAAGCTGGCGCGCCCAGGCCGGCGCTGAATCGGAACCGGCTTCCGCAGCTGTCGCGGCCGTTGGGGCCCCGGTGCCCGCCATTGCACGCCATGCCGAATCGCGTCCGCGTTCCGCGGCTTCACCAAGGCCGAAGGCGCCGCGCATGCGCTGCGCGGCGGCGCCACGCGCCGCCTGCGCCATGCCGCCAAGTGCCGAGCCGCCGGTCTCGCGCCCGAGCTGCGCGGCGGTCGAAGCGGCAGCGCCCATGGCGGTGCCGGCGCGGATCGCGCCGAGCCCCGCGCCGCCGATCGCGCGCGCGCCGCCGGCCGCCGCCATGCCGCCCACTGCAAGCGTCGCGCCGGCGCCGACCACGGTTCCGGCCGCGGCGCCCGCACCGAGTTGCGGCGCGCCGGAGACCAGGCCCGAGGCGATGCGCGGACCGAAGATCCCGAGCCCGAACAAGGCGAGGCTCGCCAGCATCAGCGACACGGCTTGCTCGAGGTCGGGCTCCTGGCCTTGCAGCGAGTTGGTGAATTCGGAAAAATAGTTGGAACCGATACCCACGATGACGGCGAGCACCATCACCTTCACACCGGACGAAACCACGTTGCCGAGCACCCGTTCGGCGAGGAACGACGTGCGATTCCAGAGCGCGAACGGGACGAGCACGAACCCCGCCAGCGAGGTCAGCTTGAACTCGAGGATCGTCACGAACATCTGCACGGCGAGGATGAAGAAGGCGACGATGACGATCACCCAGGCCACCATGAGCGTCATGATCTCGACGAAGTTGGTGAAGAAGCCGATCGGCCCCACCAGCTCGCTCGCCTGATCGAGCAAGGGCTTCGCGGCGGTGAACCCCGTCCCCGCGAGCCTGCCGGGACGGAGCAGATCGTCGGCGGTGATGGCGCTTCCTCCGGCGGTCAGACCGAGGCCGGCAAAGGAGCGGAAGACGATGTCGGTGAGCGTCGAGAAGCTGTTCAGGATCAGCGCGAAGACGCCGACATAGAGGATCTTCTTGAGGAACCGGCCGATGATGTCGTCCTCGCCGCCCATCGCCCAGAACAGGCCGGCGATCGTGATGTCGATGCCGATGAGGATCGTGGTCAGGAAGCCGACGTCGCCGCCCAGCAGGCCGAACCCGCTGTCGATATATCGGACAAAGGTGTCCATGAACTGGTCGATGACGTTGAGGTCATTCAAGGCGCCGACTCCTCACTCAGGGTCAAAAAGTGTCGCGGGACCTGGCGGCCATTGGGGGGATGGGAGCGCGCGGGGCGCGCTCCCATGACCAACAGGCCCCGCGACGAGACGGACACCGGCCGGGGGCGCAGCCGACGCCGCCTCAGCTCATTGCCGGGGGCGCGGCGTGTAGGCCTGGCCGTCGCCGAGGAAGCGCCGCACATTCTCGCGCGACTCCCGCTCGACCTGCGCCCGCTCCGCCTGCTCGATCGCCTGCGCGCGGAACTGCGAGGCCATCAGATTCTGGATCTGGAGCTGCTGCTTGGCGGTGAGCGCGAGCAGCTGGTTGGTCGCCTGCTGGGCCTGGAGCGAGCCTTCGGCGCCCTGGCTGCGGGCAACGATCTCGGCCAGCGCCTGGGCGTCGGTGCGGACATTGTCGACGATCTGGCTCTGGACGCCCATCGTCTGACGGAATTGCGACATCGCCGCGTCCAGCCGCGCACGGGCATTCGCCGCCCGCTGATCCCGCCTGACGAGCTGATCGAAATTCTGGGGGTAGAGCTGGCGGAACTGCTGATCGAGCTGGTCAACGCGAAAGTCGATGGCCTGCGCCTGCCCCATCAGCCGGTCGATCTGGCCGAGCCGCTGCTGGAGCTGCTGCAGTTGGGGGAAGTCGATCCGGCTGAGATTGCGGCCCATATTGGTCAGCATCTGCGCCTCGTTCTGGAGGCTCTGGATCTGGTTGTTGATCTGGGTGAGCGTGCGCGCGGCGGTCAGCAGATTCTGCGCATAATTGGACGGATCGAACACGTTCATCTGCGCCGCGGCCGGCGTGCTCGTGCCGATCATGCCGGCGCCGGCACCCGCGACGGTGCCAATGCCGAGCAAGGCTGCAATGATGATCTTCTTCATGGTCATTCTCCTTCCGGGGGTTGAGAGGCGGAAAAGCGGTCGGCCAAAGCGGCGGCCCAGGTGAGGCCGGCATCGGTCAGGAAGTTGCGGGCGAAGTCGGCTGCGCCATGCTCGGCCAGCAAGGCGTCGATGCGTTTCTGCGTGTCGGGATCCGAGGCCCCGCAAAGCGCCAGCGCGACCGGGCCGAGGCCGAGCTCGAACAGGCGGTTGCCGCGCGCCGACTGGAGATAATATTGACGCTTCGGGGTCGCCCGGGCGACCAGCTCGAGCTGCCGCTCGTTGAGGCCGAACCGGACATAAGCGGCCCGGCTCTGCGGCTCGATCGCCCGGTCGTTCGGCAGCAGGATGCGTTGCGGGCAAGATTCGATGATGGCCGGAGCGATGCTCGAATCCGCGATGTCCGCAAGCGACTGGGTCGCGAATATGACGGCGACGTTGCGCTTCCTCAGCACTTTTAGCCACTCGCGGATGCGCGCCGCGAACAGGGGATGGTCGAGGAAGACCCAGGCCTCGTCGAGGATCAGCAGGGTCGGCCGCCCGGTGAACCGTTCCTCCAGCCGGTGGAACAGATAAGTGAGCACGGCGCGACGACGCCGGCCTGGCCCATCAAAGCCTCGGTCTCGAAACATTGGATATCCGCAATGGCGGCGACGCCGTCCTCGGCCGCGTCGAGCAGGCGTCCGAACGGCCCTTCCAGCGTGTAGGGCGCCAGTGCGGAGCGCAAAGCGATGGATTGGAGGAGCAGCGACAGGCCGGTCAGCGTCCGCTCCGCCACCGGCGCGGTGGCAAGATTGGTCAGCGCCGACCAGACCGCTTCCTTCACCTCCGGCGTGATCAGCACCTTCTCATGAGCGAGCAGCGCCCCGATCCATTCCGCGGCCCAGGCACGTTCCGAGGCATTGTCGATGTGGCGGAGCGGCTGGAACGCGATGGCGCTTGTCCCCGCCTCTTCCGTCCCGAGCCCCAGCGCATGATGGGCGCCGTCCATCGCCAGCACCGCAGCGCGCGCCGAGAAGCCCTTGTCGAAGATGTAGACCTGGCTGTCCGGATAGCGCCGGAATTGCAGCGCCAGCAAAGCGAGCAGCACCGACTTGCCGGCGCCGGTCGGGCCGACGATCAGCACGTGACCGACATCGCCGACATGGGTCGAGAGCCGGAACGGCGTCGAGCCGCTGGTCTCGGCATGAAGCAAGGGCGGGCCGTCCAGATGGGCGTTGCGTGCCGGCCCTGCCCAGACGCTCGACAATGGCATCAGATGCGCCAGGTTCAGCGTGTGGACGAGCGGCTGGCGGACATTGGCATAGACATGGCCGGGCAGCGATCCGAGCCAGGCCTCGACCGCGTTGATGCTTTCGCGGATGCAGGTGAAGCCGAGCCCATTGACGATCCGCTCCACGGCGCGGACCTTCTCCTCGACCCGCGCGCGATCCTCGTCGGTGACGGTGATCGTCGTGGTGAGGTAACCGAAGGCGACATGGTCGCCGCCAAGCGCCTGCAACGCGAGGTCGGCATCGACCACCTTGTTGTCGGCATCGCTGTCGAGCAACTGGGCGGGCTGGTTGTAGATGACCTCGCGCAGCATCGCGGTAATCGACTTGCGCTTGTTGAACCATTGCCGGCGCAGCCGGGTCAACGCTTTGGTGGCGTCGGTCTTGTCGAGCGCGATGAACCGGGTGACCCAGCGATAGCCGAAGTCCTGATGGTTGAGCGCGTCGAGAATTCCAGGCCGGCTGAGATTGGGGAAGCCGAGGATGGTGAGGGTGCGCAGGTGCTGCTCGCCGAGCTTCGGCTCGAGGCCCCCCGTCAACGCCGCGTCGACCAGCAACCCGTCCAGATAGATCGGCGTCTCGGGAACATCGACGGGATGCCGACGCGGCGAGATGGTGCCGTGCAGAAAGGTCAGGGTCGCGCCGTCGCCCAGCGCCCGGATCTCGGGCATGAAGCCCGAGAACAGGTCCAGCGCTCGATCGGTCTCTGCGACGAACGCGGCCAGCGCCTGCCGCCAGTCGCGGCCTTCATGGCTGTCGCCGCGCTCGACCAGCGCCCGCCCCGCCGTGTCGGCCTGGTCCGGCGACGGCAGAAAGGTCAGAGTGAGATAATAAAGGCTCTCATAGTGCGCGCCGGCCGCCTTGAACGCCGCCCGACGCTCCTCGTCGACCAGCCAGGAGGCGGCCTCGGGAAAGCGGCTGTCGGGATAGGTCAAGGCCTCGCGCCGCTCCGCTTCGAAATGCAGGGCCCAGCCGGAGCCGAACCGTTTGAGGACATTGTTGGCGCGGGCGCAGGCCGCGATCAGCTCGGCCTCGGTCGCGGACTCGAGGTCCGGCCCGCGAAAGGCCAATGTCCGCTGGAAGCTGCCGTCCTTGTTGAGGACCACGCCGGGCGCGACCAGGGCCGCCCAGGGAAGATGATCGGCGAGCCGGTCGGCGCGGCCGCGATATTCGCGCAAGGCTAGCATGCGAGATGACCTTTCTGGCGAAGGTGGCGGGCGAGCACCGGCGCGAAGTCCGGATCGCGCTTGGCGGCGAACACCGCGACGGTATGACCGAGGGCCCAGAGGACAAGCCCGGCGATCCATTCCTGAAGGCCGAGGCCCAAAGCGGCGGCGATCGTGCCATTGACGATCGCGATCGCGCGCGGCGCGCCGCCGAGCAGGATCGGCTCGGCGAGCGAGCGGTGCATCGGCGTCTCGAAGCCTTCGATATGTCCGCCGGCCCCGGTCATGCGATGAGCGCCCCGCCGCCGAAGCTGAAGAAGGAGAGGAAGAAGCTCGACGCCGCGAAGGCGATCGACAGGCCGAAGATGATCTGGATCAGGCGCCGGAAGCCACCGGCGGTCTCGCCGAACGCGAGGGTGAGACCGGTGACGATGATGATGATCACCGCGACGATCTTGGCGACCGGACCCTGGACCGATTCCAGCACCTTCTGCAGCGGCTCTTCCCAGGGCATGCCGGAGCCTGCTGCCTGGGCGCTGACCGCGATGGCCAGGGCCAGGCCGATGGCGACGCCGATGCGAAACATATTGCGACGATCGGGGATGCGAAGTGCGCGCATATCATTCTCCTGAGCTGCGGGTTGTGGGATCGGTGGTGAGCTGGACGACCGCGTAATTGCCGTCCGGGTCGAGGCCGGCGACGCGGGCGATGGTCTCGACGCGGCGGCCGAGGCCGCGTCCGGCGATGAACACGATCATGTCGATCGCTTCGGCGATCAGCCGGCGCGGGACGGTGACGACGCTTTCCTGGACGAGCTGCTCGAGCCGGTAGAGCGCGGCGAGTCCGCTATTGGCATGGACGGTGGCGATGCCGCCCGGATGTCCCGTGTTCCACGCCTTGAGCATGTCGAGCGCCTCGCGCCCGCGCACCTCGCCGACGATGATGCGATCGGGCCTGAGCCGGAGCGTCGAGCGGACCAGATCGGCCATGCTCACGCTTGCCGAGCGGGTTCTGAGGGCAACGGTGTCCGGGGCAGGCGACTGGAGCTCGCGCGTGTCCTCGATCAGGATGATCCGCTCGTCGAGATTGGCCATCTCGGCGAGGAGCGCATTGGCAAGCGTGGTCTTCCCCGAGCTGGTGCCGCCGGCGACGAGGATGTTCTGGCGCTCGACGACGGCAATGCCCAGCAGCCGCGCCGTCTCGGCGGTCATGATCCCGTCGCTCACATAGTCCAGCAACGTGTAGATCTTCGCGGCGGGCTTGCGGATCGAGAAGCAGGGCGCGAGGCTGACCGGCGGCAGGATGCCTTCGAACCGCTCCCCGGCACCCTCGCCATGCGGCGGCAGTTCCGCGGACACGATCGGCGACGCCGCATGGACCTCGGTGCGCGCGTGGCTGGCAACCAGGCGCACGATCCGCTCGACCTGCGCCGGATCATATCTGGTGCCGGTATCGATACGGCCTTCGCCGAGCCGGTCGAGCCGAAGCGCGCCATCCGGATTGACCATGATTTCGATGACGGCCGGGTCGGCCAGGGCCTCGGCGATGGTCGGGCCCATTGCGGTGCGCAGCATCGCGCGGCGGCGCCCTGAGGAGATATTGGCGTCGGACCGCGTCTCGCTCATGCCCGCTCTCCGACGGGTCTTGCCGGTTCGAATGTGCGATGGCCGCTCGCCATCGCCTCGCCGACCCTGGCGACGAAGGCATTGAAGCGATCACGGCCGATCGCGCGCGCCGCTTCGTCGGCTTCGGCGAGCGGCGCCTGCACCATCAGCTCGTAGCGGATGAACAAGGCGAGGCTTTCGAGGAGGATGTGACCGTCGCGCTCGATCCGCCCCAGCGCCATCGACATGCGGTCGAGTCGCTGGCCGAACCTGTTATCCAGCTCGCTGGCCGCCTGCCGATTGAGCCAGGCGGTCAGCGCGTCGGTAAGGATGCCCGACTTGGAGGCGCCGGGCTTCGCCGCCAGCGCTTCGAGCCGCTGGCTGAGATCCTCGGGGAGGAAGAGCTGATAGCGGACGCGCTTCTTTTTCATCGCGGCCACGTTAGAAGCTCGGCAGCGCATCGCGGTCGTGCGCGGCGCCTTCGTTCATCGCGTGCGCGCGCACCACCGGGTCGATCGTGCGGGCAGCGTCCATCGCGCGCTTGTCGGCCGCGGGATCGGGATCGTCCCGGTCGAGACCCAGCGGATCGCTCGGCATGGCCGGCTCGGTCTTCGGCGCCGCTTCCTCCGCAAGACCGGGGTGGCGCTGCTGTTGAAGTCCGCCTTCGTCCTCGCCGGCCGCGCCGGCGCCAGCACCCTGGTCGAGCCGGCCGTCGGGTGTGCGCAGCAACCCGCGCCAGTCGTCGGCGCGCCCGGCCGGGGCATCGGCATAGGCGGCCGTGCCTGAGCCATGACCCTGCTGCGCCAGTGCCGGCGGGGAGGCGAGACGCGCAATGAAATTGCGGTCCTCATAATAACGCAGCTTCCTCGCGCGAATCGGCGCCATGCCCGAGACCAGGACCAGCTCCTCGGCGGGCGGGAGCTGCATCACCTCGCCCTGGGTCAGCAGCGGCCTGGCGGTCTCCTGGCGGCTGACCATGACGTGGGCGAGCCAGGGCGCGAGCCGGTGCCCGGCATAGTTGCGCATCGCGCGCTGCTCGGTGGCGACGCCGAGGGCGTCCGAGATGCGCTTGGCCGTGCGCTCGTCGTTGGTCGCGAACGCGACCCGCACATGGCAATTGTCGAGGATCGCATTGTGCTCGCCATAAGCCTTCTCGATCTGGTTGAGGCTCTGGGCGATCAGGAAGGCGCGAACGCCGTAGCCGGCCATGAACGCCAGAGCGGTCTCGAAGAAGTCGAGCCGCCCCAGTGCCGGAAACTCGTCCAGCATCATGAGCAGCTTGTGCCGCCGCTCCTTGGTCCCGTCGGCCTCCAGCTTCTCGGTGAGCCGGCGACCGATCTGGTTGAGGACGAGGCGGACGAGCGGCTTGGTCCGGCTGATGTCGGAGGGCGGGATGACAAGATAGAGCGAGACCGGCCTGGAGCCCTCGATGAGGTCGGCAATGCGCCAGTCGCAGCGCGACGTCACTTCCGCCACGGTCGGGTCGCGGTAGAGGCCGAGGAACGACATGGCGGTGGAGAGCACGCCGGAGCGCTCATTCTCGCTCTTGTTCAGGATTTCGCGCGCCGCGGATGCGACCACCGGGTGAACCTTTGGCTCCTCGGCGGTGCCGAGATGATTGGTGATCATCATCCGCCGGAGCGTGGCGACGAACGGCCGTTGCGGATCGGAAAGAAACGTCGCGACCCGGGCCAGCGTCTTCTCCTCCTCGGCATAGAGGATGTGGAGGATCGCGCCGACGAGCAGGCTGTGGCTGGTCTTCTCCCAATGGCTGCGCCGTTCCAGCGCCCCTTCGGGATCGACCAGGATGTCGGCGATATTCTGGACGTCGCGAACCTCGTGCGCGCCGCGACGGACCTCGAGCAGCGGGTTGTAATGCGCGGAGGCCGGGTCGGTGGGATTGAACAGGAGCGCGTGAGAGAAACGCGAGCGCCAGCCGGCAGTGAGCTGCCAGTTCTCGCCCTTGATGTCGTGGATCACGGCCGAGCCGGTCCAGCTCAACAGGGTCGGGACGACCAGGCCGACGCCCTTGCCCGAACGGGTCGGGGCGAAGGCCATGACATGCTCGGGACCGTCATGGCGCAGATAGCGCCCGGCAAGACCGCCAAGGAAGACACCGGAATCCCCGAACAGGCCTGCGCGCTCGATTTCTCGGTGGCTGGCCCAGCGCGCGGAGCCGTAAGTGGTGGCGAGGCCCGACTGGCGGGCGCGCCAGAGCGAACCGCCAATGGCGGCAGCACAGCCGAGAAAGCCGCTGGCTCCGGCCAGCGCCCCCGCCTTGTCGAACACCTCCGGCGCGTAGGCCTCGAACGAATACCACCACCAGAAGAGCGACCAGGGCCGATAGATCGGCATTCCGCCAAGGGTGAACCAGGGCAGGCCCAGCTGGGGCTGATAGGCGAGCATCGACGCGCACCATTGGGTAGCCGCCCACAGGCCCGCGATCACGATCGCGAACACGATCAGGATCTGGCCGATGAGCAGCTTGGTCGGTGTCATTGAATGAAGCCCTCCACCGACGCGAAAGGCGCCGGTCAGGGGCTAAGGATCACGCCAGGGGCGCCGATCTCATATGACGGTTATGGCGCGCCGAGGCGCGTGATACGGCAGCTGGAGCGCTCCGCGGCAGGGTCAGGGCTTGCGGACCGGCCCCCTTTGCCATGTCATCATGCTGGCGAGGGCGCCGGCCTTATGATAGATAAGCTAGGACATTAGGCCTTAAGGTCCGAGGAAACCTATCATGCCGCCATCCACGCAACGAGAGCAGGCGACGAGGCTGCTGGCCCAGCATGGCATGCTGCGTCTCACTGAGCTTACCGCGGCCGGCATCACCGCCGCGACCGTAAGCCGGATGGAACGCGACGGAAGCATTATCCGCCTCAGTCGCGGTCTCTATCAGCTTGCCGATGCCGCAATCGAAACCCATCATTCGCTCGCGGAAGCCGCCAAGCGGCTCCCCAAGGGGGTGATCTGCCTCACCTCCGCGCTCGCTTTTCACGAGCTGACGGACCAGCTCCCCCGACGCATCTGGATGGCGGTCGGCAAGAAGGACTGGGTCCCCAAAGATGCCGAGCGGACCATCCGCATCACCCGCTTCGCCGACACGCTGCTGGAGAATGGCGTGGAGACGCACCTCGTCGAGCATGTTCCGGTGCGGATCTTCAACGTCCCCAAGACCATCGCCGACTGTTTCCGCCATCGCCGCTCCGTCGGCCTCAACGTCGCGATCGAAGGTCTCGAGCAAGCCCTGCGCCAGCGCAAGGCGCGCCCGGCAGACATCGCAGAGGAAGCCTCGCGCGGGGGCGTGTGGACCGTCATGCGTCCCTATCTCGAAGCGTTCACCGCCAATGGCTAAGCCGATCAGGAATATGGGAGCGTCCGTCCGCGCCCGGCTGCTCGCCCGCTCAAAGGAGACCGGGCAGCCCTATGAAGTCCTGCTGACCCGCTTCGCGCTCGAGCGCCTGCTCTATCGCCTGAGCATCTCGAAACATGCCGATCGATTCGTCCTCAAGGGGGCGATGCGCCTCATGACCTGGCTCGACACCCCGCACCGCCCGACGCGCGATCTCGACCTGCTCGGCTTCGGCGATCCCGACCCGGAAGGCCTGATCACCCTGTTTCGCGAAGTCATGCGCCAGCCGGAGGAAGACGGCGTCGAGTTCGATCCCGCCGCGCTCCGCCACGAGCCGATCAAGGCGGACGACGATTATGGCGGCATTCGGCTGCGCGGCCGGGCGCGGGTCGGCGGTGCCCAGGTCGCCGTCGTCATCGACATCGGCTTCGGCGATGCGATCGAGCCTGGCGTCGAGGCCATCGACTATCCCGTCATGCTCGACCTGCCGGCGCCGCGCCTTCGCGCCTATGCGCCGGAAACGATGATCGCCGAGAAGTTCGAGGCGATGGTCAGCCTCGGCCGGGCCAATTCGCGGATGAAGGACTTCTTCGACATCTATGTCCTGAGCCAGACCTTCCCGTTTGACGATGATCGTCTCGCGACAGCAATTGCGGCGACTTTCGAACGGCGCAAAACCGAATTGCCGGCGGACATACCCGACGCGCTGACCGACGACTTTGCCGCCGACCCACAGAAGGTGCGGCAATGGCGCGCCTTCGTCGAAAACATCTCGGAGGATCCAGGGGATCTGGCCGTGATGACGAGGGCGCTCGCCGCCTTCCTTATGCCTCACCTCGAAGCGGCCCGCGCCCGTTACGAGAAACCGAGACGCTGAAGCACAGCGAGGCTGTGAAGGTCCGGTGGCTTGGTCGATGAACAGCCATCAGGCCAAGGCAGAGCGTAACGCTTCATCATCCCGAATCATTCAAGAGGCTGCTTGGCTCCGATCCAGCGCGCCCGCCGCCGTATCAAGCTCTTCAGATGTATAGTCGGCCGAGCCCGCCTTGATCGAAGCGAGCGCGGCACGATGGGCGCCGGCGGAAATCGGCGGCGCGTCGCCCTGCACCGTCGCGACCCGCTCCGTCAGGCTATCCAGATTTCGACGCAGCTCACCATCGCTATCGGTCGCGAAATCGATCTGGACGAATTGCCGGATGGTGCGCCTCAGCCGAGCATATTCCACGCCTGCCCTGTCGTGCTGAGCGGCGCGATCCGATGGATTCAGGAAGGTGATCAGGGCAGTGAGCGCGGCCGCGAGCAGCGTCAAGAGGCCGGGGACAAGGATCGGCGCCTGCCCAAGAATGGATGCGCCAGCGCCGGCGCCGATCAGTGCCGCTGGGACACCCAGGCCATAATGCCAGGCGCGCCACGACCTGGCGGCAAGGAAATGCCCTTTTTCCGAATAGAGCACGTCGACCGCGAGTTTGCGCGCTTCGCTTGCCATCGCGTCACGCCCGGCTTGCGGCCCGGATGTGTCCCCGCCAACGTCGGTCATGCGGCGAGCAGCGGGATCATCGTGCCGAAGATCGCCTGCCATTCGAGGCCGGCCTGGAGGTCGTTATTATATTGTTCGTGCACGCAGGCCCGGGCCGCCGCGGCATGGGCGTGGCGCGCCTTGGGCGCCCAGTCGCTCCCGAGCGGAACGATCGTGCTGGTTCCGGGCATGGCGACTGCGCGACCTGCCACATCCGCCATGAACGCGAAGAAGTCCCGCACCATCCAGTCGCGCCAGTCGCGTCGCCCGGTCCAGCCTTTCAGGAACTCGATCGCCAGTCGTTCGATCAGGAAGGACTTCAGCGGGACGGAGCGATGCCGCTGCCATTGCTTCGCCATCCGGATGAGCAATCGCGTCGCGCCGCCATTCACGCGATCCGACTCATTGAGAACGGCGATCTCCATCTGCGGATCGGTCAGACGATAGCTGCCGCCGCCGGTCGTGTCGCAGATCACAAACTGCCCATTGTCGAGCCGGAAGGCGGGCACGACCTCGACGGGCATCGAGGCGAAACGCACGACCACCACCTGGCCGTCGCCGCGCATCTCGCTTTCGGAATAGGTCTGGTTGAGGACCGACCGCACCTCCTGCAGAAGCTGCGACTGCCGATTTCCCAGGCGCAACTCGAAGCGGTCATAGACCGACCAGGGAAGCACGAAGAGGACGTCGATGTCGCGCGGTGGCCTGACCCGCAGCTGCTTTCCCCAGGAGCCCGTCAGGAGAGAGTTCAGGTCCTCGGACGCGTGGCCATAATAATGGCGGTTAAGGGAGGCACGGACGCCGGCCTGCTTTCGTACGCCGTCGCGCCATTGCGTGTCGGTGATCGCGAGGTTGGAGATGAAGGTCGAAAAGCGCCGATCGGCGAAAGCCCATTGACCGGACGGCGGGGCCCATCCGGATGGCAGGGCCGAGCCGATCAAGGAGAGACGCCCGGCAAAAGCATGATCCCAATCGCTCTTTGGGAGGTACGATCCGACATGACGGAAAGATAGGCGTGCGCGCGGGCGCGCACAAGAGACAGAAGGAGAACATTCGCCTTTTGCTGTGCCGTGAGTCTGTCGCCTTCAGGCGTCCGATGATATGCGTCGCGGAGGAGACATTCATGGATGCAACGCCCATCGTCATCGCCCGCAAGCTGCAGGAGGCGGGCGCAACCATCTGGGTCGAAACAGACGCCGCGGGCGGTTGCCGGCAGTTCCGGCTCGATCCGTCCGACGCCGCCGACTTCCTGGCGGACCCGCGCGCATGGACGGCGCGGCAATGGGGCGTGACCGCCGCCCAGCTGGACGAATGGGACGTCAACGAGCATATGCCGCGATGCGGTTGCCGCACGAAGGCCGGCCAGCGGTGCGGCAATCGGCTTGCCGGAGATGTCGATCCGCCCCAGTTCGTCGATCTTCACGGCCAAGCCTGCCGCGTGCATGGCTGAGCGATCATGTCCGGTTTCCTGAAACGAGCGAATGACGCGCCGCTCACGCCCGAACTTCTCGCCGGAGCGATGGAGGCGATTGCAGACATGCCCGACCTCGACCGGCGGGACATGACCGCGCGTATGTTGCGGGTGATCCGCTTTCTCGATGAGGCCGAGGTCGGCGATGCCCGACAGGACCTGGGCCTCGCAATCAACTTTCGGCTCGAGGCGCTTGCACGCCTGACCGCGGAGGGCGGGCTGCGCGGCTTCCGCTATGCCGGCGTGGAAAAAGGCTCCGACTGGCTTCATGCCGACGTTGTCCGCGCCGCGACCGAGGTGCCGTTGCATGAGCGCGACGATGGCGCGGTATTCGATGCAGCCGAGTTTCACGATCGCCTGCTGGCGATCGCGCAGACCCTCGGCAACGCCTAGCGAACATGATCTTCGCCCGACGCGCTCTTCAGTGCCGGCTCGACGCGGTCCGCGCGACGCTTGGCGAGGACTTCGCCGCACGCCTGGCTGTCCGTCTCAATCGGACCGGCAAGGATCGCATGGCCGCGATGTGGGAGCTGGTTGTGCTTCATGGCCTCTCCCGGCACGGTCGGCTGCGGATCGAGGATCCGCTGCCCTCGGGTCGCAGGCCGGATGTCGCCTTCGCGAATGACGAGATTGAATTCATCGCCGATGTGACCTCGGTCTCCGACACCGGGCTGGAGGACTCCAATCCATACCGGGAGCTCAGCGCGCTGCTGGAGCAGACCAAGACCAAGCTCGGATTGAAGACTGGCGGCATGGACCTCCAGATCGGCTCGGCGCGCGTCACGACGCGGCGCGGCACGCGGACGGTCCTGCGGATTCCCGAACGCAAGCGGCTGCGCGAATTCGTCCGCACGCGGATCGAGCCATTGCTGCGCGAGCAGATCGCGCAGGGAAGCAATGTCCTCAATGTCGCGATCAACGACGATACCGCCGAGTTGCGCGTGCATATCGACCCGCGCAAATCGCCCTATAATCGGGGCTCCTACGCCTCCTACGATGTCCCGACGATCAAGGATCAGAATCCGCTCTACAATGCCCTGAAGGCCAAGGCCGATCAGTTGCGCGGTGCCAGGGGCGCGGTGGGCGTCATTGTCGGCGACGCGGACAGCCGGGCCTTGGCCGGCCGCCGCAACAATTGGAACGAGGTGGACGCCCGGGGAATTGCGGACGAGTTCCTGCGCCAGCACCGGTCGATCCATTTCGTCCTGCTCCTCTCGGTCCGCGAGGAGCAGCGAAGCGTCTTTCAGATCGAACCGAGGGTCCGCAAGCCGCATGCCCTGCTGGCGATCAGCAGGACATCGCCGCCACCGGACGCGCTTGAGCCGCTGTTCGGCAAAATGATGGGTGAACTCCCGATGCCGATCGACATGCCGATCAATGCGGCATTGCGGGCCAGGGAGGTCGGCTACGGCTGGGGTTTTCATGGAGGTGTCGAGATGTCGCGAAGCCGGATCAGGATCAGCGCCCGCGAGGTGATGGAGGTGCTGGCGGGGCGCCGCACGGCCAAGGACATGAACGATCTGCACCGATGGTCGTCGCCAGGCGACACGCCAGCCCCGAACACAATGCCGAACCCCTTCGAGAGGCGGCTCATGGAGGGCCGGCTGCCTGTCGCGATGTCGGTTGTCGAGGGAACGGACGACGACCCGGACCACTGGATTGAGATCGAGTTCGGCGACCCCGACCCCGCAATCAGCCCGTTTCGCTAGGGTCCGCCCAGCACGGACTAGGAGATGGTCAGTCCGCTTCGGCTGCGCCCGAACGTCCAGCTGATGCCGTCGCGGCGCAGGATGCCGGATATGTTCTTTCCGACATGCCCCTCCAGCACGTCACGCCACGGCACGAGCGTGAAGTCGCGCGACCGCTCGATCAGGGCCTGCCGCCCGCTCGCCATCTGGACCGCCCGCACGAGCTTGCCATCGATCCGCTCTCCGGCTTTCATTTCCGCGAACGGCAGGCCAAGCTCATCCGACAATTGATCGGCGATCCGCAGCAGCTCGCGTCGCTGCAGGGTGGCGATCATGCCGGGCCGATAGACGGTCCGCCCGTCCTGCTCCTCGGCGAGCCCTTCGGCGACCAGCCATTGCCGCCGCGCCGCCGCGGCCGCACGCACCTCACGGCCGAACCCGGCATCGCGGACCGGCACCGGCGCAGCGGCAACGAGCTCGCGGTCAAGCCAGGTGGCCCCCTCGCTCGCCGCCAGCCGGTCGAGCGGGATTTGCGACAGGGTCTCGACCTGGACAGGCCGGTCACGCAGCTGCCGCGCCTCGAATGCCGCCGCCTTGTCGAGATGATCGGGCGCAATGATCCAGCTCCCGTCTGACGCGCGCTCGACGCTGCGCATCACCCGCCGCATCGCCTCGAGGCGCCGGACATGGGTCTCGGCGAAGGCCTGGGTCGCGCCCGGATCCTGTCGAAGATGGGCATCGATCGTGTAGCGCCCGCCATTGGCGGCGGCGACCTCGGCGACGGTCCGGTCCACCTGCCGGACGCCGGCGCCGCGCGGCACGATGCGGATAATCGCCCCTTCGGCAAGTGGCGGAACTGCGTCACCGCGGCCGATCCCGGCATAATGGGTGCGCCCGTCTATCCCGTCGACGATCAGATAGTGACGATCGTTGACCTCGTCGGCGAGCCCGCGCATCACCATCCGTCCGACAATCGGCGCCGCGCCCTGCGCCGCCGGGTCAAATATGACTCGGTCGGCCGCGGCCCGCACCAGCTGCCGCCCGGCCAGCTCGCGCTGCATGACGCGGATGATATCGCCGCGCTCACCCATCCGGCGCAGGATATCTTCGATCCCATCGGCCAGACGCCAGCGGTCGCCGCCGAGAGGGTCGGCGAGACCCAGCTTGCCGAGCTTCTGCAGCCTCCCTGCACGCAACGCCTGCTGGAAGGGATCGGCATCGCCGGCGCCGACGATGCGCGCCTCGTCCATGTCGCGGATCAGGCGCCGGTCGATCGCGGTCAGCCGCTCCTCCCCGGTGTCACTGCGCAGCCGCTCCTCGATTTCCAGGTCAGTGCGCGGACCCAGGTCGAGGGTCACCAGCCGCATCGCGCGCTCGCGCAGCCCATGCGAGATATATTCGCGCGCGATCACCAGATTCTCAGCCCGATCGTCCTTGCCCCGCAGCATGATATGACTGTGCGGGTGGCCGGTATTGAAATGGTCCACCGCGACCCAGTCGAGCCTGGTGCCGAGATCTTCCTCCATCTGGCCCATCAGCCGGCGCACGAAGGGCTTCAGGTCGGGATATTGGTCGCCATCCTCGGCCGAGACGATGAAGCGGAACTGGTGGCGGTCTCCGTCGCAGCGTTCCAGGAAGGCCTTCCCGTCCGCCACATCCCTGTCGGCGCTGTAGAGCGCGCCCGGCCGCCCGTCGCGGGTGACGCCATCGCGCTGGATGTAGCGCAAGTGGGCGCTCGCGGCGCCGAGCCCCTTCCCCGCCAGCATTGCGAGCCGCACCTTCACGACGACGCGGCGCGCGCGGAAGGCGGCATGCCTCTCGCCCGAGCCGAGCACGCGCGCAATGCCGGCGCCGCGCCCGATACGGCTGCCATCGAAGCGGCGCGAGCGAAGGCCGGTGCGTGCGCCAGCCCGGCGCGCGGCGGTGACGACGAGGCTCAGATAGGTCCTGGCGCGCTTGCCGCCCTTGGCCCGCATCCGGCCAAGACGAGGCCTGAAATCATCGTCGTCCATCGGGACATTCCTGGTGTCGCGCTGCATGCCCCCACACCAAGAAAGGAACACCGGCGAGGCGCTTCAAGACGTCTCGCGAAATCGGCCGAAAAGCCGCGGAAAACCGCCATTTTCCCGCACCTTGTCTCGCACCCGTTCGCGCGATCTCGCGCGATCTCCTGAAAAACGATGTGCAGACAATGAGATAGCGATGTCGCGAGACATTGCCTCTATCTTGCTTTCCCCTGCCCCCTTCCCTTCCCGGCCCTCTTCCGCAGGCGAGCAAAAAAAGGAAGCGACGCACCAGGCGCCGCTTCCTCGAATGACCCGCCATCGGACGCAACCTAGGCCGCGCGAACGAACGCGGCTTCCGCCTCCTCCAGGCCGTCGAATCCCTGCTTCCAGAGCAGGTCGACCGGCTGTGCGTCGCCATCGATCAGGCATGAAGCGACGTGCCAGACACCGCCGAGGAGACTCAACACCGCGATCCGCGACAGCTCCATCTCATCGCCTTCGCCGTCGAAGCCGATATCGAAATGCTGGCCGAGATAGCGCTCCTTGAGGCGCGCATCCCACAGAAAATCGGCCGCCTCGGCCTCAATGATCCGTGCCGCCAAAGTCGCCCCGAGCTCGCACCGCAGAGCCTCAACGCGCGCCTCGCAGCCGCGCACGATCGCAGAAATCATGGTCATCGCACCGTCTCCTTCATCGTCTTCAGGATCGAAGACGGCGCTTCAGGTGCGGGCGGCGGCGCGGCTGTCAGGGACGCCGAAGGCGCCGCGAAGCGGGGCGTGGGGGAACCGATTTGCGCAGCAAATTGGGGGGACCGCGCATCCTTGATAGCCGCGCCGCCGCCCGCCACACTGGGCGATCAACGAGACAAGTCCCTCCCCTCCGGGTGATGGTTTACCGGGTCGGGGCGGCCTTGCGGCCTCTCCGTCCGGGCGCCACGGCCGGCTTGCGCGGCTTGCGTCCCAGACCGATCTTGACCGCCAGCTCCTTGCGCTGCGCGGCATAATTGGGCGCGACCATCGGATAGTTGGGGCCGAGATTCCATTTCGCGCGATAGTCGGCCGGCGTCATGCCATGGTGGGTGGCGAGATGCCGCTTCAGCATCTTCAGCTTCGCTCCGTCCTCAAGGCAGACGATGTAATCGGGCTTGACCGACGCCCGGACCGAGATCTTCGCCGTGGGGACCGGCTCCGGCGTAGCGGCCTCATCGCCAAGCCCGGCGAGGGCGCCGTGGACATTGCCGATCAGCAGCGGCAGATCGCTGACCGCGACATTGTTGTTGGCGACATGCGCCGCCACGATATCGGCGGTCAGGGTGATCAGGGTTTCGCTGCGTTCGTCGGTCATCTCGTCCCCTTTCGAAGCTGAGGTCTCTTAACGTCGAACGCAGCTCCGCGCAAAACCACGGCGAGGCACGGAAAAAGCCCCGGCGGCCGAAGCCGCCGGGGCGATAGCGATGCTCTCAGAAGGGCACGTCTTCGTCGAGCTCGCGCTGCTCGTCCGAGCCCGAATTCTGGCGCGGCCGGCTGAGGAACTGGACGTCGTCGGCGATGATTTCGCAGCCATAGCGCTCGATGCCCTCGCGATCGGTCCACTTGCTGTAGTGGATGCGGCCCTTGACCGAGACGAGCATGCCCTTGACGGCGTGCTGCGCGATCACCCGGCCGAGGCCGTTGAAGCAGGTGATCCGGTGCCATTCGGTGTCCTTGGCGGTGAAGCCGCTGGCATCCTTGTAGGTCTTGCCGTCGCTGTCGCGCCTGGGCCGGCTGGTGCCGAGATTGAAGGTGGCCACGTCGGTGCCGCCATTGGTCGAGCGAAGTTCCGGGTCGGCGCCCAGATTGCCGACGAGAAGGACGATGTTGGTCATGGAACGTCTCCTGATTCAGTCGTCGGGACCATCCCGATCGACAGCCCCGGGAGGGCGAGGCGAAGCGGCGGACTGCACCGGAGGCGAAGCCGAAGGGGAACCCCGGACCAAGGCTGGCGCGGGCAGCCCGCAGGGCAACACGGGCCGCAGGTCCGCGGGTTGCGGTCCGAAGCTGCCGAGACAGAAGGGCTGGCGGAAGGAATCGGGAATGGCCCGATGCAGGCCGGAGAACTCCACATTCGACGTGCGACAGGGCAATCGGATGACCCTGGGGCTTCGGCGCATAGCGCCGACGCCACCACCCCAAGATCCTGCCGCATCCGCCGATCGAGCGGCGGCGACGCACAGGCCGCCGAAGGTGCGAACCGCCGACTGACAGCAGCGGTGATTCATCCTGCCTGCCTGTGCCGCGATCCCGCTTCGCGCTAGAATAGGCATTGATCGCGCTCTTGGTTGAAGGGGACAAGATGATCGTCTGCATCGGCTGGGGGTCGCTGATATGGTGCCAGAAGGCCTTGCCGGTTCTCGGCGGCTGGCGGGCGGATGGCCCCGATCTGCAAGTCGAGTTCGCCCGGGAATCCCGCGACAAGAGGATCACGCTCGTGATCTGCGAGACCGCGCCGGCAGTGACCCTATTGTGGACGGTCCTGGACGTCCCGACCCTCGAAGACGCCAAGCAGGCGCTTGCCAGGCGCGAAGGGATCAGCGCGGACAATATCCGAAACAGCATCGGCTATTGGAGCAAGACCGGAAGCTCCCGGCACCTCGGAGTCGATGCGATTTCTACCTGGGCGGAAGCCAAAGGGGCGGACGAGATCGTCTGGACCGGCCTCAAGCCGAAAATGGGCAATGACTATCGGATTCCCGCCGTCGAGGAGGTGATTGATCATCTGGCGAGCCTCGAGGGGACCGCCCGGGACGCCGCGGAAGAATATGTTCGGCTGGCCCCGAGACAAATCGTGACCCCCTATCGGACAGCGATAGAGGGGAGCCTCGGCTGGACGGCCACCGGGCTCATTTGACGGGTCGACAGATCGGCAAGCGATGATCGAATCCATCGCCGGGCGTTCCGCGTCATTCTCGAAGTTCAGCCCGCGTTCCGCGGAAACGGGAGATCTGGGGCGCGCTGCAGACACGCGCCGGCGCCCGGATGAGCCATTTTTTCCGCGGCAGGGTGGCCACGACGCGACGGACGGCCGGATGGCAGACGGGCGACGTCGCCCGCTTTCAGAGGCTGGACCGGCCGAACCCGGTCCAGCCCGCGGCGATCAGACTGTCTCAGCCCCAAGGCGCGCCGCGCGCTTCGGGTGCGTGCCCAGCGGGCCGCGGCGATCGACGACGCAGACGCCCTGCTCCTTGGCCTGGATGACAAGCCGCTCGAGGACGCCATTGCCGGCGAAGGCGACGAGGTAGCGCGGCTTCAGCCCAAGCATCTGCTCGTTGCGGCGGAAGCCGGCACGCTGCCCGAGACGGGGGTCGAGGCCGAATGCGACCTGAGCGACCCTGCGGCGCTCGGCCCAGGCGGCGGCGAGACGGTCGAGACCCTTGCCGTCGCCGCCATGGACGAGGACCATGTCGGCAACCCGCTCGCGCACCTTGTCGAGCGTCTCCCAGACATTGCCGGCCAATGTCACCCCGTCCTCGCCGGTCGCAAATGACAGACGCCCGCCCGCGAACAGGACCGGCGTGCCTTGCGGCATGGCGGCGCGGCGCCGCGCCTCGGCGCGGGCCCTCAGGAAATCGCGCCCGTCCACAACGGCCGAGGTCAGGCCCGGCGCATGATTGAGCCGGGAACCGCCGGCGGGGCGCCAGCAGGAGCCGGTCTCGTTCATGTAGAGGATGGCCGCAATCTCGCGAACGCTCTCGAGCGAGAGCATGGCGGCCTCGGCGGAACGCGCGCGTTCGATCTGCTTCTCGAGCTCGGCGCTGTGGACTTCGGATCCATCTGCCGAAGCCAGCAGGCAGCGTATTTCGTCGGTGGCGCGATCGATTTGCGCGCCGCGCTTGGCGGCCGCGCGGTGGAAGAGGTTGACGAGTCCCCAGGCGAGCTCCTCGGCATCGTCTTCGAGAGCGGTCTCCGGAAACAAAGCGAACAGGTCCGACCAGATGGCGCCGAGCGTCTGCGTGACGGCCTCGGGGTCCGGCGGTTCGCTCGGACCCGCGTCGATCCGCTCGATGCTGAGATGGCCGAGCTCGAGCTGCGCGAGCTGGGCGGCGAGGCTGGTGTGCATGGTCTGTCTCCCTTGGTTCGACGCCGGAAATCCGGCGCGCGGAGCCCAGGGACCCGGCTCAGACGGCTGCCCGCACCGCCGCGACGCGGCGGGAAACCCCCGGCCGAGGCTGGCGCGGGCCGCCGCGCGCAGCGCGGCAACACGGGCCGAAGGCCGCGCGGGTTGCGGGCAGGTGGCGCCGGGTCAGGGCCCCTCTCGCGCCGGAGCCGGCGGCAGATCACTGGAGGCCACAGCACAGCCCGGTGCTCGAAAAGCAGGAGCCACGGCGATCAAGGATGGGTGAGCGGGACGCCGTTCACGACCGGCACGCCCCAGCCGATGCAGGCGCCGGGGACGCGCGCGATCGGGACGAAGATCGGGTCGATCTCCCATCGTTCGCGCTGTTCAGCCACTCCCGCCCAGGTCAGGCCCTCCGGCAGGACGTAGCCATGTTCAAGATAGGACCGCTCGATATCGGTAGGCATAGTGTCCTCCTGTCTCGGCACGGGTCGGGGACGGCGGGGAAACCGGGAGGCAATCTGTTCCAACCGTTGCGCCATGGTCGCCAATCTCCTGTGAGGCGTCGGCCGCCCGTCCGGACGGGACTTGGCTGACAGGTCAGTGAGGCCCTCGGCTAGGCGCGATGGTGGGGGTCGATTGCGTCGGATAGTGGGGAGTGCCCGCATGTCCCTTTGGACAATCCCTGTGGCCACTTTTCACCAGGTCCGGTTCGTGAACTTGCATTCCGTTCGCCGCCCCCGGCCGGTGCCGAGGGTGACCGGGCGACCCAAAGCGGGCCGCCCGGGAAGAAGCGCCTGGGAGACGTTCAGGCCGCTTCTTCGATCGAGACGGCAACGTCGCCGCCGCCATCGCCCGGCGCGGTAGTAGCTCCCTCGTCGGCCGCGAGCTCGTCGACAGCGAGCTCACCCGGCGCGGCGCCGAAGCGCATCGCATTGGGTAACCAGGCCAAAGCCGCGTCCTTGACCTCGACCTCGGCGATGAAGTCGCCCGCGAAGATGCGCTCGCAAGCGCTGGCGAGCTCCGCTTTCTTCGACTTGGCGTAGCGCCCCGCGAGCGCGTCGCCGCCAACCTCCCCAAGCGCGGCCAGGGTGATGCTCTTGGGCACGCGGTCGAAGAAATTGGCGCCGGTCGGCCGCCACCAGCGCGCGACGTCGATCGAAAGCAGCCGCCCCAGGTGATCGTGGAACGCGCAGTTGCGCTCGCCGGGAAGGTGCAGGCTAGCCTCCAGCGTTTTCGCAACCGCATGGCCGAGCCAGGCCGCGCGCGCGTCCTCGCCGAGCGCGCGGAACGCATCGAACCGCTCCGCGCGGGTCGCGCCCTGGGTCCAGCTCCTATCCAGCGCTTCCGACGCCTCGCCACGCGCGATGGTCGCCGCCGCATCCGGAGTCTTGAAGTCGAGGACCGGATTGGACGGCGTCGCCGCGATCAGCGACGAGCCGCTCCTCTCGCTCGAATAGCCCGCCTCCCGATCGATCATCAGGAAGATGGCGAGGTCGAGCGCGAACCCGGGATCGGCGGCGACATGGACCGCGAGCACGTCCCGGCGCTGCATGGCGAGCTCGTCAATCAGCCGCTGCGACATGCCGGCGGCCTTCGCGGGCGCAACGCCGCCTCCGTCCGCCTGGTCGCCATCGGCCGGTTCGCCGTCCTCGCCGGCCGGCGGCAGCTCCGCATAGAGGGTCGAATCGAGCCGCGGCCGGCCCAACCCGTCCAGGACGAGAAACGCCCCCAGGCCCGGCTTCAGTGCGTCGTCGATCGCCGGCGGCTTGTCGGCGATCTCCTCCAGGCGGGCGCCAAGTGCACGGATCCGGGCCTCGGCAGAATCGCGCTCCTCCGCGCCCAGCTCCTCATGCTCGATCTGCTCCACCAGCTCCTCGATCTCCCCATCGAGCCGCTCGATCTCGGCGCTTTCCTCGTCGCTGAGCGACGGCGTCTCGACGGGCACCCGGCGCAGTCCCTGCGTCTGGTTATGGCCGATCCAGCTGTCCAGCGTCGGCCGGACGAAGCCAAGCCCGGTCTCGCCGGCGATTTCGGCGGCGGCGGCGTCCATCTTCTCGCAGGCGAGCCGCTCCAGGATCGCGATGTCGAGCCAGCGCGCGCCGGCCTCGTCGCTGAACAGGTCGCGCTCGACCCGGCCGCCGGCGGCGACATAGGCCTCCTCGCCGACGAACAAGGCGCGCCGGTCGGCGGCGCTGACGGTTGCCTGGGTCATCATCCGCCGGACGCTGTCGGGATGCGCGGCGCCATAGCCCAGGCCCATCTGTTCGAAGACATATTCCTGACGTTCGCGATCCGGCGTCGCGGCATAGGCCTTGGCGACGTCGAGGCTGATCTCGCCGGCACCCAGCGCCTCGAACACGACAGCCGCTAGCCCCGCCAGGCGAAGCCTGCCTTCCACGAAGCGGACTGTGAGCCCGAAGCGGCGGGCGATGCCCTCGACGTCCGAGTCTTGCTCGATCAGCTGCTGAAAGGCGACGCATTCGTCGGCCGGGTTCATGCTGAGGCGCTGGAAATTCTCGGCGAGGCTGGCCTCATGCGCCGCGGCGGCATCGCCTTCCAGCACGAGGCAGCAGACCTCGTGACTCCTCGCGAGCTTGCCGTCGTCGGCGAGCTCGACCAGGGCGCGCCGGCGCCGTTCGCCGGCTTCGACGGCGAAGCAGCCCTTCCGCTTGGCAACGGCTGTGACCACGAGATTCTGAAGGAGGCCGCGGGCCTCGATGTCGGCCTTGAGCTGGAGATCAGCGGCCTCGTCCACCGCACGACGCACGTTGCGCTGGCTGGGCACCAGCTTGTTGAGGGGGATATTCCTGATCATGGAAGGTCTCCGGATGAGAGCCGGCGCGGCCATCCCGCACCCGTCGCTCACCCGTTCCCCGCCCCCTCCCCTCCAAGTTCACCCATCCCGATCGAGACACCCGCGCAGGGCGCGGAAGCGCTCTTGAGGGGCAAGGCATTGTCCGGCCGGCACGATGCAAGTAGTCAGCAAAATTTATTGCGTTGCGCCGCAATGCGAGTCCGTAGCTTCCATCAGCCTGCGCAAGCGGTAAGTTGTCGTCGAGATAAAGATCGAGATCGGACGGGGCAATTTCGGATTGGCGTCCGGCGAAGGAGACGATCTGCCTTGAGCACAACCGAAGACGGTAACGCATTTCGCGACAGCGTCATCCGGCTGCTTCGCGCCGCAGGGTTCGATGCGACAAGCGAGGTCGCAGTTGGCCACAAGAACGCGGACGTGCTGGGCGTTTGGCTGCGCGACGAAATCGCTGGCGAGCAGCGCTACGCGTTCGAGACCAAGGCCTATGACGGCAGCCTGCAACTCGGCCCGTGCAGCAAGTTTGCCAATGAATATGGCCCGCTCGTGCAAAACAGAATTGTCGATCAGGCATGGCTGGTCTCGCGAGGGCCTATAACGCCGAAGGGTCGTCAGGCTGCGCAAAGCCAGCGAGGCCTCCAGGCGATGACCTTCGATGAGCTGCAGCGCCGCCTGATGAGGCTCGATCGCCTGCTGAATGATGTGGCAAACAGCTACGCCGCAAGCCGGCTTACGGACTATTATATTCCTCCCGAGACATCAGCGGGTACGTCACTTCAGACAACGGTCGAAGCCTGGCTTGCAGAGAAAGATCCGCCGCCGCTCTTCGTTCTTGGTCCTTATGGCAAAGGGAAGTCGACTTTCGCGCAACATCTTGCCGCGACCATGGCGTTGCGGGCCCGGGCGGACGCGACGCAGCGGGTACCCATTTTGGTCCGGCTCGGCGAGATCGCTGACGAACAATCGCTGGAGGGGCTCCTTGGCAAGGTGCTCGCCAGCCAGCATCGCGTCCTGGACTATCATTACGAAACGTTCCGCGCGCTCAATCGCAATGGCCGCTTTCTGGTTATTTACGACGGTTTCGACGAAATGAAGCACGGCCTGACGCCGGACAAGTTCCAGCACGTCCTGGCCGAGCTGATGAAGCTGGACGAAGGCGATTCGAGGATCTTGGTGCTTGGTCGCGACACCGCCTTTCATGATGAGGCGGAATTCCGTGCGGTTATCGACGGCGTCGTAATGACCCCCGCTGGTCGTAACATTCCCGCACCGGGACGCAGACCCTATCGCCATGTCGAGATTCGGGGCTTCACGGTCGCCGAGGCCCATCACTACGTCGAGCACTATCTCCCGGTGCGGGCTTCGGAAGAAACCGAGGGACCGGCGACAAATCCCGCTTGGGTTCAATCCCGGATCGATGAGCTCATTTCGGGCCGTTTCAACCAGCTGCTGGCCCGCCCCGTCCACGCGCAGATGCTCTGCGAGATCGCCGTCCATCCCGACCAATTGCGGCCAACGATGTCCGTTTACGAGCTGTTCGACAGCTTCGTCCATTATCTGCTTCTGCGCGAACTCGACAAGCGAGGCCGGGACAAGGATTTCCCGATCGACGTTCGCCGAAGTTTCAATTCAAGTCTTGCCTGGTGGCTATGGGAGCGGGGCGCCGTCTCCACGACGCGGCTCCGGGACATTCCGCAGAAATTGTGCGACGAGGCGATCGGCAGTCTGTCCCACTCGCTCAGCCGGGACGAAATGCGCCGAGAGCTTATCCAGGGCTGCCTCATCGAAAAGGGCGCGCAAACGATCTACTTCCACCGCTCCATTCAGGAGTTTCTCGTGGCGGAGCACCTGATCGAAACGGACTTGCTGCAGCGGAGCGGAAGAGGAAGCGGGTGGCTGCAGACCGTGACCTTGGCATTGACGCCGGAGATCGTCGAGTTTCTGGTGGCAGGCGCCAACATCAACCAGGAGCGCCGTGATCGCGCCATGGGATGGGTCCGCGGGCTTGCGCACGCGCGGGGCGATCGCGTGCCTTTCACCGGTTTCGAACTGTTCGTGAAGCTCATGCGCAGCCAGGAGCTCGTCTTCACAGGGCTGCCCGGCTCACCGTGGCAAATCTGGTTGGCGTTCTTCCAGCGCACAGGCGGCAAGGATTTCGCGCACCAGGGCAGGAACACGTTCAATGTACAAGCTGACATGCTCATACAGGCCCGTGGAGCCAGCCGCGACGTTCAAGCGGCAGTCCTCTATGCGCTGGTGAGAACATTGTTTCATCCGCGTCGGGGCCGGCAGACTGAAATCGCGCTGGCACTCAGCGCACAATTGCCGCTGGAACGCCTGCGCGAAGCGATTGCCGAAGCAGCCGAAAAGAAATCGGAACGGCAGATCATTCGTCACGATCGGGATTTCCTGCTGTGGAGCGTACTGCGCTCCTGGCGGATCGGGCGAGACGAGGGCGGCATTCTCAACATCACCGTCGATCTTGAAGGACTGCACAATGACGTGCTGGCGGTCCTGCCTGACGGGTTCGGCCCGGACTTCGACGAGAGCCTGAGCACGGTGACCATTTCGGTCCAGAGTTTGTATGTTGCCTTGAGCCGCTTGAGGCCGCCGGTCGGCGAACGCGAGATCGATGCTATTCGGCCGTTCTTCAATGATGAGAAGCTCCGCCGCCTGATCGCGCCCGTCGAGATTGTGCATCGGCAGACCACTCCGGTCGAACCGACAACGGCAGTTCGGGCGGTGCGCCCCACGCTCAGCTTGAGCGACCGAGCAGTCTGATCCTCCCGGTTCGAGTCTGACGAGGCGCTGATTGAAGGCTTCCCGGCTATCGAGCCACGAGCCGATCGAGAATCTCGGCGGCCCGATCGACCGGCATGAACAGCCGCGTCTGGTAGCGGATGATCTCGGTGAAGCAGCCCTGCGCCTTGTACCAGGCGAGCCGCGCCGCCGAGAATCCCGTCAGCTCCAGCCGCTGGCTCGAATTGACCAGCGAGCGCTTGAGCGTGAGCGCCTCGGGCCCGAGGAACGGGAGCGGCACGCCGGTTCTGAGCACCGTCGCGGCAAGCGCGTCGGGCGGAAGATCGAGCGATATGTCGAGACCGAGCTTTGCGCCGAACTGGGCCAGCTGGACTGCGGGAATCTCGCGGCCCAGCAGCGATCGGCCATCGGCCGCGGCGATCCTGACGACCTGGACGTGACTGTCGGGAAGCTTGTCCCAGACCGGCAGCAGCAGGCCGGTGGCGAGGTGCACGATCTCCCGCCGCGGCGAGCCCAGCAGCTCGTCGACCTCGCTCGTCCAGGCCTCCTCGAAACGAGCGTTCGCTGTCCGCGCCCAGCTGGTCTCCTCGATCATGTCGCGGCGCAGATAATCGCGCTTGAGCGGCCGAAGCAGCTCGTAGCGCGCGACTGAAAGTCCCTCGTCGGAGGTCAGGCTTCGCGCATCGAGCCTCAGCGCGGCCTTGCCCGAGCGCGCGTTCAGCATCGGCACCGCATCGGGCCGCGCGTCGCGGATCGCTCGCAGCCGCTCCACAGACATCGGCCGCAGCCGGCGAACGAGCTCGAGCCGCAGCAGATGAGTCGTCGCGCTGGAGCGCGGATCGGTCCGCAGCAGGCGGTCGCCGAGGATCTCGAAGCTCTCCACCGGCACGGTCTCGACGCCGAGGTCGAGCGTGCCCGCCTCCCGCGCCGCGGCGACACGCGCCTCGATCAGGCCGAGGAATTCTTCGAAGATCGCGTTCTGCAGCGCGATCCGCAGTGCGAGCAGGCGATTCAGCCAGCGCTGGATCGGCGGCAGATCCTCGCGAAGGCTTCCGCCCTCAGCTTCGAGCCGCAGGCCGGTCAGCTCCTGGAAGCGGCCGAAGCTCACCGACTGGATCTTCCCCGCATAGAGAAGATGGTACCAGCCGGTCAGCGCGTCCTTCGCATAGTCGCTTTCCAGATTGTCCGCCGGATCGAACAGATTCTGGCCGCCGGTCTGGCGTTGCCCGCGGGTCAGCGCGCCGAGGGAATCGAGCCGCCGGGCGATGGTCGAAATGAAGCGGCGCTCGCCGCGAACGTCGGTGGTCACCGGCCGGAACAAGGGCGCCGAAGCCTGGCGGGTGCGATGGGTGCGGCCGAGACCCTGGATCGCGGCGTCGGCCCGCCAGCCGGGCTCGAGCAGATAATGGATGCGGCGCGTCCGGTTCGCAGCGCCGAGGCAGGAATGGTAGCTGCGCCCGGTGCCGCCGGCGTCAGAGAAGACCAGGATTCTTTTGTCGCCGCGCATGAACGCATCGGTCTCGCGCAGATTGGCGCGCGGCGTCCTATTCTCCAGCTTCTGGCGTCCATCGGCTCCGACGATCAGCCTGCGGCTGCGTCCGGTCACCTCGGCGACGCGCTCGGCGCCGAACCGTTCGAGCAATGTGTCGAGTGCCGTGCCGATCGGCGGCAAGGCGCAGAGCTGCTCGATCAGGTCGTCGCGCATCCGAAGCGCGGCCTGGCAATGGACCGGCCGGCCGTCCTCGTCGGACAGGGGCTCGGACCGCACATTGCCCTCCGCGTCGGTGAAGATCCGCATCTGCCGGGTCGGGAAGGCGGCGGTGAGATAGTCGATCACATATTCGCGCGGGCTGAGATCGAGCTCCAGCACCTGGCGCTCGTCGGCCGTGAGCTCGGCGAGCCGACGATCGAGCATCGCCTCCGCCGTGGACACGAGCTGGATCACCACTGAATGTTCGGCGGCGAGATCACACTCGATCGCGGGGATCAGGCTCGGCAGCTTCATCGACAGCAGCAGCTGGCCGAAGAAACGTTGCTTGGTGCCTTCGAAGCGCGAGAGCGCGGCCGACTTCGCATTGGCGTTCAGCGTCTCGCCGGTCGCCGCGTCGACGATCCGAGTCGCTTCGAGCGCGGTTTCCAGATTGGCGTGGATGATCGCCCAGGCATCGGCATAGGCGTCGTAGATCTCGATCTGCCCGGCCGTCAGCCGATGCTCCAGCACGTCATATTCGACGCCGGCGAAGGACAGAGCGCGGGCCGCATAGAGGCCGAGCGCCTTCAGGTCGCGCGCGACCAGCTCCATCGCCGCGATGCCGCCCTCGCGGATCGAGCCGACGAATTGCGACCGGTCGGCGAAGGCGGTCTCGGGGCCCCAGAGGCCGAGCCGTCCGGCATAAGCGAGATTGTTCACGTCGGATGCGCCGGTCGCGGAGGCATAGAGGATGCGCGCTCGGGGCAGCAGGTTCTGCAGCCGGATGCCGGCAATGCCCTGCTCCGACCCCTTGACCTTGCCGCGCGAGCCCTCGCCGCCGGCGGCATTCGCCATCGCATGCGCTTCGTCGAACGCGATCACGCCCTCGAACGCCGCGCCGGCCCAGTCGGCGATCTGCCGAAGCCGCGTCGCGTCGGCGCGGCCCGAGCGCAAAGTCGGATAGGTGACAAAGAGGATCCCCGCATCCAGGTCCAGCGGCGTGCCGAGCTTCCATTGCGAGAGCGGCTGGATGTCGAGCGCGAGGCCGCCCAACGCGGACCAGTCGCGCCGCGCGTCTTCGAGCAGGGTCTCGTTCTTGCTGATCCAGATGTGGCGCCGGTTGCCGCGCAGCCATTGGTCGAGGATGATCCCCGCGACCTGTCGGCCCTTGCCAGCGCCGGTGCCGTCGCCAAGGAAATAGCCCGCCCGATAGAGGTCGCCCTCTTCGTCAGCCGGCTGCAGGGCGCAGCCTTCGTCGATCGGCACGAAGCGGCCGGGCAGGTCGCGCGCGAAGGCCGAGCCCGCATAGACCAGCGTTTCGAGCTGCGCCTCGGAGAGCAGGCCGTCCGCGACCAGGCGCGCCGGCAGCAGCGGCACATGATCGGGCTTCGGCGCCGCGATCGAGCCCATCGCGAGCGACTCGACCAGAGGCGTCGGATGGGCCGAGGCGCCCTTGATGACGATCCGGCTCGGCCGGTAGGGCAGATAGAGGCCGACCTGCGCCTGCGCGGGCGCCAGCTGCTCCAGAATTCGGTAGCGGAGCGGCGTGCAAGCCTCGGCTGGTCCGGCTATCACGGCCCGTGGCATGGGCGCGACCCGCGCTTCCAGGGAGCGGCGGAATAGCGACAGCGACGGCGATGCGCGATGCGGCGGTTCGCCCGGTTCTGCCCGGCGGGGCAGCGCCGCGATCGCCGCAAGCAAGGCGTCGAGCGTGTCGGCCTTGCCGCAAATGGGCTCTCCGGCCAAGGCGGCGGCCTTGTCGAACACGACCAGGCGCACCGCGACGCTCGTCCCGTGCCGCGCGAAAGCACCGGGTGGAATCAGCGCATCGAGCCGCAGCTGCGCCCCACGGCACGCCTTCGCGCGAAGCGCGCAGCCGTTCCCGGCGGCGCCGAAGCTCTCGGGCATGATCGCGACCAGGCGGCCGCCCGGCGACAGGCGCGCCAGCGCGGCGAGCAGATGGCGGGCACCGGCATAACGGTCCTCGCCCCGCCCGTCGCTGCGCGCGAGGGGCGGGTTCATGAGGACGAGCCCCGGGCTTTGGCCCGGCGGGAGAAGATCGTCGATCAGCTCGGCGTCATGGCCGGAGAGTTGCGCGGCGGGAAAGGCCTCGGCGAGCCCGGCGAGCCGCGCCCCGTCGCGCTCGTTGAGCAGCAGGCGGCTGCCCGCCCGCGCCGCCCACAAAGCCAGCAGGCCGTTGCCGGCCGAAGGCTCGAGCACGAGGTTGGCCGGCCTCGGCTGGCTGGCCAGGCCGGCGAGGAAGGCGAGCGCGAGCGGGGTCGAGAATTGCTGAAGCGCGACCTGCGCCTCGGAGCGGTAGCTCTGCACCGGCAGGCGCGCCACGAAGCGATCGAGCCGCGCCAGCGTCTCGCGGGGCCCGGGCGCGACGAGCGGGCAATCGGGATCGCGCAGGAAGAGGGCCTGCGCGAGCTCGAGCGCGTCATAGGCCTGGCGCATCGACCAGGCGCCGGAGGCATCGGAGCGGCCCGTGCGTGCCTCGAACAGGAAGCGCAGCCGTGCCCGGTCGACCGGGCGCTCCGCGCGGAAATCGGCGAGGATGGATCGGGCGACATCGACGTGCGGCGGCCGCGCGTCGGTCGGCTTGAACAGGGTGGCCATCGGGGCGTCTCCGGCCGCGGGCCGCGACATTGCCGCCCGGGGTCGGCCCTCAGCCGCACCCTCCCCTCTCCAGGCTGCCTCCAGGCTTCGCCGCCGCCATCAGGACATCGTTCCAGTCGTCGCCCGCACGCGGCGGATAATGGGCCTCGATCGCGGCGATGGCCGGGTAAGCGGCGCGCGCCAGCGTCTCCGCGCGGCAGCCGCCGGCATCATTGTCGAGAAAGAGATGGAGCTCGTCGACGCAGGCCGGGACCGCGACGAGGCCGAACCGCTCGGTGCCGAGCGTCGCCCAGCACGGCACCTCGAACAAAGCCGATGCGGACAGCGCGGTCTCGATCCCTTCGGCGAGGCCGAGCCGGGTGCCGGCGCCGCCCAGGCGGACCGCGCCGCGCCCGAACGGGCCCAGCCCGCATTTCGCCCGCGCCCGCATCGCGCCGGCCCGCGGCGCGAGAAAGGTGCGGTGCACGGCGACGATGCCGCTCTCGTCCCTGACCGCGGCGACGAGCGCCGGACGATAGCGCGTCAGCGGCTTCGCGCCTTCGGGGGTGCGCGGATGGAAGCGAAGCTCGGGCGAGTCCGCGCCCAGCCCCCGCGCTTCGAGATAGGCTTGGGCGGGCGTCCCCGCCGCCGGGCGGGCGGCGCCCCAGAGCCGGATTGCGGACGCCTGCAGAAACGCATCGCGGGAGCCCCGGTCCGGACCGGCGGCGGCAACCGGCGCGCCGGGCTCCAGCAGCCTCGTCCGGGTCAGAGCGCGCAAGATGCTGGCGGCATCGCAGCCGGCGAAGCAATGCAGGAGCAGGCGCGTCCGGCCCGGGCGGACGCTGAGCGACGGGCTGCGGTCGTCATGGGCGGGGCAGCGGCAGAGCCCGCCATTGGCGGTCCAGCGGCCGCCAAGCCGCTCGACAAGGAGACGGCCTTCCCGATCGAGGCTGGACTGGCCGAACCTGCGCGACATGAATCGTCTCCCGCTGACGCGCCCGCGCCGCTCCCTCTCCTCCCCGACCGGGGCCGCCGGTCTGAGCGGCAGTTCAGGGCCGCGGCACGCCGCGCAGCGCGAAGAACAAAGAGGCCGGGGCCGGTGCCGCCGCCTCGGATTCCGCAGAGACCGGGGCGGGCTGTTCGGTGGCGCGGATCGCGAACAAAGCGGCCGGCGCGGACGCCGACATTGCTGTCCGCGTTCGGCGCGCGGCGCTGGCGCCGGCGATCTGCGCCACATAAGCGACGGTCTCGGCAGGGAGCCGGCGGCCGGTGGCGAGATGTCCGGCATAGCGCGCCGGGCCGGCATTATAGGCCCCGAACAGGCCCGGATAGCCGAACCGCTCGTACATCAGGCGAAGATAGTAGGTGCCGGCGAGGATATTGTCGCGCGGATCGTGCGGGTCGGCGCCGAGGCCGAGCCGGGCGCGCATCGCCGCCCAGGTGCCGGGCATCAGCTGCATCAGGCCCATCGCGCCGGCGGACGAAACGATCGGGCGGCCGCCCCGCGTCGTGCGGCCGGCGCTTTCGGCGCGCATGACCCGCGCGATCCAGTGCTCCGGCACCCCGAACCGGGCCGAGGCCTCGGCGATCAGCGGCCGCCACCGATCGAGCGGATCGGCCCGCGCCGGCGTCGCCGCGACCAAAGCCAGGCCGAGGACCGCAAGCCTCAACTGGCCCATAGCAATGTCGCCCGCCCGATCATGTCGGATGCTTCGGTCGGCCCGAAATAGCGCCCGTCGAAGGAGTCCGGCGCGTCCATCAGCAGCAGGAAGGCGCCCGCGCCCAAGGTCCGGCAGCCCTGCCAGGCGGGCAGCGGGCGCCCCCGACCGTCGAACGGCCGCTGCCGGGCCGCCCGGCGCCCGTTGATAGAGAGATGGCCGTGACGAGCGCAGACCAGATCGCCGTCGACGGCGGCCACCCGCTTCACCAGCGGCACATTGGCGGGAAGATAATGGCGGGTCGCGGCGAGCCGGCGCCACGGCTGGGGCGTCCAGGCGACGACCATGTCGCCGCGCGCCGGGGCGTGCCAAGGCGCCACCCAATAGAGGCCCCGCGGCGCGCTGGCGCTGACGTTCCAGACGAACAGCGGCCGGGGCGGCCATAAGGCGGTCGCGCCGAGCGCGGCAATGCCGGCAAGACCGACGGGAAGGCGCAGCCGCAGGCCATGCCGGTGCCACCGGCCGCGTCGCAGCGCTTCGGCCAAACGCCCGAGCGAAAGAGCGCGCCGGTCAGCCATGCGCGCCGGCCTGCGCGACGCCCTTCGACCAGGCGTCGAGATCGTCGATATGGTAGCACACGCGCCGGCTGTGCCGGCGAAATGCCGGACCCACGCCGCCGGTGCGATATTCCTGCAGGGTGCGCGGCGACAGGCCGAGATAGAAAGCCGCCTGCTGCGTGGTCAGGAAAGGCGAGCCGCGTGCCGCGCGCGCCGCCCGGATATTCTCGTCGTCTTCGTCCATCTGCCGCGCCTCGTCGCCCTCGGGCAGCGCCCGGCGCGGCCCGATGCGCACCTGAGCAGAGCCGGGGAAGCGGGGCCATTACCCCTTATGGGGCACTTGCGCGGCGGCGAATTCGGTTATCGGGGCAATGCGACAAGCCAAGCGGCGGCGCGCGCCCTCAGCGGCGCTCGGCCAGCCAGAAAGCGAGCGTGTCGAGCTCCAGCGGCGCCTCGAAGGCGATCCCGGCATGGCCGCCGCTCTGCCAGCGGAGCACGCCCGCCAGGTTGGGCAGGCCCGGAAGCGTGACCAAGACCCTGGTGCCGAGCGCGAGCGTCTCAGCCAGCCGGACGCGGATGCCGCCCAAGGAGATGTCCTCGACCTCCACGCGCCGGAAGACGGCGCCAAGGCAGAGGCTCGCCTCGACCGCGATCGCGATGCGCAGCGCGCGCGGCGGCAAATCGGGATCGATGGCGAGGATGTCCTCGGGATCGACCGGTTCGTGGAAGGCGATGCCGATACGGCCCGCATCGACCCAGGCGATGTGTCCCGCCGCTCTGCCGCCCGATTTGAGCTCGATGGCGGCCTGCTCGCCGGGGAAGAAGTGGCCGGGCACCTCGGCCATGACGCCGCCCGGCGAGATGTTGCGGATCCGGCAAAGCTGCTCGCCGCGCTCGGTGATCAGCTTGGCAACGCGCAGCACCGCCATGTCCCGCGGCTCCGCGCGACGATCGGCGCCCTCCCCGCCCGGCTCGTCGTCCCCCGTCGCCATTTCCCCACCCCCTGGTCCCCCCGGCGCGCCGGCCCGTCTGCGGACGGGGCCGGCGCGGAAGCTTGGGGACCGACCGCGGCGTCTTGACCCGCCGCATCGGGGCTTCTGAGGGCGGTCGGCTTGTTGTTGACTGAGAGGGCGACCGTCCCTGCTGATATAGATGCCGGCGGAGGGAAATTCCGCACAACCCTGAGAAAATCTCCCGCCGCGGCGCACCCGACCGACAAGAAAGCGCGATGGCGCTGCCAAGCGCGGCTTCGAAGAAGCCAGCCGGCGCGCGCCGATCCGGGTCGCAAGGAGGGCGCCAAGCGCTTGTTGCCCGATTTGCCGACCGACCTGTTCGGCCGCTACACGAGCAATGCCAGCCGCTATTTCAATCGGCTGATCGACCAGGTCACCCGCCGCCCCAGGGTCGTGTTCCATAGCCTGCGCCACTTCTTCAAGGACATGTGCCGCGAAGCCGGGATGCTCGAGCAGGTCAGCGATCAACTGACCGGCCACGCGCCGGTCTCGATCGGAGGCCGCTATTGCAGCGGCGTGTCGCTTGGTGAATTGAAGGTGCAATTCGAACGGCTGCAGTTCGAGCTCCTCGACTGGGCGAGAAACTACGCCGCATCTCGATTGTAGCGGGTCGATGTTCCTCAAAGGTTTACCCGTAAAAGCGAACGAAGGAAGATCAGACTATCAAGCAGCGAGCGATTTTGGCTTCTCCATATGTAGGGGAAGCTATCTGGTCTCATCGCAGTGACGAAGGAACGAAGAAGAGACCAAAAACCCTCCTCTATCGAATACCCTCGATCTGTCTCATTGGTGCTCACGCCGGACACGGCATTGAAAACTGCGTGGGGGTCATCCTGACAGTGCCGTCTACTTTCCACGGCCACACGAGCCGACCCTGCTCCAGTCGCTTGGTGTAGAGTGTCATGCCCTGCCCATCGTAGCTCAGGATCTTGACGATATGACCCTTGCGTCCGCGAAAGCAGAAAATGCCGCCGGCGTGCGGATCGCGGTCAAGCACCTGCTGCACCATCAGGCTCAGCCCGTTCATGCCCTTCCCCATGTCGGTGATGCCGCAGCACAGGTAGATCGGCCCGCTGGGCACGATGCCGATCACCGGCCGAGCTCCGCCAGCGCGATGGCGAGCGCGGCGCTGTCCACCGTGCCTTCGATCCGCAGATGTACGCCGCTCGGAAAGGCGATCGTGATCCGGCCCGGCACGCCGGCCGGATCGGGAGGTGCGACGGTGCAGGACGGGTCGACCACGACCTTGGCGAACACCGGGCTGCTGTCGATCTCATTCAGGCCGCCGTCGATCATCTGCTTGCGCCAGGAATAGAGCGACGCCGCCGCCACGCCGAACGTGCCGGCGATCTCCTGAACCGAAGCCTCCGGCTCCATGGTCAGCTCGACCATCGCCCGCTTCTCCTCGATCGACCTGGCTCTGCGCGACCGCACCCGGCCAGAGGGCGAGGTGGACCGATCCGACTCCTCGCCATCTCCGCCGCCGACTTCGCTGATCACCCGCTCGAAGACGCCAACCAGCCTCACAATCAGCCCTCAGTCACAAGATGTCGCGGCGGTGCCTTGGTGCATCGTTTACGCTCCATCTTCAAATTTCGTGCATGTGTGAGAATGCCCGTTCCAAACTGCCGCTTGGCGGCGAACCGGGAATGCTTCGATGAGAAGGATGCCGGCGTTCGAGGCTACGCAAAGTGCATCGCCCCACCTAATTAGACGTCTGAGGGCCCGAGTGCCACAGCGTGGTGACCAATGAACGCTTACGAACCCTCTTCCGAACAAGCCGCATCTCTACCCGGCAGGGTCAGCTCGCCTCTGGGCGGCTCGATCGTCCGCATTCGCGGTCGCCTCAACGAACGCCCGCTTCCCTTCGTGCTTCGGTCAAGTCGGCCTGAAACTCTGGATTGCCGTGGAGTCTGCCGACCACCGCGGCCGAGACGAGTTGGCCTGCGGCGACATCAGAGGGAAAATGCACGCCACAAACCACGCGGCTCTCGCCATAATCCGCAGCACGGGCCATGAGCGCCTGGGCGCGAGCCGGCTCGACTTCGGCCAGGATCATTGCCGCGGTCCAGCCCCAGGCGGCATGGCCGGAGGGATAAGACGAGCCTCCCCTGGCATCCGGGGTCGGCACTGGTGTCTGATCCATCCCGCAGACATGGCGAAGTTGCATCTGCTGGAAAGGGCGCAGGCGTGAAAAATGACGCTTCGCCGGGAAGACGACGGCATTGGTATCGGCGACCGCCCGATCCAGCAGCCGGATCAGGGCTGGCGATGCGTCGCGGTCTATGGGATGCCCAAATGCCGCTTCGAAGCGCGGATAGAAGGACTGCGAATCCAGCTCGGCGGATGCGTAGCGCGCATCGTCGACGGCCTGCAAAGCCGTGACGATTTCGCGATCCGCCGCGGCTACCGATGACGCCGGGTCAGGTGGCGGGGCGAGGACGGCCAGGAACGATATGTCGCTAGAGTCGAGATAGGGCCGTGGCCGCGCAGGAGATGCTATGGCGGGAGCGGGATCCTGCGCCGGCTGCACGGATGGCTGCCCGAAAGCGATCGAGACTCCCGAGGCCAGGCTGCCGACCCAGTTCATCCTGCTTTTCTCAGACCAGCCGGGGACGGTTGGGCTCAAGCAGCAAGACCGACCCGCAGATATTGGTCGGGGCACCGCCGGCGGCATTGAGGTTGGCGGCGATATTCACGACCAAAGCGGGCAATCGACCACTCCCAGGCGCTGCGCTTCGTTCGACAGTGAAGGAGGTGGTCCAGCGTTCGCCTGCGGCGATGGATCTCACCGCCTCAGCCGCACGGGCGTGCCCGAATCGTTCATGCTCCTGCACCTCGACCAATTCGAATGGGACTTGACCCTCGTCCCCGAACGCATCGACAACGACTTGCCAGCGTCCGGCTGACGGATTGCCTACAACCACCTCCTCCCTGCCGGAGAGGGACACGGAGGATTTCGAGCGCCGAACGATCTCGCCGGTCGAATCGATCAGAAAGAGGTCCAGGTCGGCCTCCGACGTGGTCGACAGCAAGAGCCTGAGCTGGGTCACGCCCGGCTCGATCTCGATGTCGAAAATTTCCTGACTTCCAGGTCGAACCTGTCCGCGCAAGAGCTTTGCGCTGCCAAGCACGGCATCGACGACGCTCCCCTGAAAGGCGCAGCCCCTGTTGACGAGATCGAGCTCAAGGCGGTTTCCGGTAAGCCGACTAGCCTCAACGGTCACGCCCATCGCGCCGACCAGAATCTTCACCGGATTGGCGGGCGGACGGACGGGTCGGCTTTGATCGAAGAGATAGAAATCGGGCGCGTCGCCCACGATCAATTCCCACACGCCCGGCATGGGCCGATCGATGGTGAGCGCAGTTTCCTTCTCTCCGGCGACCACGCCATCCGTATAGGCCCCTCTGAACACGACCCATTCGTTGATACGCTCGGCGCTTGGAGGCCTAACCACGACACTCAACCGCCATGTGCCGGCGCTGGACTGCTGCTTGACGGTCAGTGCCCTCGTACCAGCCGGAACGCGAACGAACAGGCTGTGCGCGTCCGATGGACGCGCGAGTTGGACCTCTTCCTCGTGCCAATGATCGGGGCGAAGGTCGGGCGCCGCGACGACCATGCACATGATGCGGTGCGCGTCACCCGGTTGTGAACCATGCCTCAGGGAAAGCAGGGCGCTGTGCGCGCCGGCGTTGCGCGGATGGATGTCGATGGGGACGCGCGCCCGTACGCCGCGCGCGAGCCGAACCGTCCGCGGCGCGACAAATGTCCCCGCATTGCCCAACCAGCCGAGCTCGAATTCGAGCTCTTCGGCCGGTCCGTTCAACCGGACGATCTCGATGTGGCGGCGCCCACGATCGCCCGGCTTCCAGCCTTCGCGTTCGAACAGGCCCACCCCTTGGTGGGGGGTGTCGAGTAGGTGGGAAGTGGCGTTGCGGACCGGGGCCACGACGGAAAAGCGATAGCGCTCTCGCGTGAGGTTCGCGGGATTCTCGAGCAATGCCCAAGCGGCGGCGATATCGATGACGCCGTGGCCCTGTGAATGCGCGGCCATGTTTGGCAAGTAACGCGCCGCGGTTCTCAGCGCCCATCTTAGATCCGCCGCGCTGAACTGTCGTCGGGATTGTCGCGCGGCGCTGAGCAAGAGTGCGATCGCGCCAGCCGCGGTCGGTGCGGCGCCCGAAGTGCCGCTACTCAGCCAATGGCTGCGCATGCGGTAGAGACCGTCCAGTTCGCCAACGGAACGATCCCCGATGCGCGTGAGCATTCCGGTAGGGGCAAGAAGGTCAGGCTTGATTTCTCCGCATCGTCCCGGCCCCTGGCCGATCGCCACGGCCACGCGATCCATATCCAGCGCGAAATCGATGCCGAAATTCGTCTGCCAGGCACGGTTTGATTGACAGGCGCCGATCGCGAGAACGTCTTCGCCGGCGAGTTCCATAGCCAAATGCGATACGCCTGCATTATTGCCCATGCTCCCGACCAATATCTTGTTTGACCGTTGTGCGGCCCGTTGCAGAATCTTGGCAGCGACTGGGTTTCCACTAGGCGGAAAAGACGGCGGATTCGACGTCGGCTCGTAGAGCAGCACGTCGCCGCGCGGATCCTCCAAGCCCTTTACAAGGCCTTCGATCATGTCGGCGACCGAATAAGGGGTCGCATTGTAGAAGAGCAATCGCGATGCCGGAGCCACACCCTCGAGTTCCGACCCGCCATCCTTTGCGCCGGAGACTGTGAACGCCACGAATTCGGCATGAGCATCGTTCAAATAAGGGTGCAGCGCGACCTGCAAATTCTCCCGATCGGTTTGCACCGTGAACGGGGCGCGATCGGTAACAAAGGCCGTCGAGCCCGCCGAGGGGGTCGGCCTCAGGAAAGTTCCCTCGTCGGACGGGATCTGTCGAATGATGTCGAAGTGACCGATTTCGCGACTTGCCGAAAAATCGGTCAGTGACGGTTTGCCGGAAAAGTCTCTAGTTTGTCCAGTGTCGACCCAAACCCTGTTGGCCTCGGGATCCCACAGAATTGCGATACGTTCAGACATTTGCTGGCAATTTGGGAGGCGCCAACGCGTATAGCCGATCCGCCGCTGGAACCCGAGACGGAATCGGCCGTCGCGCGGCGCGCGCCATGATTGTCCTTCGGCTATGAACCGTCCGCCGACGGCTTCGACCTTGAGACGCATGTCGGCCCACGGCCAGTAGTTCCAGAACTCCTGCACCGGCGGAAAAAGGACGTGGGTCGGATCATGTGGAGACATGATGTCCACCACCTTAGGGATCTCACGGCCATCTATGGACTTGGCGCCCGTCAATCCTGGAAGATTGATCAAAGCAGCTGACGGTTCGTAATGGATGACAGTCACCCCCCGGCCGTCCCAAGTCGGGTTTCGGGCGATCCATTGATCCGCATTCATGTCGGTGCGAGAATTGTAGGGCTGCCTGATCATGGGCTCGTAGTGGCGTTCACGCACCGCATCCGCGCGCAGGAATTCCGCGACCGTCATCGGGCGTTCGCATGTGTTGCTCGCGGGTCCGAACGGAGGAATGCGCCCAGACCGCTGGAGAGGAATCCGGCTGAATTCGATTCCCTTGATCCCGGAAATGGCAAGGAGCGCTGAAACCCGATCCGTGGCCAGCTCGATCCGCAGATAGCCGAGGTCCGGCCGGGCTCGTTTCACCACGCCGTTAAGCCCGCCGACCGCGCGCGCAATCGCTTCAGTCTCATCGGGCGCGCAGACCAACACGAGCGAAACACGCGCAAAACCGACGGCGCGTGCGTAAGCCAGATCGGCATGCGTGGCCTTGTCCAGGAGGACCGAGCCTGCGCTCGGAGACGATCGCCGCCGCAGCTGCGCCCTTGCTCCGCGGCCGGCCAGCGCCGTGGCGAGCGCGGCTCCGGAGGCCAGAAGCATTGTGCGACGGCTGACGTTAAACATGCTCGAACCCCATTTCACACGCCACCACGTCTTTCGGCCAAGATCCGTGACGAAGGCCCGTCACGCCCACCGTCAGGGCAGGCGATCGGGGCTTGCGAAACCTGCCGCACCAGTTCGACACGAGCATTTGGGCCCCGACCTCATCCAGACGCTAGAAGCGGGTCGACAGCTGTAGGCTGACCACCCGGCCTTGGAGCGACGCGTTGGCCCGATCATAGGACAAGCTGTTGTTGACCAGCGGCGGCAACTCGTTGAACAGATTGCTCACGCTCAACTGCAGCCGGGACGGCGATGAGTCGTCACCGGCACCGCCGATCCGGACCCCGAAGCTGAAATCGACGGGGATCCAGGTTTCGACCTCGCGGGTCGGCGTGAAGCTAATGTCTCTATAGTCGTTGTTATAGCTCACGGCGACGCGCGCGAAGAACCTGTCATACGTCCAGTTCAGCGAGCCGACGCCGCGGAAGCGCAGGGGGTTCCCCACCGTGTTGAGAACCGAAATCGGCGGGGCGCCGGGCGCCGGCGCAAGCTCGTAGTTCAGGACGTAGGTCGCATTCGCGCCCAGGACGAATCGGCCGAACGACGTCTGGAAAGGCAGGGCCACCTCGAAATCGATGCCGTCCGTGTTGAGGACGGCGAGATTGGCCAGCGAAAGGTCGATGATGACAGCGATGTTGGCGCAACTCCCCCCACCGAAGAACGGCGCGTTGCAAATAGCGTCGACCTGGGCTTGAGAGGGGTTACGCGTGAAAACGTCGGCATAGGCTGTCGGATAGCGGAACGGAAGGATAGTGTCGGCGCTCCCGAATTTGTCCCGGTAGTTGATGTTGTAATAGGAAACGGTGAAGCTCGCCTCGTCATAGAATGGCGGACGCCAAGTGAGCCCGACACCCCAGAATTCCGAGCGCTCCGGTTTCAGCGGACGGATGGCTTGGAAAAGAAGCGCATTGACAGGCTGGTTGGTCGTGGGATCGGTGATAACCGCGGGCAAGGCGAGTTCCGGCGTGATGTTCGGGATGGCACGCGTCCGGAAGATGGGCGGTGCGCGGAACGACGTGCCCCAAGTCCCTCGGAGCGAAAGGCCGCCGGCCAAACGGAGACTGACGCCGAGCTTTGGGTTCAGCGTGTCGCCGATAACGTCATTATAGCGGTCGTAGCGTGCCGCGGCGGAGATGTCGGCGCCGCGGAAGAAGCCGGTGCCATCGCCGAACGTGATCGGAAGTGAGAGTTCGCCGAATGCAGCATAGGCATTTGCAGACGCATCGATCTGGTCCAACACCGTTGTCGCCGTCGCAGTGATCGTGGTGGTGGACCGCCGGATACTGTCGCGGCGATAGCTCGCGCCGAACGCAAAAGACGGCACGAGACCAGGTCCTATGGCAATCGGTCCATCGACGATGATGTCGGCGAAGGTCAGATCGGATCTTGATTGACCCTGGGCCGTTTGGCGGATGCGGTCGAGCGTGGCCGGATTATTGTTGCCGCCGCTACCGAAGACGTTGAGCGCAGTTGCCGGATTGGTATCGGCCAGGGCCAGGTTGACTTGGCTCGAGTTGAGGTTGTTCCGCGTGAAATTGAGATTGTCTTCCCGGCCATATTGGCCGCTCACGCGCAGGCGCCACGAACTCGGCAATTGCACAGTTGCGCTGCCCGTCGCGCCAAATTGTTCGACGACGCCGCTGAAAGTCGTCGGGCCGAGATCATGGATGAAATTGTAGGTGACCCGCACCGGCCCAGTGCCCCCGGTCGGATTGACATAGAAGGGATTCGTGTTCGGCACGGTGACGGTCGACTGGATCCCGCCCGTTTCCTGCTCGGACTCGCGCCGCGCATACATGCCGCTCAATTCGACTTCGACGTGCTCGGAAAGATCCTGCCGCACCCGGATGAATGCACTGTAATCGTCCTCGTGGGGCACCAGCCACAGACGTTCGCTGGTGTTGCGGAAGTTTCGGGTATTCGGCACGAAATCGCTCGGCCTGAGGCCAACGCCGCTGCCGGGAGGAATGGCAAAGGTGCCCGGTGAGATGATGGTACCTGGAGCGCCGCCCGTTTGCCGGAAATCGGTGCCCCCTAACGGCCTGAGATCAATATTGCGGCCGCGGGTCGGCCGGTCGGTGGCGAGAATCGGATCCTGCGTCGTATATTCCAGCGCGACGAGCACCGATCCTGAGCTCCAGCTCGTGCCTGCGGTCACGGACGCCTGGCCCTGTACCGCACCCCCTTCGACCATCGCCAGCCGGCCTCGGAGCTCGACTCCGCGATAATCCCGGTACAGGACGAAGTTGACCACGCCGGCCATGGCATCCGAGCCATAGACCGCCGACGCGCCGTCCTTGAGGATCTCGATCCGTTGCACCGCCCCGAACGGGATGAGCGAGATATCGGTGAAGTTGCCCAGGATGCCGCCCTGAGGCAACCGATGACCGTCCAGCAAGGTCAGTGTCGTCCCGCTCCCAAGCCCGCGTATCTGGACCTCCGTCCCATAATTGGTGTTGAAATTGCCTGCGGGGCCGAGCTCGCGATTGACGCCGGGGAAGTTTGACGGAACCTGCGCCAATGCATCGGTTGCTCGAAGATAGCCTGCCTCATCGATCTGGCGGCGTGTGATTGTCTGCAGGTCGGCGCCGGCCGGCGTGCGGCCTCGAATGTTCGAGCCAGTGACCACAATTGTCTGCTCAGCGCTCTCTTCATCTGCCGGGGCGCTGCCGGCGGCGACTTCCCCCGGCGACCGACCTACGACGAAAGTGTTGGCATTGGGCGCCGTCACGGACAGGCCCGAGCCACCAACCAGGCGGCGAAGCGCCGCATCGGGCTGAAGCGAGCCGCGGATGGCGATTGAGCGAAGGCCAGCGACCTGGCCACGGTCGAACAGGATGTCGCGCCCGCTTTGCCGACCGAACGTCTCCAGCGCCCCCGCCATCTCCTGCGCCGGGATGTTGAAAGCGCGGCGGTTCGCGTCCTGCGCGTGCGCCGCCGTGGCGAACGGCGTGGCCAGCCCCGTCGCCGAAACCCCCGCCAGCGCCAGCGCCAGCGTCCTGATCCTCGCTCCCCGCATGCTCATTCTCCCCCGAGGCATTATTGCCTTCAATTGGGAAGATGCCGGGTTTGCGAGGTTCATCATTTCGTCGGGCAATTTTCCTCGTGCCGCCGCTCAGCCGCCGGACCCGCGCCATTCGAGCACGGTCGTGCCGCCTTCCCGGCGGGCGTCGACCGGGAAGAAGGCGGTGACGGCGGCGACGAAATTCTCGGTGCTGCCAGCGGCGAAGGCGCCGGACACGCGCAGGTTGGCGACGCGCGGATCTGTGACGATCAGCCGGTTGGTCGAGTAGCGGTTCACCTCGGCGATGGCGTCGGTCATGCGGTCGTCGCGGAAGATGATCTGGCCGCGGGTCCAGCTTGTGTCGCGCTCGATGTCGGCGGCAGCGACCAGCACCCTCCCGCTCGGCGTGGACGCCAGACGCTCGCCGGGATCCAGCGTGGCGACGGCGGCCGCCGGCGGCGGCCGATCCTGGCCATCGCGCTGGAGCGGCTCGACCCGCACATGGCCCTCGATCAAGGTCACCCTGACGGTGCCGCCGTCGTCGATCCTGACATCGAACGCAGTGCCGGTGGCGATGATGCGGCGGTCGCCGGCCACGACTGTGAAGGGCCGGCTCGGGTCGTGCGCGACACGGAACAGCGCCTGACCCGCGAGCAGCCTGATGTCGCGCCGGCCGGACGAATAGGCGACTTCCGCCACCGAGCCGGTGTTGAGCTCGATCCTCGAATTGTCGGCGAGGCGGATGGTTCGCCGCTCGCCAATGCTGGTCGTGTAGCGCTCTATCGAACTGGCCACCTGGGTGGTCGGCGTCCCCGGAGCGACGGGCGCGGTTACATCCCATGAGAACAGCGCAATGCCGATCGCGAGGCTGGCGGCGACGGCGCCGCCCGCCGCCCAGCGCCAGATCGTGCGCGACCGCGGCGGCCGCGCGGTCAGCGCGCTTTCGCGCAGCGCCCGGATTTCGGGCAAGGCCGCCCAGGCGCCGACCGCCTCCAAGGGGCCTTCGGTCGCTTCCCAAGCCATGCCGTTGGCGGGATCGGCCAGCCAATCGGCGAAGGCCTCTTCCTCGCGGGCGGCGGCGAAGCCCAGGCGGCGGCGGGCGGACCACCAGGCGGCGGCCGCATAAGGGTCGGAGGGCGGCAGGTTGAGGCGCGGGCGGATCATCCCAAGCGTCCTCTCAAATAGGCGATGGCTTTGGTCATTTCTTTTTCGACGAGGCTTTGGGAGATACCGAGCCGGAGCGCAATCTCGCGTCCGCTCAGTTCCTCGAAGCGGTTAAGGACAAAAATATTGCGGGCACGCTCGGGCAATTCCTGCAAGCCGGTCACGAACAATTCCCAGGCTTCGGCGCCCAGCATCACCCGCTCGGGCGAGATCTCCTCGACCAGTCGGTCGCTGGTCGCCGAGCCGTCGGGAGTGATATCGGGCCGGCGGCCGGCCCTGCGAAAACGTTCGCGCAGCAGATTGGCGGCGCTGCGGAAGATGTAGCGCTCCATATTCTCGACGCCTTCGAGCTCGCCGCGCCGAACGAGGGAGAGGAAGACCTCCTGGGTCATGTCCTCGACCTCGGTGCGGTCCGTGATGCGCCGGGAGAAATAGGCCTTGATCGCCGGTCCGTAGCGCGTCGCGATCGCCTCGACGGCATCGACATCGCGGGCGGCCGGCCGGGTCACCACCAAAATACCAGCTGGGCGTTCATGCCGACATAGATGCCGATTTGCATGGCTTCCGCACGATTTATTTGTGGCGACTTGCGAGGACTGTCGCGCACGCCCCGCCGCGCCGGTGCCGTTGCGGGCCTTGCGCTCAGCCCATCGTTCCAATCTGTCGCCACCATCTTGTAGGGTATACTCCGTGGCCGGACAAGGGCGGGAATGCCGATCTCACGCGCATGACCTCGCGCGCCATCCTTGCCCGCAACCTGCGCAGCCTGCGCACGGCCCGCAACCTGTCGCAAGAGGAGCTGGCGCACCGCGCCGACATCGACCGGACCTATGTCAGCGATCTCGAGCGGCAGGTCTATGCCGCCTCGGTCGACGTGCTCGATGCGATCGCCAAGGTGCTCGGCGTTCGCGCGGCCGATCTCATCGACGAAGAGTTCGCGGCTGACCGCCAATAAGGCACGACAAGCCGCAACATAGCCGGGATTCGCTGGCCCGACCAGCGTTGTGGGTACGGTGATCGAGAAAGCCGGCATCTTTCCTAATGGAGTGATCATCTTAGCTATTCGGAGCCGCGTTGCTGATCGGCCGCCGATCTTGTTCCGACACCCATTTTTCTTCGCAACCTCTCCAGTCTCGACCTGTCGAGTATACTCCAAAACCTGACCGCCGCGAAACCGGCAGTGCCGTGAGGTGTCGCGCGTGACCGCCGGCCTCATCCGTCTGGCCGAGGAATTCGCGGAGAAGGCATTCGAGGCGGCCGACATGCCGGAGCTGACGGCGCAGCTCGAAGCCGTCAGCCGCGAGCTCGGCTTTCGCTATTTCGCGCTGGTCCATCATGTATCCTTCCGGCGCCGTTCGCCGCGGCTGATCGAGTCCAGCAATTATCCGCCGGTGTGGAGCGAGATGTTCGTCGGCCGGCGCTACTTCGTCGACGATCCGGTGCTGCACGCGAGCCAGCGCACAATCGTCGCATTCGCCTGGTCCGACGTCGGCCGTCTGCTGACGCTCAACCGGCGACACCGCGCGATCCTCGCCAGGAGCCGGCGCGAAGGCATGGGCGAGGGTATCACCGTGCCGGCGCATGTGCCGGGCGAACCGAACGGCTCCTGCTCCTTTGCGACCAAGACGGGCCGGCCGCTGCCGGGACGAGCCCGGCTGCTGACCGCCCAGCTCATCGGCCTGCATGCGTTCGAGCGCGCCCGCCAGATCAAGGGCTTTCCGCGCTTCAGCGAGCAGGTGCCGCACCTCAGCCCGCGCGAGGAAGAATGCCTGCGCATGCTGGTCGGCGGCGCGAGCGACAAGCTGATTGCGCGCCAGTTGAAGCTGAGCCCGGAGACGGCACGGCGCTACATCAAAACCGCCCGCGCCGCGTACGACGCGGCAACACGCACCGAGCTGGTGGTCCGCGCGCTTCGCGACGGCCTGGTCAGTTTCGACGATGCAATACCCCCAGATGGGTAAATAGCGCGTCGGCGCACGCCCAGGCACCCTCCCGCGATCCAAAACGGGAGGATGATGATGGTCACCGTCTACAGCGGCAATTGCCCCACTCAGTGCCGGCTGGCGCTCAGGCCGATGTTCGCGGACCGCAAGCGCCTTTTCGTCGATCTGCTCGGCTGGCAGGTGCCGGTCGTCGCCGGCGAGTATGAGATCGACCGGTTCGACGACGTCCACGCCGTCTATCTGGTCGACAGCGATCGCGACGATCCGCATCTCGGCTCGATGCGGCTGCTGCAGACCGAACGCGCGCACATTCTCGACACCTTGTTTCCCGGGTTGTGCGACGGCTTCGTGCCGCGCGGCACCGCCATCCGGGAAATCACTAGGCTCTGCCTGCCGGCGCGGCTTGGTGCGGAGCGCCGGCTCGAGGTACGCAACCGCCTGATCTCGGCGATGGTCGATCACGCGCTTGCCACGGGGGTCGGGACGCTGACCGGCGTCGTCGAGATGAACTTCCTCAACCAGATCCTCGACATGGGCTGGATCTGCGCGCCGCTCGGCGCGCCGATGCGAAGCGACGGAAGGTTGCTCGCGGCGTTCCGCATCGATCTCGATGCCGGGACTCCCGCGGCGCTGCAGGAGCGAGGCATCTACCGCGCCGGTGCGCTCGACACGCCTCAGGCCGCCGCGGCGTAGGAGGTCGACAATGCCCCTCCCCGCCCCGCACTGGATCGCCCGGCTCGCCAGCCACGGCTATTGTGTCATTCCAGGCGCGTTGCCCGCGGCGACGATCGTCGCGCTGGACGCCGACCTCGATCCACATTTCGAAGCGCAGCCCTGCTCGGTCGGCGCCTTCTACGGAGAGCATACCAAAAGGTTCGGCGGCCTGCTCAAGCGCAGTGCTCATGCCGAAGCGTTGGTCCGCCATTCCTTGATCCTCGAGATCGCCGATGCGGTGCTCGGGCCCTGGTGCGACCGGATCGCGCTCAATCTCACTCAGGCGATCGAAATCGGACCGGGCGCGCCGAGGCAGTTCCCGCACCGCGACCAGGATATGTGGGGCGGCCCCAAGGGCGAGATGGAATATCTCGTCAACGTGATGTGGCCGGTCACGCCGTTCACGCGCGACAATGGCGGGACGCTCGTCTGGCCCGAAAGCCATCGGCTTCCGGCCGATATCGAACTGCCGGCCGACGCGGCCATGGCGCCCGAGATCGAGCCCGGCGATGCCCTCCTTTTTCTCGGCAGCACACTGCATGGCGGCGGCGCCAATGTTACCGCCGCCCCACGCCGCGGCATCATCGTCAGCTATAGCCTCGGCTGGCTGAAACCGTTCGAGTTGCAATGGCTGGTCTATCCGCCGGCAGTCGCACGAACCTTCGACGCCGAGCTCGCCGCGCTCGTCGGCTATGCGCAGCATCGGCCGAACCTCGGCAATGTCGAAGGCAGGTGTCCATCGCGACTGCTCTACGGCGCAACAGATGGGCCGGCACCGGCGATCGACGCGTTGCGCCCCGATCAAGCGGCCCTGTTGACGCGTTGGACGGCCGAGGGATTAGGCGCCAGCGCAGCGACGGATCCGGGCTGAGCGAAGCGGCGCCAGCCTGTGTCGCATAAGCCCGCGAGAAAAATCTGCGGAGTTCGCGCCGGCGCGCATCTACTCTTATGGATCGGCGCGCAGCACCCTTGGTCCGCCCACCGGTCCAGCATTCAGAGGGGGGCATATCCGTCCGGTCCTTGGCAACGCCAACGCCCTCGAATGGAGGTGCTATGAGCCGGATGTGGATGTTTCTGGCGTTCCCCACGCTGGCCGCCTGCACGGGGCGCGGCGAGGACCTGGCCGCGCACGCGCTACCGGCCTCCCAATGCTTCAACGTGGCGATGATCCAGGGCTTTCGGACCACGGGCCAAAACACGCTGCGCGTGGACGCCGGTCCCGGCCGCACTTACGAGATCAGGGTCTCGGGCCCGCTATGCGACCAGGTCGACTGGGCGCAAAGCGTGGCCTTGCGAGCCAGTTCTTCCTCCTGGCTGTGCGCCGGCAGCAGCGTCGGCCAAGGCAGCGTGACCTTCCGCGACCTTGCGACAGCGCAAAGCGCATCCTGCTACATCGACGAGGTCCGTCCGGTGGAGACCGCCACGGACGCGCACTGACGACGCTCAAACACATTTTCCACAATTGGCCACCGAACTCCGGGCCGGCCTGAGGCGCCGGCAGACCGGCCCAGACCATCAGCTACAACCTCGGCTGGCTGAAGCCGTTCGAGCTGCAATGGCTGGTCTATCCGCCATCAGTTGCACGGACGTTCGATCCCGAACTCGCCGCGCTGGTCGGTTATGCCCAGCATCGGCCGAACCTCGGCAATGTCGAAGACCAGTGCCCGTCGCGGCTGCTCGATGGCGTCGCGCATGGCCCCGCCCCTGCGGCCGATGCCCTGCGCCCGGACCAAGTGGCTACGCTAGCGAGATGGACGGCCGGACAGGAAACCGTCGCTGCGGAGGATGCTGGCTGAGCGAGGCGGCGCGAGCGCCCGGCAGCAAGGTCATCTTCGCCAACGAACGCTTGTCATCCGGGTACCAACGTGGCTGCGGTAATCGCAGGGCGGCTGAGACCGCAACCTCAACGGGGTAGTAACGCTCTCGCGGCGGACAACGATCTGCGCGCTCTGCTCACCCGAACGTTGTTCAAATGAAATGGCGCGGCTGGGCGCCGCGCGGGCACAAGCTGATCGACAAGGTGCCGCACGGCCATTGGCGGACGCTCACCTTCCCTGCTGCACTACGCTGCGACCGGATCGACGCGCCGCTGGTGCTCGACGGCCCGATCAATGGTGAGAGCTTCACCGCCTGGGCCGTGCAGTTCCTCGTGCCGACGCTCAGTCCCGGCGATGTCGTGATCATCGACAATCTTGGCTGCCGCAAGGGCCAGGCCGTCCGCCGCGCTATCCGCACCGCCGGTGCCAAGCTTCTGTTCCTGCCGCCCTACAGTCCCGACTTCAACCCGATCGAACAGGTCTTCGCCAAACTCAAAACCCTCTTACGCAAAGCCGCCGAACGATCCGTCGAGCAAACCTTGCGACGCATCGGCACACTACTCGATGCCTTCCCGCCAGATGAATGCGCCAACTATCTCAGAAACGCCGGTTACGCTTCAACATAGATGGATCAGACTCCAACTGCCACTGCACAGCGTTTGCCGGACCAGAATCGAACACGGGCACCGGCACATTATCGGGGTGGACGACGCTTTCAGCCGTTCCTCGGGATGCGGTGATGATCGGATCGAGCAAGGCTATCTGCTATCACCGGGCAAATCGTATCTGAATTGCGGGTGCATCTCCCGCTGATTCGGCCATATTTCGGCGAGAGTATCCCCAACATACAATCTGCCGTTCTGCATAACATACTGAATATTCTGTGTATTTCTGATGTCCTCCAAAGGGTTGCCGTTCAATACGACCAGGTCCGCGAGCTTTCCTGGTTCGATACTCCCGAGGTCTTGAGCGTAACCAATGGCACGCGCCCCGTTTATCGTAGCTGCGCGCAGGACTTCCATGGAAGTCACCCCCCCTGCTGCCATCGCCTCGAGATTCCAGTGAAAGCCCAATGTGGGTATCTCTCCGTGTGCGCCTACGGTGACATTGACACCAGCTCGGATCATTCGCGCAACGTCAGCAGCATAGCGGGGGAACAGACGCCATGAAGCGGGAATCGACATCAGCCTGCTTTGTCCGTCAACAACACTGTGCGGCGTGAACCGGCGGACCTTGGCATTGTTGTGGAAGCCCTCTTCATTCATGAAATAGCTATAGGCGTCGCCTCCATAGACACCTGTTCCCAACGTTGGGCTATACGTTATTCCCGAGCGCGAGAATAACTCTAGGACGTCGCGGTGCAAGCCTATCACAGGCAGCAGGTGTTCGAGCCCCGTCATGCCATCGATCGCAAAGGTCAGATCTCTGAAGTAGTCGAAACCGCCCTCGGTTGTTGACATGAGCCCGAGCAGGTGCAGCGCGCGGACCATATATTGCTGACGCCGCCGGTCGGGGAGCCAGTACGCTTTGACTGTGTTCGTTCGGTACGCATCTCTGTACTGCGCTAGCGCGTTGAGCACATCAGGGAAACCCGTAGTGTTGCTCATTACAATGCCAGGTCCCGTCGAAAACAGGCGGGGGCCAAGAATTCGGCCCGTTTCAGCCATATCCTGATAGGCGAACATGTCGCCTGTCTGCGTCTGAGGGTCAAACGCAGAAGTCATTCCAAAAGCCAGCGCGGCTGCCATGTTCCATGGCTGAGCGTCTAAAACCGGTGTTCCCAACCTGGGCATCCAATGTTCGTGTGTGCCGATGAATCCGGGGACTACCGTTTTTCCAGTAAGATCGATCACCCGAGTGCCGTGAGGATAGGAAACAGAGCCAGTTACGCCAACGGCCGAGATCCTATTGTCAGTGACGATGATGTCGGCATGGTCGATCACTTCGTCACCACGCATCGTGATGACGCGCGCGTTCCGCAGAACAACTGTGCCGCGAGGCCGATCTCTCGAGAACGTCGGTGTCGCGTGAAAAACCTCCGCCGGACCATTTCGGAGCGAACCGGCTCGGTCCACACGACGCCGAAAGAAATTGGCGCCCACCGACCAACTGATCGACCGGCTATCTTGAGACCAGCTGAACTGGTCCACGCCCCCCCGATGCACAATGCGCCAACTTTGGTCAGCTCGTGTCAGGTCGATGCGGGGTGGCGCCGCGGCCGACGACACATCCACCAGGTAGAGATTCTGGCGTGCCAGAACGAGTGCGTGGCGCCGATCAGGAGAGACCTCGATGCGAGCGCCGAATGGGAGGCCGTTCGCCGGATCAAAAGTGGTTGCACTCGCTCCATCGAACTGAACGTGGAGTTCATTGCGAACCGATGTCCCATCCAATGAAACCGAAAACACATCGGGGGCTGCGCTAAGATAGATACGCGACCCGTCCGCCGTGAAATGCGGCCGGGTGCCCGGGGGCGACCTCATGACCAAACTGGGCTCGCCACCGGAGGCGGATGTGCGAATAAGGTCAAGATCCTCGCGGCTAAAATAAGCGCGGGTCAGCACCTCATCGATATTGAGCGTACTCCGCAACGCAATGACACTCTGACCATCGGGAGACCAGACTGGATCACGATAATATGAAGCTAAGGGCGTCAGCCTCGTGGGCCCTGTCACGCCGTCTGCGCGAACCTTGTAAACAAAAGCCCCCTCACGACTCCGTGTCACATAGCAGAGCCACATTCCGTCAGGAGACCAAGCCGGCTGAAAAGCCCACATAGGCAGCCCTAAATCATCCGTCGCGGTTGCGGTGACGAGGCGCGCCGTTCCTCGCCCCAACGACTGAACATAGATCGCGCCCATCATCGAGAACGCAATGCGGCGACCGTCTGGTGAAGCGACGGCGCCCTGCATGAAGCGGGGCCGCACCGTTGGCCCGTCTTCCACGCGCGCGCTGACATGCAAGTCCGGACCTAGCTGAAGACTTACCTCAGCCTGGAACGGAATGATCTCATCATGGCCGTCTCTGATGCGAATGCGATGAATTTTCCCGTTATAGGCAACGAGGATCGACCGGCCATCGCGCGCGATAGCATAGCCAGGTAAGACGTCGGTGTTGAGCGAGCTGAGCCCAAGAATGTCGCGCTGGATCGGATAAATGAGCCACCGATCGTTACCGGAGTGCAAGTTGCGGAGCCTCAGCCCGGTCTGACCATCCATCATAGTCGCATAAATCACGGTGGAACCATCGCCGAGGGGCATGGGCCGCAATGCCCCTCCTACAGGGCGCACAATCAAATCTTCCGCGCCTGTTTCCCGGTTCAGGCGAAAGAGACCCCAAGATCGGCTTGCCGTCGATCCTGGCTGAAGCGCCCGGGCGTAAAAGACATGACGACCGTCCGCTGTCCCACTGGCGCCCAGCACCCAGTTGTCCAAGCTCCCGTTACGAAGCGGTGTTCCATGGCCGGTTTCCACATCATAAATTAGCAATGGGCCTCGGACCCGAGATGCCAATAGATGGCGACCATCGGGCGTCCAGAATGGCGAAACCAGGGTCCCGGTGTCTTGCGTAAGAGGCCTGGGACTTCCACCGTCCGCGTCGACGATCCAGACGCCGTTGTCACCTCCCCGGTCACTCACAAAGGCGATGCGCCTTCCGTCCGGGCTGAAACGCGGCTGAGCGTCGAAGGCCATCCCGCTGGTGATCCGCGTCGCCCTGCCGCCGCTCGCCGGAAGGGTATACAGATCCCCCAAGAGATCGAAGACGATCGTCTCGCCGTCCGGCGAGAGATCGATTGACATCCAGGTGCCTTCATCGGTCGAAAAACTAATCTCCCGATCAGCGATGGCTGAAAGTTCAGACCTCGATCCTTGTCGGCTTTGTGCGGAGCAGACCGGCGCGCCGGCCAATGCAAACGCGATCAGAAGCAGGGCCGCCGCCCTCCCGGGCCTTGACCGAAGATACCCAATTGTCATCAACACCAATTCCTGACGCGCCGGCTTACAAATACATTGAAAATACTAAAGAAACTCAGCTTCTATCAAAAACGCTTCTGTAGCTGTATTGCGAATATTCTGCCGAATGGATCAGCATTAGTCGCATCGTAGCCAATATTAATGAAGATTGTCCCCGTTGGAGCGTTTACCAGCGGAGGTCGCTCGTTGAACAGGTTTCTGATCGATGCGGAAATCGTAATTCCGCCCAAAAATCTGCGGTCGGGAGGCGTCTGGTAAGCCGCGTACAGGTCGAAGGTTGTCCAACTGCTGATATGCCGAGACGGCGTAAAGTAGGTGTTTTGATAGCCGTCGACGTAATTGACCGACGCATTGACTGTGGTCGATCGATTCGACCAACCGATCATGCCGCGAGCCCGAAAGTCGACGGGGCCGCCGACATTATTGAGGAGTGGGAGGCCGATTGCTCCAGGAGCGGCGGTATATTCGTTATCGATGATGTAGGTGAGCCAAGCGGACGCATTGATGTTGCCGCCCGCAAACGGGCGATTATACGAAAGATACCCGTCTATCCCCGAAGTTTTGGTCCGGGCGATATTCGTGAAGCCACCGTTGAAGATTGCAGTAATGCCGCCCGGCCCTGCTCCGGCAAAATCCCCCAGGAACGCTGGGCTTTGAAACGCGGCTGTGACGACCGAAAGCGGCGGGTTTCTGATGATATAGGGTTCAAGGCTGATCGGTTGGGTGTAGATTCCCAGAATGCCGCTCTGGAGCGGCGGGGCCGCGATGCGATCTGAATATCTCACGTTGTAGTAGCTGATAGAGGCTCGAAGCCCTTGGATCGGCGCGTCAAGCAGGTCGATGCCAATGTTGAAGGTCCTGGCGGTTTCCGGCTCCAGCGGAGATAATCCGGTTGACATGTTCAAAAGTGTATTGGTGGTGCCACCCATCCCGTTCGGTATCGCAACGGTATAATACAGTTCGGAAGGAATGAGTTCGCCGAGCGAAGGTGCGCGAAATGATGTGCCGTAGCTCGCCCTGATCGCGAAGCCCTCGACAGGAACGAACCTCAATCCAAGCTTCCAATTCGTCGTCGAGCCGAAATCGCTGTAGTCATCATAGCGTGCTGCCACAGTTGCGCTCAGGACATCCTGGCGGCCGGAAGAGTTTACGATGATTGGCGAAACCAACTCTCCGTACACACTCGCCACCGATCGCTGTAAGTCAAACGGCGAGTTGCCGCTGCGCCCTTCCCCATCTTCACGGCGCAATCCGACTCCGACCGCCACCCGGACGTCCCGGTTTCCAATGCGGACAAGCCTGCCGTCCGCCTGAAGACCCACGCTCCATTGCGCGGAGTTATATGAGTTGAACGACGGAGCGATCGCCGGCTGCTGAGGAAACGACTGGGTGAGGTTCTGGTCGTTCGAAAACCAACTCGCTGTTGCCCGAAGCCGCCAATTATCGAATTCATGTTCGAATTCGGCAAGCCCTCCCCTGCTTTCGGTGGATCCGCTTCTGTCTAGCAGGAGGCCGGCGGAACCGCTAAGGCCCGCGAATTCGCGATGGCTGTAGAACCCGCTCAAATGAATGGATGTGGCCGGGTCAAGACCCTGAGTCAGCGCGAGAACGGCGTTGGTGGTTCTGTTGTTCGGCAGAAGATCGACCGGTCTCGGCTGGGTGGGAATATAAGCTCGGTCAGTTGAAAGCAGTCGGTACTGGCGACTATATTCAAAAGCGCCCATGATGTTCCCGGTCTGCCAAGAATGGCCGCCTAACGCGGTGCCAATGAACTGGTCCGCGCCGCCATCGCTCGTCGTTGAGTATCGGATGGACCCCAGGGCACCTTCGAAGTCGCGCCTCAGCACGATATTGACGACGCCGGCGACCGCGTCGGCGCCATAGATAGCCGACGATCCGTCAGCCAAAACGTCGATCCGTTCAACGGCTGCGACAGGAATGCTGTTAACATCGACAAAGGATCCTCGTCCTCCCGCCGATGCCACACGCTGCCCATCAATCAGCGTCAAAGTTGCTTGAGGTCCGACGCCGTGGATATTGAAACCGGCTCCAGCAAATGAGTTGCTCCCTGCCTGGTTCTGGCGAGTGGCTACATTCGAATAGGTAGCTGACGGGCCACTCACAGATGAAAAGTTTTCCGGGAGCCGTGCGGCGAATTCTTCGATAGTTCCGGCACCGGATTGCGCGATCTCGGACGCGCTGTGGCGAATGAGCGGCGAACCAATCGGCGCCCCGCCGCGAATATTCGTGCCTGTGACGACTATCTCGGAATTGCCAGTGTCATCTTGGTCGGCATTATCTGGAATGACCGCGGTGCTCGTGGCGGGGCCAGCGCCGTTTCCCAAGAGATAGGCGCCGCTTGGCGAGGTTCGAAAGCCGATGCCCGAACCGGAAAGCAAACGCATCAGCCCTTCGCGCGGCGTAAACGCGCCGACGAGAGCATTCGAGCGTTTGCCGGCCACGAGGCTCGGGGCAAAAAGGAGTTGCTGCCCGCTCTGGCGCGCGAATTGGGTCAGCGCGTCGCCGAGATTCTGGGCGGGAATGTTGAACTGACCCGCACCCGGCGATTCCTGCGCAATAGCCGCGCTGGCTGGGCTGGCCGTTGCGGTGAACGCCGTTGCCAAGGCCGTGCCGACCAGCAGTTGCCGCGTGAACCGGCTCGTTGCTCTCTTGAACTTCATCTACGCTCCCCTCCCGCGCGTGCCTGTTGTCGGCATGCTCTGACCGGATAGATGCCGGCCACACGAAAACCCGAAGCGGAACGGTAAAAAAACTGAAACGCGTCAGGACCGGGGCGCCAGCACGATGGCGTCGCCGCGCCGCTCGACGACGCGCACCGGGAAGGACAGCTCGAGCGCCTCGAGGAAGGCATCGGTTTCGCCGATCCGGAACGCTCCGCTCACCCGAATCCGGCCGACATCACCCTCCAGGACGATCTGTCGGCGCACATAGCGGTTCATTTCCGCAACCGCTTCCGCGAGGCTGTCATTCTCGAAGATCAGCATGCCATTGCGCCAACTGACCACATGCTCGACTTCGGGTTCCCGCGCCACTGTCGCCGCGGTCGCGGAGGCCAGCAGCACCTCGCTGGGATGCATCGTGGTGACGCGCGTCCCGGGCCGATCGGCGCGCACCAGAACGCGGCCCTCGACGAGGGTGACTCGCACCCGATTGTCGCGATCGAGCCGCACGTCGAAGACCGTCCCGGTGGCCGTGATGCGCTGGCCGCCCGCCAGCACGACGAACGGCCGGGGCTGGCCATGCGCGACTTCGAACAAGGCCTGTCCCCGCTCCAGCACCAGGCGGCGCTCGCGGCCGTCATAGGCGACCCGGAGGCGGCTGTCGGTGTTGAGCGTTACCCGTGAACCGTCCGGCAGGGTTGCGTCCAGCCGCTCACCCACCGCGGTCTGATAGAGATCGGGCGCGCGTTGTGCGACGACCGGGGCCGGGCCGGGCGCCGCCGGCGAGCGGAGCAGCAGAAATGTCGCGGTCGCGGCAAGCAGCATGACCGCGACGCCGGCGGCCACAGCCTGCCGCCAGCGGCGCGCCGCCGGGCGAACGACGAGCGAGGACAAGGTCTCGTGCCGGAGCGCCAGCATCTCATTGGAGTCGGCGAAGGCGCGGGCGGTGGCATGGGCCGCCTCGATCTCGGCATAAGCGCTGGCATGGGCGGGGTTGTCGCGCCGCCAATGCTCGAATCGGGCCAGGCTCGCCTCGTCCAGCTGATTGCTGGACATACGATCGTACCAGAGAGCCGCCTGCTCGAGCATGGGCAAGTCATCGCGGATGGCCGAGTCAGACATCGCGATAATCCCGCAAAGCGAAAGCAAGATGCGCGAGTGCCCGCGCATAATGTCCTTCGACCGCGCGCGTCGAAATTCCGAGGGTCCGCGCCACGTCCACCGTCTTTTGCTGTTCGAATGCCCGCAGCACGAAAACGCTTCGCGTCCTTTCCGGCAGGTCGCGCAGGGCGGTTTGTAGTGCCGCCAATGCCTGCCTGTTCTGTAAGATGTGCTCCGGCGAAAAGTCCGAACCCTCATGCACGGCGGGCTCGAACGGGACGTGCTCCCCCCGGTGCCGGACCTCATCGCGGCGCGCCTGCATGCGCAAGGTGTTGGAGGCGGTCGTGAACAGATAATGTTCCGGCTTCTCGATCGACGACAGGTCGCCGAGCCGCGCCATCTGGGTCAGCGTATCCTGGACCAGGTCGGGAACGTCCTCCCGGTGGCGCGCGCGCCGTTCGAAATAGCGACGCAGCGGCGCCGCATAGCGGCGGGCAAGCGCGTCCAGCCCCGACGAACGGGAGGTTTTGCCGGGACGCGGATCGCCTTGCCTCATCAGGGTCGCCTTTTCGCGCGCGAGGGTGCGACCTATTTTCGCGGCGGACAAGGGGCCGGGATTGCGCACGGCAGGGCAGCGCCGGGCCAACAAAATTTCTGGGCGCGCTGCGGTAAACGCGCCGGCAGGCATCTATCTAATCGGATCGGTGAGCCGGTGATCGGGAAAGACGCGGCACATCGGTCCAGCATCAAGAGTGGGCGCAAGGCGCCCACGCCAACCTGCCCACCCGGGCAAGGTGGACGTTTCTCGTCAGGGGAACGATGCGGCCGAACCGGCAACCAAGCGGGTCACGCAGCATCCTAGCCCTGCAATTTCGGGGGGATGAATGCGACCGATAAGGGATGTTTCGCTGGCCGAGAAATTCGGACAGCTGCCTTGCACCGAGCAGGAATCGTCGCCGCTGATCGTGGTGAAGCTCGGCGGCTCCGTGCTCCGCTCGGTTCACGATCTGCCGCGCGCCGCCGGCGAGCTCTACCGGCTGGTTCGCGCGGGCCGGCGCGTGATCGCAGTTGTCTCGGCGTTCGAGGGCGAGACGGACCGATTGTTCGAACTGGCCCGCCAGGCAGGCGGTACCGAAACCAACGGCATCGCCGATCTGGTTTCGCTGGGCGAGGAGAAGTCCGCGGCCGCCCTGCGGATCGCCTGCGGCAGGATCGGTCTCGATGCCATGATCGTCCGCCCCGAAGAGCTGTGCATCCACACTTCGGGTGAGCGCCTCCAGGCCGACCCCGAGTTCATCCACCTGCCGGCGCTCGTGCGCTTGTCGACGGCCCATGAGATCCTGATCATGCCGGGCTTTGTCGGCCTCGACGACCAGGGTCGGCGAACCTTGCTCGGCCGCGGCGGCTCCGACTTCAGCGCGATCTTCATCGCCGGCGAGACCGGTGCGGCGCTCCGGCTCTGCAAGGACGTGGACGGCGTGTTCGACCATGATCCCGCCGCCGAACCGCCCAACCTCAAACGCTATCGGCGGATTGGTTGGCAGGAATGCCTCGCTGTCGCCCGGCCGCTGCTGCAGCCACGGGCGGTCGCTTATGCCTGCGGCAAAAGGCTGCGCATCGAAGTGGCCGCGCTCGGCTCCGCCAACCCGACGATCGTCGACGCGGAGACCGAGTCGCCGGAACCCGTCGTCGAGCGGCCGCCCCTTCGCATCGGCCTCGCGGGGTTCGGAACGGTGGGTCAGGCGCTGCAGGCCCGGCTCGAGGAGGAAAGCGGCTTCGAGATCGCGGCCATTCTTGTGCGCGACCTCGAGAAGATTCGACGGACCATGCCGGCCGTCCCTTTGCTCGACGACAGGAGCGCCTTCTTCGAGCGCGGCTTCGACATACTAGTCGATGCGACCGGCGGAAGCGAAGTCGGCAAGGCGCTGACCATGCGCCAGCTGGCCGGAGCCCACCATGTCGTCAGCGCCAACAAGGCCGTCATCGCCGCCAATTTGCGCGCGCTCCGCGGCCTCCAGGCCTGGGGCGGTCGGCTGCGCTATTCCGCGACGGTCGGCGGCAGCGCGCCGATGCTCGAACTGGCGCGGCGCGCGCGGTCGCGGGGGCCTGTGAACGAGGCCGTTGGCGTGCTCAACGGCACCGTCAATTTCCTGCTCGACGAGATGAGCCGCGGCCTGTCATTCGACGAGGCGCTCGCCATGGCGCGGAAGGCAGGCTTTGCGGAATCGGATCCCGCCGCCGATCTCAGCGGCGCCGACGCGGCCGCCAAGCTGGGGATTCTGGCGGCCGAGATCTGGGGCGAAGCCGGCCTCGACCTCCCCATCGAGGTCCAGCCGCTCGACGAAGCGCTCTGCGGAATCATCACGGCGAGCGGCGAGCGCTGGCTGCAAGTGTCCCGGCTCACCCTGAAGCATGGCAGGCCGGCCGGCGCGATCTGCTTCGTGCCCGCCGCGGAGGTGCCTGATTTCCCGCCTTTGCCTGGCGAGTGGAATTATCTGATCCTGCGGTCGGACTCCGGCCAGGCGCTCAAGGCGAGCGGGCGGGGCGCCGGCGGCGCGCCGACCGCGGAGGCGATCGTCGCCGACCTGATCGACATCGCCGCGGATCGGGACTCGTCCGGGTGAGGAAAGGCGGTTCCGCGCGGGGCGCTCAAGCAGGTCACGCAAGAAGCTGTTCGCTGATGATGACCGGACGAGCATATGCCCGGCGTCTCCGTCGCCGAAGACGACCTGCGTGGGTCATTTGTCTCGCTGACGGCGCGCAGGGGGCCGATCGGCGAACAGGGCCGATGGAGCAAGTCTTGGCGCGACAGCCGGCCTTCGGCCTGGAGGAGCGCCTCAGCCCCGGCCAGTATATTCCGCGTCAGCCTCGCGGATCACCGCTTCGAATTTCCGTGCCAGCTCGATGATCGCGGGGGCGGCGACATCCGGCTCGATCGCGGCCTTCCAGATATTGGCGTCATTCAGGGTGAGAATTCCGAGGCCGGTCAAATCCTCGTCATGCGCCCACCACAGCCAATTATAGCCTGTGCGGCCCGACACCGGAAAGCGAGCGCGCAGCGCCCGTCCGATCGCCTTATGGCGCCGCGCGACGCCCGTAACCCCGGCTCTCGGCTTGACCGAAATAAGCGCCGAGACGCCATAAGCATAGAGGTCGAACCCCAACAGGACGGGCAAGGTGCGCTTAAAATCGAAGGTGAGCTTGTGAGTGAACCCGTCGGAGCGCCCTACCCTGCTCTTGGCGTCGGCTTCGATGCTCCATTCCGGCGCGGCCTTGCGCAGCGCGGCGTGCAGGTCCCCGTGCAACTGGTCATAGAGGCCTTCCGCGGCCGTAATCAGGTCCAGTGCGACGCGCCTGCGCTCGGGAGTCTTGAGCTCCTCGAGGATGATGCTCTGCTCCTCCATGGTCACTCCCGCCAGAAATTCCTCATGAATATGGATCGCGAATTCCCGAAGGAAGCGTGCAACCGGCTCCGCCGCGCTGCGCTCCGCACATGTCTCGACCCAGCGGGCGAGCTCGGCATAGCTGGCCTCGATGAGGCGGCCATCTTCCAGCAATTCCGGTCGCAATTGGGCTTTCGGGATAGGCTGGGCACGGCCCTTCAGGACCACGAGGGCGTAGGCACCGGGCGACGTCTTCTCCAGATGGGCACAATAATCGAGCAATTGCCTGTGCTGAAAGCCGGCATAGGGCTTGTTCTCGATCGCGAGGGTGAAGCCTCTGCAGCTCACCTCGATGTCCATGCGACGCCGGCTGCTGCGGATCGCGTGCGTCGTCACCTCTGGCCGTGCGCAGGCGCGCTCAAGCGATGCGAGGCCGCGATGGTCGATGTCGAAAATCTCGAAGAAGGCGCCGAGAAAGGCCGCCCCCTGATTATGGCTGCCGGCGGGATCCAGCATCCAGCAGATGAGCTGGGACAGGCCAAGTTCGTCGGTGCGGCAGAACTGGAAGATCGAGAAATCGGGCGCGAGTGTTCGTCCTGCTGCGGCCCGTCGCTCTTGAAGCAATCGTTGCCGCGTGGCGATGCTGTCCAGGAGCGCGGCAACGTCGCGCTGCTCTGCCCCAGCGGCGACAATCGGATCCGCAGGCCGGGGCGACGCCATCGTCAGGGCTCGATATGCCTGAGCTCGATGCCGAACGTGGCCGGGCTCATCGCATATTGGGTGCCCTTGGGATCGGTGAAGGCGAGCCAGAATTCCGAGGCGGGCTCCGCTCGCACTTCGATGGAAGCGCCCGTGCTTTCCTGGCTCAGAATCGACTCCTGCTCAAAGGGCGTCAGCAGCGACAGCTCGCGCCGCACCCCCAGGGCCTCCTTGATCAACTGCTTCTCGAAATTGCCGACGCATTTGCATTCGATCGCCAGCGCGACGTTGGCGTAGCTCGGATAAGGAGGGGTGTCGTCGACCACGACGATGTCCAGCTCGTGAAGGTGGCTGAAGTCGAACGCGGAATGTCCTTCGCTGCCGAGCGTTCGAAACTCGATATCGACGAAGATCCAGAATTCCCTGCCCGACGGCGCCACCGCGTGAAAATGCGGATCGCTCAGCTTGATCTGCCCGGGGCTCGCCTTGAACTTGATCGAGCTGCCGACGAAGGAGATGGTGAAGCCGCGGCGCCTCAGATTTCCGAGCAGCTCCGTCAGGACGTAGAGCTCGTAAAGCTTGCCCGGCTTCTTGCTTTCAAGCTCGCTCGTCGCCGATGACCAGAGCGAGTCATAGCCCGAGAAGATGGACACGATGTCCGCGATCGCCTGATCCTTGTCCATCAGGCGAAGCTCCCCTCGAGCGGTCCAGGGTCCTCCGCGATCCGGCCGATCAGGCGTTCGACCGACGACCTTATTTGGCCAAGATCAGGCAGCGTGTCCAACGCCTGGGGCGCCCCCTCCCCGTCTTCCTCCGTCGGCACGAGGAAGGCGGCCTTGACCCGTCCTTCGGCGAGGACGTCGTTCATGCGGCCAAGCGCATTGTCATAGGTGCCGCGGTCGCGGATCGCGAGGTGGCGATCGAACGCCCGCAGCATTTCCATGAGGTGCTTCTTCGGATCGAGCCGGCGCAGCTCGCCCGTCTCCGGATTGCGATACAGATAGCGCTCGGGGTCGGCGAGGTCGGGCGCGCCGACGCGGCGCAGCTCCTCCTGCGTGAGGACGATCAGCGCCCTGTAATCCTGTTCGTCCATCGGCATCTTCTCGTCTCCCGCTCCCGGTCCGGAGCTCTTTACATCAGAATGTCGGCGTCACCCGAAGCTCGGGCGACGGCCGGGGCGCACCGTTGGACAAGTCCGGGTCGGTGTCTGCCCAGAGCTCGCCTTCGTCGCGCAGCTCGGCGAATCGCTTCGCGGCGATCTCCTGCTGGCCCTGGGTGAAGGGGTAAGAGGGCGGTTTGGGCGTGCCGGTCGCGGCCGAGCCTTGGGCGGCGGCATAGCTTTCGCTGATCGGATCGCCGGCCCCTTTCGCGAATCCGATCAGAAAGCGCTCCAGGGCGCCGGCGACATTGCGCCAGCGGACCCAGTAATGATTGTCGAAATCGAAGCCGTCCACCAGCCTCTGGCCGGCGGCGGCGCCCTTCTGTGCGATCCCGTCCAGCACCGCCTGCGGCATGTTCAGGTTCATGCCGCCCTCGTCGGAGGACAAGGCCACATGGACGATCCGGTCGCGATGGCCGGGCGCGCGGGCCTGCAGCAAGTCGCGCCAATTCTGCATGGTTCCGACGATCGCGAACAGGAAGGCGGACACCTCCGCCAATCCGGTCGCCCCCGTGATGGGCTCGTAGCGCCGCTGCCAGCCCGTATTGTTGTTCTCCGGGAGGAAGACATCCTCGGTGGGCCCGGCTCCGGGCTGGGGATAGAGGAGATTGATCGCGAAGGTCGGCCAGCGGGGCAGCGGCGCGTCGAACAGGTGGATTGGAAAATTGCTGCTGATCCCGCCGTCCGAAAACCAGCATGGTCGGAAGAATCGCGGCAGGTCGCCGACGCGTCCGCCGCCGGCCGTCAGCGCCTCGGTGGCCTCCAGCGCGTCCTGGCGCCGGCTATCGCCCTCGGCGGGCGCGGCAAGCTCCTCCTCGAAAGCCGCGCTTCGCGCGAAGTCCGGCTCGTGCAACGGCACGGCGCTGAGGAGGAGCGGAAAGCTGAGACTCATTCGTGTGGCGACGAGGACGGGCATCTGTCGGTCCCGCGGCAGCCGATAATAGGTCTCGCCTTCAGCTTCGATCGGCGCCTCGTCCTGCGCGATCATCCAGGCGACCAGGTCTGCTGGAAACAGGCGCTCGAATTCCGCTTTCCGAAACCAGAAGGTCGAGACGGAGATGGGCAGGCTTCGCGGCTCGCGGTGCGAAATGTCGGTCGTGATCATTTCGAGCGAGATGGCGCGCTCGGTTGCAGGCTCGCCTTGATGGCGCGGCGCATTCCAGAGATCCTCGAAGAGCAAAGGGCGACCCTCCGGCTGTCCGGCCAATGCCTGGAGGACATCGTGGAGCCAGTCGGCAAGGGCCGGCGGCGCCGCGACCTTCCGGAACCAGCGCCGTCTGAATTTCCGCTGCGCGAGTCCAGGACACAGGCCGAAATGATTTCGCCGCAGCACACGCCCCAGCCCGAATGCAGCGGCGACGGCGGCGGCTGCGAGTGCACAAAGCGAAGCCGGCACCAAAGCGGCGAGCAGGCCCGCTTTTCCCCCAATCAGCCAGGACAGGCCGAGAAGAATGACCAGGCTGGCGGCGAAGCTGACCGGCGCCATACGCACCGCCGCCCAAAGGCCCGGCAGGATCTTTCCAGCGAGCCCGGCCCGCCGCGCTGCGCGCACGGTGAAGGCGAACGCTGCCCGGCCGCCTCGCGCCGGCTGGAAGAGCGAGAAGATGAAACCGCGTTCGCGCAGCTGGTCGGCCACCAGCCGCAGCCCGGCAAACCCCATCCGGGCGGTCGCATCGGTCTTGGCGACGCGCTCCAGATCGAGCCTCCTTTCGCCCAAAGCTGCGGCTGCCGTCGCCGCCGCGGCGATCGCGCCGGCCGAGGTCCCGCCGATATTCTTGAACGTGAAGCGCTCCGAAAGCGCCAATGCGGCATTGGGGTAGACGATGCCGCTGGTGATGCCGCCCTTCATCACCAGGTCGCAATATTCGCGCGCGGCTTCAGGCATCGCTCTCTCCCTCATGCATGCTTCCCCCCACCGTCGGCCTATACGTAACGGCCGAGGCTCCTTCCCCACTGGCCGCTCAGAATCGCGGAGCGCCTCGTCCTGGAAGCGCAGGTGACAGTCGTCGCAAATGTTTTTTCGGACACGCGACGCGCTTTTCTGTGCCACGACTTTGCATGTTCGAAAAGCCGTCTTTGCCTTGAGAGAAGGAACAGGAAGAAGCGCGCCGAAGTCGCGCTCGGCTTCGCTTGTCGCGTCGCGCGAAGGCCCCGCGCCAAGAAAGCCGAAAGAAATGAGCGTCGAACGGGCCGCCTCATTATTCTGACGCGCAGAATCGCAGGGCCCGGAGTTCACTCCTTTCCCTTTTCTGATATCGTTGCGCGTCAGGCAGGCCGGGAGGGGTAAGTGAAATATGAGGGCGGAACGCTACGGCTGAGCGCCAGCGATCTGGCCGGCTATCTCAACTGCCGGCATCTTACCGGGCTGGAACGCGCCGTCGCCAGGGGCGAGCTTACCCGGCCCAGGATCTGGGACCCGTTGCTCGAGGTGCTCTGGGAACGCGGGGTCAGACATGAAAAGGACTATGTCGCCCATTTGACCGAAAGGGGGTTCGAGTCGGTGCTGATCGAGGGCATCGACATTGACGAAGCATCCGTCGAAGCGACGCTGGCGGCGATGCGCGCGGGTGTGCCCGTCATCGTCCAGGGCGCGCTGCGGCTCGACAATTGGGCGGGCCGTGCCGACGTGCTGCGCAGGGTCGAGACGCCCTCCGCGCTCGGACCCTGGTCCTATGAAGCGATCGACACCAAGCTTGCCCGGCAGACCAAGGGCGGCACGGTCCTCCAGCTCAGCCTCTATTCCGAGATGCTCGGCGCGATGCAGGGACGGATGCCGGAACATATGCATGTGGTCCAGCCCTGGACCGATTTCGCGCCGCAGAGCTTCCGGACCGCGGACTTCGGCGCCTTCTACCGGCGCATCAAGGCGTCCCTTGAAGCCAATGTCGGCGGCGAGGACCAGACGACCTATCCGGACCCGGTGCCCACCTGCGACATCTGCACCTGGCGTCGTGATTGCGATGCAAGGCGCCGGGCGGACGACCATCTCAGCCTCGTCGCCGGCATGTCCACGAGCCAGATGCGCGAGCTGAACGGCAACGGGGTCGCCACCCTCGCCCAGCTTGCCGTGATGCCCGTTCCCCTGGCCTGGAAGCCAGAGCGCGGATCCGCCGCCGCGCTTGAACGGCTGCGCGAGCAGGCGCGGCTGCAACTGGCGGCACGGACGAGTGGTGAGCCCGTCTTTGAGCTGCTTCCTTTCGTGCCGGGCTTCGGCTTCGCGCAGCTTCCGGCACCCAGCCCCGGCGACATTTTCCTCGACTTCGAAGGCGACCCGTTCGTGGGCGAAGGCGGCCTTGAATATTTGCTCGGCTACCATTTCGATGGCGAGAACGGGCGTGCCTATCGCGGGCTGTGGGGCGTGACGCGGGCCGAGGAGAAGGCGGCATTCGAGACGTTCATCGACTTCGTCATGGCGCGCTGGGAGGTTTATCCGGACCTCCATATCTATCATTTCGGCGGCTATGAGCGTGCCGCGTTGACCCGTCTCATGGGGCGCTATGCGACGCGCGAGGACGAGCTCGACACTATGCTGCGCGGCAAGCTGCTCGTCGATCTCCTGACGATCGTGCGCCAGGGCATACGCGCCGGGGTCGAAAGCTATTCGATCAAGAAATTGGAGCCGCTTTACGGGTTCGAGCGCGACACCAGCCTGCCCGACGCGAACCTCGCGCTGACCCGTGTCCAGACCAGTCTCGAACTCGACGATGTCGAGGGTATGGACTCGAAGGATCGCGCGGTGGTCGAGGCCTATAATCGCGACGATTGCGTCTCGACGCGCCGGTTGCGCGACTGGCTCGAAGCGCGGCGCGCCGATCTGGTCGCTCAGGGGATCGACATCGCCCGGCCAGAGCCGGGCGAAGCCCAGGCGGCCGACTCGGTCGCTGAATGGCTCGCGATCGTCGCGCCGCTGATGGCGGCGCTGACGGCGGACGTCCCGGCGGACCGGGCCGAACGGTCGGCGGCCCAACAGGGCCGCTGGCTGCTCGCCCAGATGCTCGAATGGCACCGGCGCGAAGACAAGGCGGTCTGGTGGGAGCTGTTCAGGCTGCGGGACTTGCCCGCGGAAGACCTGCGCGATGAGAAAGCGGGGGTCTCGGGCCTTGTCCTGATCGACACAGTGGGCGGCACGGCGCAATGCCCGATCCACCGCTATTCCTTCCCTCTGCAGGAGGCCGATGTCCGGCCCGGCAAGGACTTGCGCAGCGCCGGCGGCGATCGGTTCGGCAAGGTGGAGGCCTTTTCGAACGAGGACCTCACCATCGACATCAAGAAGCGCAAGGATACCGCCGGCATCCATCCCGAAGCGGTCTTCGTGCACGAATATGTCGATCCCGAACCGATGCAGCGCGCGCTGGTCCGGATCGCCGAGCATGTCGTAGCGAATGGGATCGAGGGCCCAGGCCCTTATGCGGCCGCGCGGGCCTTGCTGCTCTGCGCTCCGCCGGCGCTGACCGGCGATGCGCCGCTGCGTCTTGACGGCGAAACGACGCTCGAGGCCGGCAAGCGCGTCGGCTGCCTCCTTCCGGCCGGCGACCTGCCGATCCAGGGCCCGCCCGGGACGGGCAAGACATTTACCGGCGCCCATATGATCTGCGAGCTCGTCCGCGCCCACAGGAAAGTCGGGATCGTCGCCAACAGCCATGCGGTGATCCGCAACTTCCTCGATGCGGTCATCAAGGCGGCCGACGAGACCGGCACCGATCTGCGATGCGTCCATAAACCCAAGGCGAAGGAACCGGACGCACATCGCCTCCGGTGCGCGGCGAGCACGGCCGATCTGCTGGGCGCGCTCAAGGCGGACTGCCAGGTGGCGGGCGCGACCGCATGGCTTTGGTCTACGCCCGACGCGTTCGAGAATGTGGACATCCTGTTCGTCGACGAAGCCGCGCAGATGTCGCTGGCCAATGTGCTCGCCGTCTCGCAGGCGGCGCCGGCGATCGTCCTGCTCGGCGATCCGCAGCAGCTGGACCAGCCGATGCAGGGGAGCCATCCGGAAGGCACGGACTGCTCGGCGCTGCACCATATCCTGGGCGGCCGTCAGACGATCGCGCCGGACCAGGGCCTGTTCCTCGAGGAGACGTGGCGGCTCCACCCGCAAATCTGCGATTTCACGTCGGAACTCTTCTACGAAGGAAAGCTGCATCCGCGGCCCGATCTTGCCGCCCAGACGCTGACCGCGCCGCCGCCATTTGGCGGCGCTGGCCTTCGCTACGTCGCGGTCGAGCATGAAGGCTGCACCAATTGCTGCCCCGAGGAGGCCCAGGCGGTCGCCGATCTCGTCGCGAGCCTGCTCGGCGCCGGCGCGACCTGGACCGATCGGCATGGCGAGGCGCATGACCTTCGCCTCGACGACATCCTCATCATCGCGCCCTACAATGCCCAGGTGCTGGAACTGCAGAAAAGGCTTCCCGGCGCTCGGATCGGCACGGTCGACAAGTTCCAGGGTCAGGAGGCGCCGGTCGCCATCTATTCGGTGACGACCTCCTCGCATGCCGACGCGCCGCGCGGCATGGAATTTCTCTACAGCCTGAACCGGCTGAACGTGGCGACCTCGCGCGCGCAATGCGTGTCGATCATCGTCGCATCGCCGCGTATCTTCGAGGCCGAGTGCCGCACGCCCCGGCAGATGCAGCTCGCAAACGCCTTTTGCCGCTATCTGGAGATGGCCGGGAGCGGCGCCGGAACAGAGGCTTAGGTGCGGCTCTGCCCTGTCTCACCGGGGGAACGGATGCGTGTTCGCCGGATTGACTCCGCTGACGAACATATGAAGAACGGTGGATCGATCCGATGCCGTTGCCGGCCAGGTTCGAAGCAGGATGAGGCAAGAGGTGGACGCGGCTAACGACAAATATCTGTTCGGCTCGGTTCCCTCAGGCTTGTTCCGCGTGTTCACGGGCCCGGCCCGCCATTTCTTTGCCGATCTGCTGGCTCACCTCTCCGACGATCCCTTCGGCCAGGCCGGCGAGATCGCGACGCGCAAGCGCGTCTATGACGCGATCGGCGAATTTGTCGACCGGACCGGCCGGGCCGCGGTCGCGGATTCGCTCTCCCAGGATGACGCCCAGACCATCGGCGGCCCGTCCTATCTGACCGTCTATAACCGCTTGCTCGAAACCGGTTGGCTCGTCGAGTATCGCGACCGCTATCGCCGGGTGGTCGATTTCGACCCGGCGGCCCGGCTGGTCCTGCACACCCTGCTCGACATCCAGAAGGGCCGGGTCCGCTCTTATGGCGGCGCCGTCCTCAACGTTCTGACCCTTCTGCAGTCGGTCGAGGCGGAGCCGATCGGGAAGGCCCTCAATCTGCGCGAGGCCGCGCTCTCCGCCCGCGGCTTCATGAACCATTTGCGGACCGTCGCCGGGACGATGCGGCGGGTGGAGGCGCTGGTGATGGCCCAGCCGAACGCGGCCGCTCTCATTCGCGGGTTCGTCTCCGAATTCATCGAGGCCGAGGTCGTGCAGGATTATCGCAACCTGCACGCCCGGGAGAGCCCGTACCGCTTTCGAGGGCTCATCATCGAAACCGGCGAGCGGCTGCTCGAGGATGAGGATATGCTGGCCGCGATCGGCAAGGGATGGAAGCTCGGCGGGATCGCCCGCAATGCCGCGGGCGCGCGGGAGGCGATCATTGCCGATCTGCGCGAGACGATCCGCGTGTTCGCCGCCATTGACGATCATGTCCACGATATCGAGACGACGACCTTCCGCATCGAACGGCGAATGACCAATGTCGTGCGGTTCAGCGACCGGATGGCGACGGTCAGCACCGACCGGATCCTGCGCGCGCTGGAATTGCTCGGCACATCGGGGCTCGACGTCGACGAGGAAATCGACGCGCGCCCGCGCCTCCAGCTTCAGTCCCTGCCCTTCGCGACCGCCCAGCTCTACAGCCCGCCGCGCAAACGGCGGGTCCCGGCCGAGCGAGTGGTCGAATTCCGGCCGCCGGATCCAGCGCTGATCCGCTATCTCCATGCGATTGACGCGTTCGAGCTTCGTGTCGGCGTGACCCCCGATCGCCTGTCCGCCTATGTCGAGCGCGCGCTCGGCGACAAGGCGGAGGCCGGCCCGGACGATTTCCCGATGGCCGACATCGACGACTTCCTGCTCTTCGAACGATTGCACCAGGTCGGCCTGGCCCCGCTCGACAAACATTACGAGTTCGCCGAACTCGAGGCGAATGCCGCGAACGACTGGATCGAGCGCCGCGACTTCCGCGTCCGCCGCCGCGCGGGGGCTCGCCATGGCTGAGCTGCGCGAAGTCACCGCGATCCTGGACACCGGCAAGGTCGAGGAGGAAGAGCTGCAGACCGCCCTGCAGGCGATCCTCTTCCACCAATGCCTCTATGAGGATTGGCCGCACGCCCCGTCCTACCGCCTGCTCGCCCGGCACATGGCGCAGGTCCAGCCCATTCTTGGCGCGTTCGGCTATCGCCTCACCCATTATCCGGTCGCGCACATGCTCGTGCTGGAAGCCCAGAATGCGGTTTACGGCGTCCATATGGCGCGGCTCAGGAAGGACGAGACGGTCGTGCTGCTCATCCTCCGGCTGCTCTATGCCGAGGGGATCAGCTCGCTCGACGACCGTGGCCGGGTGGAGATCACCACCGATGACATTCACGATCGGCTGAAGACCAGCGGCGAGGAGCCGCCGCCGATGCCGCGGCTGCTCGACATCCTCCGGCTGTTCCATCGCAAGGGTATCGTCCGGATCGGCGAGCGGGACCTGGTCGAGCAGCTCGTCGTGCTGACGATCATGCCGGGTGTCACCCGGCTGGTTCCCGACGTCTATGTCGAAGCGGTCATCCAGTGGCTGGAGCAGCGCGAGCTCGCCCGCATCGACGAGGAGGCGGGCGAAGAGGAGAGCGAGCCGGTCCAGGGAGGCCCTGTCGAGGACGCGGACGGCGCGCCCGCCGCCGACCTGCTGTCCCACGTCGCCGATTATCGCGCGGGCCTCGGCGCCACGGACCAACCGCCGGTGGTGGCGGCCGCGAACGAAGACGAAGGCGAGGACGTGCAGCAGCGCGAGGACGACGACGATGTACCAGCTTGAACGCATCGTCCTCAACAATTGGGGGCGGCTCGATCCGCAGGATATCGACATTCGCGGCTCGACCGCCATCCTGGGGCCTACGGGTACCGGCAAGAGCACGATCGTCGATGCGCTGCAGGTGATCATTACCGGCGCCAGCAGCCGTTATTTCGACCTCAACAAATCGACCGGCGGCCAGAATGCCCGCACGATCCGCGACTATTGCCTCGGGGCCGACGATCATATCTCCCCCGACGCACCCAAGTTCGAGGCGGCTGAAAGCCTCGTCGCGCTGGCCTTCCGCGACCGCGTCACCGGAACTGCGATCTCGATCGGGCTGCTTTTCTCGGCCAGCGTGGACGAATCGCACGCCGCCGTGCGCAGCCGCTTCGTCGCGCCGGGCTACGCCATCCGGCTCGCGGATCTGCTCGAGACCCGCAGCACGCCGACCGGCGATATCCAGGTCGTCCCGACCCTGGCCCGTATCCAGGAGCGCCTGAAGCAGCTCTGCCCCAAACTTCGCCAGCACGGCAGCGGCATTGCCTATGTCGATGACTATCTGCACGCGATGCGGCCGAGCGGCGCGGCCCCCGATTCCCATCAGGTGCTGCGCAATTTCAAGCAGTCGGTCGCCTTCCAGCCGATCAACGATCCGACCGAGTTCATTCGACGGCATATTCTCGAAGAGAGCAATATCGATGTCGAGGCGCTGAAGGGGTCGATCGAGCGCTATCGTTTCCTCGAGCAGGAGGTGGTGAGGCGCGAGGAGCAGCTGGCCGAAATCACCGAAGCACGGCGCCGGCTCCAATCCTGGGCCCAACATCTGATCCGGCACAATGTGCTGCGCTTCACCATCGCCCATGCCGAGCGACGGCGCCTCGACTCCGTCATCGAACGGCTCGAGGCCAAACGGCTCGAGATTGCCCGCGAGGTCGAGCGCGAGAGCGGGTTCAAGCGGCGCCACCTGGAGACGATCGAGCAATATCAGGACGACCGGCTGCGCCAGAAGGCACTGCTGATGGAGGTCCCCGAGGCGGTCCACACCCGCGCCCTGGAAGCCGATCGTCTGCGCTTCGAGGAGAAGCGGGCGGCCGCGCGCACGGCGATCGCAAAGCGGGTCACGCAGCTTGCCCGGCTCGCCGATCTCGTCCCGATGTCCGATCGCGTGCCGATGCAGTTCGCCGACTGCCTGGCGGCGGTCGGCGAGTTCCTGCAGCTGGTCCGGGGCAAGTCGCCGGAAAATCTGTCTGCGATCGATGTCGACCTCGCCAATCTCGAAAAGAGGATCGTCGGCCTCGTCGATGCCGAAGGCAGTCTCAGCCGTCAGCTCGACGTCCTGATGGGCGACGCCGCGCGGCAACGGGCGGAGCTGGACGCCCTGGAGGGAAGCCTCAAGGTCAGTGGCGATGGCCCGCTGCTCTCCGCGCATGTCCGCGAGTTCATGCGGCTGCTGGAGGGTGAGGGGATCGTCGCGCGTCCGCTGCCCGATCTCGTCGACATTTCCGAGCCGGCCTGGGCAATGGCGCTGGAAATGCTGCTCGGGCCGCACCGCGAGGCATTGCTCGTCCCGCTCGACCGGGTCGCCGATGCCTATGGCCTGCTCTATCGCGAGCGTCATCGGTTCCATGCCTGCCGGCTGATCGACACGCGCAAGACCGCGCGCTGGCATACAAGGCTCGACGAGCGCTCCATCGCGACGATCCTGGTGACGCAGGACCCGGATGCGCGCGCCTTCATCGAGCGTCAGGTCGGCCGCTTCCTCAAGGCCGAGACCGAGCGTGACCTGGAGGAACTGGACCAAGCCATCACCAAACGCGGCAAGACCACGCAGGGCATGGCGCTCAGGGTCTATCGCGACCTGACCCCGATCCTCGGCAAGACCGCCCAGGCCGCCGCTGTCGACCGGGCGCGCCGCGATTATGAGGCGCTTTCGGAGGCGCTGAAGAAGACGCTGGCGGCACGGGACGGAATGCAGGGCGCGTTGAACGTGATCGCCGCGATCAAGGACGAAAGCATCGACGCGCTTGCCGCCGCCCTGGCGAACCTCGAGGAGGCCTCCGCCGGCCAGCGCGCCGTCACAAAGGCCCGCGACACGCTCCAGTCGCCCGAGGCGAAACGGATCGTCGAGCAGATCGACGAGATCGAAGCCGATATCGAGCTCTATCGGAACGAGATCGTCGAGCTGATCGAGCCGAAGCTGAAGGAGCTCGGCGAGCAGGACGTGAAGCTTCAGGTGGCCCTGAACGGCGACATCGCCGCGCGTCGCAAGCTGATCGAGGACGAGGAACAGCTGGCTGGCGCCGCGACCAAGCCGCCGCTTGCGCCGCTGGTCGAGCTTCTGTCCTCCCCGGACACGATCGAGGCGGCCCGCCAGCGCGCGGCGGTGGCGGCCGAGCTGCCGGCGCAGGGCCGCGATCCCGTCGCCGCGCTGGCCGATATCGTCGCGGCCGCCAGGGCGGATGCGGAGCCGCTGCCGCGCCTGGCCGAGGAAAGCGTGCGGCGCGGCCGCAACGGCTATATCCAGTTCGTGGCCGACCATGTCGGGGCGGCACCGCTGACCGATCCGGACGACGTGGCGATTTTCCGCTGGTGCCGCCTGCGCGAGCGCCAGCTGGAGGATGACGAGCTGCGCCGCTATCGCGAGGAGTTCGCGGCGGCCCGGGAGAAGATGGAGCTCGACCTCACCGAAGGCCTGATCAATCGCCTCTCCGACAAGTTCAAGACCGCCCGCACCCAGATCGACCGGCTCAATCGAAGCCTCGCGGGGCGCCACTTCACCGGCCAGGCCTATGCCTTCCGCCATAGCGTCAGCCCGACGATGAAGCCCATCCACGCCCTTGCCGAAGCGATCGCCGACGCCCATCAAAGGGGCCTCGCGATGCTGCAGGACGACGATCTCGATCCGCGCGTGCGGGAAGGGTTCAAGGAGCTTGAGCGCCGGCTCTCGAACGACGACCTGATCAAGGAGCTCCGCGATTATCGCCAGTTCTTCGATTTCGAGCTCTACATGACGAATGAGCGGGGCCAGGAGACGACGCTCAGCAAAAGGTCCGCAACGGGGTCGGGCGGGCAAAAGCAGGCGCCTTATTATGTCGCGGTAGGCGCGGCGATGGCCTCTGCTTATTATCCCAAGTCGACGGTCGGCGACCCGGACGGGCTCGGTCTCGTGGTCTTCGACGAGGCGTTCAACAATCTCGACGCGCCCAACACCCGCGCGCTGCTCGACTTCTTCCACGACCTCCACCTGCAGGTGATCGTGGCCGCTCCGGACAAGGTCAGGGCGATGTTTCTGGAGACGATCGACACGATCGTGTCGGTCAACCGGCGCCCCGACACCCAGGAACCGGTGGTCACGATCACCCATCCGACCCAATATGCCCGCGACAGTCTCTCCAACATCAACCCGGTCAATCTTGGCGTTGAGGCGTTCCGGCCGGAGTCGGCGGCTGCGGAATGAAGCCCGCCAATGACGGCCAGCGGCTGCTCCACGATCTGCTCGATCGGTTCGAGCGGGCTCGTGCCGGCGGCCGTCGGATCATGGCGAAGGCAAGCCTCAGCTTCGCGTCGGCCACCGCGCATTCAGCATTCAACGAACTGCTGAAGGCGGCGCGGGATGCCGGCGCGGTCGAGCTCATTTTCGATCGCGACGCACCGCATCTCATCGCCAGGGTCGCGCTCGCGGACGCGCTGCGCCTCTATGCCCATCTCGGCCGCCAGCCCGCCGCGGTCGGGCTCAGAGCGGCGCTGGCCAGGCTCGCCACGTTGACGCCATCCACCGACATCGGCCGGGACCTTGCTGCCTATCTCGCAAGCCGATGGCAGGCGGGGAAGACGGCGCTGACGCTGGGCCCGGACAGCGTCGAGGAGGCGGTTCAACTCCTGGGCGCGGCCGATGCGGCCTTTACCGAGCTGCCCGGCGGCCGGATCCCGTTGCGCACTCGTTCGGCGCGCTTGCTCGGCGACAGCAAGGCGTTGGAGCGATCTTTGTCCAGACTCGTCGCGTTCCTCAAGCATAGTGGCCGGGTCGATCCGGACCTGTCCCGCCAGGACGTGCTGCGCGTCCTCGGCCTGGAGAAGTTCCCCCAGCCTTTGCTGCTCGCCGGTCCGTTCCTGATCGGCGGCGTCCCGGTCGGCGACTGGACCTATGTCGGGCTGCCGCCCGAAGCCGCCGACATGCTTGAGATTGCGGGTCCGGTCGCATCGATCCTGACCGTCGAGAATCTGGAGAGCTTCAACCGCCACGTGCGCGAATGCCGCCACCCCTCGGACGCGGTCGTCTATACCGGGGGCTTCCCCTCCACCGGCACCCTGGCATTGCTTCGGCGGCTGATCGCACGCTCCGGGCTGGACCGCGCCTGGCATTGGGGCGATGTCGATGGCGGCGGTATCAAGATCGGCCATTATCTGGAGGGAGCCCTTCCGATCCCTGTCACGCCGCATTTGATGAGCGCTGAGCTGGCGCGGGCGCATGGAAGGCCCGCGGCCCCGCTGACAACGCTGAAGGCAATACCGGCCGCTTCGTCCTTCGCGCCGCTGGCCGCGTTCCTTTCGTCGGCGGACGCGCATTGGCTCGAACAGGAAACACTCGATCCGCAACCCGTCGCGACGGTTTCGGCTCGCTGACGAGGCCCGGCCATTGGGCCATCCCGCCTAATCTTCCAGGAACTCGGCGCGGGACGCGGCAGGTAAATCGTCGAGCGCGCCGATCACGATGCTCTCCGGATTGCCCATCTGCGCATATCGGATCGTGTCCGACACTGCGAGCACCTGCGCGAGATGCCGATCCAGCTCCTCGCCGGTCATGCCGGTGTGCCGCGCAAGCTGAGAAAGCTGCCAGTCCAGCCAGTCGGCGTGGCGCAGGTTGATCCGCATGTTCGCTTCTGTACGCAGGTCGCGATAGGCGCGGGGGGCCAGTCGGTCCGCCTTCATCAGCGGTGTGGCAAGATCGGACGAGAGCTTCATCCGCAGCATCCCGCCGACGACCTCGCTCCACAATATCGAACGGCCGAGCATGGCAATGATCGGCTCGATACCATTGGCGATGCGTAGCAACAGACGGGCGACGAAGTCCGCGGCATCGACGGCGTCGATCGGCAGCAGGGTGCTGAGCACGGTTCGCGCTCCGCAGCTCAGGAAACCGTTGGTGATGCTGTTATGGCTGCGGTCCGGCCCGTGCGTGTCGCAGGCGCTCAGGATCACGATCGGCGGCACCCTGAGGTCGCCGCGCTGATCCCAGACGTCGACCTCCTGGCCGGAGATCATCAGCTTGCCGAGCGCCGTGTCGCCTTCGGGGTGGCGACCATGGCCGTCGAAGATCATGATCGCCCCGTCAAAGCGGGCCAGCGCCTCGCGGAACTCCTCGAGGTTGGCCACCGCGACGGTCTCGACGTCGAGATTGCCCTCCCAGTTCGGCGCGACGCGAGCCAGCCGGTCGGTCAACAAAGTCCGGATTCGATCCTTCGCCTCGTAGGAGGTCAAGAGCAGCACCTTGCGAAGATCGGCGGGACGCAGCCGCAGGCTGTGCGAGAGGAAGAGCTGCATCGCCATGTGATTGCCGGGGACCGCATTGATCCTGGACACGTCGTAACGAAGGCCGAGCGGCAGCTTGCCCATCGGCAGCCACTCGACAGGCGCGTCGGTCACGAGCTTGATCCCGCCTCCGCCGACTCTCTCAATCAGGGCCAGGGCCTCGTCACCGACTGCCGCGCGCAGCCGTGCCTGCACCGTCGCGAACAGCCGTGCCATGCGCGCCGGCCGCCGTTCGGAGGCGGTCCGCGCATGATTGCCGAGCGCGGCGGCCGTTCCGTAGACGCGATTGACGGCCGGCGGCATGCGAATGGTCGCCGAGAAAGTGGATGCGGCCGCAAGGGCGATCAGATGGGCATGGACGGCAAGCTCGGCCCGCCGCAACGCCCATGCCCCTTGCGCGGGTCCGCTCTTCCCGATCCGCTCCTGCCGATCGGCGTCGAATGGCACGAGAAAGCCGCGCTGGCGGCGCAGCATCAGCTGGACGTCGAACAGCGCCCGCGCGTCCCGGTCGCCGCGTTTGCCGAGCGGCCGGGCCGTGGTCGCGCGATTCTCCGCCGGCGCGTGAAGGATCAGTGCGGGTCGATCGGGACTGAGCAGTCCGGACACCATCGCCGGAACGCCCTCCCGAAGGTCGAGGATCGCCCTCGCGCTCTCGGCCATCACCGGCGCATATTGGTCCTCGGTGTCGGCGCGAAACGCCCCTTCGATGCGAAATTCGAAATGCATCGAGTCTGCCACGACCCGATTGGGAAAGGTGATCGGATGCGCCTTGTAAGGGAGCGGCAGGAGCTCTGCGTCCAGCTCGAACCAGCGCTCCACTTCCTCGCGCACCGGCGCCATCTCGAACTCTGGCCACAGCCCTGTCAGTGCCGTCAGCGTCGTGTTCACATGCTGGCGGATGGCGTCCAGATCGACTTCCGACGGGTGAACGGTGCTGCTGACCTCGCGGGTGCTGATATGGAGCGGTGGAAGCGAGGCGGCCGCAAAATGCTTCGCGATTGCCGCGGCCGTTCCCTGATCGGCGCTGAACAGCACCCAGAAAGGCCGGGCGGGCGAGATCGGCAGGTCGCCGATCGTGCTCGTGTTGAGAATCATCCAGCGCCATGCACCTGCGCCCGCCATGCGGCGCGCGATCCTGCCGACCCGCGGCTGCGCGGGATCGTGCAGGTCGATCGGGAGCGTCGCGATCATGCGCATCGCCCAGGTCATGTTCAGCAGGCCGGGCGCGAAGCCCTGGAAGAAGGTGAAATCCTCAAGCCCGCTGTCGGGAATGCAGATGCAATAATGGATGTCGGTGTCGAACGGCACCGGGATCAAGGATTCGTCTAGGTCGGCGCCGGTCGACATCTCACCAGCTTAGATGCTGCGCGCGGCCGGTGCGACCCGGCTTGCCGGTCAAGCCGGGCCTGTTCTCACCGCACAAAACGGTCTTGTCAGGCGGCAATGCGCACGATTGCCTTGGCGGTTTCGGGGCGCGGAATACCCAACCGATCGTGAAGGAGCTCGGCCCAATCCCGCAACGCTTCGCGCCGAGGTTCGAACAGCTCGGAGCGGTTGTAGATTCGCATGACCTTCGACCGCGTGGCGGTCGCGACATGATTGAGGATGCGATCGGCGACATGGGGCGGGACGCCAAGCAACTCGCAGGCATGCGTGTTGAAGGTCGTGCGAAGGTCGTGGAGCGTCCAGTGGGGCATGGGCTCGACCGTGTCGGGATTGCCTCCTGCGGCCCGGCCTTTCTCGATCCGCGCCTCCTGGATTGCAAGATCGAGGCGGCGTCGCGCCTTGGTGAACCCGGACACGGAGGTGTCGCCCGTGGTCGTGAACAGAAACCTGGAATCGGTGGGGCGGTCCTCATGGGTGAGCGCCTCGATGATGAGCGCCCGGGCCAGCGCCGACATCGGCACGCGAAGCGCACTGGCATTCTTGGTGCGGGTGGCCGGCAGGATCCAGATGCCATGGTCGACCACGTCGTCGTCACCCAGCGAGAGGTCAGCGACCGGCATCGCGGCCATTTCCTCGCGGCGATGGGGGAGCACGATCAGCAGGCGGAACAGCTGTTCGAACGGATAGCCGAGCGTGCCGGCAGCGTCCCAGATTTCCTTCAACTCATCGAGGCTATGATAGCGGTCGCGTTCATTCTCCTTGGCCGGCTTGCGCATCCTGTGAAGCGGATTGGCGGGGAGAATGCCTTCGTCGACGCACCAGTTGAAGAAGGCCGAGGCATAAGCGAGCTTGCGGTTTGCCGCGATCGGCGCCTTGCGTGCGCTCATCTTCACGAGATCGCTGAGCTCGATCCGTGTCAGCGACGCGGGCGTCCGACTGACCAGCGTCTTCAAGAGTCCTCTTTGACCGTCGAGCGCGCGACGCGTGGCGGCGCCGCTTCGATGATATTTGAGGACCAGTTTTTCATAGTCGTCGAGCACATCCTTGAGCGCGACCCGCCGCCGGGCCTCCTCCGCGGCCTCTACCGCTGCCGCCCGCTTGTCGGCGTTGGGATCGCCGCCCTGAACGATCTGGCTCCGCATCGCATGGGCGGCGCAGCGGGCCTCGCTAATTCCCATGCCCGGCCAGGTCCCGAGCTTGATCCGGCTGCGCTTACCGCTCTTCAGCCGGATGATGAGAAGCCAAACCGCCGAGCGCTTGCCCGCGCGCAGCCGCAAGCCCGGCTCACGCTCGTCGCTCAGTTCCAGCTGGATCTTTTCGCGGCCGGCACGGATCACCAGCGCCTCGATCGCATTCCTGGTAAGAACAGAGGTCACCTGTCGCTCCATATTTTGTCAGCGGCCACCCCAGCGAAACCGAAATTAGGCTCCGTATAGGCTCCACCAGAGCCCCGACTGAACGTGGTTTCCTATACACTATCGCGGACGAATTTGGAAGGGACCTTCTGAATAAAATGTACGAAAAACAAGCAATTAGATTGACATTCTTGGACGGTGGTGGACGACGGTGAACGTGCCCGAACTACGCACTTGAGCAGGCTCTTAATCAGCGGGTCCCAGGTTCGAGCCCTGGTGCGTCCACCATTCTTCGCGTTCGAAACCGACGCTCGTTCAGAGCCATCTGGCTTTCTTGAAGCGCAGGTAGAGCCAGGAGCAGATGGCGACGATCACGGCGAGCACCACGAAATAGCCGTAGGGCGACTTCAGCTCGGGCATATGCTCGAAATTCATGCCGTAAATGCCGGCAATGGCGGTCGGCACCGCAAGGATCGCGGCCCAGGCGGCGAGCTGGCGGGTGATCGTGCCGGTGCGCTGCTGTTCGAGCAGGTTGCTGAATTCGAAGACCGAGCTCAGCACCTCCCTGAGGCCGTCGACCAATGCCTGGACACGCCGGACATGATCGAGCACGTCGCTGAAATAGGGGCGGGTGTCCTCGTCGATGCAGGGCAAATGCTGCCGCACGAACTTGCTCGCGACCTCGCCCATCGGGCCCAGCACGCGCTGGAAACGGATCAGCTCGCGGCGCAGCGCGAAAATGCGGTTGATCTCGTCGCGCCCGAGGAAATTGTCGATCGCGTGATTCTCCATCTCCAGCACTTCCTCCTCGATCGTTTCGACCATCGGCAGATAGCCGTCGACGATGAAGTCGAGGATCGCGTGCAGGACATAGTCGACGCCGTGCATGAGCAAGGTCGGCGCCGCCTCGAGCTGATCGCGCAAGGTGCTGTGCGTACGGGCGGAGACGTGGCGGACGCTGATGATGTGGCTGTGGCCGACGAACATCGCGGTCTCGCCATAGGCGATGACGCCATTCTCCAGATGCGCCGTGCGCGCGACCACGAAGAGCTGGTCGCCATAGACATCGACCTTCGGCAGCTGGTCGGCCTTGAGCGCATCCTCGACCGCGAGCGGGTGCAGGTCGTAGCAATTCTGGAGGGTGCGCAATTCCTCGACCGTGGGATTGGCGATGCCGATCCAGACGAATTCCGACTTGTCGCCCGGGCGCTCGATCTTCTCGTCGATCGAAACCTCGCGGACGCGTTTCCCGTGGCGGTAGAGATAGGCGGCGACGACAGTCATGCGGACCTCCGCGAGGCGGCGGCGTTGCTCGCCCGACGGGCGAGAATGCGTGGTGATCCTGACATTGCGGGGCCGTTCGGGCAATCGGCTTTGGAATTATCCGGCTTCGGCTGCCGGTGCCGGGCCGAACCCGCCTGAACGGACCAAAAGTTGAAACGCGCGAGCCGGTTACGGCTTGCGCGCGCCCCTCGGCGCTGCCTAGACTTGGGGGCGGGGGTATCGACCTGAATGATGGCGCTGCAGGATCAGACGGGAGGGGGCGAGGCGGCCCGCCAGCTCGACGACGCGCATCGCCAGCTGCTCGGCGACAATTCGATCCAGTTCGAGCTGCCGGTCGCCGGCGATTATTCCTCCACATCGCAGCCGGGGCCCATCCCGTCGCAACCGCCCGTCCGCAGCCCGGTCGACCCGTCGGCGATGCCGCCGCAGCCGAACGGGCACACGATTCCGACCGACCCTTCGACCGTGCCGGCGCCGGCCTCGCCGGACCTGCCAATGCCCGGCGGCGGGGGCGGCATCGACAGCGTCATGCAGGTCTTCCTCTGGGTCGCGGCCGCAGTCGCGCTCATCATCCTGCTCTACTGGATCTTCTGCTTCTTCCGCGACCGCAGCGCCGGCGGGCGCGAACCCAGGGCGAAGAAGGAGCGCGCGCGGAAGGACAAGGAGGCCTGGCGCCCCGAGGAGGATCTGGCCGTGCAGCTGCTCGACGAGGCGGACGTGCTCGCCGGCGAGGGCCGCTATGACGAGGCGGCGCGGCTGCTGCTTCACCGCTCGATCGGCGAGATCGACGCGCACCGGCCGGATCTCGTCCGGCCCGCGCTGACCAGCCGCGACATTGCCGGCCATCCCCTGCTGCCCGGCGGGCCCGCCGCCGCCTTCGCGCGGATCGCGGCCCTGGTCGAGCGCAGCTTCTTCGCCCGCCGCCCGCTCGGGCCGGACGACTGGCAGGATTGCCGCGCGGCCTATCGCGATTTCGCCTTTGCCGACGGCTGGCAGGGATGAGGCAGGCCAGCCCCTTCAACCCGAAAGTGGTCTGCGGGCTGATCGTACTCGGCATTGCCGCCTTTGCCGCGATCGTCTGGATGATGGCCTATGGCGGCCCGACGCGGCAGCGGCAGCAGGAGCTGAGCCGCGCGCAGATGATGTCGCCCGCCGCGGTCGGCTTCAAGGGGCTGGTCGAACTGGTCGGCCAGGTGCGGCGGACCTATACGATCACCAATTCGGTGGACCTCGATTATGACGATCTGCTCGTTCTCGCCATCGACGAGAACAGCCGCCGGGAGGATCTGAACTGGGTCCGTCAGCATCGCGCGAACCGCGCGACCCTGATCATCCTGCCCAAATGGCGCACCGTCCCGAACCTCAGGGGCGGCGACTGGGTGACGGCGATCGGGCCCGGCGCCGGCAACCGCGTGGCCGCCGATCTCGGCTATCAGGTCCATATCGCCCGGACCGGGCCGCGCGGAGCGGTGCTGTCGACCGCGGGAACGATGTCCGGGGTCGCAGTGCCGGCGCCGGCCCTGCCGCAGACGATCGAGGGCAGCGGCCTCACGCCCTTGCTCACCCTGGCGGACGGCAGCATGGTACTCGCCCAGATCGAGGGCCGGCCTCATTACATTCTCGCCGACCCCGATTTGCTCAACAATCACGGGATCAGCGATCCGGCGCGGGCGCGCGCGGCGCTCGCCATGCTCGACCGGCTGAACAGCGAGGACGACAACAGCATCAACTTCGCGACCTTCACCGACGTGGTCGCGGCGCGTGAATCGGTCGGCCTGTTGCGCCTCGTGCTCGAACCGCCCTTCCTCGCGATGACCCTGGCTCTGGTCATCGCCGCCCTGCTCGCCGGGTTCCACGGCGCGATCCGCTTTGGCCAGCCGCGCCGCGAGGCGCGGTCGATCGCGCTCGGCAAGGCGGTGCTGGTGGAGAACAGCGCCGGCCTGATCCGGCTGGCGCGGCGCGAGGTGCATATGAGCAGCGCCTATGCCGAGTTCATCCAGCAGGAGACCGCGCGGGCCGTGGGCGCTCCGCCCGGCCTCTCCGGCGAAGCGCTCGACGACTATCTCGACCGGCTGACGCGGAGCGGGCCGACCTTTTCGGAGCTGGCGGCCGCCCTCGTGAAAACCAGGGACCGCCAGTCCATGGCCGCCGCCGCGCGGGCTTTGTTTCAATGGAAGAAGGACATCATCCGGTGAACGCGACAGACGTAAGAGAGCTAGCCGACGGAATCCGGCGCGACGTGGGCCGGGCGATTGTCGGCCAGGATGATGCGGTCGAGCTGATGCTCATTGCCCTGCTGGCTTCGGGCCACATCCTGCTGGAGGGGCCGCCGGGAACGGCCAAGACCTTCCTCGCGCAATGCTTCGCCCGGGTGCTCGGCCTCGATTTCGGCCGCATCCAGTTCACCCCGGATCTGATGCCGGGCGACATTCTCGGCTCCAATCTGTTCAACTTCCAGACCAGCCAGTTCACGTTGACCCGCGGCCCGGTCTTCTGCGAATTGCTGCTCGCCGACGAGATCAACCGCACTCCGCCCAAGACGCAGGCGGCGTTGCTCGAGGCGATGCAGGAGCGGGCGGTCACGATCGACGGCGAGACCTACAAGCTCGCCGACCATTTCATGGTGATCGCGACCCAGAATCCGATCGAGCAGCAGGGCGTCTATCCGCTGCCCGAGGCGCAGCTGGACCGCTTCCTGTTCAAGCATCGCGTGTCCTATCCCTCCGTCGAGGAGGAGACGAAGATCGTGGCCAGCCACGGCGCCCGCTTCGGCGCGCCGCGACCCGAGGAATGGGGGATCGAGCCGAACGTCTCGTCGCGGTGCGTCGCCGAGGCGGTCAGCTTCGTCGCGCAGATTCCGATGGTCGAGGAGGTGGTGAATTATGTCGTCGCCCTCGTGCGCGCGACCCGCGGGGCGCCCGATCTCGAGGCAGGGGCAAGCCCGCGCGCCGCGGCGATGCTCGCCGGCGCCGCCCGCGCCCGCGCCGCGCTCGACGGCCGCGACTATGTGTTGCCGGACGACGTCAAGGCGCTGGCCCTGCCGGTGCTGCGCCACCGCGTCATCCTCTCCGCCGCGTCCGAGATCGAAGGGCGGCCGGTGGAAGGCGTGATCAACCGCCTGATCGACGAGATCGGGGCGCCGCGTTGATCTATCCCACTCGCCGTTTCATTCTCGCGGCGGCCGCGGTCGCGCCGGCGGCCCTGCTGGTGGGAGTCTATGCGCCCGCCTGGTGGACCGCGGGCCTCGGCCTGCTGGTCCTGCTCTTCCTGCTGGCGATGCTCGATGCCGTGCTTGGCCCGGCCGTCCGCCAGGCCGAGCTCGGCTGCGGCACGCCCTATGCGGTCAGCGTCGGCGAGACCTTCCCGGTCTCCCTCTGGGTCCGCTTCACCCGGCGCGCGCCGGGCAAGGCCTGGTTCGCGCTCGACATGGAAGGGTCCGTCGCCGCGCCCGGCGGCCTGCGCGTGGCCGGGCAGATGGCGCGGGACGAGGGCAGCGGCATTCTGGAGCTGACCGCCGAGCGGCGGGGCATTGCGACCGTCGCGATGCTCTGGCTGCGCTGGCGCGGGCCGCTCGGCCTCGTCTGGAAGCAGCGCGCCCGCGCGCTCGATCAGGACGTGCTGATCGTCCCGGACATCCGCCCGGTCCGCGACAAGGGCATCCAGATGGCCAATCGCGAGGCGCTCTACGGGCAGAAGGCGCAACTCCAGATCGGCGAGGGGGCGGAGTTCGAGGCGCTGGCCGCCTATCGCCAGGGCATGGACCGGCGGGCGATCGACTGGAAGCAATCCGCGCGCCACGCCGCCCTGATCGCCAAGGAATACCGGACGGAACGCAACAACAATATCGTGATGGCGCTCGACGCCGGCCGGGTGATGTCCGAGCCCTTCGCCGGCCAGCCGCGCATCGACCGGGCGGTCTCGGCGGCTTTGCTCACCTCCTATGTGGCGCTGAAGGATGGCGACCGGGTCGGCTTCTTCGCCTTCGATTCCCGGCCGCGCGCGTCGAGCAAGCCGATCGGCGGCGACCGCGCTTTCTCCACTCTCCAGCGCGTCGCCGCCGGGATCGACTATTCGACGAGCGAAACCAATTACACGCTCGGCATCTCGACGCTTGCCGCGGGGCTCAACCGGCGCTCGCTGATCATCATCTTCACCGAATTCGCCGACACGATCAGCGCGGAGCTGATGCTGGGCGCGGTCGGCACCCTGCTGGAGCGGCATCTCGTCCTGTTCGTCGTCCTGCGCGACGAGGAGCTGGAGGCGTTCACCGCCGCCGAGCCGGCCGCGCCCGCGGACGTCAGCCGCGCCGTCACCGCCGCCGGGCTGCTGCAGGAGCGCCGGCTCGTGCTGACCCGGCTCCGGCATCTCGGCGTGCATGTGCTGGAGGCGAATGCGGCCGAGGCGGGGCCGGCTTTGGTCAGCACCTATCTCGGCTTCAAGCGGCGGGGCATGCTGTGACCGAGCTCGCCAACCCCCGCGCCTTCCGCGCCGCGCGCGAGCATGAATGGGGCCAGCTGGAGGAAATCCTGCGCCGCGCCGAAGAGCGCAGCGTGCGGGCGCTCGACGACGGGGATCTGCGCGCCCTGCCGGTCCTCTATCGCGGCGCTTTGTCCTCACTCTCGGTCGCGCGGGAGACTTCGCTCGATCTCGAGCTGGTCACCTATCTGGAGGGGCTGTGCGCCCGCGCCTATTTCTTCGTCTACGGCGTCCGCACGCCGCTCATGAGCCGGATCGGCGCCTTCTTCGCGCGCGACTGGCCGCTGGCGATGCGCAGCCTCTGGCGCGAGACTTTGGTGTCGCTGCTGCTCACCGTGATCGGCGCCGTGGCCGGCTATCTGCTCGTCGCCTCCGACAGCAGCTGGTATGACAATTTCGTTCCGTCGGAGCTGGCCAACGGCCGCGATTTCTCGGCCTCGACCGAATTCCTCCGCACCACGCTGTATGATTCCGGGGATGCCCTTTCGGTCCTCGCCGCCGCCCTGTTCAGGCACAATGCGGAGATCGCCATCTTCTGCTTCGCGCTGGGCTTTGCGTTCGGCGTGCCGACGGTCATGCTACTGATCGTGAACGCCACCATGCTCGGCGCCTTCCTCAAGCTGTTCAGCGCGCATGGTCTCGCCTTCGAGCTCGGTGGCTGGCTCTCGATCCATGGCACGACGGAAATCTTCGCCATCGTTCTGGCCGGAGCGGCCGGCTTCCGGATCGGCTGGAGCGTGGTTTTCCCGGGCGACAGGTCGCGGCTGCTGGCCGCGGCCGGCGCCGGGCGCACCGCCTCGCTGGCGATGATCGGCGTGGTGCTGATGCTGCTCTGCGCCGGCCTGCTCGAAGGCTTCGGCCGGCAGCTGATCGTAGAAGACTGGGCGCGCTACACGATCGGCGGGATCATGCTCGCTTTCTGGTGCGCCTATTTCTACCTGCCGCGGCGGGGAGTGCGCGCCGATGGTTGACTGGGCGATGCGCAACCGCGCCGAGCAGACCTGGCGGCGGACCCTGATCACGCCGGAGGGGGTCGATCTCAACCTGCGCCTCGCCGACGCCTGGCAGCGGCTCGGCGCCTTCCTGATCGACCTGCTGGTGATGGTGGGCATGCTGTTCGCCCTGGCCCTTTTGATCCGGATCATCCTCAGCATTTCCGGAGAAAGCGGACTGCAGTTCAGCATGGTCCTCGCCCTGCTCAGTCTGTTCATCCTCCGGAATTTCTATTTCATCCTGCAGGAGGTCGGCCGCCGCGCGGCCACGGTCGGCAAGCGCGCGATGAGCCTGCGCGTCGTCGCGCGCAGCGGCGAGCGGCTGACCGCCGACCGCGTCATCGCCCGCAACCTGATGCGCGAGATCGAATTCTATCTGCCGGTCAGCTTCGTGCTCGACAATCTCGCCTCCAGCCAGGCGGACTGGGCGACGGCGCTGGGCGGACTGGGCTGGACGATCATCTTCGCGCTTTTCCCCTTGTTCAACCGCGACCGGATGCGGGTCGGCGATCTGCTGGCGGGCACCTGGGTGGTGCGCGCGCCGAAACGCGACCTGCAGGGCGATATCGGCAATGTCTGGGAGGGGGCGCCCGTCTTCCGGTTCACCGACGCGCAGCTCGACGTCTACGGCGTGTTCGAGCTGCAGACGCTGGAGAAGGTGCTGCGCGATGCGCGCCCCGAGGCGATCGTGCCGGTCGCCGCCGCGATCCGCCGCAAGATCGGCATGCCCGACAATGGCGAGCATGATTTCGCTTTCCTCACCGCTTATTACAATGCGGTGCGGCAGCGGATGGAGCGCGGCCTGCTGTTCGGCAAGCGCAAGATCGACAAATACGACACCGGAAGCGGCGCCTAGACCGTCAGCGCCGGAGCGCCTCGCCCACGATTCGCTCCGCCTCGGCGAACAGGGCCGGGTCCACGATCGCGTCGGAGGCGGCGGCATTCTCGCTGACCTGCTCCGGACGGGACGCACCGGTGATCGCCGAAGCCACGTTCGGCTCCCGAAGCACCCAGGCGAGGGAGAATTGGGCGAGGCTGAGGCCCGCCTCGGCGGCGAGCGGCTGCAGGCGCTGCACGGCCGCAAGCACCGGCCGGGTCAGCAGCCGGTCCATCCAGCCGCCCATCTCCTCGCTGCTGGCGCGGCTGCCGGCCGGAGGCGGCGCGTCGGGGCTGTACTTGCCGGTCAGTACGCCCTGGCCGAGTGGCGACCAGACGATCTGCGAAATGCCGTTGGCAGCCGAGAGCGGGATCACCGCGCGTTCCGGCTCGCGCCAGAGCAGGCTGTATTGCGGCTGGCTCGACACGAATTTCGCGACCCCGGCCATGTCGATGGCGGCGCGGATCTTGTCGGCCGGCCATTCGGAAAAGCCGATATAGCGCGTCTTGCCGCCCGCCACCGCGCGGGTCAGCGCCTGCATCGTCTCCGCGAGCGGGGTGTCGTCGTCATAGCGGTGGCACTGGTAGAGATCGACATAGTCGGTGTTGAGGCGCCTCAGCGACGCATCGAGCTGTTTCTCGATCTGCGCCGCCGAAAGGCCCCGGTCGGTCGCGCTCATCGGGAAGAAGAGCTTGGTGGCGAGGATGTAGCTGTCCCGCGCCCGGCCCCGCAGCGCCTCGCCGAGGAAGCTCTCCGCCGCGCCGCGGCCATAGGCATTGGCGGTGTCGATGAAGTTGATCCCGACCGCGAAGGCGCGGTCGAGACAGGCCCGCGCCGCCTCCGCCTCCACGCCGACGCCATAAGTGAGCCAGGAACCCAGGGAGATGTCCGAGACGTGGAGGTCGCTCGCGCCCAGCCGCCGGTATTTCATCTTACGCCTCTCCTTCAGGGGACGAGCACCGCCGCCCCCTCGATAAAGCCACCGCGCAGGAGGTCCAGCGCTGCATTGGCTTCGGCCAAGGGAAACGCCCGGGTCCGGGTTCTGACCCCCATGGCCGCGGCCAGCGGCAGGAAGTCCAGCCCGTCCGCCCGCGTCAGGTTCGCCACCGAGAGGATGGTCCGCTCGCCCCAGAGGTCGGCATAAGGGAAGCCGGGCAGGTCGCTCATATGGATGCCGGCGCAGATCACGCGGCCGCCTTTCCTCACCTGCCGAAGCGCCGCCGGCACCAGCGCGCCGACCGGAGCGAAGAGGATGGCGGCATCGAGCGGCTCCGGCGCCGGCCGGTCCGAGCCCTGCGCGGACGAACAGCCGAGCGACAATGCAAGGGCCTGCGCCGCCTCGTCGCCGGGCCGGGTGAAGGCATGGACCCGCCGGCCCTGCCCGGCCGCCACCTGCGCGAGGATATGGGCGGCGGCGCCGAAGCCGTAAAAGCCCAGCGCCTCTCCCTCCCCGGCGAGCCGCAGGGCGCGCCAGCCGATCAGGCCCGCGCAGAGCAAAGGCGCCGCCTCAACGTCGCCCCAGGCGTCCGGGATCGGGAAGCAGTAACGCGCATCGGCGACGACATGGCTGGCGAAGCCGCCGTCCCGGGTGAAGCCGGTGAACGCCGGCGCGTCGCAGAGATTCTCCCGGTCCGACAGACAATAGGGGCAATGGCCGCAGGTCCGGCCGAGCCAGGGCACGCCGACCCGCTCCCCGGTCCCGGCGACGCGCCCCACGATCTCGTGCCCCGGCACGATCGGCAGCGGCCCCTTTATGTCGCCGTCGACGATGTGGAGGTCGGTCCGGCATATGCCGCAGGCCGCCACCTCGATCAGCAACTCGCCCGGGCCCGGCGCGGGGAGCGGCCGCTCCACCAGCCGAAGCGGCTGGCCCGGCCGGTCGAGCTGCATCGCGCGCATCATGGGTGCAATCTAGTTTGTGTTCCCGCTGCTTTCCATTACGCAGACGGCATGAGCCTGCCGCCCCTTTTCGACCGCCTGCGCCTCCCGGCCATCGGCGCGCCATTGTTCATCGTCTCCAATCCCGATCTGGTCATCGCCCAGTGCAAGGCCGGCATCGTCGGCTCCTTCCCGGCGCTGAACGCGCGGCCGCAGAGCCTGCTCGACGAGTGGCTGGCGCGGATCAACGAGGAGCTGGCCGCCTGGGACCGCGAGCATCCCGAGGCGCCGGCCGCGCCCTATGCGGTGAACCAGATCGTCCACCGCTCCAACGCCCGGCTGATGGAGGATATGGCGACCTGCCAGAAATACAGGGTGCCGATCGTGATCACCTCGCTCGGCGCGTTGGTCGAGGTCAATCAGGGCGTGCACTCATGGGGCGGCATCACCCTGCACGACATCATCAACGACCGCTTCGCCCGCAAGGCGGTGGAGAAAGGCGCGGACGGAATCATCGCGGTCGCGGCCGGGGCCGGCGGCCATGCCGGCCGGCTCTCGCCCTTCGCCCTGATCCAGGAAATCCGTGACTGGTTCGACGGGCCGCTGATCCTGTCGGGCGCGATCGCCACCGGGCGTGCGATCCTCGCCGCGCAGGCGATGGGGGCGGACCTCGGCTATGTCGGCTCCCCCTTCATCGCCACGCGGGAGGCCAATGCCACCGACGCGTACAAGCAGGGGATCGTCGAGAGCCGCGCCGCCGACATCGTCTATTCGAGCCTCTTCACCGGCGTGCACGGCAATTACCTGCGCAAGTCGATCGAGCTGGCCGGCCTCGACCCGGACAATCTCCCGGACGGCGATATCAGCACGATGAATTTCGGCACCGGCGACGGCTCCAAGGCCAAGGCCTGGCGCGACATCTGGGGCTCCGGCCAGGGCATCGGCGCGATCGACGCGGTGCTGCCGGCGGCGGATTATGTCGCCCGGCTGATCGCCGAATATGCCGAGGCCAGAGCGGACTTGCTCGGCAAGTGAACCCTCCCAGTCGCCGAAGGCGATGGGGAGGAAAGGCGTCAGGCGCGCTTCTTGAGACCGGCCTGCCGCATCCGCCACAGAGCGAGGTCGATCCTGTCCTGGCCGAAAAAGGGCTCGCCCTGGAAGACGAGCGTGGGCACACCCCAGTGGCCGGCCGCCTCGAGCGCCGCCTGATTTGCAGCGACCTCGGCATCGAGCGCCGCCGCGTCCGACACCGCCTCGGTGTCCAGCGCGGCGAGATCGAGCCCTGCCCGCGCCGCAGCGCCGGCGAGATGGCCGCCCTCGTGCCAGTTCACCGTCCCGCCCCAGATCAGCTGTGCCACCTCCGCGCAGAAGGCGAGGCTCCGCCCGCGCCGCGCCGCCGCCTGCCCCTGCCGGACCAGGCGATGGATATAGGGCTGCTCCGGCGCGATCCGCCGCGTCGCCATGTCCTGCACGATCGGATCGGGGCGCGGCGCGGCGAGCGGGATGCCGTGGAATTGCGCGAGCCGGGCGATGTCGCGGAAGGTATAGGCCAGCCAGTTGGGATGGTTGCGCTCGAAGAAATCCGGCTGGCGCATGGCGAGCGGATAGACGGGCTTAAGGTCGATCTCGAGATCGTATGTCTCGGTCATCGCCCGGTAGCGGCCGATGGCGAGCCAGGAATAGGGGCTGCGGAACGACCAGTAGAGATCGGCCCTGAGCGTCACGGCGCCCGCCGCTCCCAGCGCCAGACGAGGCCGTCTTCGGGATCCTCGACCGCGCCGGCCAGGGAGAAACCGTTCCGTCGCAGCGCCCTGGTCGATGCATTCTCCTCCGGCAGCGTATGCGCGATCGGCATCACGCCCGCCGCATCGGCAATCCCGGCCAGCGCCGCGGCCATCGCCGTCGCATGGCCGCGCCCTTCAAAGGCCGGAAAGGTCATGTAGGCGAGCTCGACCGCGCCGTCCGCCGGTGCCGATTTGAACGCGCAGGTGCCGATCGTCGCGCCGTCCTGCGCGGCGAGATAGCAGCCCCAGGGATGGGGGCGCGGATCTTGCGTGAGCAGGGTCAGCGTCTGCGCCAGCATCTCCCGCGCCGGCGCCTCGTCGCCGCCGAAACCTGGTGCGAGCTCCCGCGCAAGCGCGTCCGGATCGACGTCCGCCGCGATCGGGACGAGCCTCACGCCGCCTTCTTGAGATGCCGCCGGCCCAGCAATTCCGCGATCTGCACCGCGTTCAGCGCCGCGCCCTTGCGCAGATTGTCCGACACGCACCAGATGGAGAGGCCATTCTCGACGGTCGGATCCTCGCGCACGCGGCTGACATAGGTGGCATATTCGCCGACGCACTCGATCGGGGTGACGTAGCCGCCGTCCTCACGCTTGTCGACGAGCATGACCCCGGGCGCCTCGCGCAGGATCTTCTGCGCCTGGCTTGCGGACATCTCGTTCTCGAACTCGATGTTGATCGCTTCCGAATGACCGACGAAGACCGGCACGCGGACGCAAGTCGCGGTCACCCTGATCTTCGGATCGAGGATCTTCTTGGTCTCGACCACCATCTTCCACTCCTCCTTCGTCGAGCCGTCGTCGAGGAAGCTATCGATGTGCGGGATGACGTTGAAGGCGATCTGCTTGCTGAATTTGTGCGGCTCGGCGGCGTCGCCGACGAAGATGTTGCGGCTCTGCTCGAAGAGTTCGTCCATCCCCGCCTTGCCCGCGCCGGAGACCGACTGGTAGGTCGCGACAACCACCCGCTTGATCCGCGCCGCGTCGTGCAGCGGCTTCAGCGCCACCACCAGCTGCGCGGTCGAGCAGTTCGGATTGGCGATGATGTTCTTGCGCCGGTAGCCATCGATCGCCTCAGGATTCACCTCGGGGACGATCAGGGGCACGTCCGGATCCATCCGGAACAAGGAGGCATTGTCGATCACCGTGCAGCCGGCGGCGGCCGCGATGGGCGCGTAGACTTTCGAAACATCGGAGCCGGCGGCGAACAGGGCGATGTCCCAGCCGGCGAAATCGAAATGCTCGATGTTGCGGACCTTCAGCTCCTTGCCGCTGTCGCCAAAGTCGATGATGTCGCCGGTCGAGCGCGGGCTGGCCACGGCCGCGATCTCGTCGGCAGGGAATTCGCGCTCGGCGAGGATGTTCAGCATCTCCCGCCCGACATTGCCGGTCGCGCCGACGACGACCACCCGATAGCCCATCTGAAATCTCCGTGCGGGAAGGCGCAGGCTTAAGCTCGCCTGCCGCCCGCTTAGCGGATATGGCATGGGGCGCAAGAGACGCAAGGGAGGGGGCGGATGAAGCAGGCGGGTTATTTGCTGGCGCTTGCCTTCTTTCTGCTTCTCGCCATGGCGCTGAAGGGCGCCCTGCTGATCCTCCCTTCCCCGCCCGCAACGGCGAGCGAGACCAGCTTCGACGCCAATCGCGCGGTGGCGCGGCTCGAGCGGGTGCTCGGCGACCAAAGGCCTCATCCGGTGGACAGCGACGCCGGCGATGCGGTGCGCGAACGGCTGCTCGCGGAGATGCGCAATGTCGGCCTCGCGCCGCGCGTCACCGACGATTTCTCCTGCAACGGGCGGCGCGGCGCGGCCGTCTCCTGCGCACGCGTCCGCAACCTCGTCGCCACGATCGGCCCGGCGGAGGGACGGCATTTGCTGCTCGTCTCCCATTATGACTCGACCGCCGCAGGCCCCGGCGCGTCGGACGACGGGATCGGCGTCGCCTCGATGCTGGAGGTCGCGCATTTGCTCCGTGGCCAGCGGCTGACCCGGCCGGTGACCTTCCTGTTCAACGAGGGCGAGGAATCGGGCCTGCTCGGCGCCCGCGCCTTCCTCGATCGCGACCCCCTCGCGAGCCGGGTCGAGATTGCGGTGAATCTCGAATCCCGGGGCGTCACCGGCCCGGCGATCATGTTCGAGACCAGCCGGCCGAACGGCGGCGCCATCGCCCTTTATCGCGCGGCCGTCTCCCGCGCGGTCGGCAATTCGCTCTCCACCGATCTCTACGGTCTGATTCCCAATAGCACCGACGTCGCCGTGTTCGACGAACGGCCCTGGACGATCCTGAATTTCGCGGTGATCGGCAACGAGACCCGCTACCACAGCGCCGGCGACGATCTCGCCGCGCTCGACCGCGCCAGCGTCCAGCATATGGGCGAGCAGCTCGAGCAGGTGACCCGGGAAATCGCGCAGGGCGCCGCGCCCGCGGCCGAGGGCGAACGGCTCTACGCGGACATTGCCGGACAGGTGCTGATCGTCCTGCCCTTGCTGTTCGGGCTGGTCCTGCTTGGCCTGCTCTTCCTGTTCTTCGCGACGGAGAGCTGGCGGCGGCGCGCCGTGGCGCGGCCCTTGCTGGCGATGTTCGCGGCTTTAGCTCTGTCCGGGGGGCTCGCTTTCGCCGGCCATTTCATCCTCGGCCTGATCCGCGCCGGCGATTACTGGCGGGCTTACCCGATCGTCGCCACCACCGCGGTTTACGCTTCGGCGCTGGCCGCCTGCGCCATCGCCCTGCTGCTGATCGCGGGGACGGCCGAGCGGACGAAATTGCGCGCCGCCTTCTGGCTGTTCGTCACCGCGCTCGGCGGCGCGATCTGCTTCGTCGCGCCGGGCGCCGCCATCTATTTCCTGCTGCCGCCGCTGGTGATGGCGCTCGGCATGGTCGCCACGCGCTGGCACCCGAAAGCGGAGCTGGCGGGCGCGATCGCCGCCGCGTTGCTGCTCTACGTCACCTTCGGCCCTGCCGTCGCCCTGTTCGAGGAATTGATGAGCGGCGGCCCGATCTGGACGTTCGCGCCGCTGGGGACTTTGATCATGCTGCCCGTGCTGATCGAGCTGCAACCGGCCCTCACCCGCCCCCGTGCGATCTTCGCGGCGGCGGGAGCGCTGGACCTTGCCATCATCGGCTGGATCGTCGCCGCCTTCACGCCCGCCTACAGCGCCGACAGGCAGCAGCTCTTCACCATCGAATATGTCTGGGACACGGCCACGAACAGCGCCCGCTTCTCGGTCAACAATGACGGCGCCCCCGTGCCGATGGCCGGCGACTGGCAGCGCACCGAATTCCCCTGGACGACACGGCGGCGCTGGGCGACACCGGCGCCGGCCGCGCCGGTCCCGGCGCCGACCGTGGCTGTCGTCGCGCAGCAGCCCGTCGCGGGCGGGCGGCGCCTGCGCTTGCGCTTCACCGCGAATGGCGCCGAGGCGGTCGGCCTGATCGCCGAGCGCGGCGCCAACCTGCGCGCCGCCGGCACCGGGATGCCGCTGCAGGCCTATGGCGAGGATCAGGCGCATTATTATCTGCGCTGCGCCGGCCGCGCCTGCGACGGCGCCGAGCTCGATCTGGTGATCGGTGGCGGCCAGCCGGTCGATTTCACCATCGTCGGCAGCCGTTCCGGCCTGCCGCCGCAGGCCGCGCCGCTGGCCCACGCCAGGCCGGAAAACGCCCGGCCGCAATATGGCCCGGACGCGACCATTGTCATCGGAAGGGTGCGGCTCTGAGCGAAATGCGCTAATCGCGCGGCGTGGCTGATCTTTTCCAGACCGAAGAACAGCAGCCGGCGGTGCCTCCGCCCGGCGAGAATGCGCCGCTCGCCGACCGCCTGCGGCCGCGCCAGCTCGACGAGGTGGTCGGGCAGGAGCATCTGACCGGACCCGACGGGGCGATCGGGCGGATGGTGGCGGCCGGCAAGCTCGCCTCGATGATCCTCTGGGGCCCGCCGGGCACCGGCAAGACCACGATCGCGCGGCTGCTCGCCGATGCGGTGGGGATGCGCTTCGTCGCCATCTCCGCGGTCTTTTCCGGCGTCGCCGACCTCAAGAAGGTGTTCGCCGAGGCGCGCGAGTTCGCGAAGATCGGCAAGCAGACCCTGCTCTTCGTGGACGAGATCCACCGCTTCAACCGCGCCCAGCAGGACGGCTTCCTGCCCTATGTCGAGAACGGCACCGTGGTGCTGGTCGGCGCGACCACGGAGAATCCGAGCTTCGAGCTGAATGCGGCTTTGCTCTCCCGCGGACAGGTGCTGATCCTCAACCGCCTGGACGCGGCCGCGCTCTCCAGGCTGCTCGACCGCGCCGAGGCTTTGATGGAGCGCCCCCTCCCCCTGATGCCCGAGGCGCGCGAGGCGCTGATCGCCACCGCCGATGGCGACGGCCGCTTCCTGCTCAACCAGGCCGAGACCCTGTTCTCGATCGAGCTGGAAAAGCCGCTGGCGCCGGCCGAGCTCGCCGCCCTCCTGCACCGCCGCGTCGCGGTCTACGACAAGGACCGGGAGGGGCATTACAACCTCATCTCCGCGCTGCACAAAGCGATCAGGGGCTCCGACCCGCAGGCGTCGCTTTATTATCTGGCGCGGATGCTGGTCGCAGGCGAGGAGCCGCTCTATCTGCTCCGCCGCCTGACGCGGGCGGCGAGCGAGGATATCGGCCTCGCCGACCCCAATGCCCTCGTTCAGTGCCTCGCCGCCAGGGACGCCTATGACTTCCTCGGCTCGCCCGAGGGCGAGCTCGCCATCGTCCAGGCCTGCCTGTATCTCGCCACCGCCCCCAAATCGAACGCTGCCTACACGGCCAAGGGCGCCGCCTGGCGGAGCGCGCAGGAGACCGGCTCGCTGCTGCCACCGAAAAACATCCTCAACGCGCCCACCAAGCTGATGAAGCAGATCGGCTACGGCAAGGACTATCACTATGATCACGATGCCGAGGGCGGCTTCTCCGGCGACAATTACTGGCCGGAGGAGATGACGCCGCAGACCTTCTATACGCCGACCGACCGCGGCCTCGAGAAGCGCATCGCCGAGCGTATGGCCTGGTGGGAGGAGCAGAGAAAGGCGAAGGGAGATGACTGACCGGATCACCAGCTTCGAGGAAGCGATCGCCTACGCGCTGACCCTACCGGACACCGAGCGCGGGACCAGCTACGGCCAACCGGCCGTCAAGATCGTCTCCAACGGCCGCGCCTTTCTCTATCCGAGCCACGAGAAGGAGACCAGCTTCGGCATCGCCATCGATCTCGACACGATCGAGATCCTCAAGGAGACCGATCCCGACACCTTCTGGCAATCCCCGCATTGCGAAGGCTGGCCCGCCGTTCTGATCCGCTTCGACAGCGCCGATCCCGAGCGGGTGCGAGACGTGATCGAGCGTTCCCGCGACTGGACCGCGGCCATGAAACCGCCGAGGCCGCGGAAGAAGAAGTGACCCCCGCCTTCACGAACTTCGCCGCAATCGACTGGTCCGGCGCGAAGGGGAAGCGGCACAAAGGCATCGCCATCGCGATGTGCGCGCGTGGCGCGGCGGCGCCGAAGCTCGTCAGGCCGGACCACATCTGGTCGCGCACCGAGGTGCTGGACTGGCTGCTGGCCGCGGCCGCCGAGACGCCGACCTTGTTCGGTTTCGATTTCAGCGCCGCTCCGCCCATCGCCGCACGCGGCGCATATCTGCCCGGCGAACCGGACGTGCCGGGGGAGGCCAAAGCCTTCTGGGCCTATGTCGACCGCGTCTCGGACGACGAGGATCTGGGCGCCGCCAGCTTCCTCGAGCGCGTCCATCGCCGCCATTTCTATTTCGGCGCGGCGGATGGGGCGAAGCGCGATTTCCTCCATCACCGCCTGTGCGAGCAGGCGTTCAACGCCAGCGGCGGCGGCAAGGCCTCGACCCTCTACGACGCGATCGGCGCCGCCCAGGTCGCGAAAGCGAGCTTCGCCGGCATGCGCCTGCTGCACGCGCTGGACGGGCGCGTCCCGATCTGGCCCTTCGACCCCCTGCCCCCGCGTGGCAGCGTCGTGGTCGAAATCTACACCCGTGCCTTCATCCGTCATGCGGGCCAGAGCGGGCGCAAGGTGCGGTCGCTCGCACAGCTGGATGCGGCTTTGGCCGCGCTCGGCGCGCAGCCCGCGCGACTCGCGCACGATCCCAGCGATCACGAGACCGACGTGCTGATCGCCGCGGCGGGTCTGCGGGCGATTGCGAGCGATCCGACCTGGTGGAACCCGGCGGGCCTGACGCCGCATCTGGCGCGCACCGAAGGCTGGACTTTCGGCGTTCGATAACAGCCGCTTGAGGATTTTCCCTATTCTGTCAGTATAAGTCGGGGTTTCCGCAAGACTCAGAGAATTTCCTGTCGCTTTATTTGGGGGGATTCGATGGCCGCGACGCAGGAAGACAAGAGCGCATCCGCGCCTGCACCGGCAGGACGCGCCGTTGCCGGCGGTGGCGGCGGGAGCGGCGGCGGCGAGGATCCGACCGCCTTCATCCTCGACCGGACGCGAAGCGAGGTTCATCTCCTGCTCGACAATATTTCGGCCAATCCGGAGGTCACGCTGGCGGCGCTGTCGGACCGGCTGCCGCGACCCAAGGATTTGCCGGAGGACTGGATCGCGCAGGTCTGCGAAATCACCTGGCCGCCCAAGGGGAGTGCGTCCGATCCCGACAAGCTCGCCAAGGACGCCGCCCTGCTGATCCGCGCGCGCGACTATCTGAACGGCCTCGCCAAGCCCGCCAGCGGCGCGACGATCGCCTTCACCCTGCTGGTCACGCAGGAGGAAACGCCCCGCGCGCGGCGCCGGCGGCTGAAGACCGGCGGGCCGCCGCCCTCGCCGTCGCGCAGTTCGCTGGCCGGCGACGCCTATCCGGACCTGATCGATCGCGCGCGCCATTTCCGTACGATGATGTCGCGGGTCGTGGCGATCGCGGTGATCGCGCTGATCGCGACCCTGCTCATCTCCTGGTACCTGGCGGTGGGCAATGCGGCGCTGGCCGATTACGGCACCGCGCGCGCCGCCCTCACCAAGGCCGAGGGACGGGTGAGCGACGCCCAGACCTCCTATTTCGGGAGCGCCGCGCCCACCCAGAGCGAGAACGGGCCGCGCCCGGCGACGCAAACCCAGCCGCAGCAGCCGCCACCCGGGCCCGGCGGGTCCACGACCGCCGCCGCGCCCTCCACCTTCTTCATCCTGCCCTGTCAGGATCTCGTCCAGGAGCCCGATTCCGGCAAATATTATCCGACGCCCCAGCTCCGCGACGGATGCGCCGGGCTGGCGGAGCAACTGGAGGTCTATAACCGGACCCAGACCGGGGTCCGGCAATGGGCGCTTGGCTCGCAGGTCGAGTTCGCCGCCTGGTGGGCGAACCTGCTCGGCACCGCCATCCTGCCCGTCCTCTACGGCTTCCTCGGCGCGATCGCCTCGGTGGTGCGCACCTGGTCGCGGAAGATCAAGGCAAGCCTGCTCAGCCCGCGCGACATGCAGCTATCGCTCCAGCAGCTCGCCCTCGGGGCGCTGATCGGCGCCTGCATCAGCCTGTTCATCGCCGCGCCCGCAGCCGGCAATGCGGATTCGCAGTTGCTCGGGCCGGTCGCCCTGTCCAGCGCGGCGATCTCCTTCGTCGCCGGCTTCGGCGTGGATTCGGTTTTCCAGGCACTCGAGGCGCTGATCTCGCGGATCTTCAACATCGCGCCGGCAGGCACCGTGCCGAGGCCTTCCGACCCCCGGTCCACACTCTGAGCGCGGCGCGACGGGGCTGGACGTTCGGGATCGGTTAGCCCATTTGCGCTAGTCGCTGCGGCGCCGGGTTAGCTCAGCTGGTAGAGCAACCGCCTTGTAAGCGGTAGGTCGTCGGTTCGAGTCCGACACCCGGCACCAGCCTCAACTTACTTTCCCCGGCTCCCTTGCCGCGGCACGCGATCCGGTGCAGCCTCCCGCCAGACCAGGAAGGGGAGAGTGATGGCCGGGCAGGAAAAAAGCGATGCCGCGCGCTATGACGAGGTCGTCGCCGATCCACGCTATCAAAAGCTCCTGAAACGGCGCGGGCGCTTCACCTGGGCGCTCAGCATGGTCATGCTCGTCGCCTATTTCGGCTATGTCGCCCTGATCGCCTTCGACAAGGGATTGCTGGCGCGGCCGATCGGCGGCGGCGTCACCTCACTCGGCATCCCGGTCGGCGTCGGCCTGATCCTGCTCGCCATCCTCCTGACCGGCCTCTACGTGCGCCGCGCGAACCGCGAGTTCGATCCCTTGGTGCAGGCATTGCGCGACGGAGACGAGGAGTGACCGGCGCCGGCCCGAACTGGCCCGCCATCGCGATGTTCGCGGCCTTCGTCGCGTTCACCCTGGCGATCACCGCCTGGGCGGCGCGGCGGACGAAGACCCGCGCCGATTTCTATGCGGCCGGCGGCGGCGTCTCCGGCTTCAGGAACGGCCTCGCCATTGCCGGCGACTATATGTCCGCCGCCTCCTTCCTCGGCATTTCCTCGCAGATTTTCGACGTCGGCTATGACGGGCTGATCTATTCGATCGGCTTTCTGGTCGGCTGGCCGATCATCCTCTTCCTGATGGCGGAGCGGCTCCGCAATCTCGGCCGCTACACCTTCGCCGACGTCGCCTCCTTCCGCTTCGCCCAGCCTCCCGTGCGCAGCTTCGCGGCCTTTTCCACGCTCGCGGTCGTGCTCTTCTACCTGATCGCGCAGATGGTCGGCGCCGGGAAGCTGATCGAGGTCCTGTTCGGCCTGCCCTATCTCTACGCGGTGGTGATCGTCGGTGTGCTGATGACGCTCTACGTCCTGTTCGGCGGGATGATCGCGACCACATGGGTGCAGATCATCAAAGCGGTCATGCTGCTCGGCTGCGCGACGATCATGGCCCTGCTCGTCCTCGTTCATTTCGGATTTTCGCCCGAGGCCCTGTTCGCCCGCGCCGTCGAAGTGAAGACCAACCTCGCCGCCGCCGCCGGCTCGGCCACCGACGAGGCGGCACATAAGGGCGCCTCGATCATGGGCCCGGGCACCTTCCTGAAGGACCCGATTTCGGCCATCTCCTTCGGCATGGCGCTGATGTTCGGGACGGCCGGCCTGCCGCACATCCTGATGCGCTTCTTCACCGTGCCGGACGCACGCCAGGCGCGCACCTCCGTGCTCTGGGCGACCGGGTGGATCGGTTATTTCTACATCCTCACCTTCATCATCGGCTTCGGCGCGATCGCCTTCGTCGCTTCCAATCCGCACTTCCTCGACGCCGCCGGCGCGGTGCATGTGCAGCCCAATATGGCGGCGGTGCATCTCGCCGATGCGCTCGGCGGGAACCTGTTCCTCGGCCTCGTCTCGGCGGTCGCCTTCGCCACCATCCTTGCCGTGGTCGCCGGGCTCACGCTCTCCGGCGCCTCGGCCGTGTCGCACGACCTCTATGCGACGGTGATCCGCAAGGGCGAGGCGAAGGGCGAGGAAGAGATCAGGGTCTCGCGGATCACCGTGGTGGTGCTCGCCGTCGCCGCGATCCTGCTCGGCATCGCCTTCGAGAAGACCAATATCGCCTTCATGGTCAGCCTCGCCTTCGCGCTGGCCGCCTCGGGCAATTTCCCGGTGCTGCTATTGTCGCTGCTCTGGAAGGGTTGCACGACCCGGGGCGTGGTGGCGGGCGGCACGGTCGGGTTGCTGCTCGCCTTGGTGCTGACCATTCTCTCGCCCGCCATCTGGGTGACGATCCTCGGCCATGCGACGGCGCCCTTCCCTTACACCTCGCCGGCGATCTTCTCGATGCCCGCGGCCTTTCTGACGATCTGGCTGGTCTCGGTGCTGGACAAGAGCCCACGCGCAGAAATCGACCGGGCGGGCTATCTGCACCAGCGGATCCGCTCGGAAACCGGGATCGGCGCGGCGGGCGCGTCAGACCACTAAGCGGAGAGGACTGCCCCCGCGCCCCGCTCGGTCAGCCGGCGGAGCTGCCGGGTCACCGCCTCCCCGAAGCGCGGATCTGCCGCGAGCGCCGGCGGGAAGATGGCATCGATGGCGAGCAGCGCCCTCGCCTGCTCGGTCGGGTCGTGCAGGCCGGCGAGACGCCGCGCGGTTTCAGGGGCCAGGGGGTCGTCGACCGTGAAGGTCTCTCCCGCATCGGTCCGCCCCCCCTGCCAGCGCAGCCAGGCGGCGACCGCCAGCGCCAGCGCGTCGATCCCCTGCCCCCGTTCCAGCCGCGCCGCGATGGGCGCGAGCAGCCGCTGGGGCAGCTTCTGCGAGCCGTCCATCGCGATCTGGACGTTGCGGTGCCTGAGCGAAGGATCGGCGAAGCGCTGCAGCAGGGCGGCGCGATAGGCGGCCATGTCGAGACCGGGCGGCGGGGTCAGCGTCGTCTCCGCCTCGTCCTGGAGCGCCTCCACGAAGCGCCGTCCGCCCGGCATCGCGACCACTTCGTGCACGAATTCGATCCCGGCGAGCCCGCCCAGATAAGCGATGCCGCTGTGCGCGCCGTTGAGCAGGCGGAGCTTTGCCTCCTCCCACGGCGCGATCCCGGCCGCGACCCGCACCCCCGCCGCCTCGAAATCGGGGCGCTCGCCCGCGGCGAACCGATCCTCGATCACCCATTGGGTGAAGGGCTCGGTCTTCACCATTGCCCGATCCTCGAGGCCGATGCGCCCGGCCAGCGCGGCGATGTCCGCTTCCTCGGTGGCCGGAACGATGCGGTCGACCATGGTCTGCGGAAAGGCGCAATGCGCCGCGATCCATTCGGCCCCCACGCCCGCCGCCGCAAGCACCGCCTCGCGCAGCAGAGCGCCGTTCCGCGGCAGATTGTCGCAGGAGATGATCGTGATCCCGTCTGCGCGCCTCGTCAGCGCCTCGGCGAGGAGGGCAATCGCCCGGCTGCCGGGACGATAGCCCTTCTCCGTCACGGTCAATGTCACCAGCCGCGTCGCCGGCGCTGCGATCCGCGCGATCAGCTCGGGCGCGTCGAGCAGCACCTCGCCCACCGCACCGATCACCCGGACCTCCTCGCCGATCACGAGGCTGTACAGGCCATCCTGCGGCGCCATCGCGCCCTGCACCGCCGGCGAGCGCAATGACGCGCCGGTGACGCCCCAGCCCAGATCGTCGAACACCACCGCCTGGTGCGCCCGGTGAAAGGCGCCGAGGCCGAGATGGACGATGCGCGGCGGCGGCCGCGGCCCCGGCTTCCTCACCCAGTCCGGAAGGCGGGGCAGCGTCGCCTCGCTCAGCCGCGGTGTCACAGCTTGTAGGCCGCCTTCACCAGGTCGTAGGCCAGCGCCCGCGCGACCTCGTGCGCCTCATCCTCCTCCAGCCGGCCCTCTGCGACCAGCCGCGCGAGGAAGGCGCAGTCCATGCGCCGGGCGACATCGTGCCGGGCGGGAATGGAGAGGAAGGCGCGGGTGTCGTCGTTGAAGCCGACGGTGTTGTAGAAGCCCGCCGTCTCAGTCGCGCGCTCGCGGAAGCGGCGCATGCCTTCAGGGCTGTCGTGGAACCACCAAGGGGGGCCGAGCTTCACCGCCGGATAATGGCCGGCAAGCGGCGCGAGTTCGCGGGAATAGACATCCTCGTCGATCGTGAAGAGGATCAGCGTCAGGCGCGGGTCGTTACCGAAGCGATCGAGCAGGGGCTTCAGCGCCCGCACGAATTCGGCGGCCGTCGGAATGTCGGCGCCCTTGTCGCGGCCAAAGCGGGCGAGGACCGAGGGATTGTGGCTTCGCGCCACGCCAGGGTGGATTTGCATCACCATCCCGTCCTCGATGCTCATCCGCGCCATTTCGGTCAGCATCGCGCCGCGGAACAGCTCCGCCTCATGCGGGTCCAGAGTTCCCGCCCTGGCGCCGTCATAAAGCGCCTCGAGCCGGGTGCGCGGCAGATCGGCGGTGAAGGCGCCGGGATGGCCATGATCGGTCGAGGTCGCGCCCATTTCGCGGAACCAGGCCCGCCGGTTCTCATGCGCCAGCAAATAGCCGGCGAAGCTGGAGACGTCCTCGCCCGCCAGCGCGCCGAAAATCTCGAGATTCTGCGCGAACCCCGGATGCTCGGGGTCCATCACCGGATCGGGTCGGTAGGCGGTGACGACACGGCCGCCCCAGCCGCTCGCCCGGATCGCCCGATGCTGGGCGAGCGGGTCGGTCGGGCTCTCGGTGGTGGCGATCAGCTCGATGTTGAATTGCTCGAACAAGGCACGGGGCCGGAAGGCATCGGTCTTCAGCGCGGCGTCGATCGTCTCGTAATAATGATCGGCGGTGGCGGGCTCGAGCCGGACGTCGAGCCCGAACACCTCTGCGAACACCCAATCCAGCCAGAGCCGCGACGGCGTGCCGCGGAACAGGTGATAATGGTCGGCGAACAGCCGCCAGATCTTCCGCGGATCAGTCTCGGTCGGACTCCCGTCCAAGGTCGGAATACCGAGTGCCTCCAGCGGCACGCCCTGCGAATAGAGCATGCGAAAGACATAATGGTCCGGCACGATCAGCAAGGTCGCCGGATCGGGAAACGGGTCGTTGGTCGCGAACCAGGCCGGGTCGGTATGGCCGTGCGGGCTCAGGATCGGCAGGTCGCGGACCGGCGCGTAGAGCGCGCGGGCGAGGTCGCGGGTGCGCGGCTCGGCGGGGAAGAGCCGGTCGGGATCGAGGCGCAGCGGCTTCGCCATGCCCCGCATATTCGGTGACACCGGTGTCTTCCGCAAGCGGGAAGATCGAGCCCTAGCGCCTGACGTCCAGTTCGCCGGCGAGGAAGGCCTCGATGTCGCGCTCGCCGAACAGGCTCGCGTCGCCGGGCAGGCTGTGCTTGAGGCAGGTGAGCGCGAGCCCGGCATGGACGGTCCAGTCCAGATCGCGCCCGCTCAGCATCCCGTGCAGGATGCCGGCGGCGAAGGCGTCGCCGGCGCCGATCCGGTCGACGATCCCGGCGACCACGATCTCCCCGGTCTGCGCGGAGCCGTCCCGCCCGTCGATGCGCGCGGCGATACGATGCGTGTCGGCGTCGGTGACGTGGCGGGCGGTCGAGGCGATCAACTTCAGCCCGGGAAACGCCTCGAAGGCTGCCTCGGCCGCCTCGCGCCGTCGCTCCGGCCCGTCGCCGCTGAAGTCCCGGCCGAGCAGCAGCGAGAGGTCGCGGTGATTGCCGAACAAGATGTCTGCCTGGCCGACCAGCTCCGTCAGGATGGCGGCGGGATCGCTGTCCCACCGGCTCCAGAGCTGCGCCCGGTAATTGCCGTCGAAGGAGACAGGAACGCCTTTCGCCTTCGCCGCGCGCGCCGCCGCCTTTGCCGCCTCGGCCGAGCGCGGCCCGAGCGCGGGGGTGATGCCGGACAGATGCAGCAGGTCGGCGCCGTCCAGCAGCGTGTCCCAGTCGAAATCCTCCGGCCCGGCCAGGGCGAAGGCGCTGCCCTCCCGATCATAGACGATGTCGGACGGCCGAAGGCCGGCGCCCGGCGACAGGAAATAGAGGCCCATCCGCCCCTCGCCCGTGCCGAGGCCCGCCGTATCGACGCCGAACCGCCGCAGTGCGCCCGCGGCGGCATCGCCCAAAGCATTTGCCGGCATCCGGCCCACCATCGCGGTGCCGTGGCCAAGTCGCGCCAGCCCGACCGCGACATTGGCCTCGGCGCCGCCGACATGAACATCGAGCCGGCCGCTCTGCAGCAGCAATTCCCGCCCCGGCGCGGTCAGGCGCAGCAGCAGCTCGCCGAAGCACAGGATCCGTTCCGCCAATCGTCCCTCCCGTTTGCTGGGGTTCTAAGGCCGTTGGCGCGCCGGCTCCAGCATCATGTGTTCGGGACATCCCGCCATTCTGCGCTGACGCATTGCGCCGGGCGGGCCCGCCTCCTACGTGCACCGGATCACCATATCGGAGATTTTATGACGAACCCCGCCGTTGGAATGCCCTGTCCTGTCTGCAAGGTCGCGCTCGTGATGAGCGACCGTCAGGGTGTCGAGATCGACTATTGCCCGCAATGCCGCGGCGTCTGGCTCGACCGGGGGGAACTGGACAAGATCATCGAGCGTAGCGCCGCCCATGACAGCAGCCCCGCACCCGCGCCGCAAGCGCTGGCCGACGTGCAGCGCGCGCCCGATCCCCATGCCGGCCGCCCGGCCTATTATGGCGACGATGACGGCCGCCGCGATCACGGCCAGCACGGCCAGCATCGCCGCCGCAAATCCTTCTTCGAGGAACTGTTCGACTAGAGGAGAGCCGGCCGCCTACGGGCTCTGCGGATTGTGCAGGTCGTGATCCTGATTGGAGGTGATCAGCACCGCCGCGGCGATCACCCCGAAGATGAGGATCGCCGGAAGGATGTAGGAGTCGCCGGCAAGGCTGCCGGACTCGTCCAGCTGCGCGCCGGCGGGGGCGAGCGACAGCGGCGCAGCGGATTGGGCGAGGACAGGCGTGGCGGCCATCGACAGGCCGATCACCGCCGCAAGCGACCTAGTAAAACGCATCATACACCTCCAATGAAACGGGTGCGTAACATAAGTATCTGTTACATAATGGGAAATTGTCCGGTGGTGGTTTTGTTCCCAAGGCCGGCCCTCCGCCCGACTCTTTCCCGGTTGACCTCCGCCCCGCAGAACCGGCACGACATTTTCGTGACGACAGCGCAAGACCATCTGGACCGGCTGGAGGCCGAGGCCGTCCACATCATCCGCGAGGCGGTGGCCGAGGCGGAACGGCCGGTCATGCTCTTCTCCGGCGGCAAGGACAGCGTCGCCATGCTGCACCTCGCCCGCAAGGCCTTCTTTCCCGCACGGCCGCCTTTCCCGCTGCTGCATGTCGACACCGGCTGGAAGTTCGCCGAGCTCTACACGCTCCGGGACCGCCTCGCCGCGGAGGCGGGGATGGAGCTGCTCGTCCATCGCAACCCGGAGGCCGAGGCGCGCGGCATCAATCCGTTCGACCATGGCGCGGCGCTGCACACCGAATTGTGGAAGACCGAGGGGCTGAAGCAGGCGCTGGACGCGGGCCGCTTCGACATGGCCTTTGGCGGCGCCCGCCGCGACGAGGAAATGAGCCGCGCGAAGGAGCGGATTTTCTCGATCCGCACGGCCAGCCATGGCTGGGATCCGAAAAGGCAGCGGCCGGAGCTCTGGCAGCTCTATAATGGCCGGCGCGCGCCCGGCGAATCCCTGCGCGTCTTCCCGCTGTCCGACTGGACCGAGCGCGACATCTGGGCGTTTGTCGCCCGCGAGAAACTGGCGGTCGCCTCGCTCTATTTCGCCGCCGAACGCCCGACCGTGGAGCGCGACGGCATTCTCATCATTCTCGACGACGACCGCTTCCGCTTCGCAGCGGGCGAAGCGGCCGTTACCCGCCGCGTCCGCGTCCGCACCGTGGGCTGCTGGCCGCTCACCGGCGCCGTCGAAAGCGAGGCAGCGGCGATCGATGACGTGCTCGCCGAAATGGCCCGCGACGGCAGCTCCGAGCGCTCCGGACGGCTGATCGACAAGGATCAGCCCGCCTCGATGGAGCGCAAGAAACGGCAGGGCTATTTCTGATGGCCTCGCCGCTCCTGCGCCTGCTCACCTGCGGCTCGGTCGACGATGGCAAGTCGACCCTGATCGGCCGGCTGCTGCACGATTGCCGCGCCTTGCCCGCGGACAAATTGGACGGGCTCACCGATTTCTCCCTGCTCGCCGACGGGCTCGAGGCCGAGCGCGAGCAGGGCATCACCATCGATGTCGCCTATCTCTATTTCGAGCGCGGCGCGCGGCGCTTCATCCTCGCCGACACGCCGGGGCATGAGCAATATACGCGCAACATGGCCACCGGCGCGTCCCGGGCCGAGCTCGCCATCGTCCTGATCGACGCCAGCAAGGGGGTGCTGACCCAGACAAGGCGCCACGCCACCTTTGCCCGCCTGCTCGGCATCCGCTCTTTCGTGCTCGCAGTGAACAAGATGGATCTGGTCGGCTTCGATCAGGCGCGGTTCGAGGCGATTGTGGCAGATTTCGCGGCTTTTGCGAGAGAGATCGGGATTGACGGCTTCACCGCCATCCCGGTCTCCGCGCTGGAGGGCGACAACATCACCGCGCCTTCGCCGCGCATGCCCTGGTATGACGGCCCGGCCTTGCTGCCTTTCCTGGAGGCGGTCGAGCCCGCGCGTGGCCCCGCCGTGGCGGGGCTGCGCCTGCCGGTGCAGCAGGTGATCCGCGAGGGCGGCGCGCGTTTCTATGCCGGGACGATCGCCGCCGGCAGCGTCCGCGCCGGTGACGAGGTCGGCATTGCCCCGGCCGGCACCCGCGCGACCGTCGCGCGCATCGCGGCCATGGACGGCGACCTCGACCGGGCGGAGGCCGGCCAGTCGGTCGCGCTCAGCTTCACCGCCGAGGTGGATTGCTCGCGGGGCGACACGATCACCGCCGGCGAGGCGCCGCAGCTCGCGGACCAGTTCGAGGCGACGCTGATCTGGATGGCCGAGGAGTCTCTGCTGCCGGGCCGCCAATATCTGCTGAAGCTCGGCACCCAGACCGTCCCTGCCACCGTGCAGGAGCCCAAATACAAAATCGGCATCGACACGATGGAGCAGCTCGCGGCGCGCACGCTCGCGCTGAACGAGATCGGTGTCGCCGTCGTCCATACCGGCCGCCCGATCGTTTTCGAGCCCTATGAGCAGAGCCGTGCGCTCGGCGGCTTCATCCTGATCGACCGGCTGACCGCCGCCACCGTCGCCGCCGGCCTCGTCCGCTTCGCGCTCCGCCGCGCCGAGAATGTCCACGAGCAGGCGCTCGACATCACGCCCGATCGCCGCGCGGCGCTGAAGGGGCAGAGGCCGAAACTGCTCTGGTTCACCGGCCTTTCCGGCGCCGGCAAATCGACCATCGCCAATCTGGTCGAGCAGAAGCTGCACGCGCGCGGCCGCCACACCTTCCTGCTCGACGGCGACAATGTCCGCCTCGGCCTCAACAAGGATCTCGGCTTCACCGCAGCGGACCGAGTGGAGAATATCCGCCGCGCGGGCGAGGCGGCGAAGCTGATGATGGACGCGGGCCTGATCGTGCTCACCGCCTTCATCAGCCCGTTCCGCGCCGAGCGGGCAATGGTCCGCGAACTGGTTCCGGACGGCGACTTCATCGAGATTTTCGTCGACACCCCGCTCGCCGAGGCGGAGCGCCGTGACGTCAAGGGACTCTACAAGAAGGCGAGGGCCGGTAAGCTGGCCAATTTCACCGGCGTCGATTCCCCCTACGAGGCGCCGGAAGCGCCGGAGATTCGCATCGACACGATGGCGATGGACGCCGAGGCAGCCGCCGAACGCATCGTCCGCCATTTGTTGAACGGGCAGGAATAAGCTTTAAGGTCCGACGCATCAGGAAAAACGGGGAACGAATGGCGAAGAAGAAAGACGGGGCTCCCGAGGCCGAACGCGCGCCGGATGCGGCGCCGGACGTCGCGGTCGAGGAAGCCCAGGCTGCGCCGCAACCGGCCCAGCCAGCCGCCAACCAGACCCAGATCAGCGTCTCTCGCGGCTTCGGCAACTGGCTGGTCCGCAACAATTGCAGCCTCGCCTTCAGCTCTTACCAGACCGGCCAGCTCTTCCTCGTCGGCATGCTGCCCAACGGCCAGGTCAGCTTCCATCAGCAGAATTATGTGCGCGCCATGGGCCTGCATGCGACGCCGCAGCGCCTCTATGTCGGCTCGCTCTTCCAGATCTGGCGGCTGGAGAATGTGCTCGCCCCGCACGAGCGGGCCAACGAGCATTTCGACCGGCTCTATGTGCCGCGCAACGCCCAGACCACGGGCGACATCGACGTGCACGAACTCAACGTGGACAAGGCAGGGCGGGTGATCTTCGTGAACACCAAATTCTCCTGCCTCGCCACGATGAGCGTGACGCACGGCTTCAGGCCGCTCTGGAAGCCGCCCTTCATCTCCCGGCTGGCGGCCGAGGATCGCTGCCATCTGAACGGCCTCGCCATGCAGGACGGCTCCCCGGCCTATGTCACCGCGGTCAGCCGCTCGGACATGATCAACGGCTGGCGGGATCGGCGGCATGAAGGCGGCGTCCTGATCGACGTGCGCGACGACCGCATCGTCACCGACCAACTCTCAATGCCGCACAGCCCGCGCCTGACCGCGGACGGCATCTATCTGCTGGACAGCGGCCGCGGCATGCTGGCGCGGGTCGATCCGCAAAGCGGCGAGAAGACGGACATCGCCTTTTGCCCGGGCTTCTTGCGCGGCCTCGCCATTCACAACAATTATGCGATCGCCACCGTCTCCCTGCCCCGCGACGGCGCCTTTGCCGGCCTCGCGCTGCAGGACGAGCTGAAGAAGCGCGACGGCGAGCCCTGGTGCGGCGTCTGCGTCGTCGATCTCAGGAGCGGCGACCTGGTCGAATGGATCAGGCTCAACGGCGCGATCAAGGAATTGTTCGACGTCACCGCGATCCCCGAGGTGCGCTGCCCGATGGCGCTCGGCGTGCAATCGCCGGACATTCAGAGCCTGATCTCCTTCGATCCGGACTTCGGCCCGCTGGTGCCGAAAACGGGCTAGGCCCGGTCACCAGGTATCGACCCGGAACTCCTCGAACCATGAAATGCGGATCTGCCGGCCGTCCGGCATGAAGCCCGCCAGAATGAAGCGGGTCTGGGGCCAGAAGGGCTCCTTGCCACGCTCGGCGAGCTGGGCGCTCTCGATGATCGCGCCAAGGCCGCCCAGCCGTTCGTGCGGGTTGTCCCGCGACCAGCGCTCGAGCAAGGCGCGCGAGTATAGGGTCAGGGCCATGGAGACCCGCGTCCGGCGGTAGTCGGGATCAACCGCGCTGCGCAGCATGGCGAGGCGGGCGCGAACCTGGTCCAGCCGCTCGATCGACGCCGTATGCACCCCGACGATCCGCTCGTCCTTGTAGACGACGGCGATCAGTTCCTTCGCGCGCTGCTCGGGAACGACGTTCGCGGGAAGGATCTTGAGCCGACTCCAGAAGGCGATGACATCGGCCTCGATCTGCGCGTCGTCCAGACGCCAGGCCGGGCGCAGCTCGAATCCCGGGATCATCTCTTCCGGACTCGTCACCATGTGCTCCTCGGCATGTGCCGCCTCATTCGAACCGGAAGTGGTCGAACCAGGCGGCGCGGACCTGGTGACCGTCATGGGTATAGGCGATCAGGGTCAGCGGCCAGGGCGGCGCGACCGGAACCCGCGCCAGCTCGCCCCAGACCCCCGGTTCGACAAAGCCGATGACACCCGCGACCTTCTCTTCCGGATGCGCGATCGCCCATTCCTCCAGCGCGCGCTTGACCGGCATGGTGAGCGCGGTCTGGGCGTTGCTGCGCCGGAATTCGGGAGCGGTCAGGCTGCGCAAGACGAGGAAGCGGGCGCGGAGGAAGCCGATCCGTTCCACCACCGCCGTGGCGACGGCGGCGATCCGGTCGCCACGATAGGCGGCGGCGACCAGTTGCCTGGCGCGCGCCTCCGGCTTCACGTCCTTCGGCAGGATACCGAGCCTGGTCCACAGCGCGATCGCATCGGCCTCGATGCGCGGATCGTCGCGCCGCCAGGCGATGCGAACATCGAAGTCCTCGCCCTTTTCCGGCCCGCCGGTTTCCGCCACGCCCGCCTGCTGGTCAGAAGCGGAGGCGGACGCCGGCGCGACCGCTGATGCCGTCGCGCTCGCCGCCAAAGTCCAGCTCGCCGCGTGCGAACGCCTCCAGCCGGCCGGTCGAATAGTTCAGGCCGGCAGTGAGTTCGCCATAGGTGCCCGGCGCATCCTGCGCGAGGGGAATGGTCGAGCCAAGCGTGAAGGTGGCGCGGTTGTCGCCGGAGAATTCATCGATCGCGTAGACACCGATGAACGGCGACCAGACCCCGCCATTGGCCTGGCGGAACTCGCCGCCGACCCGGATGCCCGCCGCGCCGCGGAAGCTCTCGATATCGTCGAACGCGACCGAGGCGCCCGCCACGGTGTAATCGTTGACGTCGACATTGACCCAGGACAGAGTCACAGACGGCTCGAAATAGACATTCCCGCTGTGGAAGCGGTAGCCGGCTGTGCCGCGCAGGCCCCATGCGGTCGCATCGAATTCGGCGAGGATGTTCTGGCCCGGCGTCGCATCCACGTCGACCCAATCGACCTTCGCAATCGCGTTGAAGAAGAAGCCGCGGGACTGGAAGGCGGCATAGGCGCCGATATTGTAGCCTTGCATTTCGACGCTGTTCAGGGTGACGTCGAAGTCGACGTCGGACTTGCCGTAGCCGAAGCTGACGCCGAGGATTGTGCCGCCGCTCTGATAGTCGAGGCCGGCCTGCACGCCGCGATAGTCCTGCTCGTAGCTGGTGTCGAAGATCGTCGTCCCGGCCGGGCTGGTGAACGTCTGGCTCGCCTCGCGGTCGACATTGTTCGCCAGCACCTGCACCCAGCCGCCCCAGCGGCCGCCGCCGGCCAGGTTATTGGTCTGCACCGTCCCCGCCGGCACCAGCCCGTCGCGCGCCGCCTCGAGCTGGGCGGAGATCGCGTCGGCGCTGTCATACCAGAAATTGGTCAGCATCTCCGCCTGCTCGACCGTCTCGAAGACCGGCTGGTCGGGAAGCGCCTGCAGGAGGAAATTGTTGTTCGGCGCGTCGAACAGCAGGTTCAGCCGGATATAGGGATAATTCTGGATGCCGCCCGCGAGCGTGAAGGCGGTCGGGCTGGTACCCGCGGTCGCATCGACCACCAGTGTGCCCGTCAGGTTGAAGATGGGCGGGGTGAGCAATTGGACGTCCAGGATCGTCGAGCCGGTCGAAATGCCGGTGACGAGCACGTCGGCCGTGGTCGTGGTCAGGTTGACGTCAACGCCGAGTCGGCTGTTCGCGCCGGTGCCGGTGAAGGTCGCCGTGCCGATGTTCAGCCGATCGCCAACCGCGCCGTCGCGCATCTCGACCCGGCCGGTATTGTTGAAGGCCTCGAGGCCGGTGAAGTTCACGACGCCGTTGATCGAGCGGGTCGTGCCGCTGTTGTTGAAGGTGTCGGCGCCCAGGCCGAACGCGCTGTCGCCGATCGCGTCGAACAGGCCGGCATTGTTCACCGTATCGGCATTGTCGGTGAGGTCGATGCGGCCGCGGACCGTGCCCGCCGCCAGGATGCCGACCGTGGTCGCGCCGCCATTGGCGTTGAGAGCGAAGCCGCCCGTCGAGACGACAAGGCCTCGGATCGTGACCGTGCCGGTGGTCGCGGAGGTAATGTTGATTCCAGTGGCCGTTCCCACGCTTACATTGTTCGCGTCGACGGTCACCGCGCCGCCGATGGAGGCCACCAGGATGCCAGTGGAACCAGCGCCCGTTGTCGTTACCGAGCCCGTGCTGGTGACCGTGGCGGCGCCGGCCGCAGTCGCAACGATGCCGCCGGAAGCGGCGCCTGTCGTGCTCACATTGCCGCTGGTGACCGAGACGGTTCCCGTTCCGGATTGTGTCTGAATGCCATTGCTGTTGGCGCCCGTCGTGGTCACGCCGGTGCTGGCGATTGTGATATTGCCATTGCCGATGGCGAAGATGCCGGTGGAAGCGGCCCCGGTCGTGCTGACCGTACCGCTGGTGATGCTGGTCGTGCCGGCGCCATATTGGAACGAGGCAATGCCCAGAGCCACGGCCCCGGTCGTCGTGATTGACGTCGAGCCGATCGTGATGTTGCCGAGGCCTGTGGCGTAGATGCCCCAGGAACCGGCGCCGTGGGTGGTGATCGCGGCGGTGCTGCTGATCGTTGTCGGGCCGTTGCTGGCAAAGGTCTGGATGCCGTCGCTGGAGTCGCCGTTCGTGGTGATCGCGCCGCTGCTGGTGACCTGAATAAGGCCATTCTCGGCGTAGACGTTGATGCCGTCGCTGACATAGCCGCTCGTCTGGATCGTGCCGCTGCTCGTCACCCTGCCATTGCCGTAGCCGAGCGCGGTGATCTCGATGCCCGTCGAATAATCGCCGAGCGTGGAGACCGGGCCGCTGCTGGTGACAGTGGCGTTGCCGTAGAGGGTGAACAGGTCGATCGCGTCGCTGGAGTAGCCGGAGGTATGGACCGCCCCGGTGCTGGTGACCGTCGCATCGCCATAATAAGTGAACAGGTTGATCGCGTCGGCGAAATCGCCGGCGGTCGACACCGCCCCGCTGGTGACCGTCGAATTGCCGAAGATCGACGTCGCGTAGATGCCGCCGGCGCCGAAGCCCGTGGTGGTCACGCTGGTGCTGGTGACGGCGATATTGCCGGCGAACGTGTAGACCATGATGCCATAGGCCAGCGAGCCGGAGGTGGTCACGGTGCCGCTGGTCACGGTCGCATTGCCGCCGTAAGCCCCGACATTGATGCCATCGGCGCCCGCGCCCGTCGTGGTCACGGTCGTGCTGCCCACGGTGACGTTGCCCGCGCCACGCGCGTAGATGCCGATGGCCCCGCTGCCGGTCGTGCTGACCGTGCCGCTGGTGATTACCGTGTCGCCGGAATAGGCAATGGTGGCGATGCCGATGGCGGCGGCGCCCGTCGTGGTCACGGTGCCGCTGGTGACGCGGATGTCGCCATAATAAGATTCGGCATAGATGCCGATGCTGCCGGCGCCGTGCGTCGTCACCGCGCCGCTGGCGATGGTGACGTCGTCATAGGCGAGCGCGCCGATGCCGAGCGCGCTGGCGCCATTGGTGGTGACGGTGATGCTGTGGATCTCGATATTGCCGCCGGCCGAATTGCTGCCGATCCCCGCGATCGCAATGATGCCGCTGGAACCGTTGCCGGAGGTCGTGACGCCGCCGCTGTCGATATAGATGTCCGCGCCGCCATTGGTCGGCCCGCCGGTAACCGCGGTGATGCCGTTCGCGCCGGGGCCGCTGGTCGTCACGTTGACGCTGTGCAGGTCGATATAGCCGTAATAGGCGTAGGCGCCGATGCCGGTCGAGCCGCCGCCGGTCGTGGTTACGGTCCCGCTGGTGATCTGCACGTCGGTATAGGCGTCGGCGATAACGCCGGCGCTGTTGGCGCCGGTCGTCGAGGCGGTGTTGCTGAAGATCTGGACGAAGCCGTTGGCCGAGACGCCCTGCACCGCGGGGCTATTATTGCCGGCGGTCATCGAGGTGCCGCTGACTACCACGACGCCGGGGCCGACGCCGATCACATTGTCCACCGCCGGACCGGCCAGCATGGGTGCGCCCGGCGGGCCCGGAGGCGCCGGCGTCGGCCCGCCCTGAAGGGCGTAGATGCCAGGCGAATTGTCGCCGGACGTCTGCACGCTCGTCGAGGTCACCGACACATTGTCCGATGCAATGGCGACGATGCCGGGGCTGTTGTCGCCCTCGGTGAGCACGGAATCGGACGAAACCGAGACGTTGCCGCCGCCGAAATTGTAGAGGTCGGCCTGGGCGACGATGCCCGGCGCGTTGTCGCCATGCGTGGTCACCGAACCGCTGGCCACGGTGACGTTGTAGAAGCCATAGGCATAGATGCCGGTGGATCCGCCGCCGGAGGTCTCGACGCTGCCGCTGTCGACGTGCACGTCACCGACGCCGCCATCGACATAGATGCCCCGCGAATTCTCTCCGGTGGTCGTCACGCTGGTGCTGGTCACGTTCACCGCGCCGAGCGGATCGAAGACAATGATGCCGTCGCTGAGGTCGCCGGCGGTCGTAATCGCGCCGGACGTGACGTTGACGTCGCCGAGCGCCAGCACCGAAATGCCGGCGCTGTTATAGCCCAGCGTGTCGACCGAATAGCTGCTGACGGTCACATCGAAGCCGAGCGCGGCGATGCCCGGCGAATAGTCGCCGGCCGTGCTGATCGGGCCGGCGGTGACCGAGACGTTGCCCGCGCCGCTGCGGGCGTCGATCCCGGCGGATTCGTAGCCGAGCGTGGTAACGCTGTCGGCCGTCACGATGACGTCATCGAAACCCGAGGCGAAGATGCCGGTCGAATAATCGCCTCTCGTGGAAACGCCGCCGGCATGGACGGTGACCGCGCCGGCATAGGAATAGGCGTAAATGCCCCGCGACGCATAACCCTGGGTCGTGACCTCGTCTGCGGTGACTGAAACGTCGGTGGCGCCATTGGCGTAGATGCCGTCAGAATAGGTGCCGAGCGTGCCGATCGATCCGGAGGTGATCGTAATGCCGCCGGTCATCGCATAGGCGAAGATTCCGGTCGAATAATCGCCGGCCGTGTTCACGGACCCGGCCGAGATCGCGATGTCCGTCCCGGCGAGCACGGCGATGCCGCTGCTCGCATAGCCGGAGGTGTTGACCGCGCCCGTCTGCGTGATGGTGGCGCTGCCATAGGCGATCACGCCGATGCCGGCGGAATAATCGCCGAGCGTCGTAATCGAGCCGGTGGTGACGTTGACGTTGCCGCCATAGGAATGGGCATTGACGCCCTGGGACATATAGCCGGCCGTGGAAAGGTCGCCGACGGCGATCGAGATGTCGGTGATCGCATTCGCATAGACGGCGTGGGAATAGTCGCCCAATGTCCCGACATTGCCCGCCGTGATCGAGACGCCGCCGACGAAGGCGTAGGCGTGAATGCCTTCGCTCGCATAGCCTTCGGTGGTGATGTTGCCGGTCGCCGTGATGACGATGTCGCCGGTCTCCGAATAAGTGAAGATGCCGGTGCTAAAGTCGCCGAGCGTCGAGACGTCGCCGGCATTGACCTCGACATCGTCAAAGGCGACGGCGCCGATGCCGACCGAATTGTCGCCTTCGGTATGGGCGTAGTTGTTGAAAATCTGGACGAAGCCGTTGACGGACGCGCCGTAGATGGCCGGGCTGTTTACGCCGGCCGTCGAGCTCGAGCCAACATTGATAACCACGCCGGGACCGACGCCGATATCGGCGACCGCGCCCGGAGGCGCTGCCCCTTGCTCGTCCCCGCCCGGCCCTTGCTGCTGGCCCTGAATGACGATCACGCCGGCCGAATTGTCACCGCTGGTGGTCACGGTGTCCGCCGTCACCGACACCCGGTTCGCCGAATAGGCATAGATACCGATGCTGTTGTCGCCGCTGGTCGAAACCGTGCCCGCATCGACCACGACTTCCGCATATTTGCCGGTGGACTGAGCGTCGATGCCACGGCTGCCGTCTCCCGTCGTCGTCACCGAATCGACGCTGACGCCGACATTGCCGATGCCGGAGAAGGCGGTGACGCCGTTGCTGTTGGCACCGCCGGTGGAGACGATGCCCAGGTCGAGATAGACCATGCCGGTGGGCGCCGTGGCGACCACCGCGGCGCTGTTGTCGCCGAGGGTGCTGACCGAATCGGCGGTGACCGAGATCACCGGCAGGGCTTCGCCGCTCGGCCCGTTGCTCGTGGCGAGAATGCCGATGCTGTTGTCGCCCTGGGTGCTGACCGCGCCGCCGTCGATGAAGATGGTGCCGCCCTGGCTGGTCGCCGCGATGCCCGTCGAATTGTCGCCGAGCGTGGAGAGCGAGCCGGAGGTGATGGTGATGGTGGCGACGCCATATTTGATGCCGGCATTGGCGGTGACGACGATGCCATCGGAATCGGTGCCCGTGGTGAGCAGCGTGCCGCTGTTCACGGTGATGGTGCTGCCGCCATATTTGCCGCCGCCCGCGGTGGCGACGATGCCGTCGGCATTGTCGCCCTGCGTCAGCACGAGATTGGTGGTCACGCTGACCGGGCCTGCGGCATATTTGCCGCTGCCGGTGGCGGTGGCGATGACGCCGGCTGAATTGTCACCAGTCGTCGAAACGAGATCGGCGATCACCTCGGTGCCGCCGCGGCTCACGGCATTGATCCCGGTGGCGGCGGTGCCGCTGGTAATCACGTCGTCCACGCCGACGAAGACGGTGCCGGCGGTCGAGACCGCGTTGACGCCCTCACCGACGCCCGGGCCGCTGAGATTCGAGGTGATCAGGGTGCTGACCTGGCCTTCGATGCGAAGATCGACGCCATCGGTCGAGGAGGTGACGTCGACGCCCTGGCCGACCTGCGTGCCGGGATCGAGGACGACGGTGAGATCCTCGACCACTGCGGGATAGGTGACCCCGCCGGGATAGGGATTGCCCGAGGGCGAGCAGGTGACGGTGCCGCCGCCGGGCGGGGGCGGGCCGCATTCATTCTGGGCCATGGCCGCCGACGGCAGGGCGGCATAGACGAGGAGGCTGGTGCCGATCAGCAGCGCCTTGCGCCGGGGCCCCGCGCCGATCCGGGCGGCCTTCCCACTGGAATCCAAGGAAAAAGGATTACCCTGAACCGGCATGAATGCCTCCCACCGCTTTTGTCCCCAGAATCGAACGCTCTGGCGCTGTTCCGGAGGGTTAACGGATTGTTGCTGGCTTGCCTAGACGAAACGGCGGAAATCCTAGGAAATTCCTGCCCCATTACTTGACCTAAGGCCGAACACTTGACGCGGATCACGGGACAGTTATTTTAGGTCTAAACCAATTTGGAGGACGGGATGCGCATTGCGTGCCTCGGCGGCGGGCCGGCGGGCCTCTATTTCGCTATCTCCATGAAGCTGCGCGATCCGGCGCACGAGATCGATCTTTTCGAGCGCAATCGCGCCGACGATACATTCGGCTGGGGCGTCGTCTTCTCCGATCAGACGGTCGAGAATCTCATGGCGAACGACCCCGTCTCGGGCGCGGTCATTGCCGGCGAGTTCGCCCATTGGGACGATATCGACGTCCATATCCACGGGGCAGTGATCCGTTCCTCCGGCCACGGCTTCATCGGGATCGGCCGCAAGCGACTGCTGAACATCCTGCAGGCGCGGGCCAGGGAGCTGGGCGTCAGGCTTCATTTCGAGCATGAGGCCGGGTCGGAGCTGGCGGATTGGGCCGATTATGACCTCGTCATCGCCGCCGACGGCGCCAACAGCCGCATCCGCGACCGCTATGCCGCCCATTTCAGCGTCGACATTCAGGTCCGCCGCAACAAATTCTTCTGGTTCGGCACCAACAAGGTGTTCGAGGCCTTCACTTTCGCCTTCGAACAGACCGAAGCCGGCTGGATCTGGGCCCATGCCTATCGCTTCGACGACGACCTCTCGACCTTCATCGTCGAGATGGACCCGCAAACCTGGGCGGGGCTTGGCCTCGACACCATGGGCCAGCCCGATGCGATCGCGCTCTGCGAGAAGATTTTCGCGAACTATCTGGACGGGCATGCGCTCATGTCCAACGCGACCCACCTGCCCGGCCCGCAGGCCTGGCTCAATTTCCGCCGGATCGTCTGCAACCGCTGGGATCATGAGAAGCTCATCCTGCTCGGCGATGCCGCCCATACCGCCCATTTCTCGATCGGCTCCGGCACCAAGCTCGCGCTGGAGGATGCGATCAAGCTGGCCGAGGTGCTGAACCGCCCCGGGCTCGGCCGCGATGCCGCGCTCGCCGAATATCAGGCGGAGCGCAATCTGGAGGTGCTGAAGCTGCAGAACAGCGCCCGCAACTCCACCGAATGGTTCGAGACGCTCGACCGCTATCTGCATTTCGAGCCCATTCAGTTCGCCTACTCCCTGCTCACCCGCTCGCAGCGGGTCAGCCATGAAAATCTGCGGCTGCGCGACAAGGACTGGCTGGAGGGGGTTGAAAGCTGGTTCCAGTCGAAGGCGCGCGGCCGGGCGGTGAACGAGCCCGCTCCGCCGATGTTCGCGCCCTTCCGCCTCAGGGAGATGGCGCTGGCCAATCGCGTCGTGGTCTCACCCATGGCGATGTATTCGGCCGAGGACGGCTGCCCGAACGATTTCCATTTCGTCCATTACGGCGCCCGCGCCCAGGGCGGCGCCGGCCTCCTCTATACCGAGATGACCTGCATCTCGGCCGAGGGGCGAATCACGCCGGGTTGCACCGGGCTCTACGCGCCCGAGCATGTCGCGGCCTGGCGGCGGATCACCGATTTCGTCCATGCGAACAGCGAGGCGAAATTCTGCCTCCAGCTCGGCCACAGCGGTCCGAAGGGCAGCACCAAGGTCGGCTGGGAAGGCTATGACGTGCCGCTGGAGAGCGGCAACTGGCCGGTCATGGCCGCCTCCGACGTGCCGTGGAGCCCGGACAACCAGCTTCCCCGCCCGATGACCCGCGCCGATATGGATCGCGTCATCGAGGAGTTCGTTGCGGCGACCATGCTCGGACTGGAGGCCGGCTTCGACATGATCGAGCTGCACGCCGCCCATGGCTATCTGCTCTCCAGTTTCATCACCCCGCTCACCAACAAGCGCACCGATGAACATGGCGGCAGCCTCGAAAACCGGCTGCGCTTCCCGCTGGAGGTGTTCCGCGCCATGCGTGGCGCATGGCCCGGAGATCGGCCGATGTCCGTTCGCATCTCCGCCAATGACTGGATGGGCGATCTCGGCGTCACCCCGGACGAGGCGGTGGCGATCGGCCGCGCCTTCTGGGCCGCCGGCGCCGACCTGATCGACGTTTCGGCCGGCCAGACCTGGGCCGACTGTCAGCCCATTTACGGGCGCATGTTCCAGACTCCGTTCGCCGATCAGGTGCGCAACGAGGGCCGCGTCACTACCATGGCGGTCGGCAACATCTACGAGCCCGATCATGTGAACTCGATCCTCGCCGCCGGCCGCGCCGATCTCGTGGCGCTGGCGCGTCCGCATCTGGTCGATCCGAGCTGGACGCTGCGCGCCGCCGCCCAGCAGGATTATCGCCGCGTCGCTGTGCCCAGGCCCTATCTCGGCGGCATGGCGCAGCTCGCCCGCAATTTGCAGCGCGAAGCAGAGCTGAAGGCATGAGGCTGACCGGACAGCATGCGATCGTCACCGGCGGCGGCACCGGCATCGGCGCCGCGATTGCCGCGGCGCTGGCAAATGAAGGCGCCGCGATAACCTTGGTCGGGAGGCGACTGAATAAGCTGGAAGAAACCGCCAACCACCTCCATTCGTCCCGAGCGAAGTCGAGGGGCGCTGGCATTGGGTCCGAGATGCGCCCTTCGTCTTCGCTCGGGACGAACGAGATTGTGCGTTGCGCCGCGGCCGACGTCAGCGACCGGGCCAAGGTCGATACCGCCTTCGCCGCCGCCCGCGCGGCGCACGGTCCGATCTCGATTCTCGTCAACAATGCCGGCGTCTCGCAGGGCGCGCCCTTCGCCAGGGTCACCGAGGCGCTCTGGCGCGAGATGCTGGCGGTGAATCTGGATGGTGTCTTCCACTGCTGTCAGGCCGCTTTGCCCGACTTGCTGGCAGCCGGGGCGGGGCGCATCGTGACGATCGCCTCCATGGCGGGCCTCCATGGCTTCGCCTATGCCTCGCCCTACATCGCCGCCAAGCATGGCGCGGTCGGGCTGACCCGCGCGCTCGCGGCGGAATATGCGGGGACGGCACTCAGGGTGAACGCGGTCTGCCCGGGCTTCGTCGAGACCGAGATGACCGTCCAGTCCGTCGCCAACATCAGGGCCAAAACCGGCCGCAGCGAAGACGAGGCCCGCGCGGAGCTGGAGAAGCTGAACCCGTCGGGCCGCCTGATCGCCCCTGAAGAGGTGGCCGGAGTCGTGCTCGATCTCATCCTCTCCGACCGCAACGGCGAAGCAGTGGAGATCGCATGACCGAGGCGCTGGCGATCCGCGAGAAGCATGACGGCGCGCTCGGCGACCGCTCGAGCGTGCGGCTCTGGCTCCGTTTGCTCTCCTGCACCATGGCGATCGAAAAGGACGTGCAGCGCCGGCTCGGCCTCGAGGGCGCCACCCTCGCCCGTTTCGACGTCCTCGCCGCGCTGGATCGGCAGCGCCACGGCATGACGATGGGCGCGCTCTCCCGCGCTTTGCTCGTCTCCAACGGGAACGTCACCCAGCTCGTCCAGAAACTGGCCCGGGACGGGCTGGTCCGCATCGCCCCCTCCCCCGCCGACCGCCGCGCCTCGATCGTCCGACTCACGCCGCGGGGCCGCGCGGACTTTGCCGGCCTCGCCGCCGCCCATCACGACTGGATCGACGCGCTGATGGCCGGGATGGATGCGGAGGCCCGCGAAACCCTTTATCAGGCGCTTGGCGCGCTCAAGCGATCGATCGCGAAAGGACAGTCATTTGGATCCTGAAGCCTTCAGCCCCGCGCATTTCAAATGGGTTTATGCCGACGGCGTCGCCACGGTGACGCTGAACCGGCCGGACCGGAAGAATCCGCTGACCTTCGACTCCTATGCGGAGCTGCGCGACACCTTCCGGGCGCTGGTCTACGCGACGCAGGTGAAGGCCGTGGTCGTCGCCGGCGCCGGCGGCAATTTCAGCTCGGGCGGCGACGTGCACGAGATTATCGGGCCGCTCACCGGGAGGGCGATGCCGGAGCTGCTCGCCTTCACCCGCATGACCGGCGATCTGGTCAAGGCGATGCGCGCCTGCCCGCAGCCGATCGTCGCCGCTCTGGAGGGTGTGTGCGTCGGCGCGGGCGCGATCGTGGCTATGGCGTCCGACATCCGCATCGCCGCGCCGGACACGAAGACCGCCTTCCTGTTCACGCGCGTGGGCCTCGCCGGCTGCGACATGGGCGCCTGCGCGATCCTGCCGCGGATCATCGGCCAGGGCCGCGCGTCGGAATTGCTCTTCACCGGCCGGGTGATGACCGCGGAGGAAGGCGAACGCTGGGGCTTCCACAACCGGCTGACCGACGACCCGCTGGTCGAGGCGCAGGCCCAGGCCCGCGCCCTCGCCGACGGCCCGAATTTCGCCCACGGCATCACCAAGACCCAGCTCAATACGGAATGGGCGGTGAGCCTCGAGACGGCCATCGAGATGGAGGCGCAGGCGCAGGCGATCTGCATGGCGACCAACGACTTTCGCCGCGCCTTCGAGGCCTTCGCCGACAAGCAGACGCCGGCGTTCAAGGGCGACTGATGGCCGACCGAAGCTTTCTCGACTGGCCTTTTTTCGACGACAGCCACCGGCGGCTGGCCGAAGCGCTGGAGGCATGGTGCACGAGCGAACTGGGCGGGGCGCATGGCGAGGATGTCGACGCCGAATGCCGGGCCCTTGTGAGCCGGCTCGGCGCCGCTGGCTGGCTGCGTTATTGCGTGCCCGCGGCCTGGGGCGGCGTCCACGACACGCTCGACGTCCGCTCGCTGGCGCTGATCCGCGAGACGCTGGCGCGGCACTCCGGTCTCGCCGATTTCGTCTTCGCCATGCAGGGCCTGGGCTCGGGCACAATCAGCCTGTTCGGCAGCGAGCCGCAGAAGAATTGCTATTTGCCGCTGGTGGCCGAGGGCAAGGCAATCGCCGCCTTCGCGCTGACCGAACCGGAATCGGGTTCCGACGTCGCCATCATGAACATGGAGGCGGTTCGGGACGGGCGTTTCTGGATCCTCAACGGCGCCAAGACCTATATTTCGAATGGCGGCATCGCCGATTTCTACGTCGTCTTTGCGCGGACCGGCGAGGCGCCTGGCGCCAGGGGAATCTCGGCCTTCATCGTCGACGCCGGTCTGCCCGGTTTTGACGACAGCGAACGGATAAGGGTGATTGCGCCGCATCCGCTGGCGACTTTGAGGTTCAGCGACATGCGGATTCCTGCCGGCGCCCTGCTCGGCGAAGGCGGACGCGGCTTCGCGCAGGCGATGGCCACGCTCGACGTCTTCCGGACCTCGGTCGGCGCCGCGGCGCTCGGCTTCGCGCGGCGGGCGCTCGATGAAGCGACCGGGCGAACGCTGACCCGGAAGCTTGGCACGGGCACGCTCGCGGACAATGGTCAGGTCCAGGCCATGCTCGCCGAGATGGTGCTGGACGTGGATGCCTCCGCCTTGCTCGTCTACCGCGCCGCCTGGGTGCGCGACGTCGAGGGCCGCCGCAACAGCCGCGAGGCGGCGCTCGCCAAGCTGCACGCCACGGACAGCGCCCAGCAGGTGATCGACAAGGCGGTGCAGATTTTCGGCGGCCTCGGCGTCACCAGCGGCGTTCCCGTCGAGAGCCTCTATCGCGAGATCAGGGCGCTCAGAATCTACGAGGGCGCCTCCGAAGTGCAGAAGGTGGTGATCGCCCGCAACCATCTGGAGGCTTTCGGCGGATGAAGACCTTGCTGCCCCCCGGCTGGCCGCGCCCGAAAGGCTATGCGAACGGCATTTCCGCGAAAGGCCGCCTGATCGTCACCGCCGGCGTGGTCGGCTGGAACGATCGCGAGCAATTCGAGACCGACGATCTCGCCGGCCAGTTCCGCCAGATACTGCTCAACATCCTCGCCATTCTTGCCGAGGACGGCGCCGGGCCGGAGCATATCGTGCGGATGACCTGGTACGTCACCGATATCGAGGCCTACCGAAACAGCCTGCCGGCGATCGGCGCCGCCTGGCGGGAGCTGATCGGAAGGAACTTCCCCGCCATGGCGGTCGTCGGGGTGACCGCGCTGGTTGAGCCGCGCGCGAAGATCGAGATCGAGGCGCTCGCCATGGTGGCCGAATGAGCGACTCCTTCGTCCGCGACCGTCTCCCGCCACCGGCGGCGCAGCCCGAATTCCTCTTCACCCTGCCCGAGCTTCATTATCCGGAGCGCCTGAACGCCGCGGTCGAGCTGATCGACAAACAGAATCCCGACGCCATCGCCGTGCTCAACGATGCCGGCGCCTGGACCTATGGCGAGATGAAGGACCTCTCCGACCGGATCGCGCGGCGGCTCGTGGAGCAGGAGGGCCTCGTGCCCGGCAACCGGGTTTTCCTGCGCGGCCCCAACAATGCGATGCTGTTCGCCGCCTGGCTCGGCGTACTGAAGGCGGGCGGCATCGTGGTCACCACCATGCCGATGCTCCGCCCCGGCGAGATCGCGACCATCCTCGAGCGTGCCCGGATCAGCCATGCCATCGTCGACGCCCGTTTCCGCGGCGATTTCGACGCGGCGGGCGGTGTCGGCTCGATCATCGCCTATGACGGCGACGAGGGCTTCGACGGTCTGGCCGAGATCGCCCCCGGCTTCCCGCCGGTCGAGACCGGCCGCGACGATGTCGCGCTGATCGCCTTCACTTCCGGCACGACCGGCGACCCGAAGGGCTGCGTCCATTATCATCGCGACATTCTCGCCCCCGCCGATGCCTTCGCCCGCCATCTGCTGAAACCGCAACCTGGTCAGCGCTGGGCTTGCTCGGCGCCGATCGCCTTCACCTTCGGGCTCGGCATGCTGCTGATCTTCCCCTGGCGGTTCGGCGGCACCGCGGTGACGATCGAAACGCCGGGGCCGGGGCCGTTGCTCGACGCCATTACCCGCCACAAGGTCACCAATCTCGCCACCGCGCCGACCGCCTACAAGGCGATCCTCTCCATGCTGAACGGCCACGACATTTCGACGCTCGCAACCTGCGTGTCGGCCGGCGAGCATCTCCCCGCCGCCACCTGGGAGGCGTGGCAGGCGGCGACTGGCATCAGCATCGTCGACGGCATCGGCGCGACCGAAATGATGCACATCTTCATCTCCGCCGCGGGCGACGACATCCGACCCGGCGCGACCGGCAAGGCGGTGCCCGGCTATGTCGCCACCGTGCTCGGCGAGGCGAACCGGCCGATGGACGAGGGGGTCGGCCGGCTGGCGGTGAAGGGCCCGACCGGCTGCCGCTATCTCGATGACCCGCGTCAGGCCGCTTATGTCGTGGACGGCTGGAACGTCACCGGCGACACCTACCGCAAGGATGCCGACGGCTATTTCTGGTACCTCGCCCGGTCCGACGACATGATCATTTCCTCCGGCTACAATATCGCCGCGCCGGAGGTGGAGAACGCGCTCTACGCGCACGAGGCGGTGCAGGAATGCGCGGTGATCGGCGCGCCCTGCGAGGAACGGGGCCAGAAGGTGAAGGCCTTTGTCGTCCTCGCCCCCGGCTGGGCCCCCGACGCCGGCACCGTCACCGCCCTCCAGGACCATGTGAAGGCGGCGATCGCACCCTATAAATATCCGCGCGAAATGGTGTTCGTGGAAACATTGCCGAAAACCGCGACCGGCAAATTGCAGCGTTTTGCGCTCCGCGAGCTGTAGGCCCGCAAAAGGCCACAATCTCTCCCCCGCGCCGCCGCAATGCCGGGCAAACTTCCCGGCCTAACGGGAGGGAAAATAATGAAAAAACTGCTGATCGCCGCGTTGCTCTCCAGCCAGATGCTCGGCAATGCCGCCCCCGCCTTCGCGCAGGGCTACGCGCCCGTCCGCGAGACCGGGACGGGTGCCTTTGGCGGCGTCAGGATAAGGGTGCCATTCGGCGGCGGACCGCGCGAACCGGTCCGCGCCGGCCTCGCCTTCGCGCCGACCGTGCGCACCGACTATCAGGACGGGCGCGTCCGCACCCGGATCGGCGAGGGCCTGGAGTTGGGCTACCGGACCGGCCGCCCGGTCTCCCTCTCGCTCGCCGGCCGCGACCTCTCCTCCTTCCGGCTCAACGCCGCCGAAGACAATGACGGCCATCACGGTTTTCCGTTCGGCACCGCCGCTTTGGTCGTGGGCGGGATCCTGGTGGCGGGCGCCGCTGCCTATGCGGCGGTTTGCATCTCGATTCTGAACAATGAGGATTCCTGAGCCGACGGGACCTGAATGGCCACGCATGCAATCAGGGGAGACAATGAATGAAGAAAATGACGATCGCGGCCTTGCTGGCTGCGCAACTGGCCTTGGCCGCGCAGCCCGCCTTCGCCGCTGATTTCGCGACGACGCAGGATCAGCGCGCCGGCGTCTTTGCCGGCTTCCGGCTGCGCGTACCGCTGGACGGTGCGCCGCGGCAGCGGCAGGTCCGGGCCGGCCTCGCGGTCGCGCCGACTTTGCACAGCCGGACGGGAAACGGCGCCCTGCGGCTGCGGATCGGCGAGGGTATGGAGTTCGGCTACCGGTCGAACCGGCCACTCTCCTTCTCGCTGGCCGGTCAGGATCTCGGCCGGTTCCGTCTCGGCGCGGCGGAAGACGGCCAGCATCGCGGCATGCCGACTGGACGGATCCTGCTCATCGTCGGTGGCGTCATCGTCGTCGGGATCGGCGTCGCGACGATCCTCTTCATCGACGCAATGAACGACGCCTCGGACTGAGTCAGGCGTCCATCGCCACGTAATTCGGGACGCCCTCGACCCGCCGCAACCAGGCCTGCACGGCGGGATAGTCGGCGAGCCGGAAGCCGCCGCCCTCGGCGACATGGGTGTAGGCATAGAGTGCGATGTCGGCGAGGCTCAGGCCGTCGCCGACCAACCAGTCGTGCCGCGCCAGATGCTCGTCCATCAGCGTCAGCGCCGCCTCGCCCGCCGCGCGCTTGGCCGGCGCCTGCGCGCGCTGCAGCTCGCTCCAGTTCGCCTCGCCGATCCAGCCGTGCCAGAAGCGCAACGTCGCGACATTGGGCTCGTGATTATATTGCTCCCAGAACAGCCAGCGCAGCATGTCCGCGCGCTCGAAATGGTCATCGGGAATCAGCCACGAGCCGTCGGCGAGGTAGAAGCAGGCGGCATTGCCTTCCGGCAGGAGCCGGTCGGCCACCTGCAGCACCGGGATCCGGCCATTGGCATTGATGTTGGCCAGGAAGTCCGCGGTCCGCGTCTCCCCCGCCATGATGTCATATTCGCGCCGTTCCAGCGCCAGACCGAGCAAGGCCGCGGTCAGCCGCACCTTGTAGCAATTCCCCGAGCCGGCATTTTCGTGGAGGATCAGATCGGTCATGGCGCTTTCTCCCGTCCTGCTCCCATGCCAGCGGCGGTGAGGCGGGTCCAAATGAATAGCGGCCCCGGAGCATAAGCGGCCCTTATCGCAGCCGCCCGATCTTTCCGGCCGTCCCGTCCGGGCCGAACGTGTCCCGCACAAAGGCGCGCAGCTTGCGCGGTGTCCGGATTCTGACCAGCAGCCTCGGCGGGTAGCTGCGCAGTGCCTCTTCATGGCCCCGGCGCGTGCGGCCGCCGACGATGTCTTTGAGAATCTGCCGGGGAAAGCGCTCCTCGCATCCCGCCGGCAGCTCGGGGCGCCTGAACTTCCGGTGGGTCAGCCACCGCCGGATATTGTGCAGCACGAGCCGGGGCATCGAATAGTCCAGATAGATGACGAGGTCGGGCAGCTGCAGCAGCTCCCGAGGCCCGTGGCAGACCTCGCTGTCGGCGATCCAGCGTTTCCCTCTCCTCAGAGCCGCCTGAAACGCGGCCCGGGGGTCCGGCTCCCGCAATCTCCAGTGGGAATCCCAAAGGTAGCTGTCGGCATTCACCCGGCGCATCGGCCGCGGCGTTACGAGCTCACGGGACAACCTTGTCTTGCCAGCACCCGGCACGCCGATTATCGAAATCCGCTTCAGATCCCCCGCCCCCGGTTTTCCCCCCGGCTTCGTCATCGGACTTCCAGCACGATCTTGCCGACATGGTCGCCCGCCTCCATCAGCCGGTGTGCGTCCGCCGCGTCGGCGAGCGGGAAGGTCGAATGGATGACGGGCTTCAGCCGCCCTTCCGATACGAATGGCCAGACGCTGCGCGCGATCTCGTCCGCGACCAGCGACTTGAAGGCGACCGAGCGCGGCCGCAGCGTCGAGCCGGTCAGCGTCAGCCGGCGGCCCATGATCTTCACGATGTTGATCTCGGCGCTGACCCCGCCCTGCACGGCGATGGAAACATGGCGGCCGTCCTCGGCCAGGCAATCCATGTTGCGGGGCAGATAGGCGCCGCCGACCATGTCGAGGACGACATTGACGCCCCGCCCCTCCGTCAGCCGCTGCACTTCGGCGACGAAATCCTGCGTCCGGTAGTTGATCGCCGCCGCCGCGCCGAGCGCGAGCGCGCTCGCGCATTTTTCGTCGCTGCCGCAGGTCACGAAAATGGTCAGGCCGAACAACTGGCCGAGCGCGATTGCCATCGTGCCGATGCCGCTGGTCCCGCCATGGACCAGCACCGTCTCGCCTTCCGTGGCATAGGCGCGCTCGAACAGATTGCTCCAGACCGTGAACAGGGTCTCCGGCATGGCCGCCGCCTCGACCATATTCAGCGCCGTGGGCACCGGCAGGCATTGCCCCACCGGCGCGACGCAATATTCGGCATAGCCGCCGCCGGCCAGCAAGGCGCAGACCGGCTGGCCGATCAGCGCCTCGGGCACCTCCGCGCCGACCGCGGCGACGATGCCGGCCACTTCGAGCCCTGGGATCGGGGGAGCGCCCGGCGGCGGCGGATAGGCGCCGCGCCGCTGCAGCACGTCGGGGCGGTTTACGCCCGCGGCCGCCACCTCCAGCAGCAATTCCCCCGCGCCCGGCCGCGGCACCGGCCGGCGGGCGAGAGTCAGCACCTCGGGTCCGCCCGGACCCGCCGGGTCGATCGCATTCATCTCCTGCGGCAGCGCCGTCATCCCGCTCATTTTCGTCGAAAACCCCCGCCGGGTTTATTGACTTGGCGGCGCGACCGGTCAACTTTGCATCTATGGATCTCGATGACCTGTTTCCGGACAAGCCGGCCGATCCTCTGACCCTGCTCGCGAAGCAGGACCTCGATCCGCTGTCGGTCGAGGAACTCCGCACGCGGATCGAGCTGCTGGAGGCGGAAATCGTACGGGTCAAGGCGAAGCTCGATGCGTCGATCAGCTTCCGCGCCAGCGCCGACGAGCTGTTCAAGCGATGACATGCGGGCGTCCCGGCGGCGGCCTTGCGGGCCCGGAACCGGCGGACGTCTTGATCATCGCGGGTCGAAACCCGAAATTAACCATGTGGCCCCACGGTACCTGGGGTCCTGAGGAGTAGGAAATGCCGTCTTTTGCCCGCGAGCTCGAACAGACGCTCCATAACGCCCTCGCCGAGGCGAGCGGCCGCCGGCACGAATATGCGACGCTGGAGCATCTCCTGCTCGCGCTCATCGAGGATGTGCATGCCGGCCGCGTGATGGAAGCGTGCGGCGTCAATACCGGCGAGCTGCGCGAGGCGGTGCGCCACTATCTCGACAACGAGCTGGAGGCGCTGAAGGTCGACCAGGACACCGACCCCTCCCCGACCAGCGGCTTTCAGCGCGTCGTTCAGCGGGCCATCCTCCACGTCCAGTCCTCCGGCCGCGACGAGGTGACCGGCGCCAACGTGCTGGTCGCGCTCTTCTCCGAGCGCGAAAGCTATGCGGTCTATTTCCTGCAGCAGCAGGATATGAGCCGGCTCGATGCGGTCACCTATATCTCGCACGGCGTCGGCAAGGGCGAGCCCACCCAGCAGCAGCCGGCCGAGACCAAGGGCTCCGACGAGCCGAAACAAGAAGAAGGCAAGAAAAAACCCGAATCCGCCCTCAAACAATTCACTGTCAACCTGAACGAGAAGGCCGAGGAAGGCCGCGTCGATCCGCTGATCGGGCGCGGACCGGAGGTCGACCGCACCGTCCAGATCCTCTGCCGCCGCTCCAAGAACAATCCGCTCTATGTGGGCGATCCGGGCGTCGGCAAGACCGCGATCGCCGAGGGCCTTGCGCGCAAGATCGTCGAGGGCGATGTCCCCGACGTGCTGAAGCCGGCGATCATCTACTCGCTGGACATGGGCGCGCTATTGGCAGGTACTCGCTATCGCGGCGATTTCGAGGAGCGGCTGAAGGCGGTGGTGAACGAGCTGGAAAAGCTTCCCCACGCCATCCTCTTCATCGACGAAATCCACACCGTGATCGGCGCCGGTGCCACCTCGGGCGGCGCGATGGACGCCTCGAACCTGCTGAAGCCGGCACTCTCCAATGGCGCGATCCGCTGCATCGGCTCGACCACCTACAAGGAATTCCGCAATCATTTCGAGAAGGACCGGGCTTTGCTCCGGCGCTTCCAGAAGATCGACGTCAACGAACCGACGGTCGACGATACGGTGAAGATCCTGGCCGGCCTGCGCTCGGCCTTCGAGGAACATCACAGCGTCAAATATACGCCCGATGCGATCAAGGCGGCGGTCGAACTTTCGGCCCGCTACATCAACGACCGCAAGCTGCCGGACAAGGCGATCGACGTGATCGACGAGGTCGGTGCGATGCAGATGCTGGTGCCGCCGTCGAAGCGCAAGAAAACGATCACCGTGAAGGAGATCGAGCAGGTCATCTCGACCATGGCCCGCATCCCGGCGAAGAGCGTCTCCAGCGACGACAAGAAGGCGCTGGAGCATCTCGACAAGGATCTGAAGCGGGTCGTGTTCGGCCAGGACGACGCGATCGAGCGGCTGGCGTCGGCGATCAAGCTGGCCCGCGCGGGCCTCCGCGATCCGGACAAGCCGATCGGCTCCTACCTCTTCTCCGGCCCGACCGGCGTCGGCAAGACCGAAGTAGCGCGCCAGCTCGCCTCGATCATGGGCATCCCGCTGCAGCGCTTCGACATGTCCGAATATATGGAGCGCCATTCGGTCTCCCGGCTGATCGGCGCCCCGCCTGGCTATGTCGGCTACGATCAGGGCGGCCTGCTGACCGACGCGGTCGATCAGCATCCGCACAGCGTGCTCCTCCTCGACGAGATCGAGAAGGCGCATCCCGACCTGTTCAACATCCTCCTCCAGATCATGGACCACGGCAAACTGACAGACCATCACGGCAAGTCGGTCGATTTCCGCAACGTCATCCTGATCATGACCACCAATGCCGGCGCGTCTGACATGGCGAGCGAGGGGATCGGCTTCGGCAACGTCTCCAGGGAGGATGCGAGCGAGGAAGCGGTGAAGCGGATGTTCACGCCGGAATTCCGCAACCGCCTCGATGCGATCGTCCCGTTCGGTTATCTGCCGACCGACGTCGTCGCCCGAGTCGTCGACAAGTTCATCCTGCAGCTCGAGCTCCAGCTCGCCGACCGCAACGTCCATATCGAGCTGGACGAGCCGGCCCGCGCCTGGCTGACCGAGCGGGGCTATGACAAGCTCTACGGGGCCCGGCCGATGGGCCGTCTCGTGCAGGAGAAGATCAAACAGCCGCTCGCCGAGGAACTGCTCTTCGGCAAGCTGGTCCATGGCGGCGAGGTCAAGGTCCGGATCAAGGACAATGCCCCCACCTTCGAGATCACCTCGGCCCCGCCCAAGGCGCCGAAGGGGAAGAAGAAAGCTGCCGGCGCGAAGACCAAAGCGGCGGATCAGCCGGAAGAACCGGCATGACGTGCGCCCCTCCCTGTTCGCGGGGAGGGGAATTCGCTAGGCAGGCTCCGTTGCAGGAGGAGCCGCTGCCATGTCCGAACTCATCTTCTACACCAACCCGCAGTCCCGCGGCCGCATCATCCGCTGGATGCTGGAGGAGGTGGGCGCGCCCTATGAGACGAAGGTCATCGACTATTCGGCGATGAAGTCGCCCGATTATCTGGCGATCCATCCGTTGGGCAAGGTCCCTGCCATCACCCATGGCGGCGAGGTCGTCACCGAATGCGCGGCGATCTGCGCCTATCTGGCGGACGCCTTTCCCGAGGCGAAGCTGATCCCGCCCCCGGGCCACCACAAGCGGGGAGCCTATTATCGCTGGCTGTTCTTCGCCGCCGGTCCGGTCGAGGCCGCGGTCACCAACAAGGCGCTGAAGGTCGAGGTGAACGAGGAGCAGAGCCGCTTCGTCGGCTATGGCAATTTCGACGCCGCGATCGATGCGCTGGAGCTCGCATTGCGCCCCGGCCCCTATATTTGCGGCGACCAGTTCACCGCGGCCGACCTCTATGTCGGCTCGCAGATCGGCTATGGCATGCTGTTCGGGTCGATCGAGAAACGAGCGCTCTTCGAGGAATATTTCGACCGCATCCAGGGCCGCCCCGCCGCAGTCCGGGCGCGGGAGCTTGACGATGCGCTGATGGCGCCGGCGGCCTGAGCTCCGCCAGGGGAGAAGCTCCATGGCACAGGATGTCCAGCGCGCGGCGATCGAGCTTTACGACCGGTTCACCCATGAGGGCATGGACCGGCGCGACTTCATGGCGAAGCTGACCCGCATCGCCGGCAGCGCCGCCGCGGCGAGCGCCCTGCTCGCCGATGTCGCCTGCCGGGCGGAGACTCAGCCGCAGGTGGCCGCCAACGATACGCGCCTCAGGACCCGGGACATGGAGTGGGAGCCGCGCCCGGGTCGCCGCTATCGGGGTTACAGTGCCGAGCCGGCGGTGACGGACGCGCGTGGCCCGCTGCCCGTGATCGTCGTGATCCACGAAAATCGCGGCCTCAACGACCATATCCGCGACGTGACCCGACGCTTCGCGCTGGCGGGCTTCTCCGCCCTGGCGCCCGACTGGCTGAGCCCGGCCGGCGGCACGCCGGCGGGCGACGAGGATCGCGCCCGGGCGATGATCGGCCAGCTCGACATGGCCGCGACCGTCGCCGACGGCGCCGCCACGATCGGCTGGCTTGGCACCAGTCAGAGGCGGCGACGCGGGGTGGGGATTGTCGGCTTCTGCTGGGGCGGCGGTCTGGTCGACCGGCTCGCGATCGCGTCGGGCGACGCGCTCTCGGCCGCCGTATCCTATTACGGTCCGGCCCCTGATCCGGCCGAGGCACCGCGAGTCCGCGCGCCGATCCTCTTCCACTTGGCCGGCCTCGACAACCGCGTGAACACGACTGCCCGGCCGTTCGCCGCCGCCATCCAGGCCGCGCACGGCTCGGCGACGGTGATCGAGCATCCGAACGTCGATCATGCCTTCAACAACGATACCTCGGCGGCGCGCTACAATCGCGAGGCGGCGACACAGGCCTGGAGCCAGACGCTGGACTTCTTCCGCCGTCACCTGCGCTAGGGTGCGTGCTGGATGAAAAAGGCCCGCCCCGCGACCGGCGGGACGGGCTCAGACCTGCAAGACTTGCCGCCGCTACGGCAGCGGAAAACCCCTGATCTCATGCCGGTTGGTGATGCGGGTCGGGGTCCGGCATCCGGCGATGAAGGCGGCAGGCCCTCGCCCTCCTAACGGTCGAGCGCCCCGGCCCCTTCGTTCCCCGCCGGCAGATTGGCGTCGACCGGTCCGTTGCGGGCTTGCCAGCGCGCGCGGCGCGCCTCGCGCCACTGGCGGAAACGCTCCTGCCGCGCGGCGCGCTGCTCTTCGGTGAGCGGCGGGCGTCCCGCCTGCTGCCGTGCCTGCCACGCCCTGAATTGCTCCTGCCGGGCCGCGCGCTGCTCTGGGGTCAGCGGTCCGCCGGCCATGCCCCGGGCGCGCCAGTCGCGCATCAGCTGCTGCCTCTCGGCACGCTGCTCCGGGGTCAGCGGAATGCCGGCTTGCCGTTGCGCCCGCCAGCGCTGCATCTGCTCCCGATGCGCGGCGAGAGCGGCCTGGCCCTCCGGCGTGGCAAGCGCGGCCCGCCGCGCCTCCCGCCTGGCCAGCTGCCGTTCCTGCCAGCGCGCGCGCTGCTCGGGAGACGCCTGACGCCACATTTCGGCGCGGCGGCGGAGCTGCCGCTCGATCCGGGCAGCACCGGGCGTCGGCAGGCCCATGGCCCGGCGCGCCTCGACGATCCGCTGCATCATGAACAGCCGGCGCCACGGCCCCGGCCGCGGGGTCCATTCCGGCCCGGCGGGTGGCGGCGCGACCTCGGCCGTCTCGACCGGTGCCGCAGCCGGCGGGGCGGGGCGGGCCGCGCGGCGCGGTGCGACAACCTGTTTCGGCTCGGGAGCCTTCTCGGCGGGAAAGAAGACGGCGGCGATCTTCTGCGGGATCGGCACGCCCGCAAGCGTGGCCGCCACCGCGCTGGTCACGAGCAGGCCGAGCGCCGCGGTGCCGGCGAGCAGCGGCCGCCGGAGCCATTTGCCGCGCCGGTCCCGCCGCGCCGCAGCGCGCCGCGCATGGGCCGGACGCGCCTCCTGCGGGACAGCAGCGGCCGCCGCGACGATGCGTGCGGCCAGCCCGGCGGGCATCGGCGGCGGAGGCGGCAGGTTCCGGAGCAGGGCGTCGAGCCGCTTATCGAGCGCTTTATTGTGCGTCATGCCGGCGCTCCTTCCAGCATCCCCTGCCGCAGCAGCTGCCGGCTCAGGCTCTGGCGGGCGCGCACGAGCAGGGATTCGAGCGCCTTCACGCCGATCCCGAGGATCGAGGCTGCCTCGGCATTGGAGACGCCCTCATGATAGGTCAGCACGATCGCGGCGCGCTGCCGGTCGGGCAAAGCAAGGATCGCGGCCTGCACCGCGGCCCGGCGGCGTTCGGCGTCGATCAGGGCATCCGCCAGCGGCGTATCGTCGGCGCGCTCGGGCAGGCCGTCGTCGCTGAGCGGACGCGGCCGCCGCAGCCGGTCGAGGCAGGCGTTGGTCGCGATCCGGCGGAGCCACGCGCCGAGCCCGCCGCCCGAAGGCTGCCAGCCTTTCGCGTTGACCCACAATTTGACCAGGCTCTCCTGCACCACATCCTCCGCTTCACCGGAATCGCCGAGCATCCGCCAGGCAAGGGCGTGGAGCATCGGCATGTGCCGCTCCACGATCCGCTCGAACGCCGCGGCATCGCCCATGCCGATGCGCGCCATCAGCGCACGCTCGTCATCCTCGCCGGCCGCGGGCGTTGGCGCCTCTTCGGGCTCAAGGCTCCTCTTCAACACATTCACACATCCGCGAACGGCAGGTTTCTAACGAGGATAGGCGCATTTCCCTTCGCGGGGCAGGCGCAAAAAAAGCCCGGCGTCGCCGCCGGGCCTGCATCTTCGCAAGAGAGTCCTGCTCAGTCGCGGCTGTTGCCGAGGAAACGCAGCAGGTAGAGGAACATGTTGATGAAGGCGATGTAGAGCTGGAGCGCGCCGAACACCGCCATCTTGCCCTGCATCGGCGTTCCGGCGACCTGGAAATACAGGCTCTTGATGGTCTGGGTGTAATAAGCGGTCAGGCCGGAGAAGATCAGGACGCCGGCCGCGCTGATCACCAGACTCATCGTCCCGTCGGCGGACGGGAAGATCATGTTGAGCGCAGTGGCGATGATCAGGCCGATCAAGCCCATGAACAGGAAGGTGTACCAGCCGCTGAGGTCGCGTTTCGTCGTATAGGCCCAGAGGCTCAGACTCGCGAACGTCGCCGCCGTGGCGAAGAAGGTCAGCGCGATCGAGCTGCCGGTATAGACGAGGAAGATCGGCGACAGGGATATGCCCACGAGCGCCGCATAGGCCCAGAACAGGAATTGCGCGGTGGTCGTCGAGATGCGATTCAGGCCGAAGCTGAGCCAGAGAACCACGCCGAGCGTCGCAAAGGTCAGCACCCAGCTGAGCGGGCTCAGTCCGATCCGGCCGTCCACACCGACGGTGAGCAGGGAATCGACCAGGTTCGTATTGTAGACCAGCAACGAGACGATGCCGGTCAGCAGAATGCCCGAGGTCATGTAATTGTAGACACTCAGCATGTGGGCCCTGAGGCCTGCATCGACCACGATGCCTGTCGCAGTCGTGGTGCTCTTCGGCGCTGCGCCGAATTGCGGATCAGACCAGTTAGCCATGTCAAACCTCTCCCATCCCCGGCAAAATGCCGTGTACGCCGGAATATCGGGGGTATTGGGGTCCAATTCAAGGAAAACCGGACCGGGGCCGGGGCAGACTCCGCAGCGCGCGACGATGCTTTTCGGGGCGCAGGCTGCTAGGCTGATGCGATGCATCGCCTGTTCGTCGCCCTCAGGCCGCCCGCTTCCACCCGCCAGCTTCTGCGCACTGCCATGGGCGGCATCAGCGGCGCGCGCTGGCAGTCGGACGACCAGCTTCACCTCACTCTGCGCTTCATCGGCGAAGTCGACCGCCATCTGGCGGAAGACGTGCATGCGGCGCTGGGAACGGTCCACCATCCGCCTTTCGAGCTCGCGCTGAACGGGATCGGCTGCTTCGACCGGCGGGGCTTTCCGGACGCGGTCTGGGCGGGGGTCACGCCGCATGAGCAGGTGAAGGCGCTGCACCGGAAGGTCGACGCCGCCCTGCTGCGGGTCGGCATCGCGCCGGACGAGCGTGCCTTCCTGCCACACATCACCATCGCCCGGATGAACCGGACCGCCGGCCCGATCGGCAATCTGCTCGAGGAGGCGGGCGGCCTCTCCAGCCCGCTTTTCACCGTCGAGAGCTTCGCCTTGTTCGAAAGCGACCTCACCAACGAAGCCGCCGTCTATTCGGTGGTGGAGCGCTATTCGCTCGGCTGACCGGACCGGCGCGCCCGGCGCCACATGATGAAGGAATGAACGATCGGGACACCCGCCCCGATCGCCAGGCCGCCGATCACGACCACGTCGAGCACGCCCGGCGGTATCGGCAGCAGCACGGCGATCGCGATGGCAAGGCCGGCGGCCACGATGAGCTTGCCGGCGAGCCGGTTGCTCCGGATCCAGACCTCCTCGTCGTCCAGCGTCCAGGGCGTGCGCAGCCCGACCAGGTACATGCTTCGCGACTTGCCGAGCTGGTTGCCGATCAGGGCGAGAACCACCCCGATCGTGCCGAGGATGATCCGGCTTGCCGGCAGCCCCCAGGCGAGCGCCGTCGAGGCGAGAACGAGCATGATCGACCAGGCGGTCAGCAGCAGCGATGCCCAGGCCCAGAGATAGAGGCCCTGGCTGCGCGCCAGGTTCTGCTTGCGCGGCTCGATCGCCGGAAGAAAGTGGAAGAGCAGCCCGATCAGTACGGTCATCGCTGCCGGGATCGACAGCGCTACCCATTTGCCAGCATATTGGTCCGGCTCGCCGCGCAGATTCCAGTGGATCGGCAACCGGGCGTCGCCCGGCAGCATTGTGCCAACCGCAGTGCCCGCCGCCAGCAGGCCCGCCACCGAGATCATCGAAGCGATCAACAAACCCCTGCGTGTCATTGTCCTTCTCCCTTTTCTTCGCCCGCGCCGATCCGGCCCATGAAGCCGAGCAGCACTTCCTCGAGGGTCGACAGGTTGATCGAGTAGGTGATCGTGGTGCCCTGCTGGTCGGCGTGGATCAGCCCGGCCTCCTTCAGCTTGCCGAAATGGCCCGACATGGTCGGCTTAGACACGTTGAAGGCGGCGGCGAGCTCGCCGGCGGTCTTCGAGCCCTGCTTCAGCATTTCCAATATGGCCCTGCGGGTCGGATGGGCCAGCGCTTCGAAAACGATGTTCATCACGCGCCCAGTACGAAATCCGCGATTCCGTCGGCAACACCCGGGGCGAGCGGCAGCGACGGATTGGAATAGGTGGCGGCATTGGCCGCCCGGTCGTCGGTGGCGACCGCCTTCAGCACATGATTGACCCCGGGAAGCAGGACCAGCCGTGCGCCGGGATTGGCCTCCGCCAGCCGGCGCGCATCCGTCTCGTTGACGTGCAGGTCGCGCTGCCCCTGCATGATCAGCACCGGCAGGCGCACAGCCGCGATCAGCCGTGCCGGATCGTAGGAAAGAAGGCTGATCATGAGATCCTGGATGGGCGGCGCGAACAGGGGCAGCAACTGCGGGTCCATGCCGGCGACGTCGACATGCCGGCCGGCCTCCAGCGCCGTGATCACCGGCTCCGCCTGCCCGAACAACGGCGCGAAGGTGGGGCTGGCGCGCAGCTGCTCCCGCAGCACCATCCCGATCGGCCGCCCGCCGGCCGAGACCAGGATCAGGCCGCACAGATCCTGCGGATTCTGGCCCGCCACGAGCGCGACCAGCCCGCCCTCGCTATGGCCGAGCAGCCAGACGCAGCGGGCGCCGGTCCGCGCGCGGGCCGCCCGCGCCCATTGGCGCATGTCCGCCGCATAATCGGCAATCGTCACCGCGTTGGCCGAGCCGGCGCCGGCGCTGCCGAGCATGCCGCGCTTGTCGACCCGGATCGTGGCGATGCCGCGCGCCGCCAGCGCCTCGGCAAGCAGCCGGTAAGGCGCGGCGCTGACTCCATTGGGGCCGCTATTGCCGTTGCGGTCGGTCGCGCCGGATCCCGGGATAATGAGGACGACAGGCGCGCCCCGCGCATCGGCCGGGCTGAGCAACGTCCCTCTCAGCGGCCCGGACGGCCCGGGCGCCTCGACTTCGGCAGAGATCGGCGCCGCGGCCATGCTCGCCGCGGCCAGGAATGCGCTCAACGGACCCATGATACGTTCCTTTCGTTCGCACTTGTTTTGGTATTTAGGCAAATACCAAAACAGCGAATGAGAGTCAAGCGACGATCATTGCGGTCGAATCCGTTCGGTGGATGAACCCCGGTCTAGACGCCCGCTGCCTCGAGCAGCCGGTCGACCATCGGCGCATAGGTGGCGCCGAACAGGCGCAGGTGCACGAGCGCCGGGAAGAGCTGATAGACGGGCAGCCGATCCTCCCAGCCTTCGTCGCGGGGACCATAGGCGTCCCAATATGCCTCTGGCGGCCCGGAGAAGAGGCAGAGCATGGCGAGATCGACCTCGGCATGGCCGTGATAGCAGGCGGGATCGACGAAGGCCGCGAGGCGCCCGCTATCGACCAGGATATTGCCTGCCCAGAGATCGCCGTGCAGCAGCGCCGGCGGCGGATCCGGGGGAAGGAAGTTGCCGAGTCGGCGAACGAGTCCCTCGACACGGACCCGCCACGGCCGATCGAGCAGGCTTGAAGCGGCGATCAGCCTCTGCTCGCCCCAGAAGCGCAGCCAGTCCTGCCCTTCACGATTGTCGAGCGCGACCGTGCCGAGCGCATAGTCGACCGGCCAGCCATAGGCTTCGCCCCGATGGGCATGGAGCCGGGCGACCGCGACGCCCACGTCCGCCCAGGCATTGGGGCTCATCAGGCCGTCATTAAGGATATGGTCGATCAGCAGGATCGTGTCATATTCGCCTTCGACCGCCGGTACTCTCGCTCCCGCCGCAGCGAGGGCGCGGAGCATCGCGGCCTCGGCCGCCACATTCGGTCCGCCCTTGGCGACCAGTGGCGGCCCGTCGCCGCGTGGCACCAGCAGCACCTCGGAGAGATCGCCGCCCGCGAGCCGCTCCAGCCGGTCCTCCGCGATCCCGGTCAGCTCCGCCACGCGCTGGGCGAAGACAGTCATTCCTTCGGGAAATACTGAAAATAGGGTTCGGCCTCGCGCAGCACCCTCGCAAAGCTCGGCCGCCCTTTCAGCCGCTCGAGCAGGGCGGTCGCATTCGGCCAGCGGTCTTCGAAAGGCTCGACCTTGTCGGCATAGAATAGAGCCGGCGCCGCCGCGCAGTCGGCCAGGGTGAAATGCTCGCCCGTCGCCCAGTGCTTGTCCGCGACATGGGCGTCGACCATTGCCATCGTCTTCTTCAGCAGTTCGCGCGCCTCGGCGACGCCGGCCGGATGTTTCTGGTCGGCGGGGCGGAGCCGGTCGAAGACGATCCTCTGCATCGGCACCTGCACATAGAGGTCGTAGATCCGGTCCCACAGCCGTACGTCGCGCGCCAGATCTGGATCATCCGGCAGGAAGCGAGTGGGTCCGCGATGGTGGTGATCGAGCCATTCGATGATGATGCTGGTCTCGGGAATGGCCCGGTCATGCTCCTGATCGACCAGCACCGGCATCTTCCCGACCGGCCAGATCTTCTCGAACGCCGCCCTTTCTACGGGGTCGCCGAGATTCTGCAGCAGTTGTCCCTCGAACGCCGTTCCGTTCTCGTAGAGCGATATCAGTACCTTCCAGCAGAAGGAGGACAAAGGGTGATAATGCAGGACCAGATTCATGCGGCTTCCTCTCTCGCAAACTTGCCGGCCAGCGCGCGCGCCGCTTCGGTCACGTCGCGCCAGGTGATGTCGAAATGGCCGTCTCCGCCATAATAGGGATCGGCGACTGGCTCCCCTTCCCGTCCCGGCACATGGTCGAGCAGCAGCGAGAGACTGGCCCGGCTCCCGACCGGCCGGAGTGCGCGAAGATTGGCGAGATTGTCGGCGTCCAGCGCCAGAATATGATCGAAACGCTCGAAATCCCCGGGCCGGACCTGTCGCGCCCGCATGTGGGAAATGTCGACGCCGCCTCGTCGTGCCGCCGCGATCGCCCGCCGGTCCGGCGGCTCGCCCCGGTGCCAGCCGCCCGTGCCGGCACTGTCGGTCTCGGCGTCCAGTCCGATCCGTGCGGCCTCGGCCCGGAACGCCGCTTCCGCGAGCGGCGAGCGGCAAATATTGCCGAGGCAGACGAAAAGCACCTTCACCGTCATTCGGGCTCAGCCTTGTTGCCAAAGCGCCCCGCTCTGCTAGCCAAGAGCAAACAGAAGCACAATCGAGGGGGTTGCATGGAAGAGGTCCGCGAGTCCGCGCCGGACGCCGCTCCGCGCTCGCGCGTCAGCCGATACGCCTGGTACGCGCTCTTCGTCCTCTTCCTCGTCTACGTCATCAATTTCGTCGACCGGCAGATCATCTCGATCCTTGCCCCGTCGATCAGCCACGATCTCGGCGTCGGGGATGACGATATCGGTTTCCTCTACGGTACCGCCTTCGCGGTCTTCTACGCCCTGTTCGGCATCCCGCTCGGACGGCTTGCCGACAGCTGGTACCGCGGTCGGCTGATCGCGGTCGGGCTCGGCCTGTGGTCGTCGATGACCGCCTTGTCCGGCTTCGCCAGCAATTTCGCGATGCTTGCCACCGCGCGCATCGGTGTCGGCATCGGCGAGGCCAGTGCCTCCCCGGCCGCCTATTCGATGATCTCGGATTATTTCCCGAAGGAGAAGCGCGCGACCGCCCTCTCCGTCTATTCCGCCGGCCTCTATGTCGGCGGCGGCCTCAGCCTTCCGGTCGGGGGATTTGTGAGCAGCCGCTGGAGCGCGGCTTTCCCCGATCCGGCGGCCGCGCCACTCGGCCTGCACGGTTGGCAGGCGGCATTCCTCGCCGTCGGCATTCCCGGCCTGCTCCTCGCTCTGTGGGTGCTGTCACTGCGCGAGCCGCAGCGGGGCGCGATGGACGGTCAGCCGCAGCCTGTCGTCCGCCCCAATGCCTGGCGCAATTTCGGCGCGGAGCTCATGGCCATTCTGCCCCCGCTGACCCTGGTCAGCACCGCCCGGATCAGGGGCGCGCTGCCGATTAATCTGGCTGCCCTGGCCGTAATCGCCCTGCTCAGCTTCCTGCTCATGCGGGGGACGGGCAACTGGCCGCAATGGGCCGCTTACGGCCTTGGCGTCTATGCCGTCTTTTCCTGGGTCCAGTCGCTGCGCGCGCGCGATCCGGCGACGTACCGTCTGATCTGGGGCAATCGCACGGTGATGATGCTCGCCGTCGCCTTCGGCAGCATCTCCTTCATGTCCTATGCGATCGCCTTCTGGGCCCCCACCTACGCGATCCGCGTCTTCTATGGAGGAAGCGCCGCCGCCCATGGCCAGCTCATCACCGGATACAGCGCCGGCGAGGAGGTGGCGACCATCCTCGGCTGGGGCGCGGCCATCGCCGCCGCCACGGGGGTGATTCTTGGCGGCATCATCTCCGACGCCTGGCGGCGGCGCGATCCGCGCGGCCGCATCTTCGTCAATATGCTGGCGGTGGTACTGCCGGCGCCGGTCGTCTGGACGATGTTCTCCACCGACAGCCTCGCGACCTTTTATGTCGCCAGCCCCTTCGCCCAGCTATTCGGCTCCATGTGGGTCGGCGCGGCGGTGGCGACGCTGCAGGATCTCGTGCTCCCGCGGATGCGGGCGACGGCCGGCGCGACCTATGTGCTGGGAACGACGATGGTCGGCCTCGCGCTCGGCCCCTATTTTGCCGGCGCGATCTCCAGAGCGACGCACAGCCTGCAGGCGGGAATCTTCTGGCTCTACGTCGTGCCGCCCTTCACTCTGCTCGCGCTCTGGCTGGGCTCGCGGAGGATCGCGGATCTTGAGGCGACGCGGGTCGAGCGCGCCGGGGAGGCCGGCGAGGCTATCTGACCGGCGCCAGCACGCCGCAGGCGATGCGCGCGCCCGAATTGCCGGCGGGATCGGTCCGCTCATCGTCGGCGGCGGCGTGGATCACGACGGCGGTGCCGTCCGCATCGAGCAAGGGATTGGCGTCCGCCGCCGTCCCTGCCGGCACCGGAATGTCGAACTCGATCCGCCCGGCGCCGTTGGTCTGTACCTGCAAATTGGGCAGGTCGCCGGCATGCGGGCCGTGCGGGTTCAGCCGGCCATGCGCGGTGCCCGCCGGATTCCAGTGCGGGCCGGCGCCGGCGAAGGCGGGCGCGTCGCAGCGGCCGGTCTCATGCAGATGGACGCCGTGCGTGCCGGGCACGAAGCCGCGCACCGTCAGCCGCACCCTGACCACGCCACCGGCGCGATACGCCCTGGCCTCTCCCACCACCTGACCCTGTGCGTTGCGCAAACTCGCCTCGGCGCCACCGGCTCCCGCGGCGCCCTCTCCCGCGACGGCGGCCGCCGAGAGCGCGAGGCCGGCGGTCGCGATCAGGGAGAGGGTAAAACGGGTCATCGCAACAATCCTCTGCGAGGGGCCAACGAGCGGCCGAGGCCGAGGTTGCCTTCCGCCGCTCAGGCGCGCGGCGGCCGCCCGACGCCGTGCCAGGCGAAGCCGGCCTCCTCCACCTCCTCGGGCGGATAGATGTTCCTGAGGTCCACCAGGACCTTCTGCTTCATCGAGCCGGCCAGCCGCTTCAGGTCCAGCGCCCGCAGCGCATCCCACTCGGTGACCAGAACCACCGCGTCCACGCCCTCGGCAGCCTCATAGGGGCCGCGGCACAGCTCGACGTCCGGGATGATCGGCCGGGCCTGCTCCATGCTTTCGGGATCGTAGCCGCGGACGCTGACGCCGGCGTCCTCGAGCGCCTGCACGATCGCGATCGACGGTGCGTCGCGCATGTCGTCCGTATTGGGCTTGAAGGCGAGGCCCAGCAGCGCGACCGTCTTGCCACGGGGCTCGTCGCCCAGCGCCTTCAGCACCTTGCGGCCCATGGCGCGCTTGCGGGCATCGTTCACCTTCACCACCGCCTCGACAATGCGCAACGGGCTCTGCGCATCCTCTGCCGTCTTCAACAGCGCGAGCGTGTCCTTGGGGAAGCAGGAGCCGCCATAACCGGGGCCCGCATGGAGGAATTTGGAACCGATCCGACCGTCCAGGCCGATCCCCCGCGCCACGTCCTGGACATCCCCGCCCACCACCGCGCAAAGATCGGCCATCTCGTTGATGAAGGTGATCTTGGTGGCAAGGAAGGCATTGGCTGCATATTTGATGAGCTCGGCCGAACGGCGCGACGTGAACATCAGCGGCGCGCGATTGAGATAGAGCGGTCGGTAGATCTCCTGCATGACGTGACGTGCCCGGTCGTCCTCCACGCCGACGACGATCCGGTCCGGCCGCTTGAAGTCCTCGATCGCCGCGCCTTCGCGCAGGAATTCGGGATTGGAGCAGACGGAAACCTTCGCGGTCGGCGCGACTTCGCACAGGATCCGTTCAACCTCGTCGCCAGTGCCCACCGGCACGGTCGATTTCGTGACCACCAAGACGGGGCCGTCCAGCAATTCGCCGATTTCGCGCGCGGCGCCATAGACATAGGACAGATCGGCATGGCCGTCGCCGCGGCGCGACGGCGTGCCGACCGCGATGAAGATCGCCTCGGCGCCCTTCACACCTTCGGCGAGCTGGCTGGTAAAGGCCAGCCGGCCGGCGGCGGCGTTCCGGGCGACCAGTTGGTCGAGCCCCGGCTCGAAGATCGGCATCACGCCCTTCTCAAGCGCATCGATCTTGGCCTCGTCCTTGTCGACGCAGGTGACATGATGGCCGAAGTCGGAGAAGCAGGCGCCGGAAACCAGGCCGACATAGCCGGTTCCGATAATAGCGATGCGCATTCCAGTGGGTCCCGCAGATGGTGGATCGGGGCCCCGTTATCAAAGGCGGCCTGCAGCGAACAGAGGGTTTGAACGAGTCGCGGCCTGCTCCCACGCCCGCTCCGGTCAGCGTCCGACGAACAGGAAGGCGACGGCGCCCATGAGGCAGAGGAAGGCGGCGAGGTGACGCCACTGCAGCGGCTCGCCGAGAAAGGTCACCATGAAGACGCCGAACACGAGCAGCGCGATCGCCTCCTGCGTGATCTTCAGCTGGGCGACGCTCCATCCGCCCGCATAGCCGATCCGGTTGGCGGGGATGGCGAAGCAATATTCCACGAAGGCGAGCCCCCAGCTGATCAGGATGACCAGCAGCAACGGCTTGGCCATCGCCCCGCTGCGCAGGTGCCAGTACCATGCGAAGGTCATGAAGATGTTGGAGAGGGTGAGCAGCAGGAGCACGGGCATAAGCGGACCTTTCAATCGCAGCCCTAAATTCCCGCCCCCGCGCTTGCCAGTGCAGACAAGGAAAAAGGGGGCCGGCCCGAAGGCCGACCCCCTATTTCTCCTTATGGAGCCCTTCTTACCAGCCGGAGCCGGGGCCGAAGGTGATCTCCACGCGCCGGTTCTGCGGCTCGCGCACACCGTCGGCCGTGTCGACCAGCGGCCGGCTTTCGCCGAACGCTTCGGTCGTGATCGAGCCGTCGGGAACGCCGCGGCCGGCCAGATAGGAGCGCACATTGTTGGCGCGCCGCTGCGACAGGCCAACGTTGTAGGCATCCGAACCGGAACGGTCGGCGTGGCCGGCCAGGGTCACCGACGCACTGCCGGTCTGCGCATAGGCAGCGGCAGCGTTGTCGAGGATCGCGGCGGCAGCCGGGGTGATCTCGTCCTTGTCCCAATCGAAGAAGACAATGAACGGACCCGGACGCTCCACAACCGGGCACTCGTCCGTCGCCAGGATGACAGCGCCGTTCGGGCACTGCTTCTGCGGCGGCGGCGGCGGCGGCGGAACCTCGGGGGCTACGCAGACGCCGTTCGCATCGCGGCTCCAGCCGTCCGGGCAGGGCGGCGGGGGCGGCGGGGGCGGCGGCGGGGCGCCGAAGTTGAAGGTGATGCCGCCGAGCAGCGAGTGCGAGCGGAACCGCGAGTCCGCTTCGAGGCCGCGGAAGTCCACGGTCCGGATATTGTCGGCGTTGAAGAAGCGATAGCGGACGGTGACGTCGACATTGTCGCTGATCGCCTGACGGAGGCCGGCGACCACCTGCCACGCGAAGCGCGTGTCGCTGTCGTCGATCGCCGCCGCCTGATTCGAGAAGGCGCGGACATTGTTATAGTCGACCCGGGCCACACCGACGCCGCCGCCGACGAAACCGCTGACGCCGTCATCGTCGCCGAAGTCGAGCATGCCGTTGATCATGAAGCTCAGCGCGGTCGTGCGGCCGCCGCCGGCCGGATAGATATCCGGGGTGATCGTGCCGCCAGCCGGGCCGCCGCCGTAGCCGGGGAACCGGACCACGGTCTCGATGTCGTCGACGCGGGCGCGCTTGTAGGCGACTTCCGCCTCGATGCGGAACGCGCCGAGGTCGTAACCGACGAACAGCGCGGCATCATAGCCGTAGTCGTGGTTGAGCCCGATCTGCGCACTGCCGCCAGCGCCCGGAATAACCGGCTGGAGGCCATAGTCGAACCCGATATCCTCGACGATGGTCGCGCCGAAATCGCCCCCGACATACCAGGCGCCGTTGCGCGCAAGTGCCGGCGTGGCGAGCACGGTAGACGACAGCGCCACAACAATGGCGAGCTTCCGCATAATCTTCCCCTTTCTTCAGCGTCCCAAGCGGGATCGACCCAAATCTCTTACGGTAAGCGAGGTTTCCACGCAAGCGCGCTTCAGCCCTCACCTGTTGCTGAAAAGCCGCAGCCCACCGGGAAGATGAACCGCAGATGACCAGTCAACACCGTAACGATCCCTAACCGCCCCGGTTTCGCTGGAAAAGAGAGGTTTTTCATTCGATCAGACCATGTGTCCTTAGTGCAACAATGAGCGCCTCCACCGCGGCCCTTGCCTCCGCGTCAATTATCGTTCCGCCTGAAGGACTTGGCACCGTTTCGAGGCGCGGTCCGACGACCTGCTGACCGCCCACGGTCACCGCCGAAACCGGCCATTCTCCCGCGCTCCAGGCGGCGCCGCTCCAGTACAGCCAGTAACCTGCATCAACGTTCCATACCGTCATGCCCGGAACGGGCGCCGTGAACCGCCAGCCGCCGTCGGTCCAGGTCGCCAGATTATTGGCTCTGCCGGCCCATGGATCCGCCGCTCCTGCCCCCACGATCCAGCTTTCGCCGGGCTCCGGATCGGTCGGAATATCGGTCGTCGGATCCCAGCCGACGCTGGCATGGAGCGCGGCATCCACCAGCGCCAGCGCCTCGTTGTGAAAAGCCTCTTTCTGGGCTTGCCCCGGCAGAATGAAGGGCAAGGCGAAGCGTGCGCTGGTCTCGGTCATGCGGGTCTCCGTGGAGGTCAGTCGAGGATGAGGACGGCCGGCCGTGACGCGGCGAAGCTCCCGGCCTGCACGACGTTGAGGGTGAGCGGACCCGGCCCGTCGGCCGCGCGCTCGGCGGCTGTGTAGACATGGGCGGGCGCAATCGTCTCGATCGCCCGGGCAAAGCCGGGGCCGGCAATGGCGAGCCTGTACCGTTCGGCTTCCTCGCCGAGTGGCGTGTCGGCGCCATCGGTCCAGCGCCAGCCCATGCGGCTCCGCCGCACCCAGGAAATGACCAGATCGCCGGCCGGCGTTTCGATCGCCCGGACATGCACCGGACACGGCGGCCGCAGCGCCTCCGCCCCGAAGATGCGCGACGCTGCGGCCGCATCCGGCAAGTCGCCGATTCCGGTCGCCAGCAACCGCGCCTCCGCGCCGGTCGGAGCCTCGATCGGGGCCAGCGTCTCGCGGGCGATCAGGGTGAAGGGCTCGCCCGCGACGTGCTCCCGGGCCGCCCATTCCGTTCCGCGCCGTCCGCGCAGCAGCCGCGACAGCCTGAACCGCCGCTCGCCGAGCGGGTCGACCGCGGCGAACTGGATCAGCTCCTCGCCGACCGCCGCCAGATTCGATCCCGACGCCAGCGCGTCGTCGCTCCGCCCCTCCAGCCACATGCCGTCGTGAACCAGCTCGACCTCCAGCGAAGATGTCGTGTCGAACAGGGCCGGGCCGGCCGGCGGCAGGGCATCCAGAGCCGTGCCCAGCACGGCGGGCGCCGCCGTGCTGCCGACGTCCTGCCAGCTCTCGCCCCCGTCGAAGGTCGCGGTCAGCGCCGCGCGCCGCCAGCCCGCGCTCTGTCCGGCGGCCGCCACATACAGATAGGCCCTGCTCTCCGATCCTTCGCCCAACGGGAGATCGAGCAGCCGTATGATCGTCGCTCCCGTCGGCACGTCGGTCTCGCCCACATTCCTCCCGGGGCTGGCGGCGAGCTCCGGCGGCAATGCCAAAGGAACCCGCACCAGATCCACCGTCATCGTCATCGCGCCCAATGTGCAGCGCCCGGCCTTCCAGGTGCCGGCCTGCCCCTCGATCTCGACATGACTGCCCGGGCGAATCGCGGCCCAGCGCCAGCCGAGTACGGCCTTCCCGCTCACCCGGCCCGCCCAGAGCGAGGCGAGCCGGTAATCGGCCAGCGCCTTCGCGCCGCCGGCATCGAGTACGGCGGGGAGCGCCCGCCGGTCCGCACTCCGGCCGCCAATCCTGATCGCGCGCTGCAGACCGGCCTGGTAATCGCGCGTTGCATCATAATAGGTGATGGCCGCTTCGCCCGGCACCGCGCCCTGCCCGCGCCTGACGATCTCGATGCGTTGGCTCAGCGCGGCCGCCGGCAGCGTCGTGACGTCGTCGGCCCGCACGCGCAGGCGCTGGCGGTCGCCATCGTCCGCGAGCGACAGCGGCACCACGTCGGCCAGCGCTTCCAGCGCGGCGCCAATGCTGTCGCCGCCGGCCGCATAGCCGGCGAGCGCCGGCGTCGCTCCGGCGGCAATGACCCCGTCCGCCAGTTCCTCCGCAATGGCGCCGATCGGGACCGCGCCGGGGTCCGCCACGATCTCGAAGGTCAAAGAGGGGATCCGATTACCGAAATCCTCGAGGGCCATGTCCTCGAACAGGGCGTAGGCGATGCCCCGATAGGCGGGCGCCTGGCTCGCGCCCTCCGCCGCGACGATCAGCGGATCCGCCGCCTGATCCTCGTCGCCCTTGTGGAGGCGGAAAGAGGTCGCGCTCTTGAAGTCCCCCGCGGTGCCGCGGAGCAATTTGCCGTCCGCCCAGATCCGTCCGACCGACCCGACCGGCCGCGCGGACAAGGCCACCGCGAAGCTCGCCGAATAGGAATAGGTGGTCACCCTGGGCCGGCCCTTGCCGCCGCTCGTCGACTTGTGCTCGATCAGGTCTGTCGCCCAGATCACGGTCCCCGCCACGCGCATCGTCCCGAAGATCTTTGGAATCTGATTGCCGTAGGACGAGGTCTGAACGCTGAGGTCGCCAAGCCGCGGGCCCTGTCTGGGCCTGGGCGCGAACAGGAGATTCTGGTCGACCTGCTGGCCGATCACCGCCCCGATGGCGCCGCCGATCGGCCCGCCCACGAGCGTGCCGACCGCGGTCAGGACAAGCGTCGCCATGATTCAGATCTCCAGATGCCGAGGACCGGCCAGGGAAAGGGCAGCGGCCGCTCCACCACCCGTCGGACGCCGGCGTCGCCATGGACGAGCCCTGCCCCGGTGAAGATGCCGAGATGCAGCTGGTCCGCCCGCGGCGCGAAGGCCAGCACGTCGCCCGCCGTCATCGTGCAGACCGCGGCGAGACCCGCCGCCTGCAAGGCTTCAGCCAGCCGCCGGGCCGAGCCGCCGCGCAACGCATAGTCGCCGGGCACAGGGCCGGCGTCGATCGCCAGCGCGGCCAGCCCGACACAGTCGAGCCCGTCCGCCGCCGTCCGCCCCTGCGGGCGGAACCGGGTGCCGATCAGCGCCCGTGCCCGCGCGACAATCTCCTCAGGGCGCAGGTGCATCGGCGGCGGCGTTCGCCACAGGCGGCGCGGGGGTCGGCGCGGGCGGCTCGGGCACCGGTGGCACCTTCTTCTTATACTCCAGCGTCGAGCCATCGACGTCGACCCGCACGAAGCCGGGGAGCGTTTGACAGCCCGCCAAAGCAAGCAACATGAATCCGATGCTGGCAAGTCGCCGCATGATCCTTCTCCTTCTCGGTGGTGAAATCAGGCGCCCGGATAGCGCGTCAGCAAATCCATCCCGGGCAGATGGGGCTCGCCCCTGAAATTGGGCACGTTGGCGAAGCGGCCGCCACAGGTCGCCAGGATTCTGTCGCAGCCCTCGGCAATCTCGACCATGTTGCCGGCCGCGGGCTGGAAAGGCGGCGGCTCGCACAGGGTCAGCAGCGCCCCATCGGAGCGAAGCACCTGACTCTCCAGCCCGCTGTTCGGGCCGCCGAGCCAGCGCAGCCGGCCGAAGCCGAACGCATTGCCGGCTCCCGCCTCGGCGACCTCGGCCACGTCCGCTGCGGGCATCGCCGTGATCCGGGTCAGCCGGGTGCGCGCGGCCATGTCGACGCGGCACCTCTTGTCGCCCAGTCCCGCGCGGCATCCGGGCGAGGTCTGCTCCGCAACCGGTGCGTCGAGCATGGCGACGGGCCCTCGCAGCTCTGCCTCGAACGCGTCGCCCCTGATCGAGACCTCGCCCAGTTCGCCCCGCGCCACGGCATGGGCTTCGCCGTCCGGCGCCTCCCAGTCGAGCATGAAGACGTGGACCGAGGCCCCGTCCCACCGCCCGGCCGCGAGGTCGTCGGCACTGATCGCATCGCTGGTCAGCGCGCCCCGGACGTCGAGCGACTCGCTCTCGAATCCGTCCGACAGGCTGATCGCGGACGGCAGCATACCGGGCGCTGCCCGATAGATCAGGCCGCCGCGGCGAAGATCCCGGTCGTGGGTGGTGAAGCCGAGCGCCACGCCGTCCCGTCGCTCCAGCCGCCAGCAAAATGCGACGGTAAGGAGATCTCTCACCAGGAAATCCGGCATGGTCTATTCCCGAATCTCGATCAGCGGCACCGACGGCGCCTCGCCCGCGAGGAAGGTCGCGCGGTTGAGGCTCAGCCGATCCTCGGCAAACCGCACCGGCACGTCGAACCGATAGCCCGCCCGCACTGCGGCGCCCGCCGCCGGCGCCTCCGCAAATTCGATCACGCCTTTCGCGCCAAGCAGCCAGCCGCCCGCCAGCATCTCTCCGTCGATGGACACGGTTACGCTCCCGGGCACCGGCCGGGTGATGCGCCGCGTCTGCCCGTCATAATCCTTGACCAGCGGAAACGCCGTCCGCGCGCCGTCGCCCTCGCCAAGCAGCTGGTCTTCGGCGCCCGGCGGCCCGGTCATGCCGTTCGAGCTGTGGTCGAACGGATCCTGCAACCGGAAGCCGGTCGCCGCTCCGTGCCTGGCCCGGAAAAAGCCGATCAGCGCCTGCAGATCGGCCTCGCTCCTGACGCCGGGCCCGGCGTCGAAGCCGAGCCGCGCATCCGCCCATTCGGCATTGCGCTGCTCGGCCCCGCCGGCCGTGGTGACGATCGCGGTCTGGAAGGCCGGCTCCACCGCCACCTCCCGCCCGAGCGCCAGCGGAAACGACACATCCTCAAAGGCATCCATCCCGGTCTCCCCGATCTTGAAATAGACGAAGCCGTCGCGGATCACCTGCGGCAGCGCCCAGATGAAGATCTCCGCCGTCCCGCGCCGCGCGGCGGCGTCCGCCACCGCTGCGATCTCCGGCCACAGCCGTCCGGCATCCGGCGCCTCCCGCACGAAGCCCGCGAAATAATGCTGTTCGCCGACCGGATAGCCGAGTCTTTCCGCCATCGTCCCGGCGGCCGAAGCCGCCGCTCCGCTGCGCCCGGAAATCACCCAGTCATAATCCTCCAGCTGCAGCCGATCGAAAGCGGGGGCTGCCCAGCCAGCGGGGACATTGGCCCGCTTAACTTCCGGCCCGTCGAGCACCGCCGGCAGGTAGATCAGCAGCAAACATTCCGCCGCCGGCGCCACCTCGCGGACCGCCGCGCACAGGGCCGCGGTCGACTCTGCCAGCACGGCGCCGGCAGCGTCCAGAGTCGCCCGCTGCGCTGCATCGAGCGATCCGCGCACATCGGGGATCGGCACCGGCGCGAAGGCCGCCACCGCCGCCGCGTCATACAGGCAGATGCGCCCGTCTGGCATCACCCACCACCACGGCTCGCCGACCTGGAACCGCACCGCCTGACCCGCCGCGACGGCCAGTCCGGCAAAGGCTCTCGCCACGTCCCGCAGCCAGGCCATCGCCGCTGCATTCGCCGGCGACAGCAGCGCCGAGGGCGGCGTCCAGCCGGTCAGCGCCGGCTCGCCATTCTCCGCCCTTTGTTTCCAGCCGTCCGGGCAATGCACGGCGAGCAGTTCGTAGCTCAGCGACAGGATCACCCCGAACCCTGTCGCCTTCGCCTGCGCCAGGAAATCCGCATGCCAGGCCGCGCCGGGTCCATTCAGAACGCCGCTGACGAGCCCGTCCGCGCCCACGCGGAAATAGTGGCTCATCCCGACATAATGATTGATCAGGTCGCGGTAGCCGAGCCTGAGCGCATTGTGCAGCACCCGCGCCGGGGTCAGATGGTAGAGATCGTCATAGCCCGTCGCGATCCTCAGGCCGTGCTCGGGCACGATCGTGTCGCCGATCGAAAGCACCGAGCCGGAGCCGTCGCAGCCTATCTCGCTGAGCTCGGCCCAGCCCTCGGCGGGCGCCGGCAGCGCCGCGTCGCTCGCATCATAATCCGGCGCGACCAGGGAGATGAACAGCCGGTCCACATCTCCGGCCCAGACCGGATCGTCCGGCGCCCAGCCGCCGGCCAGCGCATCGAAATCCAGGTTGATCGCCGCATCCTCCGGATCGCCGTCGGCATAGTTCCAGAGCCGCACGAACCAGCTCCGCGGTGCGCCGTCCGCGTCCCGGCCCTCGATGGTCAGCGTCGGCCCGTGCGCCGCGTCCAGCGGCTTCAGCCCCTCGGACCGCCAGCGGAAGCGGAGCCGGCAGCGCCGGAAATCCCGCGCCGTCTCATAGGCGAGCAGCGGATGGTCCCACCGGTCCTCCGCCTCCCAGATCAGCCCGGCCAGCTCGTCCTTCCGGTAGAACAGGGCCTCGACCCGAAGCGCCTGCGGCCCGATCGTCACCGCGCTCGCCATCATCGGCCGCGGGAAATTGACGGTCCAGTAGCGGGCATCGAAGCGCTTCACCGTGCCGAGCGTCTTCGCGCTGCCCGGCGGTGCCAGCCAGTGTCCCATTCGGATTGATCCTCAACTCTGCTAATAGACCCTGATGCTGCTCGCCGCCGCTTTATTCCTCGCCGCTCAGCCGCTTACGGAGCCGACCGATGGCTGTCCGGGAATCTGGGTGCCTTTCGAGGCACACTCCGCCCGTCTCAACAGAGAGGCTCTGGAAAGCATCGAGAGGCTGCTTCTCTGGGTGCGCCCAATGACCAGCGCCGGTGCCTGGCTCAACGTGATCGGCACGGCGAACGATGCCGGCTCCGCCGATGCGAACATGAGACTATCCAGACGCCGTGCTGAAACGGTGCGCGACTATCTGCTGCGGCGCGGTTTCCGTGGCGAGCAATTGCGGGTCCTGCCGCGTGGCGACAGGGGGCCCCCCGTGACAGCCGACCCGCAACCGGACAGCGAAGCGGAACGGGCGATCAATCGGGTGACCATCGTCCACCCTGAAATGCCACTCTCCGTCTTTCATCGTTTCGTCCCGCCCGGCGGCCCGATCTGCTGAGCTAATCCTCAACCCGCAGCAAAGCCTGCCGCACAGCCCGCGCGACCTGCCGGCCCGACGCCCTTAACGCCTGCGCCTCGCCGCCCGCCGGGGCGTTGATCGTGATATTGAGCCTGATGTCCCGACCGCGCCCGGCCCGCGCCGTCTCGATCCGCCCGCTCGCCGTCGGCACGAACAATCCCGGCCCGCGCTCGCCGACCAGATAGGCCCGGCCCGGCGAGACCGGCCCGCCGATCGCCTTGCCCGGCGCGCCGGACAGGCCGGCGAACAGGCTGCCCAGGCCGCCGATGATCCCGCCGAGCCCGCCGCCGCCCTTGAACAGGGTGTCGAGCCCGCCCCGGATCGCATAGCCGGCAATCTCCGCCATGGCCGACAGCGCCGCCCGCTTCAGATCCTCGAAGCCGAGCTTGCCGGTCCTGAGCGCCCGCACCAGCGCATTTTCCAGCATCCGCCCGGCCTGATCGGCGCCGGCCGCGAACGGCCCGGCCAGCTCGGCCTTCATCGCCGCGACATCGCGGGCGAAAAGCTGCGTGTCCGCACGGACGGCAATCAGCAGCGTCTCGATCTCGTCAGCCATCGGGAAATCTCTCCTTGAGCCGCGCCAGCTCGTCGCGCGTCACCGGCGCCGCGCTGCCGCCGCCGGCCAGCGCGGTCAGCACGCCGGCCAGTTCCGCCGGCGTCGCCCGCCAGAATTCCTCGGGCCGCCAGCCGAGCAAAGCCCCGGCCATGCCCGCCAGCCGTCCGGCTGCGTCGCTAAACACGGCCTTGCAGGATTTGCGTCAGCAGCATCCGCAGCGCCGGCGTCGCCATCGCCAACCCGCCCTCGGCGATCGCCTGGCCGATCATCTCCCGCGTCACGCTTTCGGGCCGGTCCGCAGCGCAATGGAAGAACAGGCTCGCCATTTCGCCGATCCCGAGCCGCCCTTCCGCGGCCCGCTCGACCAATGCGAACAGCGGCCCCAGCTCCGCTTCCGCGGCCACCAATGCTGCAAAGCTGGGGCGCAGCAAAATCGCCGCGCCGCCGACCGTGAAGCCGGCCTCGCCGCGCGCCGGATTCGCCGTGCTCATGCCGCCGCCACCTCGCCCGAGCTTTCCAGGTTCAGCGCATAGGTGCGCTCGCCATTGTGATCGCCGGCATAATCGAGCCGGCTGATCAGAAAGCGCCCGCGCATCGTCTCGCCGCTCTCGAAGCTCAGCTCATAATCGTCGATCAGGCCGGCCAGGGCATTGGTCTTGAGCCGCGCTTCCGCCGCCGATCCGGTGAAGATGCCGCTGCCCGCGACGGAGACCGACCGGACGCCGGCGCCGGACAGCAATTCGCGCCAGCCGCCGCTGTCTTTCGTGGTCACGTTGACCGCCTCGCCATTGACCGAGAGCTGGGTCGTCCTCAGCCCCGCCACGGTCGCATATTCGGGCGGGTCGCCGCCGTCCCCGATCTTCAGCAAAAAGGCGCTTCCTTTTTCCGCGCTCATGCCGCATTCTCCTTCTTCATCAGACCGTTGGATGGATGGGAAATCGCGATGATTTCGTCTGTTCTCGCCGTCGCCATGGCCGCATATATGCAGCCGACCGACACCACCCGGGCCAGCCGCGAGGCCTTCACTGCCTGTCTTCGCGTTTACGTCGATCGGGCGACCCAGAATCGCATGCCGCAGGCCGAATTCACGAGCGGCTATCCGCAGCAATGCACGGCGCAGCAAACCGCCTATCGGGAGGCGATCATCCGCCGCGAAATCGCCTCGCGCTCGAGCCGCGCCGACGCCGAGGAATCGGCGAATCTCGAAATCGACGACAGCCGCACCAATTTCCGCGAGCGCTACGAAATGGCGCTGGTCCCGGCCGGCAGCCAGAACCAGACGGCCGCGGCACCGCCGCCGGCCGCAGCCCCGGCGGCCACGCCTGCGGCAACCCCCGCGTCAACGCCGGCGGCCACGCCGACGCCGACGCCGGCCGCCCAGACGACGGCGCCGCACTAGGCTTTCAGCAGCCGCGCGCGATACTCGATTGCTGCAGTCCATGCTGCACCCGTTCCGCGCAGCATCGAGCCGCGCAGGAAGACGAGATTGATCAGCCGCCAGCCGGCCAGATCGGGCCCGATTTCTGCCGCCGCCGCCTCGATCGCCGCCACGATGCTGCGCAGCCGCGCCGGCCTTTCCCCCTGGTCGCGGACCAGGATCGAAAGCCGCAATTCCCGCCCCTCGCCGCTCTTGTGGCTCCAGTCGCTTTCCGGTCCGGTTTCGACCATCGCATAGGGAAAGGCTGCGGTGAGCGGCGGCCCGTCATGAACGCCGTTCAACCCTTCGACCGCCCGCAGCACGGCCAGCGCGCCCGTGGCCAGGGCCTGTCCCGCGCCGCTCATTTGAGCAGTCCCGCGATCGTCCAGCGCAGGCTTGCATCGAGCACGAGCCGCGTCCCGAGCCCGGGCCCGGAAAGCAGCACGCCGTCGTCGCTCACCTCGACGCCGATCTCGCGCGGCAGGATCGCGCGGAGCCGGCCGGCCAGCGCCGCCCTGCTTCCGGCCGCGCCGGCTTCGGCAGCGCGCGCGGCGCGGGCCTCCAGTCGTTCGAACATCGGCCCGCTCCTATTTCAGCCTCAGCCGCCGCCAAGGCCGCCAGAGCGCGGTCACCGCGGCGGGCACCGCGGCCTCTGCGGTCTCGCCGCGCCGCAGGTAATATTGCGCCGCCAGCCGGACGATCCCGTGCCGCAGCATTTCCGGAACACTGTTCCAGTCGGAAGCCATGCCGACGCGATAAGTGACGCGGAGCCGCTGCGTGTCCGTCGCGCCGCGCAGCCTCACCCAACCCTCGCCCGCGGCGTCGATCTCGCCGGCGAAGCTCTCCGCCGCCAGCGCCGTCTCCGTCCCGGCGTCGTCGAGCGCCGCCACGCTTTCGATCTCCCGGACCGGCCCCAGGGTCAGGCGGGTGCGCACGGTGGCAGCCGCCGTCATTTCCGTCACTGTCCGGTCGATCAGCGCGCGGCCGGTAAAGGCCTCGCAAAGCTCCGCCGCCGCCCTCAGCAAGCCGGCAAGCAATGCATCCTCGTCGCTGACCGAGATTCCGAGAAATGACTTCAGCTCGGCAAGCGCGACCGGCAGCATTGCGGGATCGCTGGTCGTCACGCCCATCATCGTTCCTCCACGCGCAGGGTGATCGAGCGCACATCGGTGGTGCCGTCCGAAAAGGTCACCCGGTTCGAGACCGCATAGCTGTGGCCGATCAGACCGCCGGCAAGACGGGCCGCGGTCCTGGCGGGCTCGAAGCTCGTCTCTTCCGCGGTGACGCCGCCATCCTCGCCCGGCGTGACGAGCCAGAGGCTGTCCTCAACCGTCTGGCCGTCGAGATAGGGCGACCAGTCGATTGCATAATCCACCCGCGATTGCGGGTCCTTCAGGTAAAAGCTCATGTCGGAATTCCTCGGTCAGGGCCGCAAGGCCCAGGCTGCGCCGGCCGGGGCCGCCCGGGCGCCGCCTTCCTTCTCGATCGTGCGGGCGGCCGCCCGGGCCCAGGCCGGCACCGGCGCCTCCGCCAGCCGCGTCCTGCCGAAATCGCTGGTCAGCAGGCCAAGCCCGTCGCGCGCCAGCGGCCGCGCGCCGATCGCCCCGCCCAGCATCAGGTCGGTCCGATCAGGCCGTGGCCGATAAGGTCGTCGATCAGAGCCTTCAGCCGCTGCGCGAGCTGCGCAATGGTCACCGTCGCCGTGTCGTAGCTCGCCCGTGACGCTGGCCCGGTGGCGGCGCTCCAGCCGGTCGCGCGGTTGCCGACGACCTTCACGCCGTCCACCCGATAGGCGCCGCCGACATCGGCATTGCCGAGAACGCCGAGGCTGGCCAGCCCGCTCGCCGTCCCGCCGGAAATCGCTACCGCATTGCTCGCCTGGGTGGCCATCGTGCCGAGCCCCAGATTGGCGCGGGCGGCGGCGGCGCTCGATGCGCCGGTGCCGCCATGGCTGATCGCCAGATCATTGCCGAGGCTGAGGTCGGTCGCCGAGATCGGGCCGGTAAACACTGCGCCGGCCAAATCGGCTTTGGCGCCGAGGGCCGCCGCCTGGTCCGCGAACCAGGCCGCGGACACGGTCAGCGTGACCGTCTTCAGGCCCGGTGAGAAGTCGACCGCCGCAGCCGCGGCGGAGGAGGCGAGCGGCGCGCGCATCAGCGCCCCGCCGCTCAGCTGACCGACCCCCGTTTCCCATTGCTCCGGGTGGGTGACGCCGAGCACCGCATAGTGAAACTGCGCGCCCGGCGGCACGAGCTCGAACCCGCGGTGGCCCGGCAAGGGCGCATCCAGCAACAGATTCCCCGCCCCGGTCGCATGGCACGCCACCCGCACGAGGTCGGCGAAGAAGAGACTCATGTGCGTATCCTTCCGCTCTTCCCCTCTCCCGCTTGCGGGAGAGGGGCTTGAAGCGCACCGGTCAGACCGAGAACTTCAGCAGCTTGATCGCCTCGGAGTTCATCACCTGCCCGCCGAGCCGCTTGGTCGCGTAGAAGTGAACGAAGGGCTTGTTGGTGAAGGGGTCGCGCAGGATCTGCGTCTCCGCCCGTTCGGCGATCAGATAGCCGGCCCGGAAATTGCCGAAGGCGATGGCGAGCGCGTTGGTCGCTACGTCCGGCATGTCCTCGGCCTCCACGACCGGATAGCCGAGCAAGGTGTCGGGCTGCCCCGCGACCAGTCCCGGCTGCCAGACGAACGCGCCGTCCGCCGTCTTGAACTTGCGGATCCGCGCCGCGGTCGCCGAGTTCATCACGAACACCGCGCCCTGCCGGTAGGGCGAGCGCAGCGCCTGGACGAGGTCGATCAGCCGGTCCTGCGGGTTGGACGCCGGGAAGCCGCCATCGACGCCCGTCTCGAGATACTGCAGCGTGCCGAAATCGCGGACGCCGTCCGCCTCGTCGCTGGTCGGCGCGGCGAGGAAGCCCTTCGGTTTGTTCGTCCCGTTGCCCGCGACGAACGCCGCGCCTTCCGCCCGTGCAAACTCGGTCGCGATCTCGTGCGCAAGCCAGGCCTCGACGTCGAATGCCGCGTCGTCGAGCATCGCCTGGCTCGCCGCCGGATTGGCGTAGAGCTCGCCGAAGGGCGGCGCGATCTCGTTGAACACGGGCGTGTCCGTCTCCGGCCGCGCCGCCGTCTCGGCGACCCAGCCGCTTTCGGTGCCGCCCGTGGTCACCAGCTTGCGATAGCCGGCCGAGCCGACCTTCACGACATTGGCGATCGCGCGGATCGGCGAGATGGCGGTGAGCGCCTTGTCGATCTCCGCGTCGATCTCCTGGGGCACCGCATAGCCCCCGGCCGCATCGGTCGCGCCGCTCACCGCCTTCAGCTCCACCCCGGCCTCCAGGCCCTTGCGCAGATAGCGCTCGACGAACGGCGAGGCCTCCGCCTTCGCCCCCGACAAGGCCGGTCGCGCGCCGGCCAGCGCCTGCGCATCCACCCGCGCCTTCAGCGCCGCCACCTCGCCGCGCAACGCCGCGACCTCCTCATCCTCCCGCTCCAGCGCCTCGAACGAGGCCTCCAGCGCATCCGTCTTCACGTCCAGCATCTCCGTCTCCTTGGTTGAATTGCACACACGAAATCGCGCGCCCGGATCTGATCCGGGTGCGTGACGTTCAGGTCCTTTCGAAAATTCAGCCGGGGGCCGGCCCTCGCTGCGGCGCCCTCAGTTCCCGAAGTCGAAGCCGGTGAACAGATATTCGCCGGTCGAGCAGATCACCTGCACCTTCGCGTTCGGCCCCAGATTGAGGCTGAAGGCACGGCGCTGACCACCGACGACGACGACCCCCTCGCCGGAAGCGTCCAGACGAAGCTCGAAGGCCATCGCCTGGTTCAGGCCGACCGCGCCCAGCGTTTCGGTCCGCGGCTCCCCGTCGCTTTGCAGGGTGACCTCGATCGCCGCCTGATTTGTCCGCGGCTGGCGCACGACCTTCACCGCGATCGAGCGGCTGCGATCGCCATTCTCCAGCCGAACCTGGCCCAGCGAGGCCCAGCGCCGGTCGTCAAGCCACTGCAGCGGCGTGATCGAGCCACGCAGGCTGTAGGCCGGCCCGGCCTGCGTCTGGGATATTTCGGAATAGTGGCCGGCAGGGGTATCGCAAGCATAATTGAAGGGTGCCGCGAGAGCGGCGGCGGGCATAAGCAGCGGCGCCAACAGGGCCGCGACACCAAATACTCTTCTCATCTCATTCCCCTTTTCAACGTCGCGGCTCAGCCGGCCCCAATATCCGCATCGAGATGATCCGGTCGACGACCACCACCGCACCCGGCGGCCGCGCCATCCGTCCCTCGAAATCGATATCGACCGCCCCGGTCGTGCCCAGCGCGTCGAGTTCGGCCCTGACGGCCGGGTCGGGAAACACACCCGGCGCGAAGCTCAGCCAGTAGCGTCGCGGCCCAGGATCGCCGGGCGCCATAGCGCCGGTCCCGCCCGGCACATATTCCGACCGCTCGAAGCCCGTCACCCACACGCCGCGCATCCGCTCCCGCGCCGCGAAGTCGCAATTCGCCAGGCCCTCATCGGTGATCGGCCCGACGCACGGCCCGGCCGGTCCAGGCCGCGGCCCTGGCGCAGGGGGCGGCGCGTCGCGCTGGACAACCTTGTTGCCCTCGTTCCCCGCCCCGCCCGAACAGGCGGAGAGTAGCAGGATCGGGATCAGGACCCGCATGTCACGCCGTCCACCCATTCGTCGATGCTCCGTGCGAACGCGGCACACGCTGCCGCATCATCGACCTCGAACCATTCCCGCCCACCTGATTCCGCCCACCAAGCCAAGCCACCGGCGGTGCAACAAAGCGTTAGCGGTTCGGTTAGCCGCGGATTGCCCGCATGGACGACAGCCTCGACATAATCGGGCTCGTCAAAGTCCATGTTGAGCAGCCATGAGCGTTCTGCGGCGATTTTCTCGATCAGGGCCAGACCCATGAGGGTCAGCCTGATCCGCTCCTCCCTCGGCAGGCCCGGACTCCGTTTCGTCCAACGTCCCATGCATTCTCAAATAGCTCATTCCTCCAGCGCATGCACCCGCGCCTTCGGCTGCATCGGAAAGGTCACCAGGCTCACCTCCACCAGCTCCACCGCGACCAGCTCGCGCGGCCTCTCGCCCCTTGCCTCGCGCACCCGGTAGCCGAAGCTCAGCCCGCGCACCGTCCCTTCCTTCAGCAAAGCCGCCGCCTCGCGCCCCGCCGCGCCGCCCGACAGCCGCCCGATCACGCGCAGCCCGCGGCCGTCCTCCTGCAGATATTCCACCCGCCCGATCGGCCGCGCCGGCGCATGCTGCCAGAGCAAAGGCACGCTCCCGCCCCGCGCCAGCGTCGCCGCGAACGCGCCCGGCCGCACCACGTCGCCGCCCCGGTCGGGCCGGTCGAACAGGGCCGCATAGCCGGCAAATCTCATCGCCCGATCCAGCCCATCTTCACCGCCATGCCGGCGATCAGCAGGGCCAGCAGGATCCGGACCGTCCAGCCGACCACGGCCTGCCAGGCGGACCGTTTCGCGTCCCGCCAGGCGCGCAGCAATTCGCGCAGATCGTCCATGTCGCGCCGCGCATGCTCGTCCTTCAGGCCGAGCGCGGCGAGCGCCCGCTCCGCCCCCGCCCCGCTCGCCTCCTCGATCAAAGCGCGCAAGGTGACCATGTCCGCCCCCTGCCGCTCCGCCTGGGCGAGCAGCAGCGCCAAAGTCGCATTGTGATCGGTCATGCCACTGCCCTCGCCGCTTCGTCCGCCGGCGTCGGCGCGAAGCCGAGCATCTCCCGCTTCTCCGCGTCGGTCAGGAAGTCCGCGCCCCTCACCTGCCGCCAGAGCCGCTCGCGCTCGCCCGACAGCGCGCCGATCTGATCCAGATCCACCTGCAGCCGCAGCCCAGGCCACCAGCTCGCCAGCGCGCCCGAAAGCCCGCGCAAAATCCGGTCCGCCATCGGCAGCACGGTCTGCCGCCAGAGCGCCCGGTTCGCCTCGCGATAATTGGCGTAGGTGACGTCGCTGGGCAGGCCGAGCAGCAGGGGCGGCACCCCGAAGGCCAAAGCGATTTCCCGCGCCGCCCCCGCCTTCAGCCCGATGAAATCCATGTCCGCCGGGGTCAGGCTCATCGCCTGCCATTTCAGCCCGCCCTCGAGCAGCAGCGGCCGCCCGGCATTGTCGGTGCCGGAGAATTGCGCCTCCATCTCGGCGCGCAGCCGGTCATATTGCTCGCCGGACAAAGCCGCGCCGTCGCCCGGCTCGTAGACCAGCGCCCCCGACGGCCGCGCCGCATTGTCGAGCAGCGCCTTGTTCCACTTCGCCGCCGCATTGTGCACCGCGATCGCGCCCGCCGCCGCCGCGAGGCAGCCGAGGCCGTAATGGTCGTCCAGCGGATGCATCGCCTTCAGGTGCACGATCCCCGGCCGGCCGAGCCCGTCCCGCGCCGCGATCCGCATCTGCGCCGCCTGTCCCGAGCCGGTCGAGGGGACCTTGTAGCAATAGGCCGCCGGCCAGCCGGCCCCGTCCGCCTCGACCGTCACCCGCTCGGGCCGGAGCGCGAACAATTCCGCCGGCAGCGCCGCCGCGTCCTGCAGGATCTGCACATAGGCGTTGCCGTGGAGCAGCAAATAGGTCGTCACGGTCTCCAGCAAGGCGGGCGTCAGCAGCGCCGCCGCCGCCGGCCGCGCCTCGCTGGCGAAGACCGGCGCCCAGGCCACGCTCTCCGCCACCAGCCGCACACAGCGCTGCGCCACCGGATTGCCGAGACAGGCCTCGCGCACCTGCGCCTCGTAGGAGCGCGGCCAGGGCTCGGCGGCGAAGACGTGCCGCCAGCCCGCGAACAGAAACGGCCGCCCGGTCGCCCGGGCGGCCTTGCGACCGAACCATTTCATATCTCTCTCCAAAAAAGCTCCAGCCGGTGGTCAAAGCCCCCTGACCGCCGGCCTCCGCTCCGTCCCCAGCAACAATTCCGCCAGCGCCCAGACCATCGCATCCGCCCGGTCAGGGCTCCGTCCCGGCCCCTCATAGCCGTTGAGGGTCAGCCCGCAGAGCTGGTCCTCCAGCTCGGGAAAGGCGCCGGCGAACTTCGCCTTGCCGGCCTCGAACTGCGCCTTCACCGGATCGGCCCGGCGGCCCTTGCCGAACCGCGCCTTCACGCCGCGCACCGGCAGCGCCGCATCGACGCTCCTCAGCACGCTCGCCACCATCTCCCCGCCCTGATTGGTCTCGGCGACCACCCGGTCGGCGCCCCACCCCTCGGCCGCCGCGACCACTGCGCGCGCCCAGCCCTCGGGTGAAAGCCCGCCCACCGAATGATCGCCAAGCACATAGCCGGTCCCGTCCGCGCCGAGCCCGCACGCGACGATCCCGCAGGCGTCGCCGCCCGCCGAAACCGGCGGATCGACGCCGATCAGGATGCGCTTCAGTTCTTCCGGCGCCTCGGCCCGGCATTTCCCGATCAATGCGCGCGTCCAGAGCGCGCCTTCGAATTCCTCGATCAGCTCCCCGTCCAGCTCCTGCCGGCCGAAATGCGTGCCGCGATATTCCGCCTCCATCGCCGCGCGGAAATCGTCGGGCGTCGCCAGATTGTCCGCCGTCCGCCCGCGCGCGACGATCACCGCCGGGTCGGCGCTCAGCTTGCGCAGCAGCGCGATCGGCCGGGGCGTCGTCGTGATCAGCGCCCGCGCGGCGCCGCTCCGCCTGAGGCCCGGCATCAGATTGTCCCACGTGGCTTTCGGATAAGCCCATTTTGCCAGCTCGTCGCACCAGGCGAAGTCATGCTCCGGCCCGCGCAGCCCGTCCGGATTGGCGCCCGAATAGACGAAAGCGGTCGCGCCGCTCGAAAACTCCACCCGCCCGCGCGTGGGATAGTAAAGGACATCCTCCTCGTCCCGCGCCACCGCCATCAGCCCGCTGGTCCCGCGGATCATCACCCGCTCGACCTCGGCCGGGGTCGCGCCGACCAGCGCAAAGATCGCGTCCGGCCGCTCCCGCGCCAGCGCGCTCACCCATTCCGCCCCGGCCCGGGTCTTGCCGAAGCCGCGCCCGGCCAGCATCAGCCAGATGCGCCATTCCCCGGGCGGCGGCAGCTGCGCGTCCTGCGCCCAGGCCGGCCAGAACTTGAGCAGCGCCTGGCGGTGTCGGGGCGCGAGCCGGGCGACCACCCAGGCCCTGTCCTCGGGCTTGTGGGACGCCAGCCTGCGAACCGCCGCGACCAGAATCTCCCGCGTCACACCCGCTGCTTCGCCAGACGCCTGTCGAGCGCGTCGAGCTGCCATAGCAACGCCGCAGCCAGTTCTTCCTCGCTGACCGGCGGCGGGCCGGGGCGCCCGCGGCGACCGCCCGTCTCGCTTGCCGCGTGAAACTTGAGCAGCCGCAACGCCAGGTCGGGATCGAAGAGACCCGGGCCGGGGTCGATCGGCTCGCCGTCCTCGTCATAGGTCGGTTCGGCACCCCCGGTCTCCGCATGAACGATCAGCTTGCTGTGCAAGCGCAGCCTGCTCTCGCGGAGCGCCTTGTCCCACTGCGCGGCGAAGACGGGGTCCCGGTCACGAAGATCGTAGGCGCTGCTCGGCTTCCTGCCGATCGCGCGCGCGGAGGCGCTGACGTTGCCCGTGGCCCGAAAATGGCTGAGAAAGCGGCGTTCGTCGGTCCTCGTCCAGCCATCCTTCCGGCGCCTGCGCAGCCGCCCGTTCGAAACTATCGATCGTCCTCTGTCCGTCGTCATCCTCGATCCTTTCGGTCAGCCGAAACGGAAACGGGCCCCGCAAAGGAGGCCCGTCCGAATCAGCTACAATTGTCCAGCTTGGGATAGTTGTACCGAATCAGCGTGACGCTGTCAAGAACTTTTTACCGGATCGGTTATTTTTCTGCAGATATGCATCACCGCAGAGTGTCACGAGCCCGGATGCGCGGGGCCGGGCTGCCGGAAACACGCATAGTCTGCTAGGCCGGCGTCCGGGGGAGGGACTGCCATGCGCCCGATCGTCCACGTTGCCGTGGCCATTTTGCTGGCCGGCCTCGCCGTCCCGGCCGGCGCCCGGGACACCGACTCGCGCTGGCCGGCCTGCGCGAACGAGGGCGGGGCTCATGCGCTCGACGCGCGCATCGCCGCCTGCACCGCGATCATCGAGGCCGCGCGGGAGACGCCGGAAAACCTCGCTCTCGCCTATAACAATCGCGGCTGGGCCCATAATGACGGGAAGAGCTATGCGCTCGCCCTCGCCGATCTCGATCGCGCCATCCGCCTCAATCCGCGGCTCGTCTGGGCGTGGAACAACCGGGGCAACACGCATGGCGGCCGCGGCGATCATCTGCGCGCCATCGCCGACTATGAGGAGGCGATCCGGCTGGATCCCGCTTTCGCCAACGCCTATAACGGCCGCGGCTTCTCCCGCCTCAACCTGCGTGATTATGCCCGTGCCCGCGCCGATTTCAGCGAAGCGATCCGGCTGGATCCCGGGCTCGTCTTCGCATGGCGCAACCGCGCGCGCGGCTATGAAGCGCAGGGTGACCTCGTGCGCGCCCTCGCCGATCATCGCGAGGCCGTCCGCCTGGCCCCCGCGGACGCCGACGCCCTCGCCGATCTCTGCCGCCTGCTAACCAGAACCAGCCCCGCCGCCGCGGAAACCCGCCGGCTCTGCGGCTCCGCAAGCCGCTGACGCCCGGCCCGGCTGGGCGGTCACCCATCTCCGGAAATCCGCCACGGCGCGCCGGGCGCTGGCCAGGGCGGTCGCCGGCCCTCTTGTGCAGGCCATCATCGTGGAGACGGCCAGCAGCGCCTGATAGTCGCGGCGCACGCGCTCCAACTCCGGGCCAAGGCCCTTCGCCCGGGCGGCGGCCTCGCCGGCCTGCAAGGCGGCATTGAGCGCAGCGACTTCGGCCGCGCGGGCACGGACGCCGCAGGACTGGTAGTTCCATACCGCGCCCAAAGCGGACGTGTAGGGGTGGGGCGCGAAGCGCGCGGGGAACGCCCCGGCGCTGCCCGGCGGCGCGCCGCCGGCTTGCGCAACCAGCTCCTGGCTGCCGCCGACAACGGCAAGGGCCAGGGCGGCCGGGAGCAACATCCGCAGGCGGGGGAAAGCCATGCCATCGGTCTGGCACAGGCAAGATGAATGCGCGCTGGCGGCCCGGGCCTCGCAGCGGCCGAAGGCTAGACGAACCGCGGGATCGGCCGCGGGTGCGGCGTCTTCCGGTCGCCGAGATCGAACAGCACCTCGTCCACCCAGCACCAGCCCCAGCCTTCCGGCGGATCATAGCCCTCGATCACCGGATGGCCGGTGGCGTGGAAATGGGCCCGGGCATGCCTATTGGGGCTGTCGTCGCAGCAGCCGACATGACCGCAGATCCGGCAGAGCCTGAGATGCACCCACCAGCCGTCGGCCTGCAAACATTCCTCGCATCCGTCCGCGCTCGGCGTCACGTCGGCGACCAGCTTCTCGTGCGGGCAGGCGTCGGCCATACCGGCTCTCTCTATGCTCCCCCGTCGCCGCACATGCGGCGGTGCAGCCGGTCGGAGTCGGGCCCGGGCGGCGGATCGGTATAATGGAGTTCGGTCCCGGGCGCGTTGAGCGACGACAGCAGCTGGCCGTCCACGCCATAGCCGTTGCCGGACATGATCGCGAACTGCCCCGTCCGGCAGTTCATCGCCTGGCGCACGACCAGCATGGCGATGCCGTTGCGCTGCGTCTGGGGGCCGACCCGCACGCGCAAAATGGCGGTCGCGATCTCCCCGTCGCGGGCGATGGACGAAGGATCGATGTCCACCGTCTCGCCGCCCTGGTTGGCGACATTCTCCCATCGCACGCTTTCGGGCGCGGGCAGCGCCTGCAGGGCCAGAGCGGCGGCAAATGCGGGAAGAAACATGGTCTGCTCCTTAATGGGCTGCGGGCGCCGCGGGCCGGCAGGCCCGGTTGAACAGGGCCTGCGCGCCGGGATCGTTGCTGACCGGCGCGGTCGACAGGGCGCTGGCCGGCGCGGAGGCCATAAAGCTGCCGTCGGCGCCATAGAGGTCGACCGCCTCCGTGGTCGCCTCCCGCGCGCGGCAGTCCATCGAATAGCGCAGGATCACCGTCTTGATCCCGTCCTCCCCGGGGTGGTCACGCGACACCCGCACCCGCACGCTCGCGTCGTCGCCGGTGCGCGCGATGCTGGCCGCGTCGACCGCGAAGCTGATCCCGCCCGGCTGCGTGGCAACCTGCTCCCACTGGCCGTCCGCGGGCGGCGGCAGGGACTGCAGGAGGGCGGCGGTCAGATACGCAACAAACATCATTCTCTCCTCATCAATGTGCGGGCGCGCCGCAGACCCGGCGGTGCACCATGGGCGCCCGCGGACCGGGTGTGTCGTCCCGATAGACAATGTCCGCCGGCCGCGTCCGCCGCGACACGATCCGCCGGCCCTCTTCATTATAGCCGTCGATCCCGCTGAAGCCCGTCTGCCCTGTGCGGCAGTTGCGGGCGTTGCGAATGACCATCTGGGTGATGCCGTCCTCGCCCGGCAAGACGATGTCCAGCCGCGATGTGTAGCTGACGATATCGCCCTCCCGGACGATCGTCGCCGGATCGATGATGTCGTAGACGGTGTCCCCTTCCCCGATATTCTCCCACTGCACATCGCGCGGCGCCGGCAGGGCCTGCAGCATCAGGAAGGCCGCCGCGATGCCGATGCTCATGAGTCGTGCTCCTCGAATTCAGGCCCGATCATCAGGCTGCCGGCTGAACCTCGCCTGCACGGTCCGGGCGGCATCTAGCGCGACCCCGCGCCGCACAGCCGGCGCATCATCCGGGCTTCGATCATGCTGTCGTCGAACGGCTCCAGCAACGTGCCCTCGAGGTCGCCGCTGCCGCTCCGGCTCCGGAGCGCGCTCGCGTCGGGTCCGCGCAGGGTGACGCTGAGTGTCCCGTAAGTCCGCCGCCGGCAGTTGATCACATAGTCGCCCTCGGCCGCGATCACGCCATCCTGCGGCGGGTTCACCTCGAGGCGCACCGGGAAGAAGATCAGATCGCCGTCGCGCCGAAGCCGGGCCGGATCGACGAAATAGCGCCCCCCGAGCTCCTCGCCGACCTCCACCCACGGCCCGGGGCCCGGCGGTGCTGCGGCCTGCAGCGCCAGCAAGGCGGCCGTGAGCGCGATGCTCATCCCCGCCTCGCGCACAGATAATTGCGGACCTGCGCATTGGGCGAGGTCGGGCCGATCGGCACGTCCCTGAGCTGCGCCACCGGCGTCTGCAAGGTGCCGACGAACCGCCCGCGCGCATCGTAAATGTCCGACGCCTCGGACCGGATCGTATTCGCCCGGCAGTCGTAGAGGTAGCGCATCACGCCCATCGCCGGCGCGCCCGCCTGCGGGTGGCTGAAGCGGAGCCGCACCGCGACCCGGACCCGCGTCCCCTGGCGCTGCACGCTCTGCGGGTCGATCGCATATTCGGCCTGCGCGTTACGGCCGATCACCTGCCAGCGCGGCAAGGCCGGCGCCGGCAGCAGCTGCATCGCCACGACGAGGAGCGGGCTCATTGCGGCCGGGCCCCGCACAGATGGTCGCGGACGCTGGCATTGGGCGTCTCGGGCGGGACCGGCACGGCCGGCGCATTTTCGGGGATCGGCGCGCTGCCGATGAAGGCGCCCGTGGCATTGTAGAGGTCGCCGGCCTCCATCCGGTAGGTATCGGCCCGGCAATCATAGACGTAGCGCAGCACGCCCACCACCCGCTCGCCGGTCCTCGCGCCTCTCGTCACCTCGATACGGACGAGGGCGGTCACCTCGTCGCCCGACCGGCGGATGCTCTCCGGATCCACCGCGAACGCGCCGCGCTCGTCGCCGCCCACCCGCTGCCAGCGATCCAGGGTCGGCGCGGGCATGGTCTGCAGCGCGAGCGCGGCGAGCAAGATGGTCGTCATCATTGTCCCTGTCTCCTGCAAACCTGCGCCCGCACCGCCGCATTGGGGCTGTCCGGCCGGATCGGCTGCGGCTGCCGCTCGGCCACCGGCACGATCGCATTCAGCATCAGCCGCCCTCCCGCGTCATAGCCTTTCGCGTCGAGCGCGGTCGCGGTGCCCGCCGCACAGTCGATCTCGGTGGTGCCGGTGACGGTCCTGATCCCGTCGCGCCCCGCCGCCTGCGTCACGCCCCGGATCCGCACCCGCACCCGGCCATTGTCCGCGCGAACGCTCGCCGGATCGAGGGCGGTATCGATCCCGCCATGCACGCCGAGGCTCTGCCATTGCGGTTCCGGCGCCCCGGCCTGCAGCGCGAGCGCGGCGACCAACGCCATCATGCCGACGGCGTCCGGCAGACCCGCTCGTGCACCACCTCTTCCGGCCCGCCCGGCGGGTTCCGCTCGGCGCGGCGCTCGGCTTCGGGAATGTTGACGCTCGAGACCACATTGCCCGCCGCATCGAGCTGCTGGACCTCGATCAGGGTGCCGCTGTGATTGAGGCAATCGACCTCGACCAGGGCGACCCCGGCCGCGACGCCGTTCGCCATCACCTGGTCGTAGACCGCGCGGACGCGGACGCGCCGGTGGGTGGCGTCGATCACGACCACGCTGGCCGGATCGTAATAGCCGGTGAGGCCGGAAGCGGTGCCGGCGCGCTCCCAGGTCTGTGCGGCGAGGGTGAGGGCGATCAGCAAGAGGTTCATAGCAGGGTCACCAGAGCAAAGCCGCCCACCAGGACGGCGAGGAACAGCCAGCTGACCAGGATCAGCCGTTTCTCGATAAAAGCCTGCACCGGTTCGCCATAGCGTTTCAACAGCCAGCTGAGCAGGAAGAAACGCGCGGCCCTCGTAATCAGCGCGCAGAGCAGGAAGAGCGGGAAGTTGAACGCGGCGAAGCCGCTGGCGATCGTCACCAGCTTGAACGGGACCGGGGTGAAGCCCTTCAGCAGGATGATGGCGGCGCCCCAGGTGGCGAAGAAATGCCGGAATTCGTCGATCCCCTGCTGCATGCCGTAGAGCCGGATCAGCCACTGCCCGAGGCTGTCGTAGAGGAAATAGCCGATCACATAGCCGAATATCCCGCCCAGCACCGAAGTCACCGTACACACCGTCGCGATCCACCAGGCCTGGTCGCGCCGGGCCAGCACCATCGGCACCACCATCACGTCGGGCGGGATCGGGAAGAAGCTGGATTCGGCGAAAGACACCGCGCCCATGTAGCGCACCGCGTGGCGGTGCCCCGCCATGCGCAGGGTCCAGTCATAAACTTTGCGGAACATGGGGGTGAGGGAATCCCGGCATTGAACTGTCTGCCGGGCATAGCCGGGGCCGGGGTCCGCACTCAAGGGCCAGGCGCGCCCGGAAGCGCGAACCCTCGACGATCAGATATAGTGAAGCAGCCAGAGGATGATCGCGATCACCAGCAGGGTGCCGAGCAGACCGGAAGGACCGTAGCCCCAACTGCGGCTGTAGCCCCATCTCGGGAGCGCGCCGAGCAGGATCAGGACCAGGATGACGATGATGATGGTGCCCATCTCCGATTCTCCCTTTTGGTATGACGGCGTAACGACCGGCTCCGCAAAGGGTTCAACCGGCTGTATTCTCCCGCCCCAGGCCCGCCGTTTCTGTGCGGCATCGTGATCTGGCAGCGGCAGCCCGACGGCGGCTGGCACGTCTTCCGCGAATCGATGAACGGCGCCCTGCTCGCCGACGTCCCCAATCCGACGCCGGAGGTGATCGCAGAAGGCCGCCGCCAGGCGCAATGCCGCGACTGACTGCGCGTCCAACTTTCTGAGCTGAAACCGGAAAACCCGTCAGGAACCTGCGCCGGCGGAGATCCACTCTGATCCTCGTTTGACTTTCATTAAATCAGGATTAAATAATTTAATATTAGTTGAATAAAATGCGGAACGCGCAGATGAGGGACAGCGACACGGGGGCCGACGGCGCGCCTCGCCTCGGTACGTTTCTGATCGAAACGCCCGAGCAGCTCAGGGCGCTCGCCGAGCCCCTGCGCCAATCTCTGCTCGAGCAATTCTGCCGCCCGGCGACGATCAAACAGGCGGCGGCGAAACTCGGCGTCCCCGTCACCCGCCTCTACCACCATGTCGATCAGCTGCTCGCCGCCGGCCTGATCCGGGTCGCGCGCGAGGAAAAGCGCCGCGCGGTCAGCGAACGCTTCTTCCAGGCAATGGCGCGCCGTTTCGCGGTCAGCCCCGCCGCTTTTGGCGGCGGCAGCCGGATCGATGAACGCGGCCGCATCGCCCGCGCCTATCTGGAGGAGTTGCTCGCCGGCGGCGACGCGGGCGAAGGCGCCTTCCACCTGCTGCGCACCAGAGCGCGCCTGTCAGACGAGGGCCGTGCGAAGCTGGGAAGCGAAATCGCCCGGCTGCTCGAGGAGCTCGCGGATCCCGGCGCGCCTTTGATCGATTTGATGATGGTCGACGTGCGACAGGCCTGAGGGTCAGGGCGCCAGGCGCGGCTCCGTATTAACGTCGCCCGCCTCTTCGGCTTCCCCGTCCTCGTTGGGCAGCGCCTCCTCGTGGAGCGGCAGCGGCGGCCCGATCCAGAGCGCGTCGCTGAGATGGTCGCGGCGCTGGTTCGCGGTGTTGGGATGGACCAGGATAGACAGTCCCTCATGGTTCAGCATCAGCCAGGGGACGAGCGTCACGAACAGTTCATTGACGAACGCGATCTGGAACATTGGTCGGTCGTGCGGGCCGACCTTCTTCTCCCACCAGGTGCCCATCCTGACCGCGAAACGCGCGGCAACACCCTCGCGCACCCGCCGCGCCGCCTCCGCCTGCCCCGGTCCGAAATAGACATGGGCGTGATAGGAGGCGATCTCGGCGACGGGCCGGGCCATGCGTGGCTCAGGCGGCGGCGGTGCGTGCCAGGAAGCGCGCCTCCTGCTCGACCATCGGCGCGAAGCTCGGCCGGGCGAGCATCCGCTCCACAAAGGCGAGGACTTTCGGGTGGCACGCCGGGTCGATCGCGAAGTTCAGGTGCTTCAGGTTCACGAACGGGCTGGCGACCGAAATATCGGCCAGCGTCAGCCGGTCCTCGACCAGCCAGCCGCTCTCCGGGATCACCCTTTCCAGATAGTCGAGCAGGGGCGGCAACTCCTCGCACTCCGCCTTACTCGCAACCTCCTCGTCCCCCGGCACTCCCAGAAAACGCGGACCCACAATGCGATTGAAGAACATCTTGCCGCCGCAGGCGAACAATATCGTATCGGAATACTCGTCGAACCAGATGGCCCGTGCTCGCGCCCGCGGGTCGGTCGGGATCAGGTTCGGCTCGGGTTTGATCGCTTCCAGATAGGCGACGATCGCGCTGGAATCGGAGATCGCGAAATCGCCGTCGCGAAAGCCCGGCATCTTGCCGAACGGGCTCGCCGCGCGGAATTCGGGATCCTGCGCGCCCGGCGCGACCGGCTTTACCTCCAGCTCGATTCCCTTCTCGATTGCGAAAGCGACGACCTTGCGAACGAAGGGCGACAGCGAGGACCCATAGACGATCATGACGGCGACTCCCGATTCCGGTTTCGATCCGGGACCTTTCTAGCGCCGCGCGCGGGCGACAAGATAGTCGTAAATCGCGTCCACCTCGGCATCGGTGAAATGCATGAAGCGATTGCGCGCGACCTCGCTCATCAGGCCCACCTGCCGGCCGCCCGTCGCGACGCCCGTCCGCATCAGCTGGCGGAAATCCGCGCGCGTATAGGCGCCGGCGACGTTGAGGTCCGGCGGGCTCCGCGGAGCGTCTGGCCAGGTGTCCCCGGTCAGGGTCACGCCATGACATTCACCACAGGTTGCGCGGACCATGTAGCGCGCCTGGTCATGTGCGGCATCGAACCGGATCGGCCCCTGCCCTCGCCGCGCACGCACCAGTTCGGTCGCCGGCTTGTAGGTCCCGTCCGCCACGGCGCGCCGGCCGCGTGGCCCGAAGGCGATGCGCGGATGAACCTCGCCGGCGGGCCGCCAGGTCCGCAAATAAGCGATCAGCGCCGCCAGGTCGGCCGGATCGAGCCCGGTGAAAATCTCCGACGGCATGCCCCAGAGCGGCGTGCCGTGCACGCGCACGCCCGCGCGGATCGCGCGTTCGAGCGCGGCGTCGGAATAGCCGGGCAAGGCGCGCGTCAGATTGGAACTGAACGAGATGGCATAGTCCGCCTCCTCGTCCCACGGCTGGCCCTGCAGATTCCGGGCGTGGCAGCCGTTGCAGCCAAGCACCCAAGCCAGCCGCTCGCCATGCTGGAGCTGCGTCTGCCCGGCGACTCGGATGAAGCGGGTGGCTGGCGGCGCCTGCTGAGGCGGCGCCGGTTGCTGGCCCTGCCCGCAGGCGGCCAGCGCCAGCGCGAGGCCCAGCGCCGCCTTTCTCATCGCGCCGGGCAATTCTGGAAATGCGCCGTCAGCAGGCGCCGCCACTCCTTCGCGCCGCCGTCGCTGACCCGTGTCAGGCGCAGCCGGAAGTCGCGACACTCGCTGTGATTGGGAATGCCCCAGCGCGCCTCGAGGACATGGCCGCCCGTCGCGTCGAACCAGAGCGGGCCGCCCCGTGTCCCGAAGGCCGGTCCGCCGACCTGGCGAGATCGTAATCGTAGAGATGCCAGGGCTGGTCCGGCACGGCGACGCTTTCCCTGAATTGCCCCGGCGGCAAGGTGACCACCGCGTCGAGCCGCCGCGCGACGGGATCCCAGGTCAGCTCGCCGAAATCCTCGTGCGCCGCATTGGGCCTGAGCCGCCCGGCGATCAGCCGTGTTGCCTGGCCCCGGGCCAGGTCCAGCTCGCCGGCGACGAAGGCGGCATTGGTGCAGCGGTCGCGCATCTTGGCAACCTCGATCCGGTCCCGCGCGGCGCGATAGACGTAGACGCGCTCGGCCTCCGTTCCGTCGCGGTTGCTGCGGAGATAGGAATAGATTCGCCCGATATGGTCCTGCGGCGCCGGTGCCAGCGCCAGCGCGAGCAATGCCGACGCGATCATGCGGCGGCCGCCGGCGTCTTCGGCGGCCGCCGCATCGGCTGGAGCCGGACATAGGTGAGGCTCCGCCAGAGCCACTCCACCGGCCCGAATTTGAAGTGGCGCAGCCAGAGCGGGCTGAACGCCAGCTGGAACGCCCAGATCGCGAACACGACATAATAAAGCTGGTGCCGCTCGAGCTGGCCGTATTCGCCGAGCAGGATGAAGAGGACGAGGCAGATCGCCGAGTGCACCAGATAATTGGTGATCGCCATCCGGCCGACCGCCGCGAAGGCGCGTCGCACCGGCCTGAGGATCCCGCTCCGCACGAACAGCAGCAGCAGGCCGAGATGGCCGACCGTCATGCCCAGCCGCCCGAGATCGTAGGTCGTGGTCACCTCGGCAAAGGCGCGGGCGCTGAAGCCGCCGTCGATGATGTGCCTGGTCTCCCAGGCGTTGGTCGCGAGCCCGATCGCATAGCCGCCCGCCACCATGGCGAGATAGAGGGCCCGGCGCCGCTCCAGCGTCAGCACCCCCAGCCTGAACAGCCCCATGCCGATCAGCATCATCCCGAACACATCAAAAAAATACCGATACAGTCCCCAGGTCTGGAAGATGACGGTGGCGCGCGCGGCGTGCGTGAAGGCCGGCCAGAAGCCCCGGGTATGTGCCCGGACCGCGTCGGCGATCCGCTGCGGCGTCGCCTTGTAATTGGCGCGCTGCTGCTCCCAGGTCGCGATCGCCCCCTCCTGCTCCGGCGTCAGCTGCGCACCGGCGTCGCGGGCCGCTACAGCGGTTGGATAGGCCTCCGCGGCGGCCAGCGCGTTGCGGCTCTCGCCGAAGCTCCAGATCGCACCGGCGAGCAAGGCGGCGAGCCCGATCGCCATCAGCCATTTCCCCGCCAGCTTCCGGAACGGGTAAAGGAACAGGGCGGTGATCCCGTAAGTGTAGAGAATGTCGCCGTGCCAAAGCAGGAGGAAGGCATTGATCATGCCGAAGCCGACCAGCCAGAGGTTCCGCCGCATGTAGATGTCGGCGGCGTCGGGCCGCCCTTGCGCCTCCAGCCGTGACGTGAACAGGATCACGCTCGCCCCGAACAACATCGAGAAGAGTGCCCGCTGCGTCCCCTCGAAACCGATTTCGGTGACGATCCAGGTGACGAGGTTGATCCCCGTCGCCCCGCCCGCATTTTGCGGATTGGTATAGGCATCGGGCAGGCCGAAGCCGGTGATGTTCATCAGCAGGATGCCGCAGAGCGCGACGCCGCGGACGAAATCCAGCGCCTCGATCCGCTGCGCCGCGGGGCCCGCCGGCGCCGGCTGGACGATGCTCTGCTCCCCCGCTGCGACGCTTGTCATGGCCGCCCCCCTGCCTGTCTCAATCGCGCCATTCGGGCGGGCGCGCAAGCAAGAGCGCAGCGCGGGAAGTTGACAAAGTTGACACGACGCGCGCGTTGCGCGCGCGAGTCCGCATCACCGGATCCGGTAGTGATCGGCCAGCCGGTCAAGCGCGATGGCAAGCACGACCCGTCCGGCCCGCGCCGGCCAGCCGAGGGCTCGCTCCGCCTCGCGCATGCCTTCACCGGCGCAGACCAGGCGCCAGAGGATGTCCGCCAGCCCCCCGCCCACCGCCGTCACCGCGGTCTCGAAACGGCGCCTGGCCGCGATCTGCACCAGGGTCGGCGCGGCCGGATCCGGCGCGCCACGGGCGGAACGGCCGGGCGGCGGCACGTCCCAGCGCATCGTCACGCGGGGTCCGAGCGACGCCCGTTCCCAGTCGCCGCGCAGCGTCTCGCCCGCCGCGAACTGGCGTGCACTCACCAGTCCCCGCGCCTTCAGCCAGCCCAGCGGCGATTCGGCGAGGTTGACCGTCACCGAACGCGCCGCCCTTGCTCCGGGCCTCTGCACCCGTTCACGGCCATCACGCGGCAGCGGCCGCTCCGCCAGCAGCCTGTTCCGTTTCAGGGCACCCGAATCCGTCATGCACCCCCACTTGCCATCTGGATAAAAGTGTAGGAAAGAAAGAACCGATCCGGTTTGGAGGTAATTTCATGATCACCCGCATCCGTGATGTGCGCCGCGCGAAGCGGCTGACGCTGCAGGACGTCGCCGACCGTTGCGATCCGCCCACGACCCCGCAGACTATCGGGCGGCTGGAGACGGGAACGCGCACCGTCTCGGTGGGCTGGCTGAACCGGATCGCGAAAGCGCTCGGCGTCGATGCGGCCGACCTGGTGACCTTGCCCGAGCGCGAGGACATTCCCGTTGCCGCAACGCTCGACCATGAAGGCGCCCATGCCCCCCGCCGCACCGGCGTCGCGCTGCCGCCCCGACCGGCACCCGAGATGGTGGCGATGACCGTCCACTCCTCGTCCGGCGACTATCGCAGCGGCGACGAGATCTGGCTGCACCGCCTCTCCCCCGAGGGCTATGCCGGCGCGCTCAACCGCGACATCCTCGTCCCCCGCCCCGCGGGCCGCTACGTCTTCGGCCGCCTCATTGGCCGCGAGGGATCGCGCATCCAGATCCTGCCGCTCGGGGCCGGCGGCAAGCAGCAGGTCTTCGACGACCCGCCCTGGGCGGCGGTCGCGGTAAAGCTGATCCGGTCGCTCTGACGCTCAGAGGTGCCGCGTCTCCGCGGGCTCGTTCCACCAATTGTCGTTGCGGCCGTCCATATAGCGGACCGGCGCCTCGGCGAGCGCCGCCGGATCGAGATCGTCCAGCGTCGCCACGTAGACGGAGACATAGTCGCCGCCAATCTCCTTCACATAGCCATGCCCGTAGACCGAAATCCCGCAATTCCGGCAGAAACGGTGATGGCCCTGCATCGAGCCGAACTGATAGTCGCCGAGCTGTTCCTCGCCGGCGAGCAGCCGAAAGTCCGCGGGCGTGATCCCGGCGCCCCACATCCGTTTCTTCCAGCAGATCGAGCAATTGCACTTGCCCGTGCCCTGATCGAGGTCAATGTCGGCCTCGTAGCGCACCGCGCCACAATGACAGCTGCCGTGATAGGTTTTCTTCGCCATGCGGCTCCTCCCGGACTGGCTTGCCAGCCGAAGCCCCGCAGGGCGAAGGCTGGTGGGCGCTGACGGGCTCGAACCGCCGACATCTTCCGTGTAAAGGAAGCGCTCTACCAGCTGAGCTAAGCGCCCTCGGCTCCGCCAGTGCCACCATCGCGGGGGCGGGGCAAGCTCACAGCACCTCCGCCGCCAGACGCCTTGCCCGGCCCAGCCAGGCGAGCAGCGCCTGCGCCGTGGCGGGAGCAAGCTCGACCCAGACGCGGCGGCGATCGTCGGGATCGGCGGTCCGCACGACCAGGCCACGCTCCTCCAGCACGCCGATCCAGCGCAGCGCCGTCGTTGGCGGCACCGCCGCAGCGACGCACAGGCTCGAGACGGCGACCTTCTTCCCTCCCAGCCGCGACGACAGCAGATCCAGCAGCATGTCCCACGCCGGATCGGCGAACAGATCGGCGGGAAGATGATCGGCCCGCACGCGCCGGATGCGGATCAGGGCGCGGATCAGCGCGGCCTCCGCGGGCCCGGCGGGTCCGGCAGCATAGCCGGGCGCCGGCTGCATCACCCGGGCACCGCCCGAGCGTTCAACATCCTGCAGCCGCGGTGCCTGTCGCCGGCAGGCCCTGACGACCGCGGCAAGCCGTTCCGCCTCGTCCGCCGCGCAGAGATGCTCGATCTCCGAATGGCCGATACAGGCGGCGACCAGATCGATCAGGCCGGCGGGCGCCGAGACGACGCCGCGCCGCGCGCCGCGCGCCGCCTCCCGCTGCAGCCAGTCGAGCAGCGGCACCGCCGCTTCGCCCGCCGCCTCGTCATCCAGCTCGATCAGTATCGCCGTAGCCGGCACTGCATGGTCGGCGGGGTCGCTCGAGGTCTCGATCGGCAGCGTGGAGACGATCCGGCATCCCGCCATTTCGGCGGTTTCCTGCATGCGGGCGAGAGCGGCTGCTGTGTCGGCGAAGATCTGGACGGATGGACTGCCCTGATCGTCGACCATATGGCCGCTCCTCTAGGAAAATGTGTCGCTGAGCCCCTCTTCGTCGCCGGTCAGTTCCCGGACCGCGGTCGCCGCTGCGCCGCCCAACAGCGCGACGCCGATGGCGCCCTGCACCGCGGTCAGCACCCAACCGATGATGATAGGCGCATCGATGCTGCCAGCGGCTATTTTTTGAAATTGCAGCAGCGCAGCCTGGTCAGCTTCCGGCGAGTTGAAACCGTGCTGGAAGATGGCGGAGAGATATTCCGGTTCTGTCACCACCGAACCGACAATGCCTGCGGCCAGCAAGATCAGAAAGATGATGAGATAGGCGCCGTACAAGGCCCAGAAGCGGCCATTGCTGAGACTCCAGCCCTCCCCGATGGCAAAGGCGCCATCTTTCAGCGTCAGCGGGAAGGTCAGCGACAGCCTGGTTCCGAAATAGGACACGGCGAGGAAGCCGAGCACGATGGTCACGATCTGCATGATCTGTAGCCCGCCCGCGCCCGCGCCGGCGAAGAAGAGTCCGACAAGGACGCCGACCACGACGAAGGCGGCGCCGAAGATGATTGTGTAGAGCAGAAGCAGCAGGAAGAACCGGATTTCGTCCATGCCAAGCCTGAGCCAGCCGGGGCCGCCCTCCGTCGGACGGATGATCGCACGCTGCACCGCCGCATAGAGGATCGTGCTGACGATGAGCCCGGCGAGACCCACCAGCATGGACTGCAGGGCAAAGGACAGCTGCACCGACTGAACGGAGTCGCCGCTCAACAGGGCGTCGAAAAGGCCCTGGACGAGCGCTCCCATCCAGAAGCTCGTCCCGATCGTCATCGCCAGCTGGATGATCGTCCAGATCAGCATGGCGCCGGGCCGTTCCTTGATCAGGCGGAACCCGCCTTCCAACAATGAACCGATCGTCACCTCAGCTCCTCTTCCTTCCCCCGATGACCGCGCCGCTCAACCCAGCGACTTCACGATCTCCTCGACCATCTTCTTCGCGTCGGCGAGCAGCATCATCGTGTTGTCGCGATAGAAAAGCTCGTTATCGACGCCGGCATAGCCGACACCGCCCATCGAGCGCTTGACGAACAGGACCGTCTTGGCCTTCTCCACGTCAAGCACCGGCATGCCGTAAATGGGCGAGGTCTTGTCGGTCTTCGCCGCCGGATTGGTGACGTCGTTCGCGCCGATCACGAAGGCAACGTCGGCGCGGGCGAACTCCGCGTTGATATCCTCCAGCTCGAACACCTCATCATAGGGAACGTTCGCTTCAGCCAGCAGGACGTTCATGTGCCCCGGCATGCGGCCCGCCACCGGGTGGATCGCATATTTGACCTCGACCCCTTCCTTCTTGAGCAGGTCGCACATCTCGCGCAGCGCGTGCTGTGCCTGGCTTACCGCCATGCCGTAGCCGGGGGCGATGATCACCAGCTCGGCCTGCTTCATCAGGAAAGCCGCGTCCTCGGCGGAGCCACGCTTCCACGGCCGGTCGATCGCCGCCGCGCCGCCCGCGGCCGCCGCGGCATCGCCTCCGAACCCGCCCGAGATGACCGAGAGGAAAGAGCGGTTCATCGCCCGGCACATGATGTAGGACAGGATCGCGCCGGAGCTGCCGACCAGCGCGCCGGTAATGATCATCGCGCTGTTGTGCAGGGTGAAGCCCATCGCCGCCGCGGCCCAGCCCGAATAGGAATTGAGCATCGAGATGACGACCGGCATGTCCGCCCCGCCGATCGGGATGATCAGCAGGAAGCCGATCGCGAAGCTGAGCGCCGTAACCGTCCAGAAGATCCACTGCGCCTGATCCTGCGTGAAATAGCCGACCAGGCCGAGGATCGCGACGAGCGTGCCGAGATTGATGAAATGCCGCATCGGCAGCAGGATCGGCTTGCCCGACATATTGCCGTTGAGCTTCAGGAAAGCGATCACCGAGCCGGAGAAGGTGATCGCGCCGATCGCCACGCCCAACCCCATCTCGATCCGGCTGTTGATGTGGATGAGCCCGTCCGGCCCGGCGATGCCGAAGGCGCCCGGGTTGAGATAGGCCCCGGCACCGACCAGCACCGCGGCAAGGCCGACGAGGCTGTGGAACGCGGCGACCAGCTGCGGCATCGCCGTCATCGCGATCCGGCGCGCCGTGACCACGCCGATCACCGCGCCCAAGGCGATTGCGCCCAGGATCTGCCCGGCCACCGTCCAGTCGATATTGTCGAGCAGCCCTTCGCCCGGCCCGCCCGGCAGGAACGGCCGGTAGTGGATGAGTGTGGTCAGGACAGCGAGCGTCATGCCGAACATGCCGAAGCGATTGCCCCGGCGTGAGCTTTCCGGACTCGACAATCCCCTCAGCGCGAGGATGAAGCAGACGCCCGCGACCAGATAGGCGAGCAGCACCCAGGCGGGCGTGGCTGCGGTCTCATGCATTGTCCGAAATCCCCCCTGCGGCCCGCATCACCGCTCCTTCTTCTTGTACATGGCGAGCATGCGCTGCGTGACCGCAAAACCGCCGAAGATGTTGACGCTGGCCATCGCCACCGCCGCGAGGCCGAGCCACTTGGCGAGCGGCGCGCCGGTCGCCGCGCCGGCGATCAGCGCCCCGACGATGATCACCGAGGAAATGGCGTTGGTGACCGACATCAGCGGGGTGTGCAGCGCCGGCGTCACCGACCAGACCACGAAATAGCCCACGAAGCAGGCCAGCACGAAAATCGACAGGATCGAGATGAAGTCCATGTCTACAAATCCTCCCCGGCCTGCAGCCGGAACCGGGTTTCAAGAAGTCTGAGCAGCCGCGTATAGCGGTCCCGCCATTGCGGATCGTAGACGTCGCCGCAGGCCACGCGCGGCGCATAGATCCGGCGCGCCTCGTCCAGTTTGTCGGCGCCGTAGCGGCCGACCAGCACCCGCGTCACCGCCTCCTGCCGCGCCGAGAAATCGCGATCCCAGTCGGCGAGCGTGCGCTGCGGATCGCGGCCGAAGCAATAGGCCTCCTGGTCGATCGCCGCGCGGCGGAAGACCTGCATCGCGCCATAAGCGGAAAGGTCGTTCGCCCGGCTCCAGCCCGTACCGGGCGCAGTCGAACAGGCGCCGGGCGCGAGCAGAGTCGCAACAAGGAGCAGCCGCTTCATGGCCGATACTCCGCAATCCGCCCGGCCAGCATGTCGAGCGACCGGCTGTAGGCGGTGAGCGCCGCCCGGCGCGGCGCCTCGCCGGCGGCGCAGCGCTCGCCCGCGCTGACCCGGCGCACGGCGGCAACATCATTCTCGCCGAGCCAGACCGCATGGCCCGCGCCGCTCTGCGCCGCGAGACGCGTCAATTCCCGATAGCGCGCCACCTCGCTCGCTGGCGCGCCGCCCGCCGGACAGGACTCGAGCAGCTCGCGCGCCAGCAACGCCCGATAGGCCGCCCGCCGCACAGGCTCCTCTTTCGAATTCCTCGGTTCGGGCCTTCGCTCGCAGCCGGGCGCCAGCAGGATCGCCGCCGACAGCATGCCCGCCGTCGCCGCCGCGCCTTTCATCCCTTCAGCCGTTCGCTGACGACCTGGCCGCCCTTGGTCAGGCGTACGCCGACGACGATCTCGTCATCATCAGGGAAGACCGGTGCCTTCTTCTCCGCATCCCAGAAGGCGGAGAGGAAATTGTAGATGTTGCGCGAGAACAGCGCCGAGGTGTCCGCGGCGAGCCGGCTCGGCACGTTTTTGTGGCCGACGATCTTCACGCCGTGCTTCACCACCACCTCGCCCGCCACCGCGCCCTCGACATTGCCGCCCTGCTCGACGGCGAGGTCGACGATCACGCTGCCCGGCTTCATCGTCGCGAGCTGCGCGTCAGAGATCAGCCGCGGCGCCGGCCGGCCCGGGATCAGCGCGGTGGTGATGACGATGTCCTGCCTGGCGATATGGCTGGAGACGAGCTCGGCCTGCGCGGCCTTATATTCGTCGGACATTTCGGCCGCGTAGCCGCCGGCGCCCTCGCCCTCGATGCCCGCAACATTCTCGACGAAGATCGCCTTGGCGCCGAGCGAAAGAATCTGCTCCCTGGTCGCCGAGCGCACGTCGGTGGCGGAGACCTGGGCGCCGAGCCGCCGCGCGGTCGCGATGGCCTGCAACCCGGCCACACCGACGCCCATGATGAACACCTTCGCGGCGGAAACCGTGCCAGCGGCGGTCATCATCATCGGGAAGGCGCGGCCATATTCCGCGGCTGCGTCGAGCACGGCCTTGTAGCCGGCGAGGTTCGCCTGGCTGGACAGGATATCCATCGACTGGGCGCGGGTGATGCGCGGCACGAACTCCATCGCCAGCGCCTCGATCCCGGCGCTGGCATAGTCGTCGACGCGATCGCGCCTGCCGAACGGGTTGAGCGCGGCGATCAGCCACGCATCCTGCTTCATGCCGTCCAGCGTCGCGGGGTCCGGTCCCTGCACGGCGAGGACGGCGTCGGCGTCCTTCAGCACGTCCTTGCGGGTGGCGGCGATGGTCGCGCCGGACGCCTCGTAATCGGCATCGGCGATCGAGGCGCCGGCACCGGCGCCCTTCTCGACGGCGACACCGGCGCCGAGGCCGACATATTTCTTGACCGTCTCGGGCGTCGCGGCGACCCGAAGCTCTCCCGCTTCGGTTTCCTTGAGGACCGCGATCTTCACCCCCGGTCCCTCGCTATTTCGCGATGATCAGGATGACGACGAACCCGGTGAGCAGCGCCAGGATCGTCCCCCATTTCATCATGAAGGTGAACCGATGGTAACTCCCCTCGTGGGCCCGGATTTCCTTCGTGGCTTCGTCAGTGGCCATGCGCCGCGATCCTCCTGTCCGGAAGGCTCCTAGCAAGGCGGAACCGCGCGGGGAAGGCCGGAAAACGCCCGCCGACGCCGCTCAGGTGCACCGGTAGACGATGCGCGAACGGCCGCCCGTCCGCGTCAGCCGGGCGGAGTCGTTGGTCAGCATTTCCCAACGCAGCATCGTCGTCTCGCGCCCGAGCTGGACGGTCATGTCATTGCCGCTGAGCGACCAGGTTCCGGAATCGCGATCCGCGACCATCGTGCCGTCGCCGTAGAACGTCGCGGCGTCCGTGCGGGAGCCGGGGCAGTTCGGTCCCCATGTGCCCGCTATGGAGAGGACGGTCGGCGCGCTGCCATCGGATGTGCCGGGCGGAGCCGGAGTCGATCCGCTCCCGCCGAACGAACTTGGCCCGCTGCCGTAATTCGAGGTCGGACTGGTCACGTCGAAACGCTGGCGCGAGTCGCCGAGCGAACCGCTGAGCCAGAGGACGAGCAGGGTAAGGCCGACGCCGGCGCCAAAGGCGAGCACGATCATCGCCGCCCAGAAGCCGGTCCGGCCGGTGGCTGCGGACGGCGGCGGTGCCGGCGCCTGCGGCGGCGCAAGTGGCGGAGACGCAGGCGCGGCCGGCGGCTGCGGCACGGCCGGCGCCGCGGGCGGTGCTTCCGTCGCCAGCGGCGGCGGCGGGGCGGGTTCCGGAATGGGGGGAATGTCCCCGCCGTCTCTGTCGTCGGTCATCGCTGTCCCCCCTCGCGCGCCTTGGCTCGAGGCGCGGTGCGAAATGCGCGCGCTTTCCGACAGAAAGTCAACAAACCGGAGCAGCCCCGAACGGCGCCTGTGCCGCTTTAAGCCCGCCTTTACCGATCTGCGCTATCCCGCCTGTCCCGAAACGAGAGTGTTGAGAATGCGGGCGGACCCCAATCGTTGCCTGTTGCTGATCGACGACGAGCCCGCACAGCGCCGGCTGGTGAGCGCCATCGGCGCGCGGGCCGGCTGGTGGGTGCGCGGCGCGCCCGACTTCGACGCTGCGCAGATCATGCTCGAAGACCCCCAGGAGCCGAAGTTCGACGCAATTCTGCTCGATCATTGGCTGCCCGGCGAGGAGGGCACCGATCTCATCCGGCGCATCCGCGCCTTCCGGCCGGAGATCCCCCTGCTGGTCCTGACTGCCCAGAACGACGTCCATGTCGCGGTCGATGCGATGCGCGCCGGTGCCAGCGACTTCATCGTGAAGCCGCTCGCCCCCGAGCGGCTGCTGGCTGCGCTCAACACCGCCACCGACCGCCGCAAGGCGACGGGCGAGCTTCGCCCGTTGTCGGAGAAGATCAGCAAGGCGCTGGGTTTCGAGGAGATTGTCGGCTCTGCCCCGAAATTCCGGGCGGCGCTGGCGGTGGCGGCCAAGGCCGCGCGCGCCCGCGTCTCCGTGCTGATCGAGGGCGAAAGCGGTTCGGGCAAGGAGATCATCGCCCAGGCTATCCACGCCGCTTCCCCGCGCGGCAAGAAACAGCTCCACACCGTCAATTGCGGCGCCATCCCGGCCAACCTCGTCGAATCGGTTCTGTTCGGCCACGAGAAGGGCGCCTTCACCGGCGCCTTCGACCGTCATATCGGCCGCTTCGAGGACGCGGACGGCTCCACCATCTTCCTCGACGAGGTCGGCGAGCTGCCGCTCGATACCCAGGTGAAGCTGCTCCGCGTTCTCGAAACCGGCGAGATCCAGCGCGTGGGCAGCCGCATTACCCAGACGGTCGACGTGCGGATCATCGCGGCGACCAACCGCCGGCTCTCCGAAGAGGTTGCGGCCGGACGGTTCAGGGAAGACCTCTATTACCGGCTCAATGTGGTGCACGTGCCGATCCCGCCGCTGCGCGACCGGCAGAGCGACATTCCCGCTCTGGCCCGTCACCTGCTGGCGCGGATCGCCGAACAGCCCGGCATGCGCCATCTCTCGATCACCGACGACGGCCTTGCGGTGCTTCTCTCCTATGGCTGGCCCGGCAATGTCCGCCAGCTGCAGAACGCGCTGTTCCGCGCCGCCGTGCTTTGCGAGAGCGACGCGCTCACCGCCGCGGATTTCCCCCATATCGCCAACGAGACCACCTGGGGGCGCCGCTCGGACGATTATCACGCCAAGCCACTCAGCGGTCAGTCGCAGACCTCGGCCATGGCCCACGGCCCCGGCGTCACCCTCTACGCCGCCGATGGCAATCTGCGCCCGCTGGAAGAGATCGAGGCCGACGTCATCCGCCTCGCCATCGGCCATTATCGCGGCCGCATGACGGAAGTGGCCCGGCGCCTCGGGATCGGGCGGTCCACCCTCTACCGCAAGCTGGGCGAACTCGGCATCGGCGACATCGCCGCTTAAGCCTCCCCCTGTCGGGACCGGCCTGTTAGAGCCGGGCCATGCCCGACTTCACCGACTCCATCGCTCTGATCACCGGCGCCGCTTCCGGCATCGGCGCGGCAACCGCCACCCGGCTCGCCAGTGGCGGCGCGCGCAAGCTCATCCTCGTTGATCTGGACGAAGACCGGCTGCGCGATTTCGCCTTCAGCCTGCCCTGCGAACGGCAGATATTGATCGGCAATGTCGCGGACGAGCAATTCTGGGCGGCAACGGATCTGACCGGGCTTACCCATGCGGTGGTCAATGCCGGAATCGGCGCGGGTGGCCCGATCGAGGAGTTGAGCTTTGCCGAGTGGCGCCGTGTCCTCTCCGTCAATCTCGACGGCGCTTTCCTGACCCTGCAGGCCGCGATGCGGGCAATCCGCGCTACCGGCAACGGCGGCGCCATCGTGCTCACCGCCTCCGCCGCCGGCGTGAAGGCCGAGCCCGGTATCGCCGCCTACGGCGCCTCCAAGGCGGCCGTCATTCACCTCGCCCGCATCGCCGCCAAAGAAGCGGCGGCGGGCAATATCCGCGTTAACGCGATCGCGCCGGGCGGGGTCGAGACCGCGATCTGGTCCAGCCTGCCCTTCTTCCAGGATCTGGTGAAATCGGCCGGCAGCGAGGAGGCCGCCTATAAAGCGATGGCCGCCATGGCGACGCCGCTCGGCCGCTACGCCACCGCAGAAGAAATGGCCGAGCAGATCGCCTTCCTCCTTTCCGACCGCGCCGTCTATACGACCGGCGCCTGCCTGGTCAGCGATGGCGGCTATTCGCTTTAGCCTGCTGCTCGCCGCCCTCGCGCTCGCCGGCTGCGGGCAACCGGCGGAGAACCATAGCGCGCCAGCGGTGCCCACCGCCGCCGGAGCCTGCGGGCAGCGGACTTTCGAAGGCTCGAGCTTTTCTGCCTGTCGCTACGACAAGCGCCGCGACGAGATCGCTTTGTTCCTCGATGGACCCCACGGTCCGCTACGCAGCTTTGCCGCGCTCGAACAGCAACTCGGCCCGCGTGCATCGCACCTCCGCTTCGCGATGAATGCCGGCATGTTTGACGAGACCGGCAATCCGATCGGTCTCTATGTAGAGGAGGGCGGCGAGCGCCATCCGATCAACCTGCGGCGCGGCCCCGGCAATTTCCACATGCTTCCCAATGGTTTCTTCTACGTCTCGGAAGACGGCTATGTCGCGATAGCCAGAAGCGAGAACTATCGGCGCCCGTTCGCGCCCCGCTGGGCGACGCAATCGGGTCCGCTGCTGGTGTTCGACGGCCGGCTTCATCCTGCAATTCAGGACAATGGCCCCTCGCTGCACATCCGTAACGGCGTTGGTGTGGACAGCCAGAGCACGGCCTGGTTCGTCATCTCCGAGGAGCCGGTGTCGTTCGGTCGCATGGCGCGCTTCTTCCGCGATGTGCTCCATTGCCCGGACGCGCTCTATCTCGACGGCTCCGTCTCCAGCCTGTGGGACCGGCCGGCGGGGCGGCGTGACACCAATGCCCGCCTTGGACCGTTGATCGCGGTGTTCGAACGCGAAAGGAGAGAATGATGCCGTTCAGCGGAAGCTGCCATTGCGGCAGGGTCGCCTATATTGTCGACGAGGATGCGCCGACCAAGGCGATGGAGTGCAATTGCTCGATCTGCCGGCGCCGGGCCGCGCTCCATCATTTCACCACGCCCGACAGATTCACGCTGGAAACGTCACGCGACGAGCTCAGCACCTATCGCTGGAACAAGGACAATATCGGCCTGCATTTCTGCAAAACCTGCGGCTGCGCGCCCTTTGCCGAGGGACAGGGCCCGAACGGGCCGATGGTCGAGATCAACCTGCGCTGCGCCGAGGACATCGACGTGAAAGCGCTGGAGATCACCCAGTTCGATGGCGCACACAAAATCCCCGGACCTGCCTGAAGGCCCGGTACGTTTTCGACAGAGCCGCCTTCAGCGGCGACGCCCTGTCCCGCGCTCGATCCCGTGGAGGAAGCGGATCAGGCCGGTGAAATAGGTCTCCTGGTCGTCATACATGGCCATATGGCTTCCCTGCGGGCAGTAGAGATACTGGCCGTGCGGCAGCCGGTTCGCCATCGCCTGCATCCAATTGGGGTCCATCGTGTCGTAGCGCGCGCCGATCACCAGCGTCGGCACGGTGATGCGGTGAAGGTCCGCGCTCCGGTTCCAGTCAACCAGCCGTCCGCTCGCCCCCAATTCGCTGGGTCCCTGCATCAGCTCGTAGACATGATGGTTGAGGTGGCCGAAGGAGCGGCTGACCGGCTCCGGCCACTCGGCAAAGGGCCGCCGCAGGAAATGCTGCTCGTAATGCATCGGCACCAGCGTCTGCATGTAGCGCGGGTCCTGGGTCTGCCCGCTCGCCTCCAACTGCTGGACGAGCGCGAGCTGGGTCCGGTCCATGGCCGGCATCAGCACGCGCCGCGCATAGTCGTTATAGGCCGGGATCGAATCCATCATGTTGGAGATGATCAGGCATTTGAGATTGGCCTGGTGGCGAAGCGCATATTCCATCGCCAACATGCCGCCCCAGCTGTGGCCGAGCAGGCAGAAATTGCTGCGGTCGAGGCCGAGCGCGCGGCGGACCTGCTCGACCTCGTCGACGAAGCGGTCGATCGTCCATAGCCGGTCGTCATCGGGCTGGTCGGAATAGGTCGAACCCAATTGATCGTAATAGATATATTCGATGCCTTCGGCGGGCATGAAGCTGTCGAACGCCTCGAAATATTCATGGGTCGCCGCCGGTCCGCCATGCAGGAGGAGGACGCGCAGCCGCGGATTGTTGCCGACCCGCTTGGTCCACACGCGGAAATTGCCGGCCGGCGTCGTGATGTTGATCATCCTGACGCCGCCGCTCCAGGCGTCGGCGCGTCCGGTGCGGGCGAAATAGTCCGGGCCGGGCGCGGCCGCGGCGGGCATCGCGAACAGCAAAGCGAGGACGAGGACCAGATAGCGCATTGGCACCCCCTTGTTTCAGTCAGCCCTTATCACCTGTGCGGCGAAGCGGTCCATCTCCTCCGCCTGCGGGCTCATCTGCAGGAGCAGCAAATCGAGGCCTGCGGCTTCATAGTCCTCGATCCGTGCCCGCACCTGCGCCGGCGTGCCGACCAGATTCGGCCGCAAGCCCCGGTTCGAGACCGAATATTCCTGGAGCTTCAGTTCCCGCTCCAGCTCGGTCCCCGACAACCATTGCTCGAAATTGTCGAAGCCCGCCGGAGGCTCGGGCGGCAGCGCGGTGATGCGGGCCAGCTCGGCCTGCGCCTCCTCCTCGGTGTCGCGGACGATCGCATAGGCGGCCATGCCGAACTGCATAAGCGGGCCGCCGCGCGCCGCGCGCCGCGCCTTCATGTCGGCGATCTTCGGCGCGATCGCCTCCGGCGGATCGCCGTGCATGACATAGGCGTCGCACCGAGTGGCGATCATCGTCTTCGCCGCCTCGCTCTCGCCGCCCGCATAGATGATCGGCCGTGCCGCCGGCCTGGGCGCGCAGATCGCATCCTCCAGCCGATAGCGCTCACCCGCATAGGAGAAACGCTCTTTGGTCCAGAGCCCCTCCACCACGTCCAGCCACTCGCTGGTCCGGGCATAGCGGTCGTCATGCTGATCGAACTGCAAGCCATATTGCCGCGCCTCGTCCGCCCACCAGGAGGAGACGACGTTGAGCGACAGCCGCCCGCCCGAGATCCGGTCGATATTGGCCGCCTGCTTGGCGAACAGAGCCGGGTGATGGAAATTGGGCCGCACCGCGACCATCAGCTCGATTTTTTCGGTCACCGCCGCCAGCGCCGCCGCGGTCGACCAGGCATCCAGCGCCGGCTCCGCGACGCCCTTGATGTCGTTGAGGTTCAGCTCCGCGATCAGCGTCAGATCCCAACCCGTCTCCTCGCTGCGCCGGGTGAGCCGCTTCACATAGTCCCAGCTCGCCTCCATCCCCTCGTCGGGGATGTTGCGCAGCCAGCCGCCGAAGACGGGCATCCAGTAGCCGTATCTCACCTTTTCGCCTCCGCGATTGCGGCCTCCAGGAAATCGACCAGCCGTTCGTGCGGGTCCCAGCCGAGCACGTCCAGCGGATTCGCGACGAAATTGGAAAGCGCATTGATGTCGTAGAAGCGCGGGACGCCGTCGCGCGCATCGACCACCACCTCGACCCCGCCGACGTCGAGCCCGACCGCCTGCGCGATCCGCTCGGCGGCCTCGATCAGCGCCGGTCCCGGATCGACCGCCGCCATCCGGATCGCCGCGCGCCCCGGCGCCGCGACGCAGGCATCGGCGGGGCAGAGGTCGAACGCCGCGCCCGTATCGATCTCGATCGCGTACAGAAAGCGCCCGCCGAGCGTCTCCAGCCGGATGATCCGGCCATCCGCGGCGGGAGCATAGTCCTGCACCAGCATTACCCGATCGACACTCTCGGGAAGGAAGCGCCCGGCCACGGCTTCCGCAAGCGCGGCCCGGTCGTCATAGCGCACGATCCCGGCGCCGGCGCCGCCGACATTGGCCTTGAGCAGCAATGGAAAGGCCATGCCCTCGGCCGCCGCCAATATCTCCTCGCGCCGGTGCACGATGCGCGTCTCGGGAATGGCGAAGCCGAGCCCAGCGATGAGCGACAATTGCCTGGCCTTGGATGAATCCACCGCCAGGACCTCCGGTCCGTTCAGGACGCGCGCGCCATTGGCCCGCCAGTGCGCGAGCAGGCTTTGCGCATAAAAGATGCCGTGCTCGGGGTCGCGCAGGAAGGCGGACATGGCGACGCGGCTCAACACCACCGGCGCCGGCACCCCCCGGTCGGCGGGATCGAAGCTGTGGTCGGTCAGGCGGATGGCCTCGAAAGCGACGCCCCGCCGGTCCAGCGTCGCGAAGAGCGGCCTGAACCACTCCGGATGCTCGTAGAGGATCGCGAGATCGGGCGTCACCGCGCTCCCCATATCGAGCCGCGCCGCGAAGGAAAGAGAATCCCGTCACGCTGCGTCAGTTCGGTACAGACCCCCGCCTCTCCCGTCCCGTTGTTGGACCTGGCCACCGGCTTCGCCTATTTTCGATCCATGCCTGCTCTGGCCCGCCTGCTGCGCGCCGCCGGCCTTGCCCTCGGCTTCTGGGCGGTCGCGGCCTACGGTTCTCCACCCCAGCCTGCGCCCTTGCGCGGGCTGGCTCAGCGGAACGCGCCGGCCGCTTTCGAGCCGGGACCGGAGCTCGTCTCTTTCTATGCCGAGCGCGACTTCCAGCCGGTCTGGACCGATGGCGCGGACCAGGCCCTGCTCGATCTGCTGCCGTCTCGCCCGGACGTCGTCGCAGCGCTCAACGCGATCCGACCGGGCGACCGCCGCGCGCGTCTGCACGCCGACATGATGCTGAGCCAGGCCTTCCTCGACGCCGCGCGGGACAGCGCCCGCCCGCCCGCGCGCAATGCGATGCGCTACATCGACACCGGCCTCGCGCCGGCCGCGCCGGAAGAGAGCAACACCCTTTATGCGCTCGCCGCCGCCCCCTCATCGGTCGATTTCGCCCGGGCCGCGCTCGCTCGCAATCCGGCCTATGACGGCCTGATCCGCGGCCTCGCCGCCTATCGCACGCGCTGGTCGCGCCTCCCGCAGATCCAGGTCACCGCGAATCGGCCGGATCAGCTTCGCCAGCGGCTCGGCCTCGCCACCAGTGCCGATCCCGCGCCTGCGCTGCGCACCTTCCAGCAGGTCCACGGCCTGGTCGTCACCGGCCGCGCCGATCCCGCCACGATCGCCGCCCTGAACCGGGGCGCCGCTTTCTATGAGCAGCTGATCCTCGCCAATATCGAGCGGGCCCGCGCGATCCCGGCCGTGCAGGGCCGCTACGTTCTCGTCGACACCGCCTCGGCCCGCCTGTGGATGGTCGAGGACGGACGGATTCGCGACACGATGCGGGTCATCGTCGGCAAGCGCGCCATGCCGACACCGGAAATGGCCGGCCTGATCCGCTATGCCGCGCTCAATCCCTATTGGAATTTGCCACCGGATCTGATCCGCAAACGGGCCCGCAACGCCGCCGCCCGGGGGCCGCGCGTGATCGCGGAGGAGCATCTTCAGGTCCTCTCCGACTGGACCCCCCAGGCCCGCCCGCTTGACCCCCGCCGCGTGGACTGGCGCGCCGTCGCCGCCGGCCGCCGCCTCGTCAACATGCGCCAGCTGCCGGGCCCGCAAAACATGATGGGCCGGGTCAAATTCATGCTGCCCAACGATCTCGGTGTCTATCTGCACGACACGCCGCACCGCGACCTCTTCGCCCGCGCGGACCGGCGCGAAAGCTCCGGCTGCGTCCGGCTGGAGGATGCGCAACGTCTCGGCCGCTGGCTGTTCGAGGGCGTGATGCCGCAGCCGAGCGGCGAGCCGGAGGAGCAGGTCGACCTGCCCCGCCCCGTTCCGGTCTACATCACCTACCTCACCGTATTGCCCACCCGCGACGGCGTCGTCTTCCAGCGCGACAGCTACCGCCGCGATCCTAGAGCGCCTGGAGAGGCGGCGTCAGCGCCGCGTCGCGCAGGCCCCGCCAGACGCGCAGCGCCTGCAGCGTCTCTGGTACATCATGCACGCGCAGCAGCTGGGCGCCCTGCCCCGCCGCCTGCAGCGCGAAAGCCAGCGAGCCGGGCAGCCGCCGGTCGACCGGCACCTCGCCGGCCAGCGCGCCGATCGTCCGCTTCCGGCTCGCGCCGAGCATGACCGGGCAGCCGAGCCCGTGCAGCAGGGCGAGGCCATTCATCAGCTGCAGATTGTGCTGGACGTTCTTGCCGAAGCCGAAGCCAGGATCGACGATGACCCGCTCCCGTGCGATCCCCACCGCTTCGGCCGCCGCAATCCGCGCCTCCAGCCAGTCATAGACTTCGAGCAGAACCGGCCGGTCGTAGCGTGGGTCGTCCTGCATCGTCTCGGGCGGGCCCTGATGATGCATCAGCACGACCGGGCAGCCGGCCTTCGCCACCACCTCCAGCGCCCGGGGGTCCCAGGTCAGGGCGGAGACGTCGTTGATCATGCCCGCGCCAACGGCCAGCGCCTGCTCCATGACCAGCGCCTTGCGCGTGTCGACGGAGACGGCGGTCCCCGCCGCCGCCAGCCTTTTCACGACGGGCAGCACCCGCGCCGCCTCGTCGCCTTCCCAGACGGGCTTGGCGCCCGGCCGGGTCGATTCCCCGCCGACATCGACGATCGCCGCGCCGACCGCGGCCATGTCGTGCCCCGCCGCGATCGCCGCCTCGGCCTCGGCATTGACCCCGCCATCGGAGAAACTGTCCGGGGTGACGTTGACGATGCCGACCACCTGCGGCTGATCCAGCCGCACGACCCTTTCCCCCAGCTGCAGCGGGGCGCGCGGCGAGGTCAGCCGCTGCCAGACGGTGCGTTCCACTTCGCCGAGATCGCCCTCGAGCCCGGCGACGGGCACCAGTTCCGTGCCATCGTCCCGGATGATCTCCACCATCGAGAAGAATTGCAGCCCGCCCGCGAGGCGCGCGACCTTGCCGTCATGACCGAACGGCGCATCGACGAAGCCGGTCGGTCGAAGGTAAGTCTTGGAGCTCACCGCACCCTCCGTTCGCCCTGAGCCTGTCGAAGGGCTGCCTTGCTTGCGGGGTAGGAGAAGGACAGGGCTTCGACAAGCTCAGCCCGAACGGATTTGGCTAGCCCGATCGCTGAGCGAGATAGTTCTGCCGCAGCACATCGAGCGGCACCAGCGCGCCGTCCTGCTCCACATGCCAGAAGGTCCAGCCGTTGCAGGCCGGCGCGCCCTGCACCGCGGCGCCGATCTTGTGGATCGAGCCCTGCCGGCCCTCATGCTCGACCGACGCATCGGCGAGGACGCGGGCGTTCCAGCGGCGGCGCGCATCGGTCAGGAAGCTGCCCGGCGCGATCATGCCGCTCTCGACCAGAGTGCCGAAGGGCAGTTTGGGCTGGCTGCCGCGTGAGGCCATGACCTTCATCGCGCTCTCGTCCAGCTCCAGCGTGGAGTCGATCCGCTCGCGGGCGACGCGGATATAGCGGCTCTCCCGCTCGATCCCGATCCATTTGCGCCCCAGCCGCCGCGCGACCGCGCCGGTCGTACCGGTGCCGAAGAAAGGGTCGAGCACGATGTCGCCCGGATCGGTGCAGGCGAGCAGCACGCGGTAGAGCAACGCCTCCGGCTTCTGCGTCGGATGCGCCTTGGCGCCGCCGTCCTTGACCCTCTCCTGCCCGGCGCAGATCGGCAGCACCCAGTCGGAGCGCATCTGCAGCTCGTCGTTGAGCGCCTTCATGGCGCGGTAGTTGAAATTGTAGCGGCTGTCCTCGCTGCGCGACGCCCAGATCAGGGTTTCGTGGGCATTGGTGAAGCGGGTGCCACGGAAATTCGGCATCGGGTTGGACTTGCGCCAGATGATGTCGTTGAGGATCCAGTAGCCCTGATCCTGCATCGCCGCGCCGACCCGGAAGATATTGTGGTAGGAGCCGATCACCCAGATCGTCCCGTTCGGCTTCAGGATGCGGCGCGCCTCCCTCAGCCAGGCGCCGGTGAACTGGTCATAGGCCTGGAAGGTGTCGAACTTGTCCCAGTCGTCGTCGCAGGCATCGACGCGGCCGCCCTCCGGCCGGAACAGCTCGCCGCCGAGCTGGAGATTGTAGGGCGGATCGGCGAAGATCATGTCGACGCAGGCGTCCGGCAGCCCGCGCATCGCGGCGACGCAATCGTCCTGGAGGATCTGGCCGAGCGGCAAGTCCGGCGCGGGCTCCGCCTCCCTCTTCGGCCGCAAGGCCGCGCCCAATCGCCCCATCACGCTCATTCGGTCCGCCCCCGGCAAAGTTATCCACATGCTGAGTCAGCCGGACTCCCCGGTCAAGATCAGAGACTTGCAGCTTATGGTTAACAGGCCGTTACGCCCCGACGGAACGAAAGGAGTCTTCGCTACATCTGGTGGTGCAGACCCCTCTTCAGACTCAATCTGAAGTGGTGTGGCCGGAAAGACTCAAAGCGCGAGGGAAAGCTGCCGGACCGGCGCGAAGCTGCGCCGGTGCAGCGGCGTCGGGCCCAGCTCGCGCAGCGCCCGCTGGTGCGCCGGGGTCGGATAGCCCTGATTGGTTTCCCAGCCATAGCCGGGCCATTCACGCGCATGCCCGGCCATGATCCGGTCGCGCGTGACCTTGGCGACGATCGAGGCGGCCGCGATGGAACGGCATTTGCTGTCGCCCGCCACAATGGCGATCGACGGCCGCTCCCAGTTCGGGCAGCGATTGCCGTCGACCAGCACCATGGCGGGATCGACGCCGAGCGCATCCACCGCCCGCGTCATCGCGAGCATCCTTGCCCAGTAAATGTTCAGCCGGTCGATCTCTTCGACGCTCGCCATGCCGACGCCAACCACCGCCACCCTGTAGAGCCGCGCGCAGATCGCCTCACGCGTCGCCGCCGGCAGCGCCTTCGAATCATCGATTCCGCGCGGGAATTTCTCCCGGTCCAGGATCACGGCAGCCGCAACCACCGGCCCCGCCAGCGGCGCGCAGCCCGCCTCGTCGACCCCGGCAACCGGGTCCGGGTGCACTTTTTCGAGCTTGAAGCAGGGCCGCGCCATCGGCGCTCAGGGTAGAAACCCCGGTCCCGTCATTCCAGCAAAAGCTGGAATCCCGCTTTTCTTTGCTGTGGATAGTTCGGCAGCGGCCCAAATCACCCATCCGGGCGATATACGGGCGGTGTCGGATTGGGCTAGACTCGCGGCTCGATCAACGGAGGGGCAAGCATGAAACTCGCGCACATCCTCTTGGCCGGAGTCCTGCTCGTCGCAGCAACGCAGGCCCAACCCCCAGCAAGGAGCAATCCTATGGCGCTCGGCAATTTCTCGGTCAGCCTGTCGGTCAGCGACATCAACGCGTCCAGGGCCTTTTACGAGAAGCTCGGCTTCACCCAGGTGTTCGGCAACCCGGCCCAGCACTGGGTGATCATGCAGAACGGCACCACCAATATCGGTCTGTTCCAGGGTATGTTCCCGCGCAATGCGCTCACCTTCAACCCGGGCTGGGACCATCAGGGCAATAACACCGCCAGCTTCGAGGACGTGCGCGCGATTCAGGGACGATTGCGGGAAGCTGGCCTCGACGTCGGCGCCGCGATCGACAGCGCCGGCGGCCCGGCCAGCTTCAGCGTCACCGACCCGGATGGCAATCCGATCCTGTTCGACCAGCATCGCTGATGAGGCGGCGGGCCAGCGCTAGTCGTTGTCCCGCTCGCCCCACTGGAAGTCGGTCACATATTGCTGGCCCAGCGGTCCGTTGCCGTTCCCGAGGCCCGGTGCCTCCAATATGGCGATGCGGACGAAGCTCACCGCCTGCTCGAACGCTTTCTCGATGCCGAGGCCCTTGCCGAGCCCGGTGGCAAGGGCGCTGGCGAGGGTGCAGCCGGTGCCGTGCGTGTCCTCCGTCTCGAATCTCTTGCCTTCAAGCCGCCTGATCTCACCGTTGGGGCCGAGCAGCCGGTCCACCACATAATCATCGTCCGCATGACCGCCCTTGGCGAGCAGATGGCAGCCGTGGGCGAGCACTGCCGCCTCCCCGCCCAGTGCCTCCAGTTCCGGGATGTTGGGCGTGACGACCGACGCGATTCGCATCAGCCGCTCGAAGGCGGCAATGGTGGCGGCGTCGGCCAGCAGCGAACCGCTGGTCGCGACCATCACCGGGTCGAAGACGATCGGCACGGCCAGTTCCTCCAGCCGCGCCGCCACGATCAGAGCGGTCTCCGCCGAGCCGATCATCCCGATCTTCACCGCGTCGACGCCAATGTCGCCGACCACCGAGTCGATCTGGGCGAGCACCATCTCCGCCGGCACCGGCATCACCGCCTGCACACCCAGGGTGTTCTGCGCGGTGATCGCGGTGACTGCCGTCATCGCGTGGCCGCCGAGCATCGTGACCGTCTTGATGTCCGCCTGGATGCCCGCCCCGCCACCACTGTCGGAGCCGGCGATGATCAGGATACGGGGCGTGGTCACTGCGGGCCCTTGCGCTCCGTCGAGGCCGGGAAGCGCTCCAGCGCGGCGCCGACGCGCGCCGGCCGCAACCTGAGATTGCCGCCGCAATTGGGGCAAATCCCGCCCATCGCCTCGGCGCAGGGCAGGCAGAAGGTGCATTCGAACGAGCAGATATGGGCGTCATGGCCGTCCGGCGGCAGGTCCCGCCCGCAGCGTTCGCAATCGGGCCGCATCTCCAGCATCAGGCGGCTTTCACCTCCTCGCAAATTTCGTTCACGATCCTCGCGATCACCGCCTCGTCTTCGCCTTCCGCCATCACCCGGATGACCGGCTCGGTGCCGGACTTGCGGATCACCAGCCGGCCCTTGTCGCCCAGCAGCGCCTCGCCCGCCACGATCGCCGCTTTCACCTTGTCGGTCTCCAGCGGCGCGCCGCCGTTGAAGCGCACGCTTTTCAGCAGCTGGGGCAGCGGCTCGAACAGGTTCAGCAGCTCGCTCGCCGGCGCGTCCTGCGCGACCAGTTCGGCGAGGATCTGCAGGCCTGCGACCAGGCCGTCGCCGGTCGTCGCATATTCCGACAGGATGATGTGGCCGGATTGCTCGCCGCCGACATTGTAACCCCTGGCCCGCATCGTCTCGAGCACATAGCGGTCGCCGACCTGGGTGCGCTCCAGCTTCAGCCCGAGGTCGCCCAAATAGCGCTCCAGCCCGAGATTCGACATCACCGTCGACACCACGCCGCCGCCGCGCAGCCGGCCGCGCCGGTGCCAGGAAGAGCCGATCAGCGCCATCAGCTGGTCGCCGTCCACCGTCTCGCCTTCCTCGTCGACGACGATCAGCCGGTCGGCATCGCCATCGAGGGCAAGCCCGATGTCGGCGCCGGAGGCCACGACCGTCTCCTTGAGCAGGGTCGGATCCGTCGAGCCGCAGCCATCGTTGATGTTGAGGCCATTGGGTTCGACCCCGATCGCGATCACCGTCGCGCCAAGCTCCCAGAGCGCGGACGGCGCGACCTGATAGGCGGCGCCGTTCGCGCAATCGATCACCACCTTGAGGCCATCGAGCCGGAGGTGTTTGGGAAAGGTCAGCTTGGCCGCATGGATGTAGCGGCCGCGTGCATCCTCGATCTTGCGGGATCGCCCGATCTTCTCGGACGGGACCAGCCTCGGCTCCTTCTCCAGCAGCGCCTCGATCGCCATCTCGTCCTTGTCGGACAGCTTGTAACCGTCCGGACCGAACAGCTTGATCCCGTTGTCGACGAATTTGTTGTGGCTGGCGGAAATCATCACGCCCAGATCCGCGCGCATCGAATGGGTCAGCATGGCCACGGCGGGCGTCGGCACCGGCCCCACCATCACCACGTCCATGCCGACACTGGTGAAGCCCGAGATGAGCGCGGTCTCCATCATATAGCCGGACAGCCGCGTATCCTTGCCGATCACCACCCGGTGGCGATGATCGCCGCGCAAAAAGTGGGCGCCCGCGGCCTGCCCGATCCGCTGCGCCATCGCGGCGGTCATCGGCGCTTCGTTGGTCCGGCCTCTGATCCCGTCCGTGCCGAAGAATTTCCGCGTCATCTGTGCCCGAGCCCCGACTTTTTCCTTGCCGTCCTACCGGCGGCCATCAAGATAGGCCAGATAGTCCTATTATTGGTGAAGGGCGACGCCTTTGAAACTCTCTCAGCCGACGCGGATCCTGCTCGCTCTGATCATCGGCCTTGCCGTCGGGATCGCCGCTCTGACAACGGGCGCGCCGTGGACCGAAAAAGCCGCCAGTATCGCCGAACCCGTCGGCGGGCTCTGGCTCAACGCGCTGCAGATGACGATCGTGCCGCTCGTCGTCTCGCTGATCATCACCGGCATCGCCGGCGCGGCGGAGGCGGCGCGGGCGAGCCGGCTGGCGACGCGGTCGCTGATCCTGTTCGGCTCGCTGCTGCTCGCCTCCTCGATCATCGCAGCGGTGCTGACCCCGCTCTTCCTGAACCTCTTCCCGCTCCCCACCGAATCCGCCGCCAACCTGCGCGACGCGCTGGCCGCCACCACGCCGCCGGGCGCGGCACCGGGCTTCGCCGATTTCATCAGGGGGCTGGTGCCAAACAACCCCGTTGCCGCCGCCTCGTCGAACGGCGGCGTCCTGCCGCTGATCGTGTTCGTGCTGGTCTTCGCCTTCGCCATGACCCGGCTGGAGGAGAAGCCGCGGGCGACCCTGATCGGCTTCTTCCGGGCGATCGCGGAAACGATGCTGATCATCATCAACTGGGTGCTCTGGATCGGCCCGCTCGGCGTCTTCGCGCTCGCTTTCGTGGTCGGCGCACGGGCCGGCGGTCCCGCCTTCCACGCGCTGATCCATTATGTGCTGATCGTCACCGCGGTCGGCGCGGTCGTCTGGCTCGCCGCCTGGCCGCTCGCCCTGCTCGGGGCGCGGATCGGCCCGCTGCGCTTCACCCGCGCCGTCGCCTCGAGCCAGGCTTTGGCTTTCTCGACCCAGAGCTCGCTCGCCTGCCTGCCAGCCATGTTGCGGGCCGCCGGCAAACTCGGCGTACCGGTCGGCGCCTCCGGCATTGTCCTGCCCATGGCGGTCGCGGTGTTCCGCGCGACCGGGCCGGCGATGAACCTCGCCGTCGCCATCTACATTGCCTATTGGTTCGGCGTCACCCTGACCCCGACCCAGCTCACTCTGGGCGTGCTCGCCGCCGCGACCACGACGATCGGCGCCGCCGGGATCCCCGGCCAGGCGACCTTTTTCGCCTCGATCGCCCCGATCTGCCTCGCCATGGGTCTGCCGGTCGAGCCGCTGGCGCTGCTGGTCGCGGTCGAGACGCTGCCGGACCTGATGCGCACGCTCGGCAATGTCAGCATGGACGTCGCCGCGACCACCGTCGTGGCGAAGCGCGCCGGTTTCGAGGAGACCGAGGAAGACGCCCTGCTGAAGCGCGGCGCCTAGCGCGGATCGTAGCTATGCGGGAGGTTGCCCTCCTGCGGCCGCCGATAGCGGTCGCGCAGGCGGGTCTGCCTGTTTTCGAGGCTCTGGCGGATGCCGTCGATCCAGACCGCTTCCACGCCCGTGGCCAGTTCCAGCGGGTCGCCGTCCCAGATCACCACGTCGCCGCGCCGGCCCGGCCGCAATGACCCGATCTCGCCGCCAAGCCCCAGCACCTCGGCCGGCGCGGAGCTGATCGCCTGAAAGGCCTGGCTCCAGCTCAGCCCGGTCGCGCCCGGCACATGGGTGAGCGCCACCAGATTGCCGGCATATTGGGTCGAAAGCCTGACCTGGCGCGCCTCGTCGTCATTGATCATGCCGATCGCGACGGTCACGCCCGCCGCCCGCAGCCGCCCGACATTGGATTGGGTGGCGGACACTTGCTCAAAGGTCGCGGGCAGGTCGTTCAGCGCGTTGGCGATCACCGGGACGCGGGCGGCAGCGATCTCGCGCGCCACGCGCCAGCCCTCGGTCCCCCCGACCAGGACGATACGGAGCGTCGGGAATTCGGAGCGCAGCGCCAGCACCTGCAGGATGTCGCTGGCCCGCTCGGCGTGGACGAGCAGCAATTGCCGCCCGGCCAGCACCTCGACGAGCGCGGTCGCGTCCGCGCGGGTCAGCAGCACGTCGTCGGGCCGCCCGCCCCGCCGGCCGAGGTCGCGCGCTTCCCGGAGCGCGTTGCGCAGCACCAGATGGGCCGAGGCGCGGCTGCCGCCGGCATCGCCGGCGCCGTCCTCGCCAAGCTCGACATATTGAAACAGGCGCGCGCGGGTGATCGGGTGCATGTCGCCGCCGAGATCGATGACCGCCCCCTGCCCGCCGAAGATCGAGCGGCCGGTGGAGGGTGAGACGACCGCCCGGGTCACACCCGCGGCCCGGCTCACCGCCACCGCGGTCGCCTCCGGATTGATCGCCGGCGCGACATCGATCGCGGCGTTGAACGGCGACGTGTTCGCCCGCGTGTCGTTGGTGGCATCCACCGCGTCGACCTCGACGAGGCCGATCCGCGAGAAGCCCGCGACCACGCCCGGCGTGACCCATTTGCCGCGCGCATCGACGACCTGCGCGCCAGGCGGCACCGCGACATTGGCGCCGGCCGCGACCACGCGCCCGTCGCGGATGACGACGGTGCCGTTGTCGATCGGCTCGGAGCCGTCGCCGATCACGACCCGGCCGCCGGTAATGGCAAGGGTCTGCGCGGTAGCAGGCGTGGCGGCCAGGGCAGCAATGCCCGCCAGCAGGAGCGAGAGCCGCTTCACTTCGTGTCCCCCTCGCCCGGCTGGCCGAGCTCGAAATCGCTGACGGGCCTGAGCCGCGGATTGTTCATGTCGTACATCAGGGCGCCGTCGATCCAGACCTGCTGCGGCCGCGTGTAGACGCTGAACGGGTTGCCGTTCCACAGCACCACGTCCGCGCGCTTGCCCGCGCGCAGAGAGCCGGTCTGGTCGGCGATGCCGAGCGCCGTCGCCGGATTGATCGCCAGCCAGCGCCAGGCGACCTCGTCCGGGATCTGGATGCCCATTCGTCGGCCGTCCGCCAACGCCTTGGCCGCCTCCTGGCTCAGGCGCTGAATGCCGTTGGCGTCGTCCGAATGGACGATCGCGCAGGCGCCGGCCTGATGGACGAGCGGAATATTCTCGTTGACCGCGTCATAGGCCTCCATCTTGAAACCCCACCAATCGGCCCACATTGCCGCGCAGGTGTTATTCTCCCTGAGCAGGTCGGCGATCTTGTAGGCCTCCACCGCGTGGTGGAAGCTGGCGATGTGGAAGCCGAACTCGCGCGCCATATCGAGCATGATCGCCATCTCGTCGGCGCGGTAGCAATGGTTGTGGACCAGCATCCGCCCCTCCAGCACCTCGACCAGGGTGTCCATCTGGAAGTCGCGCGGCGTGTTGGGGTCGCGGGCGCGGCGCTCACGATATTCGACGGCGCGCTGCCAGGTGGCGCGCATCACCGCGACATTGCCCATCCGCGTCGACGGCATGGTGTTGCGGGCGCCGTAGACCCGCTTCGGATTCTCGCCGCAGGCCATTTTCAGCCCGCGCGGCGCGCCGGGGAAGCGCATCGACTGGACGGTGCGGCCCGGCACATTGCGCACAGTGACGCCCCGGCCGCCGAACAGGTTCGCCGAGCCGGGCAGGATCTGCAGCGTGGTGATGCCGCCATTAGCGAGCGCGCGGCTGAAGCCCGGGTCCTGCGGCCAGACGCTGTGCTCGGCCCAGACTTCCGGCCGAACCGGATTGGTCGCCTCGTTGCCATCCTGGTGCGCCTCGACGCCCGGGCTCGGATAGTCGCCGAGATGGGAGTGGACGTCGATCACCCCCGGCGTCACCCAGAGGCCGCGCCCGTCGATGCGCACCGCGCCGTCCGGGATCGGCGTGTCGGGCCCGCCGACCGCCTGGATGCGGCCGTCGACCATCACCACCGTACCGTTCTCGATCCGCCCGCCCTCGCCGTCATAGATGGTGGCACCGGTGATCGCGGTCGGCACGCCCGGATAGGGATGATAGGTGGAGGGGTATGGATCGGCCGGCGGCACGTAGCGCGGTACCGAGGACTTGGCGGCCGGCTCCGCCGAGGCCGCCTTCGGCGCCGGCTGCTGGTTGGCGCAGCCGAACAGGAGAATGGCAGCGACCGCCGCGGCGGCGGGCAGCAGCCTATTTAACACCATGCATCCATTTCCGGATCAGCGGGGCAACGATGAGCAGCACCACGCCGGCGCCGATCGTATAGAGGCCGAACGTCTTGTAGATGCCGGTATAGGTGTTAAGGCTCACCTCCAGATTGGTGACCTGCCCGCCCACAGTCTCGACGCTGGCCGCCTGCGCCATCAGGCCCGCGAGCGACTGCGCGACGGAGATGGACAGGAACCAGACGCCCATCATCAACCCGACGACGCGGGCGATGGAGAGCTTGGTGATCATCGAGAGCCCGACCGGCGAGATGCAGAGCTCCGCCATCGAGTGGATCAGATAGAGCCCGGCCAACCACCACAGACCGACCTTGAAGTCCGGCCCGGCGAAGCTGGAGCCCCAGACCAGGAAAAGGAAGCCAGCCCCCGCGCCCATCAGCGCGATGGCGAACTTGGTGGGAATGGATGGCTCAAGCCCCCGCTTCGCAAGCTTCGTCCACATGATTGAGAAGAGAGGCGCGAGAATGACGATCGCGAACGGGTTGAAGAATTGCGTCTGCGGGCCGCTGATGGAGAAGAGACCGAATACCGACAAGTCCGTGTTCCGGTTGGCGAACAGCGTGAGCGAGGAACCCGCCTGCTCGAACAAGGTCCAGAAGACGACGTTGAAGACGATCAGGATGATCGCCGCCACCATCATCTGGAACTCGACCTTGTTGCCGATCTTCCAGGCATAGAAGGGGATGCCGATCACCGCGAGGATGAAGGTGACGTAGAGGAGCTTGTTGAGGAAGGGCAGCGCCATGAGCAGGCCCCAGAAACCCTGGCCCTCGGGCGCCTCGACTGCGCCCATCACATTGTAGAACAGGAACCAGACCACGGGCACTGCGAAGACCGCACCGAGCGCGACCAGCATGGTGCGGTCTTTCTCCTGTCCGGCCGGCGGCTCGCCATAGCCGTCGAGCCGGCCACCGTCGAACTGGATCAACATCCACGAGATCAGCATGCCGACGGCGGCGAGGCCGAAGCCGGCCCAGAAGCCGATGCCGTGCCAGGAGCCGATGCCCAATGCGAGAATCGGGCACAGAATCTGGGAAAAGATCGAGCCCAGATTGATGCCCATGTAGAAGATGGTGAAGCCGGCATCTCGTCGCCTGTCGCCCTGCTCGTAGAGGGAGCCGACGATCGTAGAGATGTTCGGCTTGAAGAAACCATTGCCCACGGTGACGAGCGAGAGCGCGATCAGCATCAGCATGGTGAAGAAGCTGGAGCGCTCACCGAGCGCCTCGAATTCGCCCTGGGCGAGGTGCCGCGCCTCGCTGCCGTCGGCGGCAAGCAGCGATACGCTATGATCCTCGTTGCCGCGCACCTTGAGGCGCTGGGCGCCGTCGATCACGTAGCGGTCACCGGTCGCGCGGTCGCCGTCGATCTGCACCTCGTAGCGCTGACCATCGATCTGTGCGTAGGGTGTCGCCGGCGTTCCGCCGAAGCAGAGCAGAAAATAGCCGAGCGACATCATGATCGCGCCGAGCTTCACCGATTTCTTGGAGCCGAGATAACGGTCGGCGATCAGGCCGCCAATCAGCGGCGTGAGATAAACGAGCGCGGTAAAGCCGCCATAGAGGCCGTTGGCGGTGTAATCGCTGAACAGGAAATAAGTGGTCAGGTAGACGGTCAGCAGCGCCCGCATGCCGTAATAGCCGAACCGCTCCCACGCCTCGGTGGTAAACAATCGTGCGAGCTGGCGTGGGTGGCCGAACCAGGTTTTTCCCGAGGCGGGGTTGACGTGACTGATGTCCGGCTCGCGCGGACTATCCGCGGTCGGTGTGTCGACCATGCATTCGCTCCCTGAATATCGTGCCGGTTGTCGCCCGGCCTCTATGGGCGGCCACCCTAGCGGCCAATTCCGGCTTGTGAAGCAGGATTGTGACTGCCCCTCCCGCCTGTTAGCGCCACCTCATGTTCAACGACCTCTCCTCCCCGCTCGCCCTCCTCAAAAGCCGCCGCTCCGCCCGGCCGCGGGACCTCGTCGCGCCCGGGCCGGACGCCGCGGAACTGCGCGAGATATTGAGCCTCGCCATGCGCGTGCCCGACCATGGCAAGCTCCATCCCTGGCGCTTCGTCCATGTGCCGCGGGGCCGGCGCGCGGCCTTCGCCGAGCTGCTCGACGTCGCCTATCGCGTCGACAATCCGGCGCCCGGCCGGCTCGAGCTGGAGGCGAACGAGCGCTTCGCGCAGCAGGCGCCGGAGCTGATCGTCGCCCTCTCCAGCCCGACCGAGGGGCACAAGATTCCGGTCTGGGAGCAGCAATTGAGCTGCGGCGCCGCCTGCTTCAATCTGGCGCTCGCCGCGCTCGCCAAAGGCTATGCGGTGGGCTGGGTCACCGGCTGGGCCGCTTATTCCCCCATCGTCCTCGCCGCCTTCGGCCAGCCGCACGAGCGGATCGCCGGCTTCCTCTTCATCGGCACGCCCGCAAGCGAACCGGAGGAGCGGCTGCGGCCCGATTATGCGGAGGTCGTCTCGGAATGGGGGGCAGATTTGTAAGGGCGTGCTACAAATTTCCTTGACCCCGCTGGTGTATTAGTACACCATCACGCCTATGAGCAATGAAGACCGCCCCGTCTATCTCCGCCTGCGCGACAATATCGCTGCGATGATCCTCGATGGCCGCGTCCGCGACGGTGACGCGCTCCCCTCGGTGCGCAGCCTCGCCGCCGATTACGGCGCCAATCCGCTGACCGTCGCCAAGGCCTATCAAACCTTCCAGGAGGAGGGGCTGGTGCTGGTGAAGCGCGGGGTCGGCATGTTCGTCGCGCCCGGCGCGGCCGAGCAGCTGCGGACCGCCGAGCGCAAGGACTTCCTCGAAAATCGCTGGCCCGCCATCGTCTCGCACATGCGCCGGCTGGGTCTCGATGCCGAGGATCTGGTCGAGCGCGCGCTCGCCTGACGCGCGCGCGAAACGTCCTCAGCCGGCGATTCCTCCCGACTCATCGACGAACCTGACAAATCGTGCGACGGGCATTGTTGCTCCGAAACGAGTCTCTCCGGTAAATCTCCTTTCGCCGAACTTCCGGCTGCAAAGGACCCGATTGTGCATCCGTTTCGCGCCTTCCTGTTTGCCCTGACCTGCGGCCTCGCACTGCTGTTCAGCGCGCGCGGCGTGCTCTTCGCGATGCAGCCTGCGCCGGATCAGAGGGTCGGCAGCGGCCCGATCCACGTCCCCACCGCCTGACCGCCGCACGCGCCCGGGCGCGCCGCCTTGATTTGCCCCTCATCCTCGCGCACCATGATCGTCTCAGCCTGAGAGGGAGTTGGGGATGCGCCTGATCGGCCCCGCCGCCTTGTCGATCTTGCTGCTCGCGGGCTGCGCCCATGGCGGCGAAAGCATCTACGACGCGCCCCGGCCCCGCGACATTCCGTACAATTGCGGCGACGGCCATCTCGTCCGGATCAGCTATGAAAATGGCGGCTGGTTCGTGCGGGCCCGGGCCCATCTGGTCTGGGACGGCCGCACAATCGCGCTACAGGCCAGCCCGCCGACCTGGGGCCTGCGTTATGTCAGCGCCGACGATGCGGCGGATCCGATCCTGGTCTGGACCGCACGGGGCGAGGAGGCGTGGATCAGCGAGATCGCCCGCGGCGACGACGCCGATGCGCCGGAGCGCGAAGTGGCCCGCTGCACCCGTGTCCGCGAAGGCGGGGCCGACCCGCCCGTGGCGGAGCGCGGCGCCCACTGATCCGTCCCGGTGTGGCGCATTTGCCGCACCGCCCGCCCCGTTCAGCGCCAGGACATTGACTCCCTGCTGAAATTCTGGCCCGGGCCGCCTATCTGGGGGCTTGGGATTTTCAGGGCTCGGAGCGGGTCGGGCGACGCAATGAACAAATACGGGGTGAGTTTGCTTGGCGGAGGCGCGCTGCTGGCGGCCTTCGCGCCGTCGGCATTGGCGCAGAATGCAACGGCAGCGCCGCCGCCCGCTCCGGCGCCCGCCCCCGCGCCGGTGCTGAACACGCCGCAGCTGCGCGACTTCTCGCTGCAGCCGCGCCAGCGGATCGTGACCCAGCCGGTGCCGATCCAGACCCAGCCGCCGACGGTCAGCGCGCCGCCGCCCACCGTCACCCAGCCGCGCGCGGGTCAGCCCCGTCCGGTGCCGGCGCCCGGCCAGCGCCCCGCGGCGAACGCCCGCGGTCCCGCCACGCCGCCGGCACAGCCGCTCCAGACGCAGCCGCCCGCGACCCGGCCGGCGCCGGCACCCGTGCAGACCGGCGTTCCCGCCCAGCCTGCGCCCGAACAGACCAGGGCCGAGCCGAGGGCAGCGCCGGTGCCGGTCAACGAGATCGGCGGCGGCTTCCCCTTTTATTATGCCATCCCGGCCGCTTTGCTGGCGCTGCTGATCCTGGCCTATGTCCGCCAGCGGCGCCGCAGTCGCGTGATCCACGAGGCAGCGGCGCTCGCCGAGGAAGAGCGCACCGCGAAGGTCGTCGAGACCGCCCGGCCGGAGCCGCAGCCCCGGCCCTGGCTGGAGCTGGAGCTGAAGGCCGAGCGCCTCTCCTCGACCAATGCCGAGAGCCTCGTCCAGTTCGAGCTGGAGATCAATAACAGTGGCGCCGCGCCGGCGCGGAACCTGCGCATCGACGTCAAGATGTTCAACGCCGGCGAGCAGCAGGATCAGGAGATCGGCGCCTTCTTCAAGACTGCCGGCCGCGAGAGCACCAAATGCAACCTGCCCGGCATCCGCGCCGGCCAGACCGGCGCGATCCGCGGCGAGGTGGCGATGTCCCGCGAGGAGATGCGCGCGGTCGTGCTCGACAACCGCTACCTGTTCATCCCGGTGATCGCCATCAACGCGCTCTACGATTATGGCGACGGTCAGACCGGCCAGACCTCCAAATCCTATGTCGTCGGCCGCGAGCTCGAGGCGGCGGGCGAGAAGAGCGAGAAAATGGGCGCGTTCCGCGTCGATCAGGGCCCTCGCATCTGGCGCAGCGTCGGTCAGCGCCAGCACAAACTCGCGCGCCGCGTTTAGGGTCCGCACTCAGGCGACGGTGAGCGCCGCCTCGTCCACCGCGTAGAGAATTTCCGCGCTCGCCATGGCGGCTGCCTTCAGCCCGCGCGCTTCCGGCACCACCTGATCGAGATAGAAACGCGCCGACGCCCGCTTCATCGACGCGAAGGCGGGATCGCCGTCAAAGCCCTCGAGCGCCGCAAGCTGCCGCGCCATCAGCCAGCCCGCGACCGCGGTCGAGAGCATGGTGAGGAAGGGATAGGAGCCGGCCAGCCGGTCGTCCGGTCCGGCGCCGAGCAGCGCCTCTGCCACCGCTTCGCAATCGTCGGTCAGCGCAAGCAAGGCGGCCTCGCCGGCAGCCTCCGCCCTGATCTCGCCGAACAGCCGGGCGAGCACCGCGCCGCCTTCCATCGGCAGCTTGCGCCCGACCAGATCCGCCGCCTGGATGCCGTTCGTGCCCTCGTAGATCGGCGAGATCCTGGCGTCGCGATAATGCTGGGCGGCGCCGGTTTCCTCGATGAAACCCATGCCGCCGTGAATCTGGACGCCGAGGCTGGTCACCTCGACGCCCACGTCCGTGCCATAGGCCTTCACCAAAGGCGTCAGCAGATCGGCCCGCGCCCGCGCCTCGGCGTCGCCAAGCCGGCCCCGGTCGATCTGGCCGGACGTGTAATAGACCAAAGCCCGCGCCGCCTGGGTCAGCGCCTTCATCCGGAGCAGCATCCGCCTGACGTCCGGAAACTCGACGATCCGCGCCGGCCGCCCCTCGCGGCTGCCCTGCACCCGCTCCAGCGCATAGGCGACCGCCTGTTGCAGCGCGCGTTCGCCGATCGAGACGCCCTGCAGGCCGACATTGAGGCGGGCATTGTTCATCATCGTGAACATCGCCGCCATGCCCTTATTCTCCTCGCCGATCAGCCAGCCGATCGCGCCGCCCTCGTCGCCATAGGCCATGACGCAGGTCGGCGAGGCGTGGATGCCGAGCTTGTGCTCGATCGAGACGCAACGCACGTCGTTGGTCGTCCCGTCCGGCATGATTTTCGGAACGAGGAAGAGCGAGATGCCCTTCGTGCCCTGCGGCGCGCCCGGGGTGCGGGCAAGCACGAGATGGACGATATTGTCGGTAAGGTCGTGCTCGCCATAGGTGATGAAGATCTTCTGGCCGGTGATCCGCCAGCTGCCGTCACCAGCCGGCTCGGCCCGGGTCTTGAGCGCGCCGACATCCGACCCGGCTTGCGACTCCGTGAGGTTCATCGTCCCGTTCCACTCGCCGGTGACGAGCTTCGGCAGCCAGGCCGCCTGCAGCTCCGGCGAGCCGTGATGGACGAGGGACTCGACCGCCCCGGGCGAGAGCATCATGCAGAGCGACAGCGCCATATTGGCGGAGCCGAGATCCTCCATCAGCACGGTCGCGAGGGTCAGCGGCAGACCTTGGCCGCCAAAATCGGGCGGCCCCGCCAGCGTCCCCCAGCCGCCCTCGACATAGGCCTGATAGGCCTGGCGGAAACCGGGCGGCATGATGACGCCTTTCGGCGACCATTTCGCGCCCACCTCGTCGCCCGTCCGGTTCAGTGGTGCGAACTCGCCGGCGGCCAGCGCGCCGGCACCATCCACGATCGCTTCGACCAGGTCGGCACTCGCTTCGGCGAAGGCGTTGTGCCCGGCAAGCTCCTCCATTCCGACGATGTGGGTCAGGAGGAATTTCTGTTCCTGGGTCGGCGGCGTGTAGGTCATTGCGGTCCTGACGGTTGCGCGGGCTTCATGGCGGCTATAGCGCGGCGGCGTGAGTGCGCAAAACACCCGCGTCCTGCCGGAAGGGCCCGAGGCGATCGCCGAGGCGGCGCGGCTGATTCTGGCCGGCCAGCCCGTCGCCATGCCGACCGAGACGGTCTACGGCCTCGCCGCGGACGCCGGCAATGGCGAAGCCGTCGCGCGCATTTACGAAGCGAAGGGCCGGCCGAGCTTCAACCCGCTCATCGTGCATGTCAGGAATGCCGCACAGGCTGCTGAAATTACTGACTTCGGTGAAGATGCCGAAATCCTCGCCGCACGTTACTGGCCGGGTCCGCTGACCCTGGTGCTGCCGCTCCGCGAGGGCGCGCCCGTCGCCTCGCTGGTCACCGCTGGCTTGCGCAGCGTGGCGATCCGCTCGCCTGCTCACCCGGCCATGCAGGCGCTGCTGGCGGCGACCGGCCGGCCGCTGGCCGCGCCGTCGGCCAATGCCAGCGGCCGGATCAGCCCCACGCGCGCCGAGCATGTGCTCGCCAGCCTCGGCGGCCGCATTCCACTGATCGTGGACGCGGGGCCGACCGCCCACGGCCTCGAATCCACCATCGTCGCGCTGACCGGCGGCCCGCCGCGCCTGCTCCGCCCCGGTCCGATCGACCTCGGTCTCGACATGGCGGGCGGGGCCGGGATCGAGGCACCCGGCCAGCTCCGCAGCCATTATGCGCCGAGCAAGCGGCTTCGCCTGAATGCCGCGCAAGCGGGGGCGGACGAATGGCTGATCGGCTTCGGCCCGGTGGCCGGAAACGCGACGCTCAGCGCTTCGGGCGATCTGCTGGAGGCGGCCGCCAACCTGTTCGGAATGCTGCATGAGGCCGAAGCTTCATCTGCGTCCGGCATCGCCGTGGCGCCTGTTCCGGACGACGGCCTCGGCGCTGCGATCAACGATCGCCTGCGCCGTGCGGCGGCGCCGCTCTAGGCGGTCGCATCCGCCTTCAGCCGCTCCCGAAAGCTCTTGCGCAGCTTCTGGAGCTTCGGCGGGATGACGGCGATGCAATAGGGGTTACGCTGGCCCTCATTCTCCCAATAATCCTGGTGATAATCCTCGGCCGGCCACCAGGTCCCGGGCTGCTCGATCGTGGTGACGACCGGCGCCGGCCAGCCTTCCGCCGCGCGCGCGATGCCCCGCCGGGCCGCTTCCTCCTGCGCCGCGTCGAGCGGGAAGATGGCCGAACGATATTGCGTGCCGACATCGTTGCCCTGCCGGTTGAGCTGGGTCGGATCGTGGGTCGCGAAGTGGATGTCGAGCAGATCGTCATAGGCGAGCTGCGCCGGATCATAGGTCACGCGGATCGCTTCGGCATGGCCGGTATCGCCGCCGCAGACCTCGCGGTAGGTCGGCTGATCGACATGGCCGCCGACATAGCCGCTTTCGACCGCGCTGACCCCGATCAGATCCTTGAACACCGCCTCCGTGCACCAGAAGCAGCCGCCGGCCAGGATCGCCTGCGCTTCGGCCATGATTCATCTCCTTCAGTATGTTCAGGCCAAGATAGGAACGCCGCCGCCCGCTTCAAACCCGCTTCCGCCGCGTCCGGGGAATGGTGAAAACGAAGGCGGCGCCCCCGCCCGGCCGGTTCTCGGCCCTGATCTCGCCGCCATGCGCTTCGACGATGGTCCGGCTGATCGGCAGTCCGAGCCCCAGCCCCTCCTTCTTCGTGGTCATGAACTCGGAAAAGAGGCTTTCCATATGGCCGGCCGAGATCCCCGGACCGCTGTCGGCGACCTCGATCTCGACCATCTTTCCCGCCGCGCGCGCCGTGATCACCACTTCGCGTCGCCTGGAACCCGCCATCGCCTCGAGGGCATTGCGCACAAGATTGATGATCACCTGCTGGATCTGGATCCGGTCGACCCTGACCCAGGCCGCCTTCGGATCGAGCGCCAGACGATGCTCGATGCCGAGCGCCGCCTCGTCGACGAAAGCGAGCACGCAGGCCTCGTCGATCAGCTGCGGCAGATGCTCCGCCTGAACCGAGACCTTGCCGCGCGAGACGAGTTCGCGCAGCCGCCGCAGGATCTCGTTCGCGCGCCGGGCCGCGGCCTCAGCCCCGTCCAGCGCCTCGATCAGCACCGTCCGCGACACGTCGGGCCGCTCGGCGATTCGCCGCGTGCCGCTCAGGAAGTTGCTGATCGCGGCGAGCGGCTGGTTGAGTTCGTGCGCCAGCGTCGAGGCCATGGTGCCCATCGCCGACATTCGGGAGACGTGAATCAGCTCCGCCTGCATCCGTCTGATCTCGGCTTCGGCCCGGTGGCGCTCGGTCAGGTCCGAAATCGCGCCGACCGCCCGGATCGCCTTGCCCTCGGCATCGCGCATGATGAAGCCGCGGTCGAGGACGTCGGCCCAGGAGCCGTCGTCGCGGCGGAAGCGATATGTGCCCGACCAGCGCCGGGCGTCGCCGTTTATGGCGTCGCTGAGGCTTTGTACCAGCGCCCTCTTCTCGTCCGGATGAATGCGTTCGGTCCACCAACGGCCCGGGGTGCGGCCGAGCCGCTCCGTTTCCACGCCGAGCACCAGCGCGGCATTGTCCCCCCAATCGATGACGTCATGCTGAAAATCATGGTCCCAGATAGCGTCGTTGGTCGCATGCGCGGCGAGGCGGTAACGCTCCTCCGCCTCACGCTGCGCCAGCTGCGCCTGCTCCTGCTCGTGGACATCCTCGGTGATGCCGTACCAGCGCACCACCTCGCCCACATCATCCAGTTGCGGCGCGGCGCGGACATGGGCGTAACGGTAGCTGCCATCCCTGATCCGGAGGCGGAAGCGGGCGCTGAACCTCGTTCCGGTAGCAAGCGACTCCTCCCAGCGGTCCAGCACTTCCTGCCGGTCGTCAGGATGGATCGTCTCGGCCGGCTCCTCCCCCTCGCCGGCCATGCCGGTCACCTGGCGGAAGCGGTCAGACAGGATCAGGCCGCTGCCGTCGGCCTCGGCCGTCCAGGCGATCTGCTGGCTCACTTCCAGCGTGTTGCGATAGAGGCGTTCGCTCTCGCGCAGCGCGGCCTCGGCGGCGTGGCGTGCCTCCTCGGTTCGGGCTTCCTCCTCGATATCCTCGGTGGTTCCATACCAGCACTGGATCGCGCCATCCTCGCCGCGGGCCGCCACCGCACGCGACCGCGTCCGCCGATATTCCCCGTCCGCGCGCAGCACACGAAATTCCGCCGCATAGAATTCGCCGGTCTCGACGCTGCGGGCCCAGTGTTTCCGCGTCGGTTCGCGATCGTCCGGGTGCAGGACGCCGAGCCAGCCGCTCCCCAGACCCTGCTCGGCGCGCATCCCGGTCAGCACCAGGAACGGATTGTCGAGGAACAGCATGTTGCCGTCCGTGTCCGCCACCCAGACCAGCCGCCCCGCCAGCGCGGCGGAGAAGCGGTATCTGCGCTCGCTTTCGCGGAGCCGGGCGAGTTCCGCCTCAAGCCGTGCCTTCTCCGCTTCGGGGACGGCGGTCCCGTCCTCAGGCGGAGGAGCGGACGGCCGCTTCATCGGGTCAGGGCGCTCTGTCCATCGAGGGCTGGATGCCCGCCTCCAGCGCCAGGGTCAGCGCCTCGGCCAGGCTGGAGGCGCCAAGCCGGTCCATCATATTGCCGCGGTGCATCTCGACGGTGCGCAGCGAAATGCCGAGCGACTGGGCGATTTGCTTGTTGGACTGGCCGGCGACCAGTGCGGCCAGCACCTCCTTCTCGCGGGTGGTCAGCAAGGCGGCGCGCTCATGCGCCTCGCGTCTGCGCCGGCCGCTCTCCGCCCGCTCCTCGAGCAGCGCGAACGCTTGATTGAAGCAGCCGAGCAAAGCCTGCTCGGAAAAGGGCTTCTCGATGAAATCGACGGCGCCCATCTTCATCGCGCGAACCGCGATCGGCACCTCGCCATGGCCCGTCATCACGACCACCGGCCAGTCGACGTTGCGGTCCTGCAGCGCGGCCATGACGTGAAAGCCGTCCATCTGCGGCATCCTGAGGTCGAGCAGGATGCAACCCGGGTCGAGGTCGGGCAGCGCCTCCAGAAAGTCCGCGCCGCTGCCATAAGGGTGCGACCGGATCTCGGCAGCGCCGAGCATGAAGCTCAGGGAACGGCGAACGTCGCGATCGTCGTCGACCACGTAAACATAATGGGATTTCAGCGTAACTTCCTCGGTCAGTGTATCGATCGCCCCCATGGGACCCCACATGGGTCCAACAGGGCTGAAGCGCAACTGTTTCTGATCTCAATCAGGTTAAGGATTGCGATACGGCGGGGCCGCGAACCGTCGAAATATGCGATTCTCCGCAGTCCGCGGAATTCGCCGCAGCTCAGCAACGTTTCGTCGACGCAGCGAACCCCGCGTTAACCGTTTCGGCCTCAGGCTGACTCGATCGGTTGCACGGATGTGCGGCGAATGGCTGCCCGGCCACGATGAACGGAGTCAGCAACGGTCGGCAGCCTGTTGAGGCAAAAAAGGAATCTACCTAGGCTTTGGACTGCACCGGGGAAGGGCTTTTCATGTCAGTATCGCGTCGGACCGTTATCAAGGCTGGAGCCGCCGGTGCAGGCGCGCTCGTTCTGATGCCGTCCGCACTCCGGGCCCAGATCGCAGAGCCCGTCTATCGCACCCGCCCCGACCGTTACGGCGATGCACCGCCGCGGCCCTATGCCAGCACGCCGGCCACCGCCCGCCCCTATGCCGATCCGGTGATCGATCCCCGCCTCGTCGCGCGGGCCAGAGCTTCCTTCGACCGCCACCGCAACTCGCTCCGGTCGATCGACATCGTGGGCATTGCGGATTTTTCAAAGGTGTCGGGCGAATCCCGTTTCTATCTGCTGGACACCACGACCGGCCGGGTCACCCGCCATCTGGTCGCGCATGGCCGGGGTTCCGATCCCGAGCATACCGGCTTCCTGCAGCGTTTCTCGAACGTCCCCGGCTCCGAGGCGACCTCGGCGGGCGGCTATGTCACCACCGAATATTATCCCGGCCGCTATGGCCGCGCGATGCGCGTGCGCGGGCTCGATTATTCGAACAGCAATGCCGAATCCCGGGCGATCGTGATCCATTCGGCCTGGTATGCGGAGCCACAGGTCGCTGCGATGCAGGGCCGCCTCGGCCGCTCCGAGGGCTGCTTCGCCTTCTCCTACCAGAGCCTTCAGGAAGTGCTCGCCCGGCTCGGTCCCGGCCGCTTCCTCTACGCCGACCGCCTCGCCTAGGCGATCGTTTCCGTTTCAGCGCCGATCTCGGCCGGGGCCAAAGGGCTGACCGCCGGCCCGTGGATCACGCTGCCGTCAAGCGCGAAGCGGGAGCCGTGGCAGGGGCAATCCCAGGTCCTGTCGGTCTCGTTCCAGCCCACCAGGCAGCCCATATGGGTGCAGACCGCCGAGCAGGCGTGCAGCGCCCCCGTCTCGTCGCGAAAGGCCGCGACATTGTGCCCGTCCAGCTTCAGCACCGCCGCTTCGCCGACGCCGATCGAGGCGAGGTTATGCGGCTTGCGCCTGGTATAACCGCCGATCAGATGTGCGGCCGTCTCCGCGGTTCCCCTGACCAGCTCGGCGGCGCCCGCCAGCGGCTTCACCCGGGTCGCGTCGAATAGCTTCAGCCAGTCATTCTCCTTACCCTCGATCAGGTCGGCGATCAGGATCGCGGCGGCCGTCCCGGTGGTGATGCCCCAGGCGTTAAAGCCGGTCGCGACGAGATAGCCCTCGCCGATGGACGAGGACCGGCCGATGAACGGCGCATGGTCCATCGGCGTGTAATCCTCATTGGTCCAGCGCCATGCCGGCGCCACCCCGAAGTGGCTGAAGGCGAAGCGTTCGAGCTCGTCGAAACTGTCCCGCTCCTCGTCGACATGGCCATGCCGGAACGACGAACCGGCGAAGATCAGCCAGTCCTGCCCGGTCTCGTCGCGATGGCCGCGGACCGAGAAGCGCGGACGTTCGGCGTTGAGATACATGCCGCGCGGGACCCGGGCCGGCGTCGCCCGCCCCATGATCACAGAGTGCATGTGGGGAAAATTCTCGGCGAAGAACAGGCCGGTCCTGCCGAGCGGAAGGTGCGTCGCCATCACCACGTGCCGCGCGCGGACGCTGCCCGATTCGGTCTGGATCCGGTGCGGATCCCAATCGGTCACCCGCGAGCATTCGAAGACATGGCAGCCTTCGCCCGGAACGGTCGCGGCGAGCGCCTTGAGGTAACGGGTCGGATGGAATTGCGCCTGGTCATCCCAGCGCGTCGCGGCCAGCACGCTGAACGGCAGGCCGGTGTCGCGGGTCAACCATGCGGACAGACCCAGTTCCGCCGCGAGCAGCGCCTCCTGCTCGATCCGCTCCACCTCGTCGGGATCGCGGGTCCAGGTGAAAGCGGGGCGCGCCTCGAGGGCGCAGTCGATGCCGTGGCGCTCGACAAGCCGCCGAATTGTCCGGAGGCCCGTCTCGTTCGCGTCGGCATAGCGGCGGGCCCCGTCCAGGCCGAACTTCTTCTTCAGGATCGAATAGGCGATATTGTGCTGCGAGGTGATCTTCGCCGTGGATTTGCCGGTCACCCCTTCGCCCACGCGCCGCGCCTCGACGAGCGCGACGGTCAGACCCCGGTCCCGCAGCAGCCGGGCCGTAGTGACGCCGACAATGCCGCCGCCGATGACCGCAACATCCGCCTCGATGTCACTGCTCAGGGCCGGAAAATTCGATGCGGGTGCGGTGGCGTTCCAGTAGGATCTGTGCTCGGCCATAACGGCCTCCGGCTGTTTGGATCAGCCGAAAAACCCCTGCCAGCGCAGCCCGTTCCGCCGGAACCTGTTCGCCAGGCTCAGTTTCCGCCCGAATTCGCCGATTGCGTGCGGGGCGCGCCGGCGCGGTTGAGCGCCGCGCGCACCGCCGCGTCGCGGCCATAAATATCGTTATAGGTCACGATATTGCCGTCGGTGGTCGCGGCAGCGGTGAAATAAGCGATGTAGACCGGCACCGGCCGGGCCAGCGGCGTCGTCTGATTGCGGCCCGTATTCACTGCCTCGTCAATCTCGCCCCGGTCCCAGCGGCCGGTCGGCGCGAGCAGCAATGCCGCGAAATCACGAACATTCTGGGTGCGGACGCAACCATGGCTGAAGGCGCGCACGGCCCGGCCGAACAGCGCCTGAGACGGCGTGTCGTGCATGTAGATGGCATGCGGATTCGGCATCTCGATCTTGACCCGGCCGAGCGCATTGCGCGGGCCCGGCGGCTGGCGGACGCTGATGCCGCCATTGGCGCCGCGGGTCACCTGATAGCCGGCCCCGAAGCTGGTGGTGCGGATGATGCTCTGCGGCACGTTCCACCAGGGGTTGATGGTGACGGCGGTGATCGCGGCGCTGAGTTGCGGCGTCGGCGTACGGACGGCGCCGACCACGGTGCGGTGGCGCGCGGTGACCCGTCCATCGTCGATCAGGGCGGCGGTGAAGGCAGGCACATTGACCAGCACATGGCGCGCACCAAGGCTGCGCGGCATCCAGCGCCAGCGTTCCATATTGGTGCGGATGAGATCGCGGCGGGCGGTGTCATCCGCATCGGTATTGGCAAGCGCGCGCCTCAGCCCCGCATATTGCGGGTGCGTGGGCAGCAGCCCGTTCAGCGCCTCGGCGACACCGCCGCGGGTCGTTACCTGCTGGAGCAGCCGCTGCTTGCCGGCATCGTCCAGGCCGGCATCGGGCATGAACCAGTCCACCCGGCTGCGGCCGCGCACCTGACCGCCGCTGAGATCCGTCGCCAGCTGCAGGAAGATTTCGGTGGCGACCGGGGTGACCTGCGCGCGATCCCCGGATTCGATCACAGCCGCGAGCCGGTCAGGCCCGTAGGCGGCCGGCGTCAAGCCTTCCGTACCGATATTCCGGACAAAGTCGAGCAGCTCGCGCGCATCGTTCATGCGCCAGTTGACGGGTGCTGCCACGGGCGCGGCGGGCGGCTGCTCCTGGTCGAGCGCCGCGGCCTGAATGGCGCCAGGCATGGTCGGCGAAGCGAGCAGAATGATGAGGGCGGCGTTGCGAAGCGACTTGATCATGCCGCTCTTGTAAGCAAGCCCCCGGCTCCGCGCTAGACGGATTTGCGGACGGTGAGGACGGTCGGCCCGGCGCAGAACGCCGGGCCTTCCCCGTTTCGGGCTGGTCAGCCCTTCTTCACGAAGCCGAAATAGGCCGCGATGACGGCGAGAGCCGCGTGCAGATACACGTCGTTGCCCATGAGCGGGATCATGCCGAACAGATCGGCCGTCGAGGCGATCAGGCCGAGAATGGTCAGCAGCGCATAGATCACCGCCACGCCCTTGAAGTAGCCGACGGCGCCGCCGGGCGAGCGAGAGGCGGCCAGCCCCCAAAGGCCGAAGATCAGGTGCGCGGCATTATGGAGCGGACTGATCGGGAACATGCCGAGCAGCATGCCGTGCTGCTTCAGGCCTTCGCCCATGGAATCGTGGACCATCGACGGGACAAATCCGAGGGCGCCCACCGCGAGAAACACGATCCCGAAGATCAATGCGAACGTACGCGTGTTCATGCCTGCTCTCCCTTTTGCCTCAAATTGTCGACGCAACTCGATGACGGCGCGGAACCTAACTCCGTGCGACGGGGCAGGCGAGTCATTTCGGCACCGGCGCAATGCCGGCGCGGGATCAGCCCCTATGGCCGCTCGCCGTCATGCGACGCCCAGCCGAAATAGAGGCCGCCGAGCGCGATCAGGCCATGCAGCCAGACATCCTTGGCATAGAGCGGAATGAGGCCGAAGCCGGTCTGGACGGCCGGGAGCAGGCCGGCGACCGCCAACAGGAAGTAGATCGCCGCGACGCTGCGCGCATAGAAAAGCGCGACGCGACGCGACCGCGAGGCGGCAAGCCCCCACAGGCCGAACAGAAGGTGGACCACATTGTGGGCTGCGTTCACCGGGAAGAAGCCGAACAGCATGGCGTCGCCGGTTCCAAGGATGGCCCCGCCATGCGTCGGCACGGCGATGGCATTGTCGGCCAGCGTCGCGCCGGCTTCGGGATGCGCAAGGAAGGGAAGGAAACCGGCGATCCCGGCCAGGACAAAGAAGAGACCGAGGATGAAGGCGAACCTGCGCGTGCTCATCCACGAAGCTTATTCAGCCTGCGCGCAAGAGTCATCCCGGCGAAGACGGGATGCGCGCGGCAGCTATTTCATCGCCGGGTCAGGCGGCGTCGGAGATGACGGCGTCCGGATCGTGGGCGGACAGGAAGCCGCCGATCGCCTCGGCCGGCATGGCCGGCGCGTAGAGATGCCCTTGCAGGCCGTCGCAGCCCGCCTCGAGCGCGATCTGCTCTTCCTCGCGGCTGGCAATGCCCTCGGCGACCACTTCCAGGTCCATCGCATGGCCGAGCGTCACCGCGGCGCGGATGATGGCGACGCTCTGGTCGCGGGCGGCGGTGTCGATGAACGAGCGGTCAAGCTTGATCTTGTCCACCGGGAATTTGCGCAGGCAGGAGAGCGAGGAATAGCCGGTGCCGAAATCGTCGAGCACGATGCGGAAGCCGTCGCGGCGCAGCTCCTGGATGGTCGTCCCGCAAAGCGTGCCATGCTCGATGAACAGGCCCTCGGTGATCTCAAGCTCCAGCTGGGTCGGCTCGACGCCTTCCTGCTCGGCGATCGCGCGGAGCGATGCGGCAAAGCGTGGCGCGCGGAACTGGACGGCGGAGAGGTTCACCGCGATCGTGAGGCCGGGCCAGTGCCTCGCCATCTTGCAGGCGTCGCGGAAGCTGTGCTGGCCAAGCTCGTCGATCACGCCGCACTCCTCGGCGATCGGGATGATCTCGCTGGGACTGACCTGGCCGAGCGTCGGATGATCCCAGCGCACCAGCCCTTCCAGCGCGGTCACCTTGCCGCGGCCGTCGAAGATCGGCTGATAGTGGAGGTCGAGCCCGCGGCCCTCGCGCAGCTCGGCGCGCAGGGTGGACTCGATCTGGTCCCGGCGCTGGACATCGGCGTCCATCGCCTCGGTGAACAGGCGGAAGCAGTCGCGTCCCGCGGCCTTGGCGCGGTACATGGTGATGTCCGCCTTGCGCAGCAGTTCGGAGGCCTCGGCGACTTCCTTGGTGGCGAAGACGGCGCCGATCGAGACGCCGACCCGCGCCTCGCGGTCGCCGATCAGGAAGGGCTTGCGGATAACGGAAATAATCCGCTCGCAGAGGCGCCTGACATCGGCCTCACCTTTCGGGCTGACCTGAACGATGGCGAATTCGTCACCGCCGATGCGGGCGACGGTGTCGGTTTCGCGCAGCAGCGAGCGCAACCGCTCGCCGACTTCCTGGACGAGCTTGTCACCGGCATTGTGGCCCAGCGTGTCATTGACCTGCTTGAAGCGATCGAGGTCGAGCATCAGCAGGGCCACCTGCTCGCCCGAGCGGCGGTAGCGCGTGAGCGCCTGGGACAGGCGGTCTTCCAGCAAGGCGCGGTTCGCCAGGCCGGTCAGCTGGTCGTGCAGCGCCTGATGCTGGGCATTGGCCTCTCTGGCCTCCAGTTCGTCAACCAGGTCGACCAGAGACTTGTAGAGGAAGGACATGACGAGGATGACCGCCACGGCGGAAGTCAGCGCGATCGGCCAGATCGAGCCGAACAGCTCGATCTGACTGTTCGTATTGTCCTTGATGATGCTGACGGTAGCGAAGTTCGTAAGGACGAGCGTCGCCACCGCGGCAGACACAATCGGCGGACCGATTTTGCGCGAATATCTCACTACGGTCTCCCCCGGGGCGCGGAGGAAATACCAGCTTACCGGTTAATAAATTGCTCAGGGTCCGCAGGAGATTCGTACTTAACGCCGGTGGCGCCCTCACCCCTTCGAAATGGAGAAATCGACGCCCTGCGCCAGCGGCAGATCGCGGCTGTAATTGATCGTGTTCGTGGCCCGCCGCATATAGGCCCGCCAGGCGTCCGAGCCGCTTTCCCGCCCTCCTCCGGTTTCCTTTTCGCCCCCGAATGCGCCGCCAATCTCGGCGCCCGAGGGGCCGATATTGACGTTGGCGATGCCGCAATCGGAGCCGGCGGCTGCCAGAAACGTCTCGGCTTCCCTGAGGTCGGTTGTGAAAATGGATGAGGCGAGGCCCTGCGGGACCGCATTCTGCACGGCGATAGCGTCGGCCAGATCGGCATATGGCAGCACGTAGAGGATCGGGGCGAAGGTCTCCTTCACCATCACCTCGCTTTGCCCCGGCATTTCGACCAGCGCCGGTCGGACATAGCAGCCGTCGAGACGCTCGCCGCCATGAACGGCCCCGCCCTGCGCCTTCGCCTCGGCCAGCGCCGTCTGCATATTCTCGACTGCGCCGGGATCGATCAGCGGCCCGACCAAAGTGCCGGACTCCAGCGGATCGCCGACCCGCGCGCTCGACCAGATCGTCTTCAGGCGCGGCACCAGGCGGGCGTAAACATCGTCGTGAACGAGCAGCCGCCGCAGCGTCGTGCAGCGCTGCCCCGCCGTGCCCATCGCGGCAAAGGCGATGGCACGCTCGGCCAGGTCGAGGTCGGCCGAGGGTGCGACGATCATCGCATTGTTGCCGCCCAGCTCCAGCAGGCTGCGGCCGAAGCGGGCGGCGACCCGCGGCCCTACCTCCCGGCCCATCCGCGTCGAACCGGTCGCGGAGACGAGCGGCACGCGCGGATCGTCCGCGAGCGTCTCGCCCACCTCGCGACCGCCTTGTACCACCTCCAGCAATCCCGCCGGCGCATCGCCGAACCGCTCGACCGCGCGGTCGAACAAAGCCGCCACCTTGTCCGCGCAGAGCGGCGTCTTTTCCGAAGGTTTCCAGACCACTGAATCGCCACAGACATAAGCGAGGCAGGCGTTCCACGCCCAGACCGCGACCGGGAAGTTGAAGGCGGAGATCACGCCGACCACGCCCAGGGGATGCCAGGTCTCCATCATCCGGTGACCCGGCCGCTCGGTGGCGATGGTGAGGCCGTAAAGCTGGCGGGAAAGGCCGACCGCGAAGTCGCAAATGTCGATCATTTCCTGAACTTCGCCCAAACCCTCGGAGAGGATCTTGCCGCACTCCCGGCTGACCAGCCGGCCGAGCTCGTCCTTCTCCTCGCGCAACACCTCGCCGAACAGGCGGACCAGCTCGCCGCGCCGGGGCGGCGGCACCTCCCGCCAGGCAAGGAAGGCCGCGTGCGCGCGCCCGATTGCAGCTCTGACGGCGGCAGGATCGGCGGTATCGACGCTGCCCAGAACCGTGCCGTCGATCGGGGAGATGGATTCAAACATGGTCATGCGAGCCTTGCCGTGAGCGCCTCGGCGGCGGCGGGATTGCGGACCTTGTCGCCCGCAATGAAGAAAGCGAATACCTCGCGCGGCGTCGTCGGCGCGGGCGCGTCGGCGACATAGTGAAGCCCGATCGGGCTCTCGCCCTTCGCCCAGCCCCGCGCCACGTCGGCCCAGCGGTCCAGCGCGTCCGGCGAATAGCCCGCCGGCTCCGCCTCCTTCGCCTGCTGCAATCGCGCATAGACGAAATCGGCGGTGAGATCGGCCATCTCCGGATAGATTTCGTGATCCGCGAAGACGATCGCGACATGGGAGGCGCGGGCCAGAGCGACGAATTCCCTGCTTTTGAAGCTTTCGTGCCGGACCTCCAGCGCGTGGCGCAGCGGAATGCCGTCGCGGCTGGTGGGCAGCAGCGCCAGGAAAGCCCGGATCTCGTCGGCGTCGAACTTCTTGGTCGGCGCCAGCTGCCAGAGGATCGGACCGAGCTTGTCGCCCAGCTCGGTGAAGCCTTGCGCGCAGAACTTGCCGATCGATTCCGCGGCCTCGCCGAGATTCTTTCGATTGGTGCAGAAGCGGGAGGCCTTCAGCGCGAATTTGAAGCCGTCGGGAACGCTTCCCGCCCATTTCGCGAAGGTCGCGGGCGACATGCTGCCATAATAGGTGGCGTTGACCTCGGTCGCATTCAGCCGCGTGCCGAGATGCTGCAGCTGCTTCGCCCTGGCGAGCCCCTCCGGAAAGAACGTCCCGCGCCAGGGATCGAAGTCCCAGCCGCCGATGCCGATGTGAATCATCGCTGACATGGCGCCTCCATAGGAAGCAAAGGGGACAGTTACTAGTAACTGTCCCCACCCGGCGATAGGCTCCGGGCCATGAACAATGTGCTTCTCGTCGGTGGCGGCAAGATCGGCGCCATGATCACCGAGCTGCTCGGGGCGAGCGGCGACTATCATGTGACCGTCGCGGACTTCTCGCCGGAAAGCCTCGCCAGGGTCGCCCGCAACGACCGGGTCGACACCGTCCGGCTCGACGTGACCGACGCCGCCGCGCTGCGCGACGCGCTCGCCGGCAAGTTCGCCGTGCTGTCGGCGGTGCCTTATTCGGTCACCCGCCACGTCGCCGACGGCGCCGCCGCGTCGGGCGTCCATTATTTCGATCTCACCGAGGATGTCCGCACGACGAACCACGTCAAGACGCTCGCCGGGACGGCGACCTCGGTGCTGATGCCGCAATGCGGGCTGGCGCCGGGCTTCATCTCGGTCGTCGCAAATGAGCTCGCCGGGCGGTTCGACGAATTGGACGAGGTCCGCATGCGGGTCGGCGCGCTCACCGAGCATCCGACCAACAGCCTCAGGTACGAATTGACCTGGTCGGTCGAAGGGCTGGTGCACGAATATCTCGCCGAGTGCGACGCCGTGGTCGACGGGAAAATGCGCAAGGTCCCGCCGCTCGAGGGCTATGAGACCTTCACTGTCGACGGGACGGATTATGAAGCGTTCAACACTTCGGGTGGTGTCGGGACGCTCGGCGAAACCCTGGCCGGACGGGTCCGCAACCTCAACTACAAGACGATAAGATATCCGGGCCATTGCGCGATCATGAGGCGCCTGATCCAGGACCTCCGCCTCGACGAGGCCATGCTCACAGAAATTTTCGGCTACGCCCTGCCCCGGTCGTCGCAGGACGTCGTCGTCATCTTCGTCAGCGCGTCCGGCAGGAAGGGTGGCGAGCCCCGGGAAGAGACGTTCGTGCGCCGGATCTATTCCCGCGCGGAAGGCGGCGCCCTTTGGAGCGCGATCCAGGTCACCACGGCCTCGGCGATCTGCGCGGCGCTCGATCTGGTGAGCGAGGGCCGACTGCCGCAGCAGGGATTCGTCCGCCAGGAAGAGATCGGCCTGGCCGAGTTCATGGCCAATCGCTTCGGCAAGCATTACGCCTGACCCGCAGGCGCCCCCGCCTGCACCCTCCACACAGAATCAATGCCGCCCGTCCTCGCGTCCCGGACCAGGGCTGAACGCGGCCTCAGCCGGCATGGAGGCCGGTCGGAAAGCGCGCGAAATCGGCCTGGGTCACGGTGTCGACCTCCGCACGGCAGGCCGGATAGGCCGGATGGGCCGGGTCGATCCGCCCATAAGTGGGCGTCATCCCGTCGACGAGCCTCAGCAAGGCGATCGGGCAGGAGGCCGGAACGAGTTGGGAGCCATGGCCAACGAGCAGGGTCGTCAGCACCCCGTAGAGCGAGCCCTTGATATTCGGCCGGCCGAGGATCGCCAGCCGATATTGGCCGTCCTCACTGGTAACCAGATAGATGTGGCCAGACATATGCGGCATCGAGACCTGGCCGTGCTGGACGAAGCCGTCGGTCCGCTCGCCTTCGGAAAAGACGAGGCAGGAGCAGGCGGGCTCCCAGCTGATGGTCGTCAGATAGGCAAAGACGCCCGGATCAGGGCCGAAGACCGGACGCAATGTCCAATAGCGGCCCTCGAGCCAGCGCACCGCGCCATGATTGTAGCCGCCCAGCGTGTCCGGGGCGGATTCGCTCGGGTGCGGCTGGGCCGGCGAGGCGCCGCGCAGCGAAGTGCCGAGCGCCTCCTCCAGCCGGATGACCGTGGCCAGAGTGAAGGAGCGGCGGCCCGCCAGCGCCTTCTCCAGAGTGGAGATGCTGATCCGCGCGAGATCGGCAAGCGTCTGGCGCGAGATGCGCCGCCGCGCGAGCTCCTCGCGCACCTTCTGCGCGATCTCCTCCGCGCGTTGCTCGTCCAGCCACTCCCCCTGCAACACTCTTACGCCCCTCGCCCTTTCCGCACGAATCCGCACATATCCGCACGCGCTTGCAATTGCCAGCCGCCTGTCGCCGCTTTTGGCGGAACGCGGCCAAAGAATCGGGACAATGATCGTGGCTGCCCGGACGGACCGAGCGTAATCGGCCAGCATCGAACGAACGGAGTCATCTGGATGCTCGCACCGATCCCCTGGTCCTTCCGTCGCAAGCCCGGTCCGACACCGCCCCGCGCCGCCAAGACCCCCGTCCGTTCGGGCGAATGAACATGCGCCCCTCCCTGTTCGCCGACCCGCACAGGGGCACCCTCCCCAATCGAGAGCCGCGGGCGCGCCGCATCGGAGTGATCCTTTCCATCCTGTTCCTCACCTTGCTGTGCACGGTCGCAACCGTGACGAGCCCGCGAGCTGGCGGCGACGAGCAGGCCGACGCGCGGATCGCCATCACCGCCACAGCGCGATGACCGCGGCCTGAGCCTGCCGGCATCGTCCGGCCTCTGCACGGCTTCTGCACAACATCAATGCCGCCGTTTCACCGCGTGCGGACCAAGGCTCAATCCGCCCCTGCCATTGGCGTCTCCGAACCACGAAGGGGACGATCATGGCCGAGCCGGAAGCAGCGCCGCGGCGCGCAGTGCGGGACTGGAGCTTTCTCTACAAGCTGATCGGCGCGCTGGCGCTGGCAGGTATCGCGCAGGGCCTGTTCGCGTTCCAGCGCGTCGGCACGACGATCGGCGGTTTCGCCCTGCTGCTGATCGTCATCGCCCCGCTGCTGCGTCCGGTTTTGTTGCGGAATCGCGGATCGCGCCTGACCCGACTTCCCGTGAGGCCATCCCATATCGAGCGTGGCAATTGCTCAACCAGACCTTCCTTGAGGCTGGCGCGGCGCGCAGGATCGAGGGCTGGCGTCTCTTCCAGCTCGCGTTCATTTTAGCTCATCTGCCGACCCTCGCCTCGCGAATGAACGAATACGCCAAGTCCCCTTGGTTCGATCCGGAATTCGATGAAGAAACGGCTACGCTGCTCTATTTTCCGACCGGCGGCGGCAAGTCCGAAGCCTTCTTTGGCCTTTTAATTTTCAATCTCTTCTTCGACAGACTTCGAGGCAAAACGGTCGGCGTCACAGCGCTGATCCGATATCCATTGCGCCTGCTTACGCTTCAACAAGCCCAGCGGCTGCTCTCGATCCTAATGAGGGCGGAGCTTGTCCGGCGGGCCGCTTCGATCGGCGGCGCGCCATTTGAGATCGGATTTTGGGTGGGCAAGGGTAACACGCCCAACCAGTCGAGCGATCCCAAGCTCGATCCTGTGCCGAGGATGGATGATCCAAAGTGGCCCGATGATCGAAATGCGACCGCTGCATACGAAGAGATCAACGAGAGCTTCAACAAGACGCCGATTTGCCCTCTTTGCGGCGAGCAAACTGGTCTGCGCCGCCTGCGCCTTGGCACGGCCGATGAGATCGCCATTGTATGTTTTAACAAGGTATGCCGCTGGAACCAGGAAACAGGGAAGAGCCCGCTTCCCTTCCTGATCGTGGACCAAGATATTTATAGACATGCCCCTGCAGTGCTTTTGGGCGTGATCGATAAGTTGGCTCTGATCGGTCAACATCCGAGCACGATCAATCGTGTGATTGGTATGTTCGGCTTGGCGCGCTGGCGTGAACTCGGCAACGGCCGCCTTGTCATGCCGACGAGAAAGATGCTCAAAGAAGGGCTGGCCGCGAATGGCTGCGAAGCTTTGGCGCCAGCTTATGAGGCGGGGGCAGAGGCTTTCGTTGATCCTCTGCCATCCCTGATAATTCAAGACGAAGCCCACCTTCTCGAAGAGAGCTTAGGTACGTTCGCCGGGCTTTTTGAGACGCTGCTTGAGCAATTGTTCGGTCGAGTGGCCGAACTGCTTGGACCGAGAGTCGCTCGCAGCCCCTTTGGCTCAGAACCCGCCCGAATGCCCAAGGTCATTGCGGCCACAGCGACCGTTAGCGTTCCGGAACAGCAATTCGGGGCGCTGTATCAGCGCAAGCACATGCACTTCCCTTATCCGGGCACGTCGATCTACCGATCCTTTTACTCTGTGCCCGCAACTCCGAATGACCCTGCGCGTAAAGGGCTGGGCGGCAACAGCCCGCGCGCTCCGGAGATCGAAGCGCCCTGGATGCGAACCTACGCGTCCATAATGACAAACGGCCGCAATCACACCGTGACAACCGTGGCAGTCTTGGCTGCCTACCATCTTGCCATCACCGAATTCTGGGAGGACTTGCTTCGCGAAGATCGGCGAGACGCGGCCTCGCAGCGGTTAGGGGCGAGCCTTACCGATCCGTCTCCCTTGCGCGCATTTCATGCCCAGGCGATCCGCCGTTGCGCAGACAGCGACTCCAGCATCCTTCCTAGTCTCCTAGATCTGATGCGCATCTCCCTGACCTATGTCACCAACAAGAAAGGCGGTGACCAAGTCATTGACGCCTTCAGGGAGGAAGTCGCGAAGGTCCACCGGCGGCATGGCCGCAGTGTTGAGCAGCTCCATACAAGGCTCATTTCAGGCGGCGTCGATGTGGCCGAGATTCAAGAGATCATGGCAGAGGCGGAGCGAGGCAGCCAGGCGAGCGCGAGAACGACCTACGGCGCGCGAGTCCAGGGCGATCTTTCCAAGCTTGGCATGGATGAGCTGGTGCTGCTTCGAGGTTTGGACATTTGCGAGTTTAGCTTTGGCTACACGAGGGTGAGTCCCACGCCCTCCATCCCGATTAAGGATAGGGAGATGCCCGTTCGGCTTCGCGCGTTCAGCCACGCCGAGAAGCATAAGAGGCCCGTCTATGTCCTCGAACAAAAGAACGAAGGCTTTTACGTCCGGTTGAATGAGGAGCGAGTGATCCAATGGCTTGCCCTAAACGGATTGGGCGCGGGCTTGCCATCGCGGGATGGCATGCGTTTGGGCGGCCTTTTGATCGAAGAATATGCGGATTTTGGTCGCTTCCTTGAGGACTATCGCGAAAGGACCGCCGAGGACCGAACGCCTCGGTCGATTGGGAGCTACGTGTATTTGTTGCTGCACACCATGGCCCATCATTTTGCCCACGCCGTTGTCGAATATTCCGGGTTGGAGCATGGCTCGATTGGCGAATACGTCTTCCCTGCCGACCTCGCTTTCCTCGTCTACAGAAAAGGAATGACGCCGGACTTGGGGAATTTATCCGCAATGTGGCGGAACCATGGAATGACGCTGTTGGAGCAATTGCTTTCGGATCGCTCCATGAAATGCGACAGCGGCAGTCTATGTGACCAGCGGGGCGGAGCTTGTCCGGCGTGCATCATGGCCCCCGAAGTGTCCTGCCTTGCGGGTAACAATCTTCTTAGCCGAGCCGCCCTGAACGGAGGGCCTCCACCCGGATGGGATGCCGTGCGAACTCCGTTGACCGGATTCTTTCAAGTGGCTGGCGAACTCGCTGACGCGGCATGAAGACAACTGGGCTCCCTGAAGAAGCCGTCGTTGATGCGATGTTCACCGACCCGATCGCCGCAGCTGCCCTGCTGACCGCTTTCGTTAAATTTGGGGCGCATCGTATCGGACCCAGCCTCTTGGACGATATCGCGCGTTCTGAAGGCCTGACGCCGAGCCGTACGCGCGCGCTCCAATCTGCGCTGGAGGCTTGCGGCCTGTTGAGCATTGAGGCCAATGATATTTCTTTGGCCGTTAGTCCGGAGGAAGCGTTGCAGCATGCGGCTGTGCTGCGCGGGGTCGCCTATGCCCAATATCGCTATAAGGACCCGAATAGTGTCGAGATCACTCTGAGCCCGCCAGCTCATCCGTCGCGCCTCATGGAGAGCTTGCCGCGACAGGGCTTCGCTTGGGCGCGGCTCCATCACACGAAGGACAATCTGATTGAATTAGCGAGCGAAGCGCGGAAGCGCTTCGTGATTGTCAGCCCTTTTCTGGACGAGGAAGGCGCCGAGTGGATTCTTAGCCTTCTTGAAGCTCCGGCCCGCCGAAAAGTACCAAGCACCCTCATTCTGCGAGGCCGCGATCCCAAGGATATCGCTATTTTGCTAACCCATCGCGCTGCGATCGAGGCACTTGGCGCGAGGATACTCTCTTACGCGATCACGCACGATCCCGGAACTCGCTCGCCGGCGCTCGAAACGTTCCACGCGAAAATCTTACTCGCCGACAACGACAAGGCGTATATCGGCTCGTCCAACATGACGAGATGGTCGCGCGACTTTTCCATGGAGTGCGGCGTCACCATTCGAGGCCCCTGCGTGAAGCCGGTCGCCACCCTCGTCGATGCAATCTGTTCCGTCTCGATAGATTGGCAACCCTAGGCGGTGGCGGCTTTTTGGATCAGAGCTCGGCCAGCGAGTAACTCGTGCTACGGCCACCGCCGGGGTCGCGGACGAGCGCGCCCTTCTCGACAAGATCGGCGATGTCGCGCGCGGCCGTGTCCTGCGAGGTCTTGGCTAGCTTCGCATATTTGGAGCTCGTGAGCTTGCCCTCGAACCCGTTGAGAAGGCGATTTAGCACGATCCGCTGGCGGTCGTTGATCGGCGTTCCGGCGAGCCTATTCCAGAACTGCGCTTTTTGCAGGACCGCGTTCAACATGCCATCCGCGCCTTCGATCGCGCGCCCCAGGCATTCGAGGAACCAGGTTAACCACGGCGTGATGTCGAGATCCCCCTTCTGGGTCATCTCGAGCATCCGGTAGTAGTCATTGCGCTCGGCCCGGATTTGCGCGGACATGCTGTAGAAGCGCTGCGGGCTGTCCTCCGAGCGCGCCAGCGCCATGTCGGCGATTGCGCGCGCGATGCGCCCGTTGCCATCCTCGAACGGATGGACGGTCACGAACCACAGATGCGCGACGCCGGCCTTGAGCACGGGGTCCAGACCCGCCTTGTCCTCGAACCAGCCGAGGAACGCCTTCATCTCGCGCGCCACCTTCTTGGCGGGCGGCGCTTCGTAGTGAACCTTCTCGCGGCCCATCGGTCCCGAGACGACCTGCATCGGCCCGTGGGAATCGTCGCGCCACGCGCCGGTGACGATCCGCGACAAGCCGCTGCGCCCTGTCGGGAACAGCGCCGCGTGCCAGCCGAACAGGCGTTCGTCGGTCAGCTTCTCGTTGTAGCGCTGCGTGGCGTCGAGCATCATCTCGACGACGCCCTCCACGTCCCGGTCGGCTGGAACGAGGCCCGCGATGTCGAGGCCAAGGCGGCGCGCGATCGAGGAGCGCACTTGCTCCTCGTCCAGCGTCTCGCCCTCGATCTCGGAGGATTTCACGACATCCTCGGTCAAGGTGCGCAGCAGCGCCTCGGTGCGCAATGGAAAGCCGAGCGCGTCCATGCGGCCGAACAGCCGCCCTTGCCGGTGGCGCACATCGGCAAGCAGCGCGGCGAGTTGCTCGTCGCGCCAGCGGAACTTCGGCCACTCCCTCAGTGTATGAATGTAGGTCATAATCTCCGCATCCGTTGCGGAGATTATAGCCGATATTCTCCGCAAACGAAAGGATTATTCTCCGCACATCATGCGGAGAATAAAGGCGCTAATCTCCGCAAGCGCGATCGAACGGCGCACGTTCGTCCATGGCTCGGTGCAGGTGGAGAGGCGAAGTCTCCAAGTCCTGCTCGTGGGTCCAGGGGCGCGAAAGCCCCTCGGTCGATGGGGTGCAGGGGAGAGCGAAGTCTCCCTTGCGAGTGATCCAACGGCTCCACGTTGGCATGACGTGGGAGTGACCGTGCGCCTTCGCGCATCGGTCCATGAACCGCGTCATTTAGCCGGGGTATTCAACAGGGGGGCTGCGCCTGAGCCCCCCTTTGGCAAGATGTGTGGTAGTACCGCACACATCTTGCGCGCGCTCACCTTAGTCACCAACGATGGGTTCGCATCCAGTGGATCGGTCTCGTGCCACGGGCCGCGCGAAGCGGGGTCAGCGATATAGTTACAATGGCCTCTTGTAGTGTTTGCCGCAGTTGCTTGAGTGGTCTGGCCTCCGGTTCACGGCACTGCTGCTTGAGGAAGCTATTGGACCGCTCGATTTGATCGACCGCCCATGGAGCGCATGGATTCTCTGATATGCTCGACGTGCGGATGATGCTGCGCAGCCGGTGACTCGTGTCTTGGTTGCCGTCATGGAGGATCGACACAGCGCCACAGTTTTGAGCGAGACGCTCAGCGACATCGACTGAAAGACCCTCGCCTCGGTCGAGCTGCGCCCGGCAAGCGCGCGTTTTGCGATCGGTCGCAATAATGAGGCGTAGCGGCCTCGGACCTACGCCCAGGCTCAGTGTCGTCACATATAGATGGCCGGTATGGCGACGCTCTGGCGGCCAAAGACGAATGTCGGCGTCCCAGCGCCTCATTCGCGCAAGACCTGCTTCCTCCCAGAGCTGGCTAACCGTGGATCGGCTGATCGGCGGAACTAGCTCGCCGTCCACCATCCCGCCGGCGGCGACCGCGAGCGTGTCTTCAAGGGATAAGAGGGCCGCGCGGCGTAGCAGCACAAGCAGGAAGATATGCTCGGGAGTCAGCGTCTCGCGTCGATGACGGGCGCGGGGCTTGTCGTCGAGCGTTTGCCTCGACCGCCATTTTTGGATGGTTGTCGGGCTGATAGCCAAACGGCGAGCCAAGGTCCGCACGCTTTCCGTGCTCGATCCAATCTCATGACGCAGATCGGGGCTTAGGCTCATACCCCGCGCGTAACACCCCAAAAAAGATTTTGTGAAGCGTATTGCCGTCGAACTCTCGCGGCGAAGATTCCCCATTGCGACGCACAACGTGCGGTCGAACGGGTAAAACCTAAAATGTGCTACAATGTAATTGTGGTGCTCAACGAGAGCTAGAAGGGTATGGTACAAGAAACACGGCGAATTAGGAAAGGAATGAAAGAGTCATTTATGACTTCTTCTAGCCTTCATTCTTCCGCTTTTTTTAATCTGGTGCGAACATTGGCTCGCGATTGTGCCGAAAAGGACTACAAGTATTTTCTTGAAACTGGACAAACTCCCTTTAGTATGGATGCGGAAGGGAGGCCGCATCCATGACACGTGCCGCACTCTACTGTCGCTATAGCTCAGACGCTCAAAACGACACCAGCATCGAGGATCAGGCTCGCCTCTTGGAGGCGAGAGCCGCCTCCGAAGGTTGGAAGATTGTCGCGAGCTTCGCCGATCGTGCGATCTCCGGATCGACGATGGTCCGGCCAGGGATTCAAGAACTCCTCGCGCAGGCGGCAACCGGCGCATTCGACGTGGTTCTCTCGGAGTCGGTGGACCGGCTTAGCCGCGACATTGAAGACATCGCGCATATGCACAAGCGCCTAAACTGGCGCGGCATTCGCATCGTCACGCTCTTAGAGGGCGAAGTTTCCGAGCTGCATGTCGGGCTCAAGGGCACGATGAGTCAGCTCTACCTCAAGGATTTGGCACGCCGCACGCACCGGGGTTTGGAAGGCCGGGCGCTCGTCGGCGAAAGCACCGGCGGCAAGGCCTACGGCTATGATGTGACGCCGCGCTATGACGAGAAGGGAAAGCGGATCGGCGGTCTGATCTCGATAAACGAGGATGAAGCCGCGATTGCGGTCCGGATCGCGAAAGAGTTTGCGTATGAGAAGCACTCTCCGAAGGCGATCGCCATTCGCCTCAATCGCGAAGGCATACCTTCGCAGGGCGGGCGGGCGTGGGGCGCGAGCACGATCTATGGCAACCGCGAGCGCGGTACGGGGATACTCAACAATCAACTCTATGTCGGCGTGAAAGTCTGGAACCGGCAGAGGTTCACGACGAACCCCGATACGGGCCGCACAAATGGTCGGCTGAACGACCCTTCAAAGTGGATTCGCGTCGATGTTCCGCATCTGCGGATTTGGAGCGAGGAATTGTGGGCGGCGGTCAAGGCTCGCCAGGAAGAGATGAAACTGGAAGGCGACTTCCGAGGGAAGCGCCGACCTAAGCGTCTGTTCTCGTTCTTGCTTAAATGCGGCGAGTGTGGTGGGGGCTACGCCCGCTCATCAAACTCCCACTATTCCTGCTCGACCTACCGAAACAAAGGGACGTGCGGCAATCGGCTGATGATGAGCGAGAAGGTCCTCCGGGCATCCGTGCTCGGGGCGCTCGACGAGCGGCTGATGCAGCCGGAACTCTGCGACCTTTTTTGCAAGGTCTACACCCACCACATCAACGCATTACAGCGTGAGGCGGTATCCGGTCAGGCGAATGCCAAGGCCGAACTGGCCGGGCTAGAGCGGAAAATCGCCCGCCTCGTGGAAGCAATCCAGAAGGGGGTCGACCCGGCTCTCATCAAAGATGAGATCAATTCGGCCCAAGAGCGGAAGCTGAAGCTCACGAGCGAGCTTTCAACGCCGCGCCCGGCTCCCGTGTTCGTGCATCCGGCAATGGCCCAGCGCTATAGCAAGGCCATTCGCGACCTAATCGAGGCCTTGGATGTTCCCGAGCTGGAAGAGGAAGCGTCGGAACGCGTCCGCTCGGTGATCGAGAAGATTGTGCTCACGCCCAATGCGGAACGGTCCGATTTGGTCGTCGATCTGTATGGCGATCTTGCGGGTATTCTCCATCTTGCATCCCGTTCAAAGACTGCGCCGAAGGGGCGTGCGGAAGCCGGATGGATGGCGGCGGCGCTTGAACTGGAGCAGGTTCAAAGTCTCGCGTGCACGGATGGTCTGTGCTCGCATCAAACCGAGAAGTTCGATTTGGAAGGTACTGCTGGCTGGGGCGGCAGGATTCGAACCTGCGAATGCCGGTACCAAAATCCCGGAACCGCTTTTCAGGCCAACCGAAACCAATGGAAATCCATGGGCTTAGGTAGTCTACAGTGCACCGATTCTCGGTCAAGGGAAAATCGGTACACAAATCGGGATACAAGCGCGGTCGTCAAAGAGCTCTCGTCAGCTTAGGGGCCCGCCTTCATTCTTGATCATGCTGCCTTGCCGGCGATGGTCTGTCCGCAAAAGGATCCGGGCCTTCGGCGCGGGCGAAGAGCTGCACCCAAGGTGCTGCCGGCCCATAGACCTTCTCGAACTTGCCCACGCGCCAGGACCTCATGCTGGCAGACCAGTGCGATCGTGTCCCGTGCTCTCTTATTCATCGACGACCACGATCGCCGCCAGCGCCTAGCCGGGGCGTCGGAATTGGCTTTCCGCGATGCCCTCGTGCTCGATCGCGGCGAGGACCGCAGGCCGCTCGAGCATTCGCTCGGTCCACGCGGTCCATTTCGGACAGTCCTCCCTCATGGGCAGGCCGACGCGAAAGGCCCAGCGAAAGAAAGGCAGCGCATAGATGTCGGCGAGGCTGAAGCGGCGCCCCAGCAACCACGGCCCGGCCAAGCGCTCTTCGACCTCGGCGTTCATCCGCTCGATGGTTTGCTTGCCGAATTCTGTAAGTGCCGCGGAATCCGACCCTTCGGGCAGAAAGCGCTCGGGCCGCCAGTGCTGCGCATATGCAATGTGGAGGCTGCTAGACAGCCATCCAAGCCACTCGAGGCAGCGAGCCAGATCGGGCGACCCGGATTGAGGCAGGAGTCCGGCCCCGGGATTCAGCGACGCGATGTAGACGAGAAGGGCCGGCGTCTCGGTATAGATCTTCCCATCCAGTTCGAGCGCCGGAACGCGGGCGCGAGGGTTCACTGCCAGGAATTCCGGCCTGAAATTCTCCCCTTCACGCACCTTGATGCGGACAAGCTCAAACTCGGCGTCAACCTCGCGCAGCGCGATATGTGGAGCGAGTGAGCAGGCACCCGGGGAATAGTAAAGTTTCATCACTGTCGCTCCTGATCTGTCGTCGCTCTTCGATTCGAGCTCGGGAGCTTACGGCCGAGGCCACAGTCCCGGGCGTAATGCACCACTCGTCCTGAGCATAATTCGGCGTTCGCATGCCCGAAATGCGGCAGGTGAGGCATTTCCAGACTTCTACCCAACAAAATGAGACTTCGGCATGGATCACTCGAATCATATCAGGAAAGCAGGGCGCGCGATGTCGTGTGAGGAGCAGGATAGGAGAATGCCGCCCCGGCCCTGGAGCGCGATATCGCCTTACCTCGCCATTGAGCGCAAGTGACAGACCCGCTGCACCGGCGTATAGCGACAGATTACGCCTTGGGCCCGGCCGCAGCCGGCAGCCTTTGCGGCACGGGCGTGGATTGCACCACCGAAGTATTGGTCGTCGCGTGCGGAAGGAGCTTGTCGATCACCCTCTCGAGGTCGATGACGGATGCCACGTGCGCTTTGGCGATGAAGCAATCTTCGCCCGTGATGCGGTCGCACTCGGTGATCTCCGGTATCGAGACCAGCAGCTTGGCGACGCGACCCAATTCGCCCGGCATCGGCCGCACACGGATGTAAACCGCGAGCGGCAGGCCGATTGCACTCGGGTTTACGCGTGCACCGAAACCTTCGATCACGCCGGTCTCCTCGAGCCTGCGGACGCGCTCGATCACGCTGGGCGGCGAGAGGCCGACCTGCATTGCAAGGTCCTTCATGGCCATTCGACCCTCCTTGGCGAGTAGGCTCAGGATCGCCCGGTCGGTCTCATCCAGTTCACCGTTCTTGTACCTTACCCGTCGCATTGCCTCTCCTTGCCACCCTACCTAATATGATTCGTCCAATTACGAGATATACCTTATCTTAAGATTAAAAAATACCGGATTCGCCTTCACTAGCGCATTCCAGTCTGGCGAAGGCCTAATATGCTTAGGCCATGACCAGCATCAGCATCACAGCCGACGATCGAATGACCCGAGCCGCGCACAGGCTACCGCCGCACGCGTGGTTCGGGGTCAACGCGGTCTTTCGTTACCTGGGGCCATCGTTCGCGGTCCTGCTCTTTCCAGCCATCGGGGTGCTGGGTGTGGCATGGCTGCGCATCGCCTCGGCGGCGACGGTGTTCGGGATATGGACCAAGCCCTGGGACGTTTTCACCCGGGCCGGCGCGCGAGAGAAGGCGCTCATCGCCGCCATGGGCGCCAGCCTCGCCATCATGAACTGCACCTTCTACCTGGCCCTCGAGCGGCTTCCGATCAGCCTGGTGGCGGCGATCGAATTCGTGGGCACCATCGCGCTCGCGCTCTTTGGATTGCGCACGCCTCGCAACGCGCTGGCTCTCGTCCTGGCGGCGCTCGGCGTGTTCCTCCTCATCGACGTCACCTGGTCGTCTGATCCGCTGGGGCTTTTCTGGGCCTTTCTCAACGGGGCGCTGTTTGTCGCCTATATCGTCCTTGGTCATCGCGCGGCCGGGTCCGGTGCGGGCACGGGCGTGAAGCGGCTTGGTGCCGCAATGGCGATGGCCTTCCTGTTCGTCACGCCGATCGGCTTGATGGAGGCCCTCCGTGCCTTCGGCAGCCCCGTTCTCGTGCTCGCCGGGATAGGGGTGGGCGTTTGCTCGTCGGTTATCCCCTATGTCTGCGATCAGCTGGCCATGTCGCGCCTGCCGCGTTCGAGCTTCGCCTTGTTGCTCGCTCTTCTGCCCGCGAGCGCGACGATCATCGGCGCGATCGTGCTACAGCAGATTCCCGGCATACAGGATATAGCCGGCATCGGCCTCGTCATGACGGGGATCGCGCTCCACCGTCCTCCGACTTCGTGATGACCAACGAGCCGGCTCTTCTTGGCGCAAGCGGCTCTTGTTTGCGCAACGGCAGTCGCGAGGCCGGGCACCCGCTTGCGCTGGTCGCCAAACGACATCGTCGTCCGCTGTCGGCGGCGTTTGCCAGGTCGCGCGAGAAATCGCTTTGATGCGGACAATGTTGCCAATGCGGCTCGCGGTGCCTCTTGCGATGCTGCTCGCCGGAGCGCCGGTTCGCGCGCAGCAGGACCGCCAGTTTTGGACAGCCGTCGTTGCCAGCGGCCCGGTCCGCGGTGAACTTGCACTGTTCGTTTATGTGGAGATCCACTTGGAAGATGATGCGTCGCGCCTCGGCGAGACGCAGCTGGGTGCCGGGCTCGGCTGGGTGCCGTCGGAGCGCTTTTCGCTCTATGGCGGGTATTTCCTGGTCACGACGCATCGGCCGGGAGCGGCTGACCTCAAGGAACATCGGCTGTGGCAACAGGCGAGCTATGCGCTCGGCGCGATCGGTCCTGTGCGACTCAGCGGCCGGACGGGGATCGAGGAACGAATGTTCGAGGGCTCGCATGATCTTGGCTGGCGGCTGCAGCAGCGCGTCCGCGCGACACTCCCCGTCGCGCACGGCCGCGCCCGGCTGGTCGCCTTTGCCGAAATGCTGTTCAATCTCAACGATACGGACTGGGGAGCCAGAGCCGGGCCCGCCCAGGCCCGCGGCTTTGGCGGCGTCAACCTGCCTGTCGGCCACCGCGAATCCGTCGAGTTCGGCTATTTCCACCAGCGAATCTTGCGTGAGGGCGCGCCAGATCGGATCAACCATGTCGGCCTCGTCACTTTTTCCTACCGGCTCGGCCGGTGACGGGCGAAGGCCGGGTGACGCTCGCATGAACTGGGGACTCCTGGGGGCCTTTATCCTCTTCGCCGCCGCGATGCTGTTCACTCCGGGCCCCAACAACCTTCTCGCCATGACGTCGGGTGCCAATTTCGGCGTGAGGCGCACCCTGCCGTTCATCGGCGGAGCTGTCGCGGGCTTCGCCCTCATGGTTGGAATGTTGTTCGCCGGCGCCGGCGCGGCGATTGCCTCTGCGCCCGGTGCCATGGCAATTCTGAAGGTCGCCGGCACTCTCTACCTGCTGTGGCTGGCCTGGCGCATCGCGGGCTCCGAACCGGCATCGCCCGACGCTGCCGGTGCCGCCCGGCCGCTGGGATTCGGCGAGGCGGCGGTGGTGACCTGGCTCAATCCAAAGGGTTGGACGATGGCGCTCGCAGCGATCGGCGGCTATTCAGAGGTGACGCCGGAACCATTGTCGTTCGCCCTGGTGGGTATCGCAGTTTTCGGCCTGCTGATGTTCCCAGCGCTGCTTAGCTGGGCGGCGGTGGGCGCGGGCGTCGGCCGGCTCGGGCGGAACCATCTGCGGCTCATAAACCGAACCATGGCGATACTGATCGTCGCCTCCGTGGCGCTGATGTATATCGCGTAGACGGGGTCCAGAATTGTTCAAAACCCACCGCGAACTGCCCCTCCAACGGTCCGCCGCAGCTCGATTTGGAGTGGCCGCCATACCCTATGTCGGACTCTCGCCGGCCGCTGTGGGGGCTCTTGCGAAGGGAAGCAGGGCCACCGCGCGACGAAGTATCCTCATCTGAGTGGCGGCGAACATGCTAGATTCGTTTCATCGATTTCGACTGCTCTCGGGCCCAACTCCCATCGAACGGCTGACACGGCTCGAGCAAAACTTGGGAGACGAGCTTGGCGGCGCGAGGCTCTTCGTAAAGCGCGACGATCTCATGAGCGTCGGAGGCGGCGGAAACAAGCTGAGGAAACTGGAGTTCCTCGTTGGCGCGGCATTGGCCGACGGCTGCGACACGTTCATTACGACCGGCGGCCTACAATCAAATCACGCTCGTTTGAGCGCCGCAGCCTGCGCACGGGCAGGTCTTTCCTGCGAGGTTGTGCTCACACGTGCCGTGCCGCGTGACGACGTCGAGTATCGCCGCAACGGCAATGTGTTGCTCGACAACCTCTTCGGCGCGACGGTTCATGAACTGCCTGGCGATGTGGACGCGATCGAATTTGCACACGAGCGCGCGGGCGAATTGCGGACGCTGGGACGCAACGCTTATGTTGTCGGCTCAGGAGGCTCCTCACCGATCGGCGCTCTTGGCTACGTCGCATGCGCACTCGAGATCGTAGAACAAGAGGCCGAGTTCGGTCCGTTCAGCGATGTCGTCCTCCCGAATGGCAGTTCCGGGACGCACGCCGGTCTGGCTGCGGGCTTCGCCGCCCTTCGACGTGATTCCCTACGGCTGGAGTCTTTTGCGGTCTGGGCGGACGCTGCGTCGACCCATGCGAGAACGTACGACATTGCGTGCGAAACATTGACTATGATCGACAGGGCCGCGGATCTCGATCGTACCCGCATATTTATCGACGGCCAGGAACTTGGAGAGGGCTACGGTCGGCCCACCGAGGCAATGTTCCAAGCTGTCCGGCTGGTCGCGAAGACTGAGGGACTCATTCTTGATCCTGTTTACGGCGGCAAAGCCTTCGCCGGGTTGTTGGCAGCTGTCAGACGCGGCGCATACGACGCCGGCTCTTCCGTGCTATTTGTCATGACTGGCGGACTGCCCGGCGTCTTTGCTTACAGGCCCGCCTTTGACGATGGGGATTAGGTGCCACAGTCGGTGGTCGTCTCCAGGCGACTCTCGATGCCTCCATTGCTGCCCAGCAGAATTGAGACCGGGCCGACAAAGGCAATCCGCGTGAATGCCAGGAATTGCCTCCGCCACCGCCATGACAGGCACCGCCCGCGGCTTACTCGCCACCCGGCTGATCGGCCGAATTGATTGAGACAGAATTCCGGCCCGGCGCCATCACGGGCACCCATCAGGCGCGATGATCGCAGCGCTGATTGACACTGCCGCGGACGGCATGGCTTCATCGCCGGGGCCAGACCATATCGGCGCGCACATCTTGCTGGATGAAGAAGATGCATCCTTCGCTGGATTTGCAACGGTCAATATGCATGCCCATCCCGGGCTGCATCACATAGGCGCCCGGGAGGAGTTCCTGGCCCTCGCCGTGCCCGTCCGCTTCAACATGCTCCCACACGCCCGATATCAGAACTCCATGGTAGTCGCCCGTGTGAGCGTGGAGGCCAGAATCGAACCCCGCCGCCATGCGCACCAGTTCGCCATAGCCGCCGGCGGCGCGATCGCCCCAGAGCGCAAATAGATCGCCCGGCGCGTCTGGAGACTGGCGGATCCACGTTGCGCCTTGCAGGCGGTCCACCGCAGCTTCAATCTCTTGCGGCGTACGCAGCGTTGCGAGCGCCGCTGGGCTATCGGCAGCGATACGTGCAAAGGGCGCCGACGAAAGGATTAGAACGATGCACGCCTCTTCGCTCACGCAGCGATCATCATGGAGTTCGCGCGCGGGCTGGAACCAGTGCGAGCCTAGTGGAAGCCTTTCCTCGATCGCGCCGACACTGTGCGCCCAGGTCCCCGCCACCACAATGCCTTGGTAGTCCGATGTGTGCGCATGAACGCCTGCGTGAAACCCGCCAGGGGTACGGATGAGAACGCCGGCCGCGCCGGTTGCGCGATCGCCCCACAACGTTGCGATCTGCGCAGCCGACCCCGGCGCTTGCTCCCGCCAGAGAATTTGGTCAGGCCGTGTCACAACGGCGCGGGCGCTCCCTTCGGAGGCACAGCCTGCGATGACAACCCACACGATGGCCAACACCCATGCGCGCATGATCCGTCTCCTGTTGCTGCACTCAGCGTGCCTGAGTCAAAGCTGAGTTTGAGGCCGTGCTTCGTCATCATCTCGGCGATGACACCCAAATTGTTTCGTCCTCCAAAAATCACTGGGTCTCCGGCCGATCGGACTCCGGGCGGAACTCGACAGGCAGCCGTCGTCGTCACCATTTGTTCGGACTTTAGCTAAGTGCCGAACTTATGACAAGGCTGCGATGAGCGGCTGCGGGAACCTCTTCCGAAGGCAGCTCGCCGACGCGATCAGACCTCGCTTCGGAACGCCTTCTTCAGCTCGTTGATGCGCTTTTCGTCGCGCTTGTAGAAGGTCCACTGCTTGACGCGCTTGGCCTGGACGAGCCCGGCCTGCTGAAGTATTTTCATATGCTCGCTCAGCGTCGGTGCCGTAACGTCGAGCTTTTCTGCGATGAGAACGGCGCAAACGCCGTCCTTCACGAGGTCGCCGTCCACCTGCTCCCTAAAATGCGCACGCGGGTCCTTCAGCCAGTCAAGGATGAGCAGGCGGCGGTCGTTGGCGAGCGCGCGGAGGGCGTTTGGCAATGTCATTTCGGAAACTCCCTAATTCGCATCGCTGCGCGAATCAAGAAATGCAGAAGCGAGCGTCATCTCACTATCCGGATATTTCCTCGAAGATGTTGGTCCCCCCGCCGGGCCGGGTCGCCCATTGGAAATGTTCGACCAGGCGCAGCCGGCCATCCTCGCTGCGGTCGAATTCGGCCCAGGAGCGGCCGGAATCCAGATTGCCTTGGTCGTCAGTCTGCACATATCGGAAGTCGAGAATCCCGCCCTCTATCCTGCCGATCAGATAGCCATCGATGATCTGCCCGCCCCGATAGCGGGCCGAGACGACTGCCTGCTTCTGCTCGAACTCGAAGACCGTCTCCGACGACACCACGCCGCCTTTGGCCGAGGAAATGACGTTCATCCGCATGCCATGGAGGCTGATCAGCTCCATATCCCTCCCTCCGCTCTAATGGATCTCGACGCCTTCCCTGGCAAGCACGCGCTGCACCGCCGGACGCGCCAGGACGCGATCGACGGATGCGGCCCAGGCGGGATAGTCATCGCGCATCGAAAAGCCGATGCGCTGCCCCCATTGGAAGAAGACCAGCAGATAGGGGTCGACGATCGAATAGCCATGCGGCAGGGCCCATTGGCGACCGTCGCCGAACAGGCTCTCGATATAGGCGAATTGCTCGCCAAGGTTGCGCCGCCCCTGCTCGCGGATCGCGTCCAAGCTACTTTCGTCGCCGCTGTAGCGCTGCGCGCGCCAGATCTGGCCGAAGGACATTGCGTGCACGTTCCCCGACAGCCAGTTCATCCATTCGAGCGTGCGCGCGAGGCCGGCCGGATCGGAGGGCAGAAGGCCTGCCTCGGGATGGGACGTTGCGAGAAATATCATGATGGCCGGAAGCTCGGTCAACAGGCCCTCGCTTCCGCCGGCGCTGCCCCGCACGCTTAACAAGGCGGGGATGCGGCCCTTCGGATTGACCGCCCGCCATTCGGGCGTCGCGGTCCCCGATCCCTCGCGCTCGCCGCGCGAGGAGACTATGGTGAGCTCGAAGGGCGCACCAATCTCCTCGAGCAGGATATGCGGCGCCATCGAGCAGGCGCCGTTAGAGTAAAATAGCCGGTAGCTCATCGGCTCATTCGCGGCGCAGCCTGCGTATCTCACGGATCACGCGTTCGCCGAGCTCGAAGGGACATGCCCAATAGTCGTAAATGCCGCCATTCGCCTCGCTATAACCGCAGGTCACGACAACGCCGGTCCCGAAGCTCTGCTTGAGCAACGTGGCGAGCCATCCCACGAAGCCGCTATTGTCGCTGCCCGCGGGAAAATGAAAACGGAACAAGGCGAGCTGCTCGCTCGAGCGACCACCGGATGGGACAAGCTGGCACCATGTCTCGTCGTCGCGCACCAGAGCCAGCGCCCGGGGATCGGCCGCGTTCGGAAAGGCGGCGAGTGGAAACTCGGTCCATTCATAGCGGCCCTCATAGACCTTGAGGCCCGCCTCGCCGATCACGCGCCGCAATCGGGCGTCGGTCGCCTCCCGGGTTTCGGACGAAATGCTGACCATTGGCCATCCTTCGGGGGTGCTGAAATGGAGCACCGCAATATGCAGGTCCGTTGACATATATTTGGCAATTAGGCAAGTACCTAACTGTCTTAATGGAGTCCCGACATGGCCTCTTTCTGCGACCCCGCATCCGCGCCTCGACCGTTATTGGAATCCGTTGTGGACGAGAGCCTCGATCCCGCCGATTGGGATTCGGCCCGGTCGCTGATGCACGAGGCGGTCGACGATATGTTCAACCTCATGCGCAACATCCGCGAGCAATCGGTCTGGTCGCCCGTCCCGCCGGAAGTCAAGAAAGCGATCAGGCAACCGCTTCCGGTCGACGGCGAGCCGCTCGAGAGCGTCTATGACGAGTTCAGGCGGCTCATCCTTCCCTACCCCACCGGCAACACGCATCCGCGGTTCTGGGGATGGGTGATGGCCAATGGAACGGTTGAGGGCGTGCTCGCGGACCTCCTGTCCTCGACGATGAACTGCCATGTCGCGGGATATGACCAGGCGGCTCTCTATGTGGAGCGCCAGGTCATCGAATGGCTGCGCGAGGCGATGGGCTTTCCGGAGATCGCCGGCGGAATTCTTGTGAGCGGGGGGACCGTCGCCAACCTGACCGGACTCGCCGTCGCCCGGCATGCCAAAGCCGGGTTCGACGTCAAGACGAAGGGACTTCAGGCCGACGGAGCGCCGCGGCTGCGCGTCTATGGGAGCTCCGAGACCCACAACTGGATCTACAAGGCCTGCGAACTGATGGGGATGGGCCGGGAAGCCTTTCACAGGATAGGGGTCGGGCCCGACAAGAGGATCGATGTCGAAGCCTGCCGAAAAGCCATCGCTGAGGACCTTGGCGACGGTTTCAAGCCATTCTGCATCGTGGGCAATGCCGGTACCGTCAATTCAGGCGCGATAGACGATCTGGTTGCGCTGCGCCGCCTCGCGGACGAGTTCGGGCTCTGGTTCCATATCGACGGCGCATTCGGCTCACTCGTCGCGCTGTCGAGTGCGCATCACCTGGTGGAGGGCCAGGAACTCGCCGACTCGGTCGCGTTCGACCTTCACAAATGGGCCTTCATGCAGATGGAGATCGGCACCGTCCTCGTGAGGGACGCCGGCGTCCATCGCGCAGCCTTCGCCGCGCCGGCGAGCGGCGCGCCGCTTTATCTGTCGTCCACCGGAGCGGGCTTTGCGGTCGAGCCGACCTATTTCGCCGACCTCGGCATCCAGCTGTCACGCGACTTCAAGGCGCTGAGGGCCTGGTTCTCGCTCAAGAGCCAGGGCCTGGCCAGGATCGGGAGGATCATCGACCAGAACATCGCGCAGATCCATTATCTCGCGGACCGCATAGCCGATGACGGCCGTCTCGAGCTGCTCGCCCCGGCGCCTCTCAACGTCGTCTGTTTCCGCTATCGTGGGGATAGCTTCGACCAGGAACAGCTGAACCGGATCAATCAGGAGATTCTCGTACGCCTCCAGGTGTCGGGCGTGGCCGTACCGTCCCACACCTGGATCGACGGGCGCTTCGCCATACGGGTCTGCCACACAAATCACCGGACGCGCCTGAGCGACTTCGACCTGCTTGTCGCCGAGGTGCTGCGCATCGGATCGGCATTGGCGGAGGCCGGCGAATTCGCGAAGGATCGAGACGAACCCTGAATGGGCAGAAGGTTGGGAAGGAAGGGAGGTGTGCGGTGCAGATCCGCAATGCGCATTCGGGCGATCTCCCCGCCATCCTGGAAATCTACAATGACGTCATCGCGACGACGACGGCTATCTTCGCGGAGACGCCCGTCACGTTTGAAAACCGAACCCGCTGGCTGGCGAGGCAGACCGAGCGTGACCTGCCCGTCCTGGTCGCGGTCGAAGGCGAGGCTGTCCTTGGCTTCGCCTCGTTCGGCCCGTTTCGGGATTGGCCCTGCTATCGCGACACGGTCGAGCATAGCGTTCACGTCCGTGCGGATTGCCGGGGCCGCATGATAGGTTCGAGGCTGGTCGAGGCTCTGCTTGCGATCGCCGACCGGCTGGGAAAGCATGTCATGGTCGCCGGGATCGAGGCGGGCAACCAGGCATCGATCGCCATGCATGCGCGGCTGGGTTTCGAGGCGGTCGGCCATTTGCGAGAGGTGGGCCGCAAGTTCGGCCATCCCCTCGACCTGATCTTCGTGCATCGGTTCGTGCGGCCGAAGCCGCGATTTGGGGAGCACGAGGGCTGAGCTACCTTCTCGTCTTTATCGGTGGCGGCATTGGCGCCGCGCTCCGCCATGGGTTGAACGCGCTTCGCTGGTCGTGGCGGGGCCCGGCGTTCCGTTGGGAACGCTTGCCGTAAACGTCCTTGGAAGCGCGCTGCTCGGCCTCGTTGCCGGCTGGCTCTCGACGCGCGCCCAGGCAAATGAAAATGTCGGCCTGTTCCTGGCCACGGGCCTCCTCGGCGGGTTCACGACCTTTTCGGCCTTCAGCCTCGATGCAGTCGGTTTGTGGCAGCGAGGCGCTCAGCTCGGAGCTGTTACATACATCATAGCTTCACTCGCGCTTTCGATCGCGGGGTTGTGCGGCGGCCTGGCGCTCGCCCGCTCGCTCGGCTCCTGACACCGGATTCGCGCCGAACGCGCGCCCCAATGGATTAGCTACTTGCCTAACTACCTAAGATGTGTCAGGCAGCCGGCTCATCTATGTCAGGGGCATGCCATGGCGAGCGTCGCCAATTATTCGATAGACAACAATGTCAGATTCGACCCGCTTGAGGTCATCGACATCGGCAAGGTTCGCGACGAGGGGGGTCCCAGACAGGGCTTCGCCGTTCCAAAGGGAGTGGTGCATCGCACGCGGGCGCCGGGGCGCACGACGATGCTGATGATCGCGGTCGCAGGGTGAGCCCAACCGGTGACTGAAGAACCTTCCCTCGCTGCGCCCGACGCCTATTCAAAGCTCATCGCGCTTCTCGACGAGGCCGGCGCGACCTATCGCACGATCGACCACGAGGAGGAGGGTCGGACCGATCTCGTGAGCGCGATGCGCGGCCATGCCACGTCCGAGGCAGCGAAATGCATCATCCTGATGGTCAAGCTAGGCAGGAAGGACACGCGCTTCGTGCTTGCCGTTGTGCCGGGCGATGCCAGGGTGAATCTCGATGCGATCAAGCGGATGAAGCGCGGAACCTTCATTCGCTTCGCCGAGCAGCAGGTTGCGGAAAAGTTGAGCGGCAGCGTTGCTGGAACGATCCTGCCCTTCCCCTTCGACAGCCGCCTGGAATTGATCGTGGACGACGCCGTGGCGGAATCCAAAACGATGTATTTCAACGCTGGACGGCTCGATCGGTCGATCGCGCTGGAAACGGCGGACTATATGCGCATCGCCAGGCCGCGCGTCGAGCGGATCGCTCTGCGCTCCTGACCGCGACCGCGTTTCGGGACGCGAGAGCAAATGCATGAATGAGATAAGCGAGGACATTCTTCACTGCATCGGCAACACGCCGCTGGTGCCGCTGCGCCACGTCACGCCCGCCAACGGCGCGCGCATCCTCCTCAAGCTGGAAAGCCAGAATCCTACCGGCAGCATGAAGGACCGGATGGCGCTCAAGGTGATCGAGGCCGCCGAAGCGGACGGCCGCCTCGGAGGCGGCAATGGCGTCGTGGAATATACCGCGGGCAGCACCGGCGTCTCTCTGGCCCTGGTCTGCGCGGTCAGGAATTATCGGCTCGATATCGTCACCTCGGACGCCTTCGCCCGCGAGAAGCTCGACCATATGGCGATCCTCGGCGCGAAGCTTCGCGTGCTGAAGAGCGACGACGGTCGGATGACCGCCAGGCTGACCCGCGACATGATCGAGGCGGCAAGGGTAATCACGGAAGAAACCGGCGCCTTCTGGCCCGATCAGCTCGGCAATGAGGAGCAGATTCCGGCTTATTATCGGATGGGCGAGGAGATTTGGGAGCAGAGCGGAGGTGAGGTGGACGGATTCGTCCAGATGGTCGGAAGCGGCGCGTCGCTGCGCGGTGTCGGCCATGTGCTCCGCAAGAAGAGCAAACAGGTGCGCATCGTCGCTGTCGAGCCCGCGGAATCGGCCGTCCTGTCGGGCGGCGAAGCGGGGGCGCACAGGATCGACGGCGTCGGGGCGGGGTTTGTCGTCCCTCTTTGGAGAAAAGATGCGGCGGACGATATCGAGCCCGTCTCGACCGAGGAAGCGATCGCCATGACCCTGCGCCTGGCGCGCGAGGAGGGGATTTTTGCCGGCACCTCGACCGGCGGCAATGTCGTCGCGGCGCTCCGGCTCGCGGAACGGCTCGGTCCGGGCGCCACAATCACAACGATCATGTGCGACACCGGCATGAAATATCTGCGAACGCTCGGCGAGCGCCTCTAGCGCTGAGCGGCAGCGAGCAGCGAAATGACTGCCTCCGTCAAGGACGCGGCCTGCTTATCGGGCCGAGCATAGTCGCGCCGACTTTCGTTTCGATTCACCCAGACCGAGCGAAGGCCGGCCAACTCGGCGCCATACGCGTCCCAGCCGTTCGATGAGACGAAGCCGATCCGGTCGGCGGGCAGGCCTGTCCTGTCCTCGACCAGCCGGTAGGCCGCCGGAGCCGGCTTGTATATGCCCGCCTCCTCGATCGAGATGCAGTCCTGAAGCAGATGCCGAAGCCCCGCTGCGGAAAAGGCTCCCTCGAGCATCTCGGCCGTTCCGTTGGAAAGAACGAAGGCGGGCAGGCGCTCGTCCCAAAGCGCCTCGAGGGCGGGCCGCGCATCCGGAAAGGGGTCGGGCGCGCGATAAGCTTCGAGGAGATCATCGGCCAGTCCCGGATCCAGATCGTAGCAACCGAGCGCGAATTGAAGCGCCCTTACCGTACAGTTCCAAAAGTCCGCGTGGCGGCCGGTAAGGCTGCCGACCCAGGCATATTCGAGCTGCTTGGTTCGCCAGGTCGCCGCAACGCCGTCCGCCGCCTCGCCGAGCCGGATCGAATGCCGGGCAACCGCGGAGTTGAAATCGAGCAGCGTTCCATAAGCATCGAAGACGCACGCACGGATCACAGCGCGGTTCCGTCCGCGCCCGCCAGACGGGCAACAAGGCCGCGTCCGAAAGGCCAGTCGCCGAGCCCGGAATCATCCCCGAGATGGCCGCCGCCCTCGGCGACGACGAGCTCGCTTTGCCAGGACCCGGCGCAGCGCCGGGCCTGGTCAAGCGTCAGATAAGGATCGGTCGGACTTGCGACGATGATCGTCGCGAATGGCAGCGGCCGCTCCGGCAGCGGAGCAAACTCGCTTGCCGCATCGGGAAAAGCCGGCCCTTCCGGATCGGGCGGCGACACGAGCAATGCCCCTCGCACCCTTCGCTTTCCCGACGAGGCCCAATGCGCCACCGCCAGGCATCCCAGGCTATGGCCGACGACGATCGTGTTCGCGTGCGCGTCGCCGACGGCGGCATCGATGGCGCTCAGCCAGCGGTCAAGTCGTGGCTGGTCGAGATCGCGCCGGGACAATCCCGGCCAGAAGCAGCTGTCCGGTTGCGCCGCCTGCCAAATGGACTGCCAGTGCGACGGCGAAGAGCCGCCGATCCCCGGAACGAGAAGGATCCTCGTCACGACTCCCCTCCTTCTTCGTCCATCCGGCTCATGAAACTGCGCTCATAGCCGAGGACGCAGCCGGAGGTGCGGAGCAGCTCCTCCGCCTTGGCGCAGTCCAAATCCTCGCGCACCGCGGCACGATAATCCGCATAGGCTGCTTCATTCGGAAAGCTGAAGAAGGCGACCGCGATATTCTCGGGCGCCTCCCGACCAATGCCCAGGAAGCTCAAACTGGTTCCGGGCGGCGGCTCGCGGGACAGGAAGCAGCCATGATGATCGCCGCCATGCCTCGTGATGAGTTCGACCCAAAGCCTGGCATAAAGCTCGAACTCCGCTCGCTTTTCGGGATCGACCTCATAACGAACTATGCAGATGATCGGAGATGTACGACCGTTGCGAGGGGCTTCGGCCTCATTCATGTTGAAACCACATTGGCAGACCTCAATTGCGTTCCGCATGCGCCAGCGTCCGCCGACGAAGGCTGTTCGGGCTCGAAGCGTGTAATCTCGCCGGCATCGGCTCGGGGCGCCGATAACCGGTCTCATCAGGTCGCCCTCGGGCTGCGTTTCTGACGCAGCCGTTCTCCCAAGGGCTGATCGCCTCAGGGAAGCAGGATCGAGGAACCGGTGGTCTTGCGCGCCTCGAGCTGCCGGTGAGCCTCGCCGGCCTCGCGCAGCGGGAAGCTCTGGTTCACCGACACGCGTACATTACCGGCAAGGAGCATCTCGAACAGCTCGTCGGCGCCTTCGACCAGGTCTTCCCTTTTCGCCCCATGGGTGGCGAGTGTCGGCCGGGTCAGGAAAAGCGAGCCCTTCTGCAGGATATTGGGATCGATCGGCGCCACCGCGCCCGAGGATTGGCCATAGAGAACCATCGTCCCAAATGGTCTCAGGCAGTCCAGCGAGCTTTGAAACGTGTCGCGTCCAATCGAATCGTAGACCACCGGGACGCCTTCCCCCGCCGTTATCTCCCTGACCGCTTCAACCAGGTCCACCGCCCCCGATATGAGCGGATGGTCGCAGCCATGCGCGCGGCTGAGTTCGGCCTTCTCCTCCGTCGACACCGTTCCGATGACGGTCGCGCCCAGCTGCTTTGCCCATTGGCAAAGGATGAGACCGACGCCACCGGCGGCCGCGTGCACGAGGATCGTATCGCCTGCCTCGACTCTGTAGGTGCGGCGCAGCAGATACCGGGCGGTAAGGCCCTTCAGCAGAGAGGCGGCCGCGATCCTGTCCTCAATCCCATCGGGGACTTTAACGAGCCGCTCGGCCGCCACTACGCGTTCCTCGGCATAAGCGCCGATCTGAAGAACATAGGCGACCCGGTCGCCGACCTGGAGGCCGGCGACATCGCTGCCCACGGCCTCGATCCGCCCGGCCGCCTCGACGCCCGGAACGAATGGGAGCGGCTGCGGATAAAGGCCCGTCCGGTGGTAGACGTCGATAAAGTTGAGCCCGATCGCGCTGTGAGCCAGCCGGACCTGGCCGGGGCCGGGTTCGGGCAGGTCGATTTGCTCCCATTCCAGAACCTCGGGTCCGCCGGTACGGTGCACGCGAATGCCGTTCGTCATGATCTGCTCCTTGGTCCGCTCCGCTCAGGCGGCGATGACGTCGATCTCGACGAGCGCGCCCAGCGGAAGGGCTGCGGCCTGGGTCGTCGTTCGGGCCGGATAGGGCTCCTTGAAATATTCGGCGTAGACCGCGTTCATGGCGGCAAACTCGCGCATGTCCGCCAGATAGACCGTCGTCTTGACGATGTCCGCGAGCGATTTTCCGGCTGCCTGAAGAACGATCTGGATATTCTTGAGCACCCGATGCGTCTGGGCCGCGACGTCCTCTCCGGTGAGCTTCGCCGTGTCCGGATCGAGCGCCACCTGGCCGCTCGAATAGAGCACGCCATTCGAGACGAGCGCTGCGGAAAAGGGCCCAACGGCCGGGGCCAGCTTGTCGGTCGACACGATCTGCTTCGACATGGGATCTCCCTTCAACGATCAAAATTGACTGCGACGGTATTTCCTCCGGAGACAATGACTCCGAGCCGCTCGTCCGACTCGGGAGAGTAGCGGCCGGCGAGCAAAGCCGCGAAGGCTGTGGCGCCGCCCGGCTCGGCGACCACGCGCAGGGAACGCCAGAGCGCGAGCTGGGCCGCGCGAATCTCATCGTCGGTCACGAGCACGACATCATCGACGAAGCGCTCGGCCAATGAATGATTGAGGCTGCCAACCCGCAGCGGCGCGAGCGATTCGGCGGCGATTCCGCCGCCTTCGACGTCCACCGGACCGCCAGTCTCGAGCGCCCGCGCAAGGGTTGGTGAATTCTCCGGCTCGACCCCGACGATCCGCGCGTCCCGCCGATACCAGGCGGCGACGCCGCCGATCAGCCCTCCTCCGCCCACCGCCACAAGCAAGGTATCGATCTCGGGCGCCTGAGACTGGAGTTCCCGGCCGATCGTTCCCTGGCCCTCGATCGTCTCGCACTGATCGAAGGCATGGATGCCGAGCGCCCCGGATTCCCGCTCCCATTCCAGGCTGGCCTGGAGCGCGCTGTCATAAGAATGGCCGGCCACCACAAGATCCGCGCCATAAGCGCGGATCTGCTCGACCTTGGTCGGCGATGCGACGGACGGCACATAGATCTTCGCCGCGATCCCTAGCCGGTATGCGGCATAGGCGACCGCGGCGCCATGATTGCCGCCCGAAGCTGCTACTACCCCTACCGGAGGGATTTCTCGGGTGAGCAGGTTGTTGAAGGCGCCGCGAACCTTGAACGAACCGGTATGCTGAAGAGACTCCAGCTTGAGGAAGAGCCGATGGGAATCCGCAAGGCCCAAATCGCCGGTCGCGATCTCGATGACGGGCGTGCGCCGGACATAAGGCCCGACGACCGCCGCGGCCTTCTCAATCGAGGCACGATCGACATCCTTGTGGCCAAACGCCATTTCCAGCTCCGATTCCAAAGGCGGGTTTGACCATACTTCGTTTCTTAGCTAATTGGCAATGTCTCTTGTTCGGAGGCTGCCCGTGGCCGAAGATGTGGTTCGAATTCTGCGGGCTCTCGCGAGCCAGCGCAGGCTGCAAATCCTGGAATGGCTCAAGGCGCCCCGGGCGCACTTTTCGCCTCAGACCGACGGAGACCTCGTCCGCGACGGCGTCTGCGCGCTCGCGCTTGCGGAGAAGATGGGAATCAGCCATCCGACGCTCGGCGAGCATATGAAGATGTTGTGCCAGGCCGACCTCGTCATTTCCACGCGAGTAAAGAACTGGCGCTTCTATCGTCGCAACGAGCCTGGCATCGAACGCGCGAAATCCCTCATCCAGGAGCGCCTCTAGCCTGGCCCGCGCGCAGTTCACGTCTCGTGAACGCCTATTGATCGGCGAACCCGAGTGTCCGCTTCGTTCGTCGTCGCCGTTGCGCAAATCGACATCATGATCGACGCTGGCCTTCAGCACGAGCAGCCAGGCGCTGGGGCGCTGCGCGGACTGACGCCGGCGGGTTCGCATGGACAGCGCAGCGAGTAGCCGGACGTTGAGAACATGCTTGGACATGCGCCGCCGTCTTTAGCTCTTTCAGGAACCTGGACATGCACGACGGCCATCCGGCCGTCATCCACGTTACGCGGCGAGCCGGGAACATCAACGATTCTATGTGACTTGGCTAACCGGCTAATTTCCTAATTCCCAAAGTTTGGCCGCAATCGGCGGGACGCAAGAGCCTGCGCGCTCGCCCATCCCACTTTCGAAGGAGAGCGGACGTGGCGACATTCCAGACCGGGCACAGATGCTGGCGAGCTTTGTCGATCACGGCCCTGGCACTGATCGGTTTGCCGGAAGCCGAGGCGGGACAGCCAACGCCCGGCGCCGCCTCATGGCGATGGGAAAGCGCTGACGGAGGAGCGAGAAGCCTGCACCTCCGATTCGTCCGCGGCCAGATCCGAATCGTCAGGGGCCCGGGGCCGATTCGGGTGGAAGTCTCCCGCCATGCCATCGACGGCTATTCGAGCGACGCCGAAATCCTCGTTCAGGAGATTGGCGGCTCGGTCCTGATCACCGACCGTTATCCGCGCGGGTGGTTCTGGCGCCATCGCGAGAGCCTGCCGCCCATCGATGAACGCGGGGATTTCTGGCACACGATTGTGATTATTCAGGCGACGATACGGGTACCTTCCTCAGTCTTCGTCCGGGTCGAGCTCATGGACGGATGGGCGGAAGGAGCGGACCGCTGCATAATAAACTCCAACCCCCGATGCATCGAACGGCGATGACGCGGGGGCGATCTGATCGCGGGCCTATTCAGCGGACCCGTTACGATCATTGACCAAAACTCGTTAGTTAACTAACTCCCTAAGTTGCTCCTGCGGCATCGACATCATCGTCCGCAGCTTTCCTGCGCCAATGAGGAGTTTCATGGCGACAAGCTGGAAAACGAGGCTGATCCATCCAGCCGTGAGCGCGCCGGAGGGTTTTCGCTCCTTGGCGACACCTGTTCACCGGGGCTCGACCACATTGTTCTCCAGGGCCGCGGAAGCGCAGGACAATTGGAACCAGGAGGTCGCGCCCTACAGCTACGGCCTCTATGGGACGCCAACGACGCTCGAGCTCGCGGCCCGGATCGGAGAGCTGGAGGGCGCCAATCATACCCTCATGACTCCGGGCGGCCAGGCGGCCATCGCCCTCGTCTATCTCGCCTTCAGCCGAAGCGGCGGGCACGTTCTCGTCCCCGAAAGCATCTATGGACCGAGCCGCGATCTGGCGATCGACATGCTGGCAGGGCTGCAGATCGAGATCGAGTTTTACGATCCGTTGGTGGGGTCCCGCATCGCCGAATTGTTCCGGCCCAACACGCAGCTCATCTGGTGCGAAAATCCGGGCTCTGTCACGATGGAGGTTCAGGATGTCGCGGCCATCGCGGCCGCCGCCCGTAGCCATGGCATCGTCACCGCACTCGACAATACCTACGCAGCGGGAGTCCTGTTCGACGCGTTCGCGAACGGCGCGGATGTGACGATGCAGGCGCTGACCAAATATGTCGGCGGCCATAGCGACCTGCTGCTCGGCACGGTCAGCGTTCGCGACCCGGGCCATTACGAGCGGCTTGGACGAGCGCATCAGCTTTTGGGAATGGCGGTTTCGCCGGATGAATGTTCGCTCGCCCTGCGAGGACTGCAGACCCTTGGCGTGCGCCTCGCACATCTCGAACAATCGACGCTCGCCATCGCCAACTGGCTTGCCGACCGACCGGAGATTGCGCTGGTCCTTCACCCGGCTCTGGAATCGTGCCCTGGCCATAAGCTTTGGAAGCGGGACTTTTCGGGATCGGCCAGCGTGTTCTCCATTGTCTTTCGCGATGATTTTTCCGAGCAGGAGATTGGCCGGTTCGTGGACGCCCTGAAGCTGTTCAAGATCGGCTATAGCTGGGGAGGCGTAACGAGCTTGGCCGTTCCCTACCCCACGCAAAGGCGGTTTCGGCCTTATGGCGACAGGCTTGTCCGGCTCAATATTGGACTGGAAGACGCGGACGACCTCATCGCGGACCTGGAGTCGGCGTTCGCGAAGCTTGCCGCACCAACAGGAGCAGGCACGGATTGCAGCCGGCCGTAAGCGGGCTGCCTGGCCTTCAAAGCGAACCACGTGGGCGGGAACCGACTCAGCTTCCGAATTGAGCGGCCCTGTCCGCTCGAGCGACGACCTCGATCCCGACCAGCGCGCCGAAGGGCAGCTTCACCTGCGGCGTGCTCCTGGCCGGATAAGGTGGCGGGAACATCCGGGAGTAGACCTGGTTCATCGCCTGGAAGTCATTGATATCGGAGAGGTAGACGGTCGTCTTTACCACATCACTCAAGCCCAGGCCGAGCTCACCCAATATTTCCTCGACGATCTCTATGCATCGTTCTGTCTGCCGGGCGATATCGCCTTCAATGAGCAATCCGGTCACGGCATCCCGGGCAATCTGCCCGGCAAGAAATGCGAGGCCGCCCGCGACGACCGCATGCGAATATGCCCCATAAGCGGCAGGGATCGGCGTATGCTCGAACGAATAATGGTTCACGTGGCCTCCACCGTGCAATCAGGCGATCGGTAAGGCCATTAGCAAAGTCACTAACCCATGCGGAGCAGAATCGGGCGAACGGCACTTCGAGCGCCCCTTGCAATTGACCAGCACCCGAAAAGCCCCGACTGGCATGTCGGTGTTGTCCGCCGGATTGACGATCTCACTTTCCAGCATTCATCGTGATGGATTGACCAGGGCGTCGACCGCCGTCCGGATGACCCCGCGTTCGCGCGCCTCTGGCACGCCGCGGTTAGGATATGGATGGGCTGATCGAAGAGCGGGCGCAAGCTGCCGATAGATGGGGTCTTGCGAAACGGGCCGGCGGCGCATCACCGAGCGCGTCGAAGGCAAAAGATATCGCGGAACAGCGGTGAGCCCGCGATCGGCGCTCATCATCGAGCCTTCCATGACCGCATCCGAGACATAGAATTCCGCGAACCTGCGGGCGGCATTCCGACACCTCGCGCTCACACAGGCGGACGATTGAACGAGCGCGTCAGTGAAGAGAAACGCCGTCCTGCCGGTCCCAAGCGGAGCCGGTGCGATCCGAATGCGAGCTCTGGCCAGGCGATTCGTAGGATCGGTCAAAACCGCGTTCAATCTTTCCGAATAGCCGATAAGCGCGTCGAGCCGCCCGCTCGCGAACATCTGCTCGATCTCCGGATCATCGCGATTGCACAAGCCTGTTCCCGAGCTGTTGCAGGCCGATCCGATCTCTCCAAGCGCGGCGCTTCGGCTTCGGCGACGTCATAGATGATCTTGCGGCCAAGCTTCGGCGCGATGTCGCGCTGATAGATTTCAAGCTTCTCAGCGATTGTTCGCGGCTTGTTGGGACGCTTGGCCTTGGAGGACCGGCCTTCGCACACCGCTTCCATGTAGAGGCCATGGGCGCGATCGACCGTCATGCAGGCCAGGCGATCCTCAAGACGCGCGGTTTCCCTTGGGTCGATCCCCGCGTCGATTTGCAGGTTGAGACTGTTCGCCCACTCGCGCGCCGCCGCGATCGTATAGGCGGGAAACAGTCCGAGGGTGAGCTTCACGGCCACCCCGCTGCCAGCGATCCTTCGTCTAAATTTCCACCGTTTCTCGCCGCTCTCCAGAACCTCGATGAAAAGGCCACCGGTTTTTGGATCATCCAGCTTTCCGACCCTCAAATCGTCGATAAGTGCTGGAGTTAATTGATGTTTCGACCCTTTCTTGGCCCGTCGCCCCGTTCCGCGGCGGGGAAAATCGGTACACAAATCAGGGCACAGAATCAGGTCAGCACTGTCAGGCCCTGACCTGCCAGGCCCAACCGGGTCCAGCTCGATTATGTTGTCGTTTGAAGCGCTTACGCGTGCAAGGCTGCCTGCCATACCGACTCCAACCGGTCCGTCGGCAGAACAAAAATCGGGACACAAATCGGGACACAAGAGGCGTCAAATCCGGGCCAATTCAGGCGAACCGAGTCCAACTGCCGGATAAGGTGATTTGCGCCTAACTCTTTGTTCCTAGACCGAATCATGAGGATTCGGTTGGCTGGGGCGGCAGGATTCGAACCTGCGAATGCCGGTACCAAAAACCGGTGCCTTACCACTTGGCGACGCCCCAGCAGGCGTGGGCGCGGGCTATAAGCATCGTTCGGAAAAGTGGGAACCGGTTTTCCGACGACACGATGCGACAACAAAGCAGCCGCGCTTTCCTTATTGAGAGGGGGTCAGGCGATCTCCTCGATCCAGTGATGCGGATCGGGCGCCGTTCCGTGCTGGATGGCGACGAGGCTCTCGCGGAGCCGCTGGGTGACCGGGCCGACCGACTGGCCGCCAATCGAGAAGCCGCCCTCGGCGCCCTCCACGCTGCCGATCGCGGTGATGACCGCGGCGGTGCCGCAGGCGAAGGCCTCGGTCAGGTGGCCGCTCGTGGCATCGGCCCGCCACTGCTCGATCGAATAGGGCTCCTCGCGCACCGTCAGCCCCATGTCGCGGGCCAAAGTGATGATCGAATCCCGGGTGATGCCGGCGAGGATCGTGCCGCCGAGCGGCGGCGTCGCGAGGCTGCCATCGTCGAACACGAAGAAGATGTTCATGCCGCCCAGCTCCTCGACCCAGCGGCGCTCGACCGCGTCGAGGAAGACCACCTGATCGCAGCCGTTCCGGATCGCCTCTGCCTGGGCGATCAGGCTGGTCGCGTAATTGCCGCCGGTCTTCGCCGCGCCGGTGCCGCCCGGCCCGGCCCGCGTATATTCGCGCGTCGCCCAGAGCGAGATGCTCGGCGCGCCCTTGAAATAGGAGGCCACCGAGGAGGCCATCACGATGTAGAGGTAGCGCGCCGCCGGTTTCACGCCGAGGAAGACCTCGCTCGCGAACATGAACGGGCGAAGATAGAGCGCGCCGTCCTCGCGCGGCGGGATCCACGCCTTGTCGGCGCGGACGAGGGCACGGACGGAGTCCAGGAACAATTCCTCCGGCAGGTCCGGCATCGCCATTCGGCGCGCCGAAGCGTTGAGGCGGCGGGCATTGGCGTCAGGCCGGAACAAAGCCGCGCCACCGTTCGGCCTTCTATAGGCCTTCAGCCCCTCGAATATCTCCTGCGCATAATGAAGCACGGAGGCGGCCGGATCCATGACGAGCGTGTGCCGCGCGGTGATCCGCAGGTCGTGCCAGCCAATCCCTTCGTCATATTGGGCGATCGCCATATGATCGGTGAACACCTTGCCGAAGCCGGGATCGATGAGCTGCTTCGCGCGCTCTTCCGGCGCGACGGGATCCGGGTTGGGCTCGAAGAGGAAGCTGACCATGGCGCCACCGCCTAGGCGGCGAGGCCCGCAAGGTCAAACCGCGTCAATCCCGCCGCGCCTCGGCGGCCATTTCGAGGCCGCGCGCCCGGGCCGCGTCGAGCGTTCGCAGCACGAGCTCGGCCAGGACGCGGTCGGTGTCGAGCATCTTGAGGCCCGCTTCCGTCGTGCCACCCGGACTCGCCACCTTGCGCGCGAGCGTTTCGGGGTCGTCATCGGAGGTGGCCGCCAGCACAGCCGCTCCTTCGATCATCTTGAGCGCCAGCCGCCGCGCCTGATCAGCCGGGAGACCGAGCCGCTCCGCGGCCGCGGCCAGCGCGTCGATGAAACGGAACAGGAAGGCGGGGCCTGCGCCGGTCAGATGGCCGGCGAGCTGGAAATGAGCTTCCTCATCGATCCAGTCGGCATGGCCCAAGGTCGCCATCAGGCCGCTGACCAGCGCCTTGGCGGCGAGGTCGTCGCTCGCGCTGGTAAGGCAGATCGCGCCCTTGCCGATCCGCACCGGCAAATTGGGCATGGCACGGACGATCGTGCGCGGCGCCGGAAAGCGTGCGCGGAGCGAGGCCAGCTCGACGCCGGCCAGGATCGAGATCAGGATGGTCTCGGGGTCGAGGATCGGCGCCAACGTCTCCGCGACCACATCGAGCTGATAGGGCTTCATCCCCAGCAGCACGATCGCGGGCACCTCGTCCTCGGGCCATGTGGTGGTGACGCGCACCTCCCCTTCGACCGACCGGCCGCTCGGACGAATGACGCTGACATGGGCCGGATCCACGCCCTGTTCGAGCCAGCGCGCCAGCATCGCGCCCGCCATGTTGCCGCAGCCGGCCAGCCAGAGCGGCCCCGGCAGCAGCGGATCGATCACGGGATCAGGCCTCGCCCTGCGTCTCGATGAGCGCGGCGGCGATGGCCTCCTGCGGGGTCTTGTCGGCCCAGAGCACGAACTGGAAGACCGGGTAGAAGCGCTCGCACTCCTCGATCGCGGCCTCGACCAAAGTCTCGGCCTGCTGCAGGCTCAACGTGCCGCTCTCCTCGCCGCCCTCAAGCAGGGCCGCGTGGCGGAAGAGGACGAGACCGGAGGACGACCAGAGCTCGAAATGGCCGAGCCAGAGCTGTTCGTTGACCAGGCCGATCGTCTCGTATGTGGCGGCGCGCTTGTCCTCGGACACACGGATGTCCGGGAGCGCGAGGAATTGCAGGACCTGATCCTCCGCGCGCCAGATCGCGCGCAGTTCATATTGTGTCCAGCTGCCCTGGAAGGAGGAGACGATCTCGTCCTCGCCGCTGCGCTCATAGGCCCAGCCGAGCGCGCTGAAATAGGTTTCGAGCATGTCGATCGGGGCACTCGCCTCTCGTTCAAGCTCAAATTCGTCCATGTGCATGCCAGCGCCAGTCCCGGTTTGTTCCGGATGAATCTGCCCGCGCCGGTCCGAAAGCGCAAGCAAGTGTGGAAGAGACGGTTAACAAAGCTGTGGATAGTAAGCGCTTTGTCACGCAGCGGGACGGGAGCGCGCTTTCTTCGCGGCGGGCTTCGTCGCAGCCTTCGGCGGCTTGCCCTCCAGCGCGTCGAGCCGCGCCTTCAGCGCCTCATTCTCCTCGCGCGCAGCGACGGCCATCGCCTTGACCGCCTCGAACTCCTCGCGGGAGACGAGATCCAGCCCGCCGATCCACTCGCGCGCCCGGTCCTGCACCGCGATCTGCGCCTCGCGGGTCATGCCGGCGATGGTGCCGGCGGCGCCGTTCATCACTTTTACAAAATCGTCAAACAGGCGGTTGCGGGACTGCATGGCTGGTTCCTCAGCGGATCTCGGCGCTGTTGCCGCCGAGATCGATATTGATCGTGCGGGCGCCCGGTACAAGGGTCTCGGCGTCCGGATTGAGTTCAAGGATCTTGTAGTTGAGCGCCGAAGCGAACATCAGCCAGCCGAGATAGGGGTAGAGCAAGAGGGCGGCGACGATCCTGATCTTCCACAAGGCGAAGATCAGGCCGATCGTGCAGACGATCATCGCGGCGATCAGCGACAGGCCGAGCGTGACCCGGTGCATGCCGAAGAAAACCGGCGACCAGGCGAAATTGAGGAGGAGCGACAGGCCGAACAGGATCAGCGCTCGTTCCCTCTTCTGCGCGCCCTTCGCGTGAAGCAGCATGGCAAGCGACAGGCCGATGAGGATATAGAGGATCGTCCAGACAGCCCCAAACGCCCAGCCCGGGGGCGTGAAGCCGGGCTTGCGGAGCGCCTCGAACCACGGGTTGGCGGAACCGGCACTGGACAGATAGCCCGAGAGCGTGCCGAGCAGCACCACGGCAGGCACGGTGACCACGGCATAGCGCAGAAAACTCATCCGAAGCTCGGATCGGGAGGCAAGGCCGGCCATTCAGGGTGTGCACCCAGCACCGGCAACGGCCGTGACGGAGCCGATTTTGGCACCAGGCCAGAAGCGAGGAGGGAGCGATGTATTATGCATCGTGACCGACGAGTGACGCCGCATGGCGCCAAAAGCGGCCCGCCCCGCAGGGGTTGCCCTGAGACGCCCGCTGGCGACGTCGCTTGCTTGCGCGTAGCTTCGGCTACGCGCCTGCGCGGCGCTTCTTGCCAGCGGACGCCTCAGGGCAATCACGACCATTGCCGGTACTGGGTACACACCCTCATCTCCTTATTCGGCCGGCGCAGGCTCGGCCGGGCCCGTCAGCTGGCCCTCGAGCCTGCGGGTAACCGCCAGCGGCGAGCCCGTAAAGCGGGCGAGGCGCGAATAGAGGAGCGGGATCAGGAAAAGCGTGATCAGGGTCGCGATCGACACGCCGAACACGATCACGACGCCGATCGCGACCCGGGCCGCCGCGCCGGCGCCGCCGGCAAGCATCAGCGGCACCGCGCCGGCAGCGGTCGCAATCGAGGTCATCAGAATCGGTCTCAGCCGCCGCCGCGCCGCCTCGCGCACCGCCGTGTCGATGTCGCGCCCGGCGTCGCGCAGCTGGTTGGCGAATTCGACGATCAGGATGCCGTTCTTGGCGGCGAGCCCGACCAGCATGACCAGGCCGACCTGGCTGTAGAGGTTCATCGTCTGGCCCATGATCGCGAGCCCGATCAGCCCGCCGGCCACGGCCAGCGGCACCGTGGTGATGATCACGCCCGGATGGACGAAACTCTCGAACTGCGCCGCGAGCAGCAGATAGACGATCAGGATGGTGAGCAGGAACACGAAGTAGATCGACCCGCCCGCCTCCTTGAACGCCTGGCTTTCGCCGCGATAGCCGACGGCCAGCACCTCGGGCGACTGCGCGGCAGCATTTTCCAGGAAGGTCAGTGCCTCGCCCAAAGTGTAACCCGGCGCGAGCCCGCCCGACAGCGTGATCGCGCGCAGCTTGTTGTAGCGCCCGAGATCACGCGCGCCCGCCGTGCCCTCGGTGCGCACCAGATTGGAGAGCGGCACGAGCGTGCCCGTACGGCTGCGCACGTAAATCTGGGCGAGATTGTCCTGCGTGGTGCGCGCATTCTGCTCGGCCTGCACGACCACGCGATACTCGCGGCCCCGGTCGGTATAGGTGGTGACCCGGCGTGAGCCGAGCAAAGTCTGCAGCGCGTTGGAGACGTCCGCGACCGAAACGCCGAGATCGCCGGCGCGCGCGATATCAACCTGGATGCGCAGCTGCGGTTTGTTTTCCTTATAGTCGCTGTCGAGATTGACGATGCCGGGATTGCCGGCGGCGGCGGCCAGGATGCGGTCCCGCACCCTGGCGAGATCGTCATAGGTCGCCCCGGCGATCACGAAGTTGATCTGTTGTCCGCGCCCGCGGTTCAGCGAATTCCTGATCTGCGCATTGCCGCGCACCGCCGGCACCTGGCCGATTTCGCGGTTCACCATGCTGACCACGTCGGCGGTGGTGGCGGTGCGTTCCTCCCAGGGCTTCAGGAAGACGACGAAGGTGCCACTGTTAAAATCGTCGCTCTGGCTGAAGCCGCCCGGCACCCGGGTGATCAGCGACCGGACCGCACCCTGGCCAACCATCGGCAGCAGCCGCGCCTGCACCTGCCCCATATAATCGCTCATCTGGGCGAAGCTGGTGCCCTCGGGCGCGGAGACGCTGACCTGGATGATGCCGGCATCTTCGGCCGGAACCAGCTCGGAGCGCAATGTCGTAAAGAGAAAGCCGGCACCGGCGAGAAAGACGAGCACGATGGCCATCGGGACAAGCGGCCTTCTGAGCACCCGGTCGAGCCCGTTCGCATAGCGCGCCTCCAGCGCCCGGAAGCGGCGGTCGACGAAGCCGGCCAGCCTGCCCCTGTTTTCCTGACGCAGCAGCTTCGAGCAGAGCATCGGTGCGAGGCTGAGCGCGAAGAAGCCGGAGAAGGCGACCGCGCCGATCATCGCCGCGGCCAGTTCGCGGAACAGCAGCCCGGTCTGCCCGGCGATGAACATGATCGGCACGAACACCGCGCACACCACCATGGTCGTCGAGATGATCGCGAAACCGACCTGGCGCGCGCCGTTGAAGGAGGCGGCCAGTGGCGGTTCGCCTTCCTCGATCCGGTGATAGATATTCTCCAGCACGACGATCGCGTCATCGACGACGATGCCGATGGCGAGCACCATGGAGAGCAAAGTGAGCAGGTTGATCGAGAACCCGAACAGCCAGAGCACCGCGAAGCTCGCGAGCAGGCAGAGCGGCACGGTGACCGCCGGGATCAGGGTGGCGCGCCAGGTTCCCAGGAACAGATAGATGACGAGCACGACCAGCACCGCCGCCTCGGCGAGCGTGCGCCAGACGCCCTCGATCGCGCGGCTGATGAACTGGCTGTCGTCCGAGCCGACGACGATGGTCATGCCCTGCGGCAGGGTCGACTGGATCTGCTGCGCCATCGCCCTGGCCGCGTCGGCGACGGCCAGCGTGTTCGCGCCCGACTGGCGGACGATGCCGAGGCCGACCGCCGGGCTGCCGTTCAGCCGGAAGGAGGAATAGGGATTCTCGGCGCCCTGCTCGACCCGCGCGACGTCGCCGAGCCGGACCAGATAGCCGTCGGTGCCGCGACCGACGACGAGGGTGCGGAACTGCTCCGGGGTCGAGAATGGCCGGTCGACCCGGAGCGTGACATTCTGCTGCGCCTCCAGCCGTCCGGCGGGCAGCTCGACATTCTGGCGATTGAGCGCAGTCTCGATATCGGCGGGGGTCAGGCCGAAGCCCGCCAGCCGCTCGGGTTGCAGCCAGATCCGCATGGACGGCCGCGCATCGCCACCGATGAATACCTGGGCGACGCCGTCGATCGCGCTGAACCGGTCGGCGAGGTTGCGGTCCACCCAGTCGCTGAGCTGCAGTGGCGTCCAGCCCGGTCTCGAGACGACCAGGAACATGATCGGGCTGGCGTCGGCGTCGACCTTACGCACCACCGGCGGCTCGATCTCGTTCGGCAGCTGCGCCGCAGCCGCGCCGACGCGGTCGCGCACGTCATTGGCCGCGGCATCCACGTCGCGACCGGGGGCGAATTCGATGGTGATGGTGGACTGGCCGTCCTGCGAGCGCGAGGTGATCGTCTGCAGGCCCGCAATGCCGGCAAGCTGGTCCTCGAGCACTTCGGTGATCCGCGTCTCGACGACATTGGCGGCGGCGCCGATATATTGCGTCTGGACCGAGACGATGGGCGGATCGACGTCCGGGTATTCGCGGACCGAGAGGCCGAAAAAGCCGATGATCCCGACCACGGCCATCAGCATTGCCATCACCGCCGCGAAGACGGGCCGCTTCACCGAAAGGTCGGAGAGTTGCATTCCCTAGCCGCCGCGCCGGCCTGGCTGCCCGCCCCCGCCGCTTTGGCGGCCCTGCCCCTGAAGGCGCACCTGCATGCCGTCGGTGACCTTGATGATGCCCTCGGTCACCACGCGCTGGCCCGGCCTGAGGCCGGAGACGATCTCGACACGCCCGTTAAGATGCGCGCCGGCCCGAATTTCGGTGCGATGCACGCGATTGTCCGCGCCGACCACGAAGACATAACGCGCATCGCCCTCGCCGAGCACCGCGAGCTCAGGCACCGACAAGGCGGTCCGCGTCGAGCTCTGGATGGCGACGCTCATCATCATCCCGGGCCGCAATGCGCGGTCCGGATTGGGCAGGTGTGCGCGCACCGTCACCGCCCTCGTATTGGGGTCGATCACCGGATCGATCGTGCGGATCGTGCCGTTGAACGGCCGGTCCGGCCAGGCCGCCGATCGTGCCTGGATGGGCAGGCCCTCGCGGATCGCCGAGAGCATCGTCTCCGGCACGGTGAAATCGAGCTTGATCATGGAAAGGTCGCTGACCGTGGCGATCTCAGTTCCCTGACTGGCGATCGCGCCGACGGAGATGTTGCGCAGGCTGACCCAGCCGGAGAAGGGCGCGCGGATCACCCGGTCGCCGATCTGCGCCTGCACCTGCTGCGCCTGCGCGCGCGCAGCCGCAGCGGTGGCGACCTGGGCGTCGTAATTGGAGCGGGTCGCGAACCCCCGATTCTTCAGCTCGGCGACCCGCTGGAGCTGTTGCTGGGCCTCGCGGGCACGGGCATTGGCCTCGGTCAGCTGCGCGCTTTGCTCGGCCTGGCGCAGCACCGCGACCACCTGGCCCCGGTTCACAAAAGCGCCGTCGTCGAAATTGAGCCGCACGATCCGCTCGGTGACCGGCGCGGACAAGGTGACCTGCTCATTGGCCCGGGCCGTGCCGACCGCCTCGATCCGGTCCGCAAACTCCGTCGGCACCGCCGGCTCGGCCTTCACCAGCGGCGCCTGACGCGCGCCGCCCCCCTGCTTCGCGTCGCCGCCACCGCAGGCCGCGAGCAGTGCCGCAAGCAGAGGAATGAGGATTTGCCGGGTCACGCCGTGATCTTTTGCTCCTGCCGTGCCGGTCAATGCGCATATTTGGCCGCGAGTCGAGAGGCGGTTTGTCTCAAAGTGTCTCATCGGGCTGGACTTTCCGCGCGCCGATCAGGAACTCCACATTGCCTTCCGGCCCGGTGATCGGGCTCTGCGCGATGCCCTCGACGCGCCAGCCACGGCCTTCGAGCCATGCCGCCGCGTCCCTGCACACGCGCTCGTGCACCGCCGGATCGCGGACCACGCCGCCCTTGCCGATCTCGTGCCGCTCCGCCTCGAACTGGGGCTTGATCAGCGCGATCAGCCGGCCACCGGGCTTCGCAAAGCCGAGCGCGGTGTCGAGCACCTTGGCCAGCGAGATGAAGCTCGCGTCGCAGACGATAAGATCAACCGGCCCGGTGACGATCGCGTCCGTCAGATAACGCGCATTGGTCTTCTCGTGCACCACGACGCGCGGGTCCTGCCTGAGCTTCCAGGCGAGCTGGTTCGTTCCCACATCGACCGCGAAAACCCTGGCCGCGCCGCGCTGCAGCAGCACGTCGGTGAAGCCGCCGGTCGAGCTGCCGACATCGAGCGCCACCGCGCCGGTGACGTCCCAGCCGAACTGGTCGAGTCCGTGCGCCAGCTTGATCCCGCCGCGCGACACCCAGGGATGGTCCCTGCCCCGCACCTCCAGCGCCGCGTCCCCGGCGAGCGGCTGGCCCGCTTTCTCCACCTTTTGCTCGCCCGCATAGACGAGGCCGGCGAGGATCAACGCCTGCGCCTTGCTGCGGCTGTCCGCGAGTCCCCGGTCGACGAGGAGCTGGTCGGCGCGGCTCTTGCTCATCGGCACAGCCAAAGAGCCGAAATGCGTCCCGGATCAAGCCTCAACGTAGAACTACCCACTCGACCCCGGCGGCGCGGCGGGTCATAGCGTCCCCACTCGAGCGCCAGTTGGGGGCATCAGGTCGATCGAGCGGGCCCTGCCGTTTTATCCCCTTTTACGGCGGGGCCCTACCCTTTCTCCTCCGCCCGCCTTCTAGGCCCGCGCGCCTTCCTCAATCCCCGGGCTGTTGTGGCGGAGCGCCTTCAGCACCGTGCCGACGATCGCATCGGCGTCGAGGCCGGCCTCGGCATATTGCTTCTCGGGCTTGTCCTGATCCACGAAATGGTCCGGCAGGCGCATGGTGCGGAGCTTGAGACCCGCGTCGATCAGCCCGGCATCGCTGGCGAGGGTCAGGACGTGCGCGCCGAGGCCGCCGATCGCCGCCTCCTCGATCGTCACCGCAACTTCGTGGCTGGTCAGCAGGCGGCGGATCAGCGCCTCGTCGAGCGGCTTGGCGAAGCGCAGGTCCGCCACCGTCGCGGAAAGGCCGAGGCCCTCCAGCATGTCGGCGGCCTTCAGCGCCTCGGCGAGGCGGGTGCCGAGCGAGAGGATCGCGACCTTCTTGCCCTCGCGCACGATCCGGCCCTTGCCGATCTCGAGGACCTCAGGCGTCTCCGGCAGGGCCACGCCGATGCCGTTGCCGCGCGGGTAGCGGACCGCGATCGGGCCTGAATCATGCTCCTGCATGGTCCGCACCATGTGGACGAGCTCGGCCTCGTCGGCGGCGGCCATGACGACGAAATTGGGCAGGGTCGCGAGATAGGTGACGTCGAAGCTGCCGGCATGGGTGGCCCCGTCGGCGCCGACCAGACCCGCCCGATCGATGGCGAAGCGGACCGGCAGATTCTGGATGGCGACGTCATGCACGACCTGATCGTAGGCGCGCTGCAGGAAGGTCGAGTAAATGGCGGCGAACGGGCGCATGCCCTGCGCGGCGAGGCCGGCGGCGAAGGTCACCGCATGTTGTTCCGCTATCCCGACATCGAAGGCGCGGTCCGGATGGGCGGCGGCGAAGCGGTCGACGCCGGTGCCGGACGGCATGGCGGCGGTGATCGCGCAGATCCCGGGATCGCTCTCGGCGAGCTTCGCCAGCGTGTCGCCGAACACGTTCTGATAAGCGGGCGGGCCGCCGCCGGCGCCCTTGTCCTGCTTGCCGGTGACGACGTCGAACTTGACCACGCCATGATATTTGTCGGCCGCCGCCTCGGCGGGGGCATAGCCCTTGCCCTTCCGGGTCACGACATGGACCAGCATCGGCCCCTCGGCGGCGTCGCGGACATTTTCGAGGATCTTGACGAGCCGCTCGACATTGTGGCCGTCGACCGGGCCGACATAATAGAAGCCGAGCTCCTCGAAGAGCGTGCCGCCGGTCCAGAAGCCGCGCGAATATTCCTCCCAGCGCCGGGCCATGACGTGGAGCCGTCGCGGCAGCTTCCGCGCGATCTTCTGCGCGACCCGGCGCAGGCCCAGATATTTGCGTGAGGAGACCAAACGGGCGAGATAATGGGAGAGCCCGCCGACCGGCGGCGCGATCGACATGTCATTGTCGTTGAGGATCACGATCAGCCGGTTGCCCGCCGCCTGCGCGTTGTTCATCGCCTCATAGGCCATGCCGGCAGACATGGCGCCGTCGCCGATCACCGCGATCCCCTTGCCCGGCTTGTCGGCAAGCTTGTTGGCGACCGCGAAGCCGAGGGCCGCGGAAATGGAGGTGGAGCTGTGCGCGGCGCCGAACGGGTCGTATTCGCTCTCGCTCCTTTTGGTGAAGCCGGAGAGGCCGCCGCCCATGCGCAGGGTCCGGATCCGGTCGCGCCGGCCGGTGACGATCTTGTGCGGATAGGCCTGGTGGCCGACGTCCCAGACCAAACGGTCCTTCGGCGTGTCGAAGACGTAATGCAGCGCGACGGTCAGCTCGACGACGCCGAGCCCCGCGCCGAGATGGCCGCCCGTCACCGAGACGGCCGAGATCACTTCCTCGCGCAGCTCGTCGGCAAGCTGGCGGAGCTGGCTCCGGTCGAGCTTGCGGATGTCGGCGGGACTATCGACGGTGTCGAGCAACGGGGTCACGGGACGATCACTCATGGCCGCGCCCTGTAAACCTGTCGGTGGCCGCTGTCGAATGTTGGTTCGGTGCAGAGGGCGTGGAGACCGAGGCGATCTCCTCCCCCTTGATGGGGGAGGTCGGTGGGGGCGGACGTCGTGACGGGCGGCGCGTCTCCGGAAATGCCACCCCGCCCCACCCTCCCGTCGGGGAGAGAGGCTTTGACGGCGTACCCCGAAGCGCGCGCAAAGTTCACGGCGGACGCGTCAATCGGGGTCTTTCGGCCACGCGATCCGGCCTGCCCGGCGGCATCAGCCGGCGGTTGCGGGCCCCGCGCCTCTCTGCAGGCGGCATCGTTGGCCGGGCGAGGGCGCGTGACACGGGGGTTCATGAAGTTCACGATTTGCCCGGGCGGCGCGTCCCGCCGCGCCTTCAGACAAGCGATTTCGTCCAGCGCGGCGGCGAGCGCGGCCTCGAGCGGCGCGGTTTCCGCGGCGATGCACTCGACGACCGTCTCCTTCAGCCAGAGGAGATCGGGCCGCAGCGCGGCGCGCCGGCCATATTTGCCGGGCTGCTCGCCGGCCAGCAGCAGCCGGAGCAGGCTGTCGGAATGGTGGGTGCGAACGTGGCTCGGCTTGCCGTAGCGCCAGACCTGCTCCTCGACGCCCTCGACGGCGCGCTGCCAGGCGATCAGCTCCAGCGGCAGCTTGTGGGCGCCCCGCGCGAGCCGCCATGCCTCGGCGAAGGCGAGATCGCGGCGGCGGTGATTATAGGCGGTGCGGTTGGAGACGCCGACCAGAGCGCAGGCATGGAGCACCGACGCGCCCTGGCGAAGCGCGGTGAGGAAGAGCGTTTTGCGCTCGGCGCCGAAGCCGTCATGGCGGGCGCCGGCGGGCGGGCGGGGGGAAGAAGCGGGCTCGTCGGTCGCCGCTCCGGGGGTGAAATCGCGCGGATCCTGTTCCATCCGCGAGTCTAGCGCAGAGGAAATCCTACTTTGCCAGTGGAAAACGATCCGAAACGGAGCTTCGGCCTTCGCCCTAGACCGTCGGCACCGTTCCGCCGTCGATCACATATTCGACACCGTGAATCGCCGCCGCGTGGTCCGAGGCGAGGAAGGCGATGAGGTCGGCGACTTCGCGCGGTGTGTTCGGGCGGCCGATGGGGATGCCGCCCAGAGAGCGCATCAAGCCCTGCCGGGCTTCCGCCTCGTTCGTTCCACTTTCCACAGCGAGGCGGGCGATCAGGCGACTGGCAGCATCCGTCTCGACGAAGCCCGGAGCGACGCGCAGCACCCGCACGCCCTTCGGGCCGAGTTCCTTCGACAGCGACTTGCTATAGGCGGACAGCGCGGCCTTGGCCGCCGCATAAGCGGTCGTCGCCTCGGGCAGAGGCAGACGGGCCTGGATCGAGGTGACGTGAATGACGACACCGGCACCACGTTCGACCATCGTCGGCAGGAGCAGGCGGTCGAGGCGGACTGCAGGGAAGAGGTTGAGCGCCAGTTCTTTCTCCCACTCCGCTTCGGCCAGGGCCGCGAAGCCACCGGCAGGAGCGGATGACCCGCCGACCACATGCACGATCACGTCGACGCCGCCGAGCCGCGTCTCCACCTGGGCCGCGGCCACGGTGCAGCCTTCGAGAGTGGTAAGGTCCGCCGCGCAGAAGGCTTCAGCCGGAAAGCCGTCCGGCCGCGACCGCGCCACGGCCAGCACCTTCGCCCCACTTTCGCGCATCGCCGCGACCACCGCGGCACCGATGCCCTGCGTACCGGCAGTCACCAGCACGCGTTTCCCTTCGAGACCGAGCCAGTTCATCACTGGACCTCCATATTTGGATGCGGGAGCATTCATATGTTGCTATACTCCCGCCATGGCAAGAACCGACAAAAAAGTAGGGTACTCACCCACAGGTAAGTTGGAGGACGTCACGCCCGACATGGCGGCGAGCGGGATCGAGTCCGCGTTCCGGATGCTGGAGGGGCGCTGGAAAATGGTGATCATCTTCCACTTGTTCGACCGGGGCACCCTGCGCTTCTCCGAGCTCGAGCGGGCTATCCCGGGCGTTTCGCAGAAGATGCTGATCCAGCAATTGCGAGACCTGGAGACGGACGGGATCGTGGCGCGGAAAATTTATCCGCAGGTGCCGCCGAAGGTCGAATACAGCCTCACGGCCTGGGGCCAGGCCATGTGCCCGGCACTGGACACCTTGCTGGAATGGGCGGCGGCGCGGCCGACCTGAGGCCTATTGCTCCCCGCAATCCTCGCACCGCCCGCGGACCTCGATCACCGGGCGCTGGGCGGTGAAGCCGGCCGCCTTCGCCGCGTCGCGGACGCCGCCGGTCAGCTTGTCATTGTCGAGATGCCTGGCCGATCCGCAATTGTCGCAGATCAGGAAGATGCAGTCGTGCAAACAATCGGGATGGTCGTTGGCGATATAGGCGTTGGCGCTCTCGACCCGGCGGGCGAGATTGGCGCCGACGAACAGATCGAGGATGCGGTAGACGCTGTTCGCGGCGACCCGGCGGCCCTCATTCTGCGAGACCTTCTCGGCGTTGTCATAGGCGCTGGCCGGCTTGTCGAAGCTCGCCAGCGCGTCGAACACGGCGGCGCGCATCTGCGTCCACTGCTCGCCCGAACGCTCCATGGTCGCCTTGGCCGCGTCGACGAGGTCCTTGCCCGAGTGGGAATGATGCACGTGCGCCATGCGTGACGATGTAATGTCTCGGCGGTGACGGGACAAGTGAGGGATAGTGCTCCCGCGGAAGCAGGAGCGGTGGGCGAAAACCCGCAACGCTCCGGCCTGCGCCGGAGCACGGATCGGGGGATCGGAATATTCCTTGTGCTCCGGCGAAGGCCGGAGCGCTGAGCGGAAACTCGCACGCCGGCGAAACCCGCAACGCTCCGGCCTTCGCCGGAGCACGGGCCGTCAGATCACCGCGCGGCGGTTGAGGTCGTGGCCGAGCGCGAGGAGCAGCACGCCGAACACGGAATAGATCACCTCCTCGGTGCCGTGATGCAGGGTCAGCGAGCCGGCCATGGTGCCGAGCCCGAGCGCGCCGATCGCCGCCGGCAGCATGAAGCCATGCTCTCTTATGCCGCGGCCGAGACCGATCACGCCGAGCATGATCGCCAGCACCAGCCCGACTTCGTGGATGCGCGGATCGAGCAGCACGCCGCCCGCCGAGGCCAGCACCAGGACCAGCACCGCGGTCGCCACGCAGTGGACGAGGCAAAGGCCCGACAGGCCGATGGCCAGCCGGTCGATCGACCCCTGTCTGCTGAGACTCGGAAACATAAGGTGCGCGACTCCAGTGCGAGCTTCTATAGGTGCGCCTCTATTAAGTTACAATATAACATTCGTCACATATCGTCATATGCGACGCCCGTTGGCATTCCGGCCACACTCGGCCATAGGCGCGGCCATGGCCGTCGCCCTGTTCCAGCGCCCCGCAGAGCCGGCGCCCCGCCCCCGCGCGATCGGGGGCTGGCTGCTGTTCGTCGCCTGTCTGGTCTTCGTCATGGTCGTGGTGGGCGGGATCACGCGGCTGACCGAATCCGGCCTGTCGATCGTCCGCTGGGAGCCCTTGTCCGGCGCGATCCCGCCGCTCGGCGACGAGGCCTGGCGGCAGGCCTTCGAGCAGTACAAGGCGAGCCCGCAATATCTGCAGATCAACAGCGGCATGACCCTGGCCGACTTCAAATCCATCTATTTCTGGGAGTTCGTGCACCGGCTGCTGGCGCGGCTGATCGGGCTCGCTTTCGCCCTCCCGCTCCTCTTCTTCTGGTGGAAGCGGGCGATCCCCAAAGGTTATGGCTGGAAGCTGGGCGGGATTCTCGCGCTCGGCGCGCTGCAGGGCGCGATCGGCTGGTGGATGGTCGCCTCCGGCCTCGTCGACCGGCCCGAGGTCAGCCATATCCGGCTCGCCATCCACCTGCTGATGGCACTGCTGATTTTCGCGGCGATGCTGTGGGTGGCCGGCGACATGCGCGGCCTCGCCCGCAGCCCCGACGTGCCGCCCGCGCGCATCCCGCTGCTCGGCCTCTGGACGCTGTCATTGCTGTTCCTGCAATATATGTTCGGCGCCTATGTCGCCGGGCTCGACGCGGGCGAGTATTTCGACACCTGGCCGCTGATGGGCGGCGAATTCTACCCGCACGGCTATCAATGGCTGGAGCCGGCCCTGCGCAATTTCGTCGACAATCCGATCACCGTGATGTTCGTCCATCGCTGGCTCGCCTTCCTGGTGGCGGCTTTGGCTTTGTGGCTGGCCTGGCGCACCTTCCGACGGGGTCTCTGGCTCGAGGCGTTCATGGTCGCGGGCGCCGTGGTCACCCAGCTCCTGCTCGGCATCCTCACCGTTCTGTCGGGCGTGCAGCTCGACATCGCGGTCGCGCATCAGGGGATGGCGGTGCTGCTGCTCGGCGCGGTGATCACCGCGTCGCACGGGCTCGGGAAGCGACCGGAATGAGCCGGATCGTCAGCGTCTATGCGGTGTTCGCGGACGCGGACGAGGCGCAGCGCATCGCCCGCGCGGTGGTCGAGGAACGGCTCGCCGCCTGCGCCAACATCTTCCGGCCCTGCCGCTCCGTCTATCGCTGGCAGGGCGCGGTCGAGGAGGCCGACGAGGTGGCCGTCCTCTTCAAGGCGCGCGGCGACAAGGCCGAAGCGCTGACGGCGCGGATCGCCGCGCTGCACAGCTATGACGTGCCCGCCATCGCGGTCTGGCCCATAGACAATGCCTGGCCCGCTTATGCGGACTGGGTCGAGGCGGAGGGATAGGATGGCGCGGGGGGACGGGGAACAGGCCGCCGGACGGGCCAGCCCGCTTCCCGCCCGCCTCCTCGCGTGGAGCGGCGGCGCGCTGGTCGGCGCGGCCTGGCTCTCCGCCGGCCTGTTCGGTACCTATATCGTCTTTCACTATGCGGGCGCGATCCTCGCCGGGACGCCGGAGCAGTGGAACGCCAACCTGCCCGGCCTGTTCGCGCCGCGCATCCCCGCCTCCACCGCCGGCATCGCGGTGCATTTCGCCGCCGGCGGCATCCTGCTGCTGCTCGGCCCGGTGCAGCTGCTCGGGCGCGTCCGGCGCCGCTGGCCGGCCCTTCACCGCTGGACGGGGCGGCTCTACGCCTGCTGCGCGCTCGCCGCGGGGCTGGGCGGCCTCGCCTTCATCGTCTCGGCCGGGACGATCGGCGGACCGGCGATGAATGTCGGCTTCGGCCTTTACGGCCTGCTGATCACGCTCGCCGCGGCCGAGACCTGGCGCCATGCCCGGGCGCGCCGCCTGCCGGGCCGGCTCGAACGCCACCGCGCCTGGGCGATCCGGCTGTTCGCGCTCGCCATCGGCTCCTGGCTCTACCGGATGGATTACGGTTTCTGGTTCCTCGCCACCGACGGCGCCGGGCACATGCAGGATTTCTCCGGCTGGTTCGACCAGATCATGGATTTCGCCTTCTACGTGCCGAACCTGCTCCTGGCCGAGGTCTTCATCCGCGCCCGCGCGGCGGTGCAGCGGCCAACGCTGCAGCTCGGCGGCGCGCTGCTGCTGGTGCTGGCCGCCGCCTTCATCGCGCTCGCGACCTTCGAATTCGCGCGCCTCTACTGGATTCCGGGAATCGTCGCGCGGCTGGCCTGAGGCGACAAACCCGCTAGAACAAGCCCAGGGGAACGAAAATGAGTCGCTTTTTCATCGCTCTGGCAGCCGCGGCCCTGACCGCCGTCGCGCCGGTCCAGGCCCTTGCCATGTACCAGACGCGCAGCGCGGCGAGGGCGCCGGCGACGCGGATCCACATTCCCTTCAACCCGCCGCTGGACCGCCCGCTCCACTATCGCTCGACCGTGCGGACGCAGCGCAACGGCGGGTCGACGGCGGTCTCGACCGACTATGAGATCATTTTCTCGCGCCGCCGTGACGGCTTCCGCATGCTCGTGCATGCCACCGGCGCGCGTGACGAGCTGACCGGCACGCCGGCGCCCGGCTTCCTCCCGCCCTATACCTTGCTCCTCGACGAGGACGGCAAGGTCGAGGCGCTCGAAAATGCCGAGGCCTATTGGGACGGCATCCTCCAGGCCTCCAGGCCGGCCCTTCGCACCATGAACGGCGGCGTCACCAGCCCGCGCATATTGAACCTCGCCGATTATGCGCTTCGCGAAGCGACGCCGGAGGCGAGGCTCAATCATCTGACCCGCTATATCGGGCCGATCCTCGACTATAGCGCCGACGATTATGTGCTGGGCGAAGACCGGGTGCAGGTGGATCCGATCGCCGGCCTGATGGGGACGAGCGTCACCCAGCGGCTCGTGTTCCGGGCGAGCGGGTCGAAAACGGGCGCCTGTTCATGTCGGCGCGGGCGACCGTCTCCGGAGACGAGATGCGCGACCGGCTGATCGCGGCCTTCGAGCGCGCTCCGGCCAACGGCCGGTCGCCCGAGGAACGCGCCGCCGCACTGGCCGAGATGCGCGCGATGCGACTGGATCGGTCGGTGTCGTCGCATTTCGAGCTGTCCGTGGCGACCGGCCTCATACTGCGGCTCGAGCAGACCGATCTGTCCCGCAGGATCGAGAACGGCCGGCTCCGGGAATCCATCCAGACGCTCGCGATCGAACGGCTGGATTGAGCGGCGCGACGAAGAGGTATTATTTTACCTCTCCTGAAACGCGCGCTTTTCCTTGACTTTCCGGCCCCCCTTCGCCATTTGGCCGCCATCGAGCGGTCCGCAAAGGCCGCTTCATTCATTTCAAGAGGTCTAAAGCCCATGAAGGCGCTGATGAAGACCACGCGCTCGGCGAAGCCGCGCGAGGTCGAGAAGAAATGGCATCTGATCGATGCCGACGGGCTGGTGGTCGGGCGGCTCGCCACGATCGTCGCCAACATCCTGCGCGGCAAGCACAAGCCGAGCTACACCCCGCATGTCGATTGCGGCGACCATGTCGTGATCATCAATGCGGAGAAGGTGCGCTTCACCGGCAAGAAGCTGGCCGACAAAATCTATTACAAGCACACCGGCTATGCGGGCGGCATCAAGTCGATCACCGCCGGCAAGGTGCTGGAGGGCCGCTTCCCGGAGCGCGTGCTCGAGAAGGCGATCGAGCGGATGATCCCGCGCGGTCCGCTCGGCCGCGACCAGATGCGCGCGCTGCATCTCTATAACGGCACCGAGCATCCGCACGGCGGCCAGAATCCCGAGCTCCTCGACGTCGCGTCGATGAACCGCAAGAACAAGGTGGGCGCATAATGGCCGACAAAGACAAGAAGTCCCTGGCCGATCTGGCCGCGCTGACCAGCGAGCCGGCCGAGGCCCCCGCCGCCGAGCCGGCCGTCGAGGAAGCCGCCGCGCCCGAGGCTGAAGCCACCGAGGCTCCCGAGGCCGAAGCCGCTGAAGTCGAGGCTGCCGAGGCTCCGGAAGCCACAGAGATTGAGGCCACAGAGGTCGAGGCCACAGAGGTCGAGGCCGCCGAGGCTCCGGAAGCCGAGACCGTCGAAACCCCGGTCGCCGAGACCCGCAGCCGCGGCGATGGCGATGACCGCCGCCGCGGCCGCGACAAGCCCGAGGACGAGAATAAGGACGGCGTCCTGACCCAGGGCCCGCAGATCCAGGCGATCCTGCGCGAGCAGCAGCTCGACAAGCAGGGCCGCGCCTATGCCACCGGCCGCCGCAAGGACGCGGTCGCCCGCGTCTGGCTGAAGCCCGGCACCGGCAAGATCGTCGTCAACGGCCGCGACCAGGAGGTCTATTTCGCCCGGCCGACGCTCCGGCTGATCATCAACCAGGTGTTCGACATCGCCGACCGCAAGGGCCAGTATGACGTCGTCGCCACGGTCAGCGGCGGCGGCCTCTCCGGCCAGGCCGGCGCGGTCCGCCACGGCATCTCGACCGCACTGACCCGCTACGAGCCGGCGCTGCGCAGCGTCGTGAAGCGCGAGGGCTTCCTGACCCGCGATCCGCGCGTCGTCGAGCGCAAGAAGTACGGCCGCGCCAAGGCCCGCCGCAGCTTCCAGTTCTCGAAGCGCTAGGGCTTACGAGTTCGAACAAAGAAAAAGGCGGTCCGGGATTTCCGGGCCGCCTTTTTCTTGGCCGGTCGTATCGACTGTGAAGGCACGGCCCAGATGTCCGCGACGGGTGGAAGGCGTACGCCTAATTGTCAAATCTTGCCGCCCGCGACTCTCATAACGAACTTCCCGAATTGCCATCCCACAGCTAACTGGCGTCGGACCAAACAGTGGTAAAGCCGGTGGGGCTTTTCTAACACGATTCAGATGGAGATGAACTCCCTATCCGGCCTGGGCAGGAAAAGGACGAGGTGGAATGAGCAATTTTGTTACCTGCGTCGTTTGCCGGACGAGGCCGGAAACTTGCCGTATCATCGCCAAAAGTGGGGGCTCGACGGCGTTCGAATGCTCCGTCTGTGGAGACTTTTCGGTGTCCGACTCAGCGCTACGGACGGTGCTCGATCCTGAGATGCGGGAAATTCCCCCTATCGTTCGGGCAGCGATTTCCCATCGACTGCGGGAGGCGAATGAAGCCGGACGTCCGCCCCCGATGCTGGACACGACGCGCATGAAGCAGCTGGTTGCTGATGCGCGGCTTCCATCCCCCGCACAGCAAGCAACAAACATAGTCCGCTATTTTGGCGACATTGTCTCTAAGACTGGCCGCTCCGCGCCGAATCCCCCTCCTTCCTTTACCGCATCAATCGGGTCGCCGAACCGCGAGTTTGCGCTGGGGATACTGCGGCAATTGGTTCAGCGTGGCCTGTTGATCGCTAGGACGCTTGCGTATCAGAATACGGCAGATGAGCCGGATGGGATCGACCTAACCCTTGACGGCTGGGGGCGTTATGAGGCCGAGAAGCGCGGAGAGGTGGTTGGGACAACTGGCTTCATCGCCCTGAAATTCGGCGATCCGGTGCTCGATCCCTTCGTCCGAGAGGTGATCAAACCAGCGGTGGCGTCCATCGGCTACACATTGGAGGATATGCGCGACGCGGCGGAGGCCGGCATCATCGACAATGTCATGCGCGCTCGCATCCGCGACGCGGCCTTCGTCTTAGTCGATCTCACGCACGCCAATGCTGGCGCTTATTGGGAGGCCGGCTATGCTGAGGGGCTTGGCAAACCCGTGCTCTATCTCTGCGAAGCATCCGTGTTTACTGCCACCGGTACCCACTTCGACACGAACCATTGTACGACAGTAACGTGGGACGTCGACAAGCCCGACATCTTCACGATAGAACTCGTAGCTACCCTACGCCGCTCGCTTGGCCTGTTCCCATCGTGACCTCCTATTCCCACGATTGGCCTGCTAGGAACTTGGCGCTGCGCAGCGTCGTGAAGCGCGAGGGCTTCCTGACCCGCGATCCGCGCGTCGTCGAGCGCAAGAAGTACGGCCGCGCCAAGGCACGCCGGAGCTTCCAGTTCTCGAAGCGCCAGGCTTTCACGAGCGCAACAAGAAAGAGGCGGTCCGGAGCGTTCCGGGTCGCCTTTTTCTTTGCTAGACTTGGTCCATGACCATCGCCTTCACCCGCGCCGTCAGTTCCCGCCTCGCCGAGTGCGAGACCACGCAGGAAGGGCGCGTCGATGTGGCGCGGGCGATCGAACAGCATGCGGCTTATGAGGCGGCGCTGGCTGCGGCCGGGCTCGACGTGCGCCGCCTGCCCGCGCTCGACGAATTCCCGGACGGCATCTTCGTCGAGGATACCGCCTTGCTGCTCGGCGAGCATGCCGTGATTCTGCGGCCGGGCGCGGCATCTCGCGTCGGGGAAACAGAATCCACCGGCGCGGGGCTGGTCGGCCATTTCACCATCCACTGGCTCGGCGCCGGCCATGTCGACGGCGGCGACGTGCTGCGGATCGGGCCGACGCTCTACGTCGGCATTTCCACCCGCACCGATCTCGCCGGGATCAGCGCGCTGGACGCGCTGGTCGCACCGCTCGGCTATCGGGTGGTGCCGGTCCCGGTCGCCGGCGGCCTGCATCTCAAAAGCGCGGCGACCTGCGTGAACGGGCTGCTCGTCCACAATCCCGCCTGGACCGTCGCGGCCCATTTCGCGGGCGTGGAAGCTTTGGCGGTGCCGACCGGCGAGGCCTGGGGCGGCAACGTCCTGCTCGCCGGCGACACGCTGCTGACCGCCGCCGACAGCCCGCGCACCGCCGAGGCGCTGGCCGCGCGGGGCTTCGAGGTGGTCGCGCTCGACATTTCCGAAATGCGCAAGGCCGACGCCGCGCTCACCTGCATGAGCCTGATCAGCGAACAGGCCTGAGCCAGCCGGTGTAGTGGGCGATCCGGCCGATCAGCGGGAAGCTGAGGCGGACGTCGAAATGGAAGCGGCCATCCGCCTCCCATTCGCGCGCGGCGATGCGCGGGGCGAGGAACAATGGCAGGCGGAGGCCGAGGACGCTCCAGCGTCTAAGCTGCATGGTCAGGCCGTCCGCTGCCGCTTCAAGCGCGAAGCCGAAGCGCATCGGGCCGAACCGTTCGATTGCCAGCCCCTGCTTTTCCGACAGCTCGCTCGAAAAGACATGGCCGCCGAAATCGCGGGTCCAGCGCTCGCGCCCGTTCTGCTCGGCAAAGGCGACGTGGAGGGCATAGGTTCCCGCCGGCGGGAAGCGGGCGACCCGGGCCATCAGCCGGGCGAAGAGGTTGCGGCCGCGCTCGACCCGCCCTTCGCCCGCAGCGCCGGCATCGCCGTGCAGATCGTGGAGCGCGCGGACCAAAGGCGGCAGTGCCGCATAATGCGCGCCCATGATCCGTTCGTAGAGGACGGGCGGCAGGGTCCGTTCCTCGAAGCGGTGCGCGAGCGCGAGACCCTCGAAAGCCGCCTCGAAACGTGCCAGCGGGAGAAGGCGTTCAGGCGTGCAGGCTCCGGGCTCCAGCCGACCCGCGAACAAATCCTCGGCCAGCAACGCCGCGGCAAGCGTCGGGATTTCCGGCCCGTCACCATGGACCGCGACGACGCTCCAGCGGCGTTCCAGGGCTTCAGCGCCGCAACGGCCGACAAGCGTGACGGTCATCCCCGAACGGTCGTCGCCGAGCCAGGCGGTCGCGCGTTGCAGCGGCAGGAAAAGGCCCGCAGCGCCGCGCAGGGATTTGAGCCAGCCCCAGCGCACCGGCCAGCTCAGCAGCCACAGCGGCCACATCTGCAGGCCGAGCTCGTTGCCGGCGCGGAAGGTGACGGCCGGCCGGCCGGGAAGCAGCGCCGGGAGCAAGTCATGGTCCGGCACGTCGACCAGAGCCACGCGCCGGTGGCCCAGCGCAAACCGTCCTGCGCGGATTTCCTCCTTCCGCATCTCCTGCCAGCCCCGCGCCCCGTGCCAGCGCGCGCCGCGCCAGAGCCGCACGGGCCGCCCGACATAAGAGAGGGCTGCCCGGGCGACCGATGCCCCGGAGGTGGTCCGCGCCGAAGCGCTGAGCGCGATCTCGACCTGGTCGACCCTGTCGAGACCCTCGGCCAGCTTTCGCGCCACCGCGCCGGTGAGCGCCGGCGCGGTCGAGGCGCCCGCGATCACCGTCACCCCGGCCTGCCTCGCCGCGTCATCAAGCGCGCCGATCCCGGTCACAAAACCCCGCGCGTCGGCGAGGTCGAGATAGGGAATGCCAGCGGCGATGCAGGCCAGAGGCACCCGATAGTCGCTGCCCTGAAACGGCCCGGCCGCATCTATAACAAGGTCGGGCCGGTGTGCCGTCAGCACCGGCGCGAGGTCGCCGTCACGGTCCGCCGAGATGCCCTCGGCATTCGGCAGCCCTGCAGCAAAGGTCCTCGCCTTCACGAAGCTACGACCGGCGACCAGCACATGATGACCCGCAGCCGCCAGCCGCCGCGACAGCCGCGCGCCGAACCCGCCATAACCGCCGATCACCAGGATGCGCTTCAATCGTTCCCTCCAACCCATCCACGCCAGGCGAAGCCACAAAAAGTGCAGCCGCCGATAAAGCCGAACAAACCGCCCCAGAACGCCAGTCCGATGCCTAGCCAGAGCGTCGCCGGCATCGCGCCGATCACAGTCGCAGCGACAATTACGGTAGCGGGCCGTATCGGCCAACCAAACCGACGGAGCAGACTGTGAAGCGGCAGCGCCAGCAGGACGACGTGTGCGCCCGCAACCACCAGCGCAAAGCCGAAGATAGTGGCCGCCAGGAACGGTCCCCCGGCGAGGCCGATCACAGCAGCCACCATAGCCGGTGCGATCGCGGCCGAGACCATCCCGGCGGCAACATCAATGGGTTCGGCGTCGTCGGTCATCTCTCGTCCTCCTTCATGTCGCGGAACATCGCCGTCTGCTGGATCAGCGCCCCGAACAGCGGGTGATCGAGCCTGAGCACGAAGGCGAAGAGGCCGTGCTTGCAGTCGATATGGCTGACCCGCATGTGCCCCGGCGCCAGCCAGCGCGGGAGACGGAGGCGCAGGCGGCCGAGCCTCAGGAAATAATGGTCGCTGAGAAAGTGGAGCGCGCCGTCCGCGACGTCGATACGAAGCGCGATGCCGACGCCGCGGCCGACATGTTCCTCCAGCCCCGTCGGCCCGGCGAAGCATTTGCGCGAGCGGATCACCTGCGGGAAGCCGCGGCGGCGGCCGTAGATGCGGGTCCAGTGCTGGCCGCCGGACGCCGCATCCTCCGTGACGCTGACCAAAGCCGGCATGTCCGCGTCGCGGCCCAGCGGCAGCGGCCCGCCGAGCAGCCGGCAGAGCTGCGCGAGGATCCGGCCGGCGCGATTCATCCGGCATTCGACGATCTCGCCGGCATAGACGGCGGTGCGGCCATCGGCGACGCGCTTGCCGAAGCGGGCGCGCGTCGTCTCGGGCAGGGCCGCCCAGCCCGCCTCGCCGACCAGGGCCCGGAAGCGCAGGTCGCCGATCCCGTCGGCGGCGGTGGCGGGAATGCGCGCGGGGAAGGGGATTACCTGCGCTCCCTTCTCTTGCCGCCGCTCCATTTTCCGCCTCCTTCTCCAATTTCTGTACTGAGAGAAATCAGTTCTCAAATAAAAAGCTCAGCGCTCCTTCGCCTTCTTGCCGCGCCCGAAACCGAGGAAATTGACGACCTTCGTGCCCATGCCGATCAGCGCCATGATCTTGGCCGGCGGCACGCCCAGCATCTGATCGTACCAGCGGTTCAATTTCTCGACGAAGTCCTGCATTTCGCGCAGGCGCTCGCGGGCCACCTTGCTCACCTTCGGATCGCCCTCGGCTTCGGCCATGCAGGCCCGCAGCGCCGCCGCGGCCGGATCGATCTCGCGCTCCTTGCGGCCCTGCGCGATGCGGGTGACCATTTCGTAGAGATCGGTCTCCGCCTCGAAATGATCGCGCCGGTCGCCGAGCACGGGGACGCGGCGGATCAGCTTCCAGCCGAGCAGCTCCTTGACGCTGTTCGAGACGTTCGAGCGGGCGAGGCCGAGCGTATCGGCCACGTCCTCGGCGGTCAGCGGCCGCTCCGACAGATAGAGCAAGGCATGGATCTGCGCGACCGACCGGTTCACGCCCCACTGATTGCCCATATCCCCCCAGTGCAGGATGAACCGCTCCACCGCGGAGGCCAGTTGGCGCGACTCGACAGTGATTTCTGTCATGACAGAAATATCGGATATTAAGGTATCGAAGTCAAGAAGGAAGGTCCTCCCCGTTCCGGGGCGGATTTTTACCGCCGCTGGGCGAGCAACCCCTCGGCCTCATCCAGCACCCGTCCGAACTCGGCGATCAGCGCGCGGTAGGGCGCGGGCGTCGTCATATCGAGGCCGGCATGCTTCAATATCTCGGTCGGATAGTCCGAGCCGCCCGCGCGCAGCGCATCCAGATAGCGCTCCCGCTCCGCTGCGCCGCCGTTCAGCACGCTTTGCGAGAAGAAGACCGCGCCGGAGATGGAGGTGGCGTACTGGAAAACGTAAAAGTTGCGGTAGAAGTGCGGGATATAGGCCCATTCGATCGCGTAGAGCGGATCGATCTGCATGCCCGTGCCGTGATATTTGCGCAGCAGCTCCAGATAGAGCGCGGTGAAGCGGGCGCCGGACAGGCCCTCGCCCGCCTCCGCCATGTCGTGGATCCTGAGCTCGAACTCGGCGAACATGGTCTGGCGGAAGAAGGTGCCGCGAAAGCCCTCCATCTGCATGCCGAGATAATAGAGCCTTTCGTCCGGCGTGCGGGCATTGGCGCGCATGTGGCGGGCCAGCAGCTGCTCGTTCATCGTCGAGGCGATCTCGGCCGTGAAGGTCGCATAGTCGGAGGTCTCGAAGGGCTGGCGCGACTTGGCGAGCAGGGTGTGGATCGCATGCCCCCATTCATGCGCATAGGTCGTCATCCCCTCATAATCCTCCGAGAGGTTCAGCAGCAGATAGGGATGGGTGTCGTAGACGCCGCCATTCATATAGGCGCCGGACGATTTGCCCTGGCGCGGGAAGGGATCCATCCAGCGCGCTGCCGTGCCGCCCGCGATCAGCCGGCCATATTCCGGACCGAGCGGGCGCACCGCCTCCAGCGTGGTCGTGCGCATGTCGGCGAGGGTGAAGCGCCGGTCGTTGCGGACCAAAGGCGGATAGATGTCGTAATAATGCAGGTCCGGCAGGTTCAGCAGGCGCTGCCTGAGCGCGAAATAGCGGTGCAGGGTCGGCAGCCCCTCATTCGCCACCTGGACGAGGGTGCGGTAGACGCCCTCGGGAATATTGTCCCCCGAGAGCGCGGCCTCGAGGCTGTTGCGGTAGCGGCGCGAGCGCGCCTGGAACATGTCGCCCCGGACCTTGGCGGCGAGCGCCGCGCCGAGCGAGCTTTCGAACGGCTTGTAGCTCCCCCAGAAGCGGTCGAAGACCAGCTTGCGGTCGTCGCGACCTGGGGCGTTGCGGTTGTTCGCATAGCCCTGATCGTCGAGCCGCAGCGTCCGCCCGGTCGAGAGCGTGACCTCGGGGCGCGGGATGTCGGACGAGGCGAGCTGGTCGCGAATGTCGTTCGGCCCGGCAAGCACGCTGCCCGACGCGGCCAGCACGCGCTCCGATTCCTCGCCGAGCGTGTGCGGCGCGCGCCGCAGGATATTGGCGAGATAGAAGCGGAATTTGGTCAGCCCCTGGTCGGCCGCGACATAGCGGTCGATGGTCTGCTGCCCGACCGTCAGGATTTCGGGCTCGACCCAGGCGGTCGCCTCACCCATCGCGGTGAACACGTCCTGCGCCTGCTGCTTGCGTTCCTGATTCGGGGCGACGCGCAGATCCTCGTCCGCCTTCAGCGAGGCGTAGATGTAGAGCCGCAGCGTCTTGCGATAGGCGTCGGAAATCGCCTGCAGCGCGGTGCGGAGCGCGGCCGCGTCCCGGCCGAGCGTGCCGCGCAGCTGCGGCAGCCGCGCGATCCCGGCCTGGATCGCGGCCTTGTCCGCGCTCCACGCGGCATCGTTCGGATAAAGATCGGTGAGATCCCACGCCGCGCCGCCGGCCGGCGCGGCCGCCTGCGCGAGAGCCTTGAGCGAACCGCCTTTCACGAGGGCGAGCAAAGCCGCCCCGGTCAGCATCACATCGCGCCGAGAAACTTCCATGTCCGATAATCCTTCCCCGGCCGCGCGCACGCGCACGGCCCCGCCTTCGTCCCCGCCCGCCTTCTTCCCGGCGGAACGATGACTGGCAAGATGCGTTCGACGAAACGCTTCGTCGCTTCATCCGGAATCAACGTTCTTCTGCTATGTGGTTGCACATGCGTATGATTCTCCTTCTCGCCGCGCCGCTCCTGCTGGGCGGCTGCCTCGTCCGCACCGCGGCCGATATCGTCACCCTGCCGGTGAAAGCGGCCGGCGCCGGCGTCGACGCGCTGACCACCAGCCAGGCCGAGGCCGACCAGCGCCGCGGCCGCGAACTGCGCGAGGCCGAGGAACGCGAAGGCCGGGAGGCGCGGCAGCGCGAACGCGAGCAACGCCGCGCCCGCGAACGGGCAGAGGAGAACGGCCAGCAGGCCCCGCCGCGCTAGAAATTTCCGGCCTCAAATAAATGTTAAGAGGCACGCGTTAACAGGCCGCCGATGGCGGGGCTTCGGCGAAAGATCGATCCTGAACTGGGGGAGGCGGACAAGCGCCCCTCCCTTGCCCGGCTGTTCACCCAGGATTTCGCCCGGATCGAGGACGAGCAGCTGGAAAGCGCCGCCCGCGAGCGCCTGCGCGCGCTCGATCACGTTCCTGCCTTCCTGCTCGGCGTCCATCTCGTCTGCGCGGTGGCCTTCCTGGTCGGGCTCGGCAATCCGGCCAGTCCGGACCCCGCCTTGCTGGCGCCGCTCGGCAGCTTGATCGCGATGGATTTCGGCCTCTGGGCCTGGCTGTGGCGGCGGCCCTTGTCGGGGCTCGCACCGCATCGGGCGATCCGGGGCGCCGCGCTCTACAGCCTTGCCGCCTACGGCCTCTGGTGCGGCGCCTCGATCGCCGCCGGCTCGGGCCAGGCGCAGCATCTCACCCTGCTCGATATCGCGGTGGCGGGCGGCGTGCTCGCCCTCCCCATCGCGTTCCTCTCCTACCCGGCCTTGGTGGCGCTTGGCTGCGCCGGCTTCGCCGCGAAATTCTGGTTCCTTTCGCACGACGCGGTCGGCGCCGGGGTGACGCTGCTGCTTTCCGCCTTGCTGGTCCGGCTCAGCCTGAAGCGCTCGGCCGGCCTGCTCGCGCAGCTCCGCCGGCGCACCGCGATGGACTGGCATGCGCAGCGCGCCGCCCGCTTCATCGAGGAGTTCGAGCAGGCCGGCCGCGGCTGGTTCTGGGAGACGACCGCGCGCGGCGCCCTTTCCTATGTTTCGGAGCAGCTCGCGGCCGATCTGAAAACGCCGGCGGCCGATCTGATCGGCAAGAATTTCATCGACCTGATCGGTCTGGACGACCGGCGCGGCTCCGAATCCTCGGAGCGGACGCTCGGCTTCCATTTGTCCACGCGCCTGCCCTTCACCGACATCAACGTCCGCGCCAATACCTCGGCGGAAATCTGGTGGTCGCTGTCCGGCACGCCGAGCTTCGACGAATATGGCCGCTTCCTCGGCTTCCGCGGCATCGGCACCGACCTCACCCAGCAGCGCCGCTCCGAGGAAGAGATCAATCGCCTCGCCAAATATGATTCGCTGACCAATCTGCCGAATCGCAACCTGATGCGGCGTACGCTGGACGAGACGCTGCAGAAGAAGGGCGATGCGGCCGGCGGCGGCTGTGCCCTGTTCCTGATCGACCTCGACCGCTTCAAGAACGTCAACGACACGCTCGGCCATCCGGTCGGCGACGCCCTGCTCAAGCAGGTCGCGCAGCGCCTCAGCAGCGTGATCAACAAGGTCGGCCAGGTCGGCCGGCTGGGCGGCGACGAATTCGAAGCGGTGCTGCCCGGCAAGCATGACGACGCGGTGCTGGGCGATCTTGCCAACCGGCTCATCCAGCAGGTCTCGATGCCGTTCATGATCGAGGGGCACAATATCTCGATCGGCGCCTCGGTCGGCATTGCGCTGGCGCCCTCCGAAGGCTGCTGCGCCGACGCCCTGATCCGCAATGCCGACCTCGCGCTCTACGCCGCCAAATCGGCGGGCCGCGGCACCTATTGTTTCTTCGCGCCCGAAATGCACTCGGAGGCGCAGGACCGGCAGACGCTGGAATCGGATCTTCGCAAGGCGATCGCGCGCGGCGAACTGCAGCTCCAGTACCAGCCCGTCGTCAACGCCCAGACCGAGGAGCTTTCCGGTTTCGAGGCTCTGGTCCGCTGGCATCATCCCACGCGCGGCGTGGTCTCGCCCGCCCTCTTCGTGCCGCTTGCCGAGGAAGCCGGCCTGATTCTCTCGATCGGCGAATGGGTGCTGCGCACGGCGTGCCAGGAAGCGGCCAAATGGCCCGAGCATATCCGGGTCGCGGTCAACCTCTCGCCGATCCAGTTCGTCGAGCCCGCTTTGCCGGCCACGATCATGTCGGCGATCGCCAATGCCGGCATCCAGCCGCGCCAGCTCGAGCTCGAGATCACCGAGGGCGTCTTCCTCGCCGAAAATGACGCGACCGACGACATGTTCGCAAAGCTGAAGAATATCGGCGTGCGCCTCGCGCTCGACGATTTCGGCACCGGCTATTCGTCGCTCGGCTATCTGAAGAAGGCGCCGTTCGACAAGATCAAGATCGACCAGAGCTTCGTGCGCGGCGCCGCCAAGTCGGGCAGCCGAAACGCCGCGATCATCCGCGCGATCGTCACGCTCGCCGAGAGTCTCTCGATGGACACGACGGCCGAGGGCGCCGAGACCCATGACGAGCTCACCATGATCCGCGAACTCGGCTGCTCCCACATCCAGGGCTATATTTTCGGGCGGCCGATGAACCCCGAGGATGCGGGCAGACTGGCGGCGGAGAACAAGGCGGTCACCGCCGACGGCTTCCAGTTCAACCGGCCGCCGCGCCAGGGCCTCCTCAAGGTCGCCAGTCTCCAGTTCAACGGCATGTCGATGCCGGTCCGCGTCCGCAACATCTCCACCGGCGGCGCGCTGCTCGAATGCGACCGCATGCTTCCGTCGGAATCGAAGGTGCAGCTCGATCTGCCCGGCTGCGGCAATCTCGGCGCCGAGGTCCGCTGGTCGGAGGCCAAGCGCATGGGCCTCCAGTTCGAGGACGAGTTCGACCTGAGGCGGCTCGCCCCCGGCAAGGGCGGCGGCTTCGGCGCGAAACTCCCGCCGCAGGGCTATACGAACCTCAAATATGCCGACGCCGCCGCCAACAAGCGCGCCCTCTCCGCCGGCGACCTGCGTTACGGCAAGGGCGGCTGAGCCCCGACCCTTGCGGTGCCCCGGGACGGCCGCTAGATCGGGCGCCGCGCGGGTGTAGCTCAATGGCAGAGCAGAAGCTTCCCAAGCTTACGACGAGGGTTCGATTCCCTTCACCCGCTCCAGCACTTAGCGTATCCCGCAGATAATCCGGCTCCTTTCTGGCTCCGTTGCACACAGGAAGGCGAGCCCCTGGGACAGCGCCGGCAACCCTTGTTGTCGAGCCCTCCGCTCAATTCGGTCAGGAAAGCACGATTGTGGCGGGGCCGGTGCGTGGGGGCGAATGTCCAGCCGGGGCCGATACCTTGCGTGCGATGAATATCGATGGCGACAGGGCGACCGATTTCGGGACCATCATCGCAGGATCGGTCATGCCGCCAAGCACCGATTTCGTGCTGCAGCAATGGCTAAGAGGTCGGCCGGGAGCCCGGTCACGAACTCCGGGGTTCGACTGAACCCCCGGACCTCGGAGCGTCGGGGTAAGCCATTTCAAGCGTTTAGGACCCGGCTGCGCCGTGCCCCTGCTGCTGGCTGCGAAGCGGATCGCGATCGATGCGCGACGGAGTCCAGGCGGCTCCGACGCCGCAAACCGCGAGCCGGAACGGCACTCTTATTAGATTCTCATGCAGCGGCTTTAATTAGATTGCGATACTTCATGAATCGTGACAATCATACTTGATCCTGAGTCGCGGGAATCAGGATTACTTCGTTGTTTTGAATAACGCTAAAGTTTCGTGAAATTCCATTAGAATCGATGACGTCCGACGCGCTCGCGTGGGGGAGGTTTTGGCGCGCTTATGCCGCAGCTGAGAGTTCTATACTGGAATATCCAGAACTTCGGCGACGGTACCGGTTATCGCGCGCGCCAGTCCCAGATTCACTTCATCGCCCGCGCCATAGTCGGTTCCCAGGCAGACGTCCTCTGCATTCAGGAAGTGAAGCAGAATGCGATCGCGAACCTTTATCTGACTTCGCTCCAGCAGGAACTGAACACGCTCCCGGCGCCGTTCAACAACTGGTATTTCGACTGGATCATGGGCGCGCTGGCGACAGGTCTCGCGCCGCCCCCCAATTATCCCTTCAACACGGCCGCCGATCTCGCCTGGGATGCGGCGCATCACGAGGGCTATGCGGTCTTCTGGAATCAGAACATCGCCAAGTTCTCGATGCAGGCCGCGCCGCCGATCCAGCCGCCGGGCGCGGGCGCGGTCGCCAACACCCAGTCGCAGCAATGCCGCATCCAGGGCCGGGTCGGGTTCGGCATGCCGCCCGCCTACATGCCGCTCCCCGGCGTCGCCGTCCCGGGCGGCGGGCTACAGGTGCCGGGCGGCGGGCCGTCCTACGTCGTGCCCGCCGGCACGAATATCCCCGGCCATGGCATCGTCGGCGCACCGACGCCGACCGCGGCGGGGACGGTGCTGCCCGTGGGGACCGTCGTCGGCCCGGGCGGGATCACCCTCAACGCCGCGACCTACAATGTGAACCCGGTGGTGGTGCCGGGAAACTACACGCTCACCGACGCGCTGACGCTGCCGGCGGCCGGGACGGCGGTGGTGCCGCTGAATGCGCTGAGCCTTGCCATGTTCGGCCGCGACAGCGCCAACCCTCTGGATCCCACGCATGCCCCGTCCGTGTTCAACGGCGACACCTCTGCCATCACGGCGAACTTCCAGCCGGGCGGCGGCAATGTCTGGAACTGGACCGAATTCACCCGCGCCGCCGGAGGCCCTGCCTATCATACCGGCTCGCGACGGCCCGCCTATGTCACCATCAAGGTCAATCGGCCCGGCTTCCCCGCCGCCGCCGACCAACTCCTGCCGATCATCGTCTATCATGCGCCCTCGGCGGCACCGGCGTCGAGCGCGGGCATGCAGCGCTCGGCCTACATCCAGCCCATGTACCAGGCCTATGACTGGGTCGCGGGCAACTGGATCAACTGCAACAACGCGCTGAACGGGGGCGACTATAATGTCATCAACGGCGCGGTCGCCTATCCCTATCAGGCGTTCACGGCCGGCTATGGCGGCGTCGGGTTCGGCGGCGGCGCCGCCTGCACGATGGCGATCGCCAATCCGGCGCCCCCGGGCGGGACGATGGGCGACAATCCGCTCAACAAGTCGATCGTGGCGCTCACCCACGGCGTCGGCGGCCCGCCGCGCTACAGCGCCAACCGGCCCGATTTCCGCTCGATGGCGATCGACAACATCTTCTATCGCGGGCTCGGCGGCGGCGTGCTTGGCGGCGGCACCCTGCTGCTCGATCTGCTGACCGCGTCCTACACGGGCGGCGGCGCGCTCACCGGAGCGCCGGTCCAGAACTGTCTCAACACGCCCAACATGGTGAACGTGCAGACGTCGGTCTACGTCCACCACGCCGCGATCGCCATGCCGAACATGGTCGATTCGACCACGACGTTGTTCGACATGAACGCCGGCGCCTTCGGCACCCAGCCCGATTACGACGCGCAGAATACCGGTGCGCGCCGGGCCGCGGAGTTCGTCAACCTCTTCGTCAGCGACCATCTCCCGGCCGCGATCCAGTTCAACATGTGAACGGCGGCGAGCCATGAACGGGAACGACATCAAGACACTGATCGACGGGCTCAGCCCCGGCGGCGTGCTGACGCTGAAGCCCGGCGATGTCCCGAACGCGCCGCGGCTCGACGCGCTGATCACACAGAGCTTCGGCGGGACGCTGACCGCGACCACCGGCGCGGCGACGGTTGGCGCCACCAGCTGCACCTACGCAGCCGCCAGCCTGGCAAGCGCGACCTATCTCTTCTATCCGGTCGCCGCCGATGTCGCGGTGGAGCTCGCGTTCACCACCGGCAATGACGGCGCGCTCGATCTCGCGGTTACCGCGACCATGCCGGCCGGCTGGACGCCGGGCGCGAGCTTCCCGCCGGTGGCGGCGCTCACCGGCAACGCCCTCAATGCCTTGACCTTCACCGCCGCGACGATCGCCGTCGCCTCGGCCGATTCGCCCTCGGCGGCGCTGATCGATGCGACCATCGACAGCGACAAATCGGCGATCGCCAATTTCGAGTTCCTGCTCGGCACGAGCTGTACGGTGACGGGCGGCGCCAGCGTCCCGACCGGCGGCAATGACCAGCCGGCGCCAACCTTCAGCCTCTCGAGCACGAAGATCCAAGGGCCCTCGGTAAGCGGCTTCAGCCTCGACCTCTTCCTCAGCCTCGGCTGCGCGCCGAGCCCGGTGGCTATGCCCGATGGCTCCACGCCGCTGAATGGCGCGGTCAACATCACCACCGAACTGGTAACGCCGGCGCTGACCGTACCGATCCTGATCGGCATCACCGCCGCTACCCAGACGAGCTACGTGGTCAGCCTCGACACGTCGGGCGGCGTCCCGCAGATCGGCTCACTCGACCAGCTCACCGGCTTCACTTACGGCACCTCGCCCGCCACCTTGCTGACCGCGGCCCAGACGCCGATCGGCACGCTCGCGCTCGACTATCTGTTCGCCACCATCGACACCGACGCCTGGAGCATCTCCAACCTCCAGTTCGAAATCTCGCTCGGCACCGACTGGACGGTAATGAACGGGCTGTTCAAGCTGCAGAAGCTCACCGCCGCGGTCACCGTGCCGGTGGTCTGGAACGGCGGCACCGCGCCGCCATCCGGAAACGGCTTCGCGCTCGTCGTCGGCTGCGATTTCATCGTGGCGACGGCGCCGCTCGAGGCGACGATCAGCTATCCGGACGTGACGCTGACGCTCGGCCTCCAGGAAGGCGCGACGATCGACATCAACGACTTCCTGCACCAATTCTCGCCCGACGTCTCGCTGCCGGGGACGCAGAGCGACATGTCGGTCGTTACGCTCAGCGCGGTCGCCGACATCACCAACAGCACCTATTCGCTGAGCGCCGGCGCGAACGGCTCATTGAGCGTGATCCCCGGCTTCACGCTCACCGAGATCGACATGGCGATCGATTACGGCTCCGGCAGCGTGCAATCCTTCCAGTTCGGTTGCCACTTCACTATCGCCAATGCCCCGCTCGCGCTCACCGCAGCCTACGGGGGCGGCTATTGGCAATTCGCCGGCGGCAGCGAGCCCGGCCAGCAAATCAACCTCTCCGATCTCATCGTCGACATCGCCAGCATCTTCGGGGTGCAGCTGCCGACCGACCTGCCCGCGATCGTGCTGGCCACGCTCAACATGACCTACGGGACCCAGGCCGGCAATTTTACCTTCGACGCCGAGATCGACTATGTGAACGAGCAGGATCCGATCCTGAAGAAGATCACAGGCGCGGTTTCGATCGCCTATTCGGGCACGCCGGCCAAGACCTGGACCGGCGACGTGAAGGGCACGATCGAGGTCGGCTCGAACCTGTTCACCGTCGACCTCGATTTCCACAAGGATACCGTCCTCAGCGTCGAGTGGAAGGCGGAGAATAACGAGGTCGTCACCATCGCCGACCTTTGCGGCCTGGTCGGCATCCCCCCGCCAGACATTCCCAAGGACTTCGATCTCGACCTCGTCCAGGTGGACGGCCTTTACGACATCACCGCCCAAGTGCTGGCGCTCGGCGCGGTCTCGCAGACCTGGGGCCTCGCCGACGTCGTGATCTGGCACGATTCGACCAGCGGCTGGCAATTCTATTTCGGCCTCGCCACCAGCAAGACGATCAGCCTGTCGGCGCTCCCTCTGGTCGGATCGGAAATCGCCAAGTTCGGCCAGGTCTCGCTCGACGACATAGAAGGGATGGCGGCGGTGCCGGCGCTGACCGGGCCCGCGGCCGGCAAGATCATCCCGATCATCCAGCAGATGGATCAGACCGCGGGCAAAACCTATCCGCAGCCGCCGGTCGCGGGATTGCCCGACGGCGTCGCGCTCAGCATGTCGTTCGACGTCAACGGCACGAAGACCCCGATCAGCATCGGGACCAGCCCACCGCCGCCAGTACCGCCCGGGCCGCCCCCGCCACCGCCGCCGGGACCGCCGCCGCCCCCCGCACGACCGAGCGGCAGCACGCCGACGACCTCCTCGGACGGCACGAAGTGGTTTGCGGTGCAACAGAGCATCGGCCCGGTGGCGATCCAGAAGGTCGGCGTCCGCTATTCCGATTCGATGCTCTGGGCGCTGATGAACGCGACGGTCACGGTCGGCGGGATGGAGCTCGGGCTGCTGGGGCTCGGCATGGGCTCGCCGCTCTCCAGCTTCGATCCCCACTTTACCATCTCGGGCATCACCGTCTCGATGCAGGAAGGCGAGATCGCCTTTTCCGGCGCGCTGGTCGGCTCGATCGATCCGGTCAACCTCTATGGCGAAATCTCGCTTGAGATGGGGCCGATCTCGCTCGGCGCGCTCGCCGGCTATGCCAATTACGAGGGCGACCCCTCCTTCTTCCTCTATGCCGTGCTGGACGCGCCGCTGGGCGGGCCCAGCTTCTTCTTCGTGACCGGCATCTCCGCCGGCTTCGGCATCAATCGCCAGTTGCTCATCCCCGACATTACCGGCGTCGCCAGCTTCCCGCTCGTCCAGTGGGCGGTCGGGATCAATGCGCCGAGCTCGAGCCCGAGCGGCAATATCGGCGACCAGGTCCTGGCGACGATGACCACACTGACCCAGTCCGGCGTGATCGCTCCCAATATCGGCGAATATTGGTTCGGCGCGGGCATCCGCTTCACCAGCTTCGAGCTGCTCGACACCTTCGCCCTGGTCACGGTCTCACTCGGCAAGGATTTCGAGATCGACCTGCTCGGTCTGTCGTCGCTGTCGCTGCCGCCCGACGATCCGGCACCGATCGCCTACGGCCAGCTCGCGATCAAGGCGTCGTTCAAGCCCTCGCAGGGGGTAATTTCGATCGAGGGCCAGCTTACCAACGCCTCCTACGTGCTGTCGAAGAACTGTCACCTGACCGGCGGCTTCGCCTTCTACCTGTGGTATTCAGGCGATCATGCCGGCCAGTTCGTGGTGTCGCTGGGTGGTTACAGCCCGCATTTCACCGCGCCCAAATATTACCCGGTGGTGCCGCGGCTCGGCCTCAACTGGCAGGTGACGGGCGACCTCTCGATCACCGGCGCCGAATATTTCACGCTGACCTCGAGCGCCGTCATGGCCGGCGGCAGCATGAGCGCGGTCTGGCAGAGCGGCGGGCTCAAGGCCTGGTTCGACGTCCAGGCGGACTTCCTGCTCGTCTTCCAGCCGCTGCATTACTATATTTCGGCCTCGATCGACCTCGGCGCGTCCTTCTCGATCGACCTCTGGTTCACTACCATCACCATTACCATCCATATCGGCGTGGGCGCGGAGATCTGGGGTCCGGACTTCTCCGGCGAGATCGACGTCGACCTGGACATCATCTCGTTCACCATCGGGTTCGGCGACGCGAGCCGGAGCGGCGACACCACCGTCGACTGGAATACCTTTACGCAGCAATTGTTGCCTAAATCGCCCTCGTCGACCAACCAGCAGGCCGAGGCCCAGCTTGCCCGGCGGCCGGCGATGCTCGCCGCGGCGACCGAGGAGGATGCGCCGGCCACCGACCCGCCCCCGCCCCTCCTCCAGATCAACTCCTCGGTCGGCATCATCAACACGTTCGATCCGGCGACCACCGGACTCGACTGGCTGGTCGACGGGCACAGCTTCCAGTGCACTGTGGTCAGCAACATCCCGCTCAAGACCTACGAATTCCTCGACACCCTGCCGCAGGACGACGGCAACGACCGCCCGCCGGACATCGAACTGGCGCCGGCGGAGGATCAGCCCAAGGGAGATGGCACCACTGCGGTCCCGAACATCGCCTTCGGCGTCGGCCCGGTCGGGATCAGCTCGGATCCGGGCGCCTTCACCTCCGATCTCACCCTTCAGGTCACCACCATGGAGGACAGCATCTTCCACGCGGTGATGCAGATCGGGAATATCTCCAAGGCGATGTGGGAGGCGCGGGACTTCGATTCCAACGGCGTGCCGCAGAATGTCGACCCGCTGAACGACACCACAATCAACAACGTCCTGACCGGCTTCACGCTGATCCCCTGGGTGCCACCGCCGGACGTCACCCTGCCGATCCTGCTGCAGAACCTGCAATATACGATCGATCCGGCGCTGCAGACGCTGACCTGGAGCGACCCGGTCGTGCAGACTGCAGACCCCTTCGACGCGGCGATGCAGACCGTCCAGAACACAATCGGAACGGCGAACCCGACGGCCAACCGCGCCGCCCTGATCGCCTCGATCAACCGCTCGGGCTTCGCCGTCTCGACCGAGGTCGACGTGTCGACGCTCGCCGATCCGGCGACCACCTATCTGCTGGCACAGCCGGCGCTGCGTTATCTCGGCGAAGCACGGTGAGGGGAGCGAGGCGATGAGCGGGACCCTGACCAAGACCGTCACCTTCATCCAGTACGACATCCCGCCGCTGAAGTCGGGCGAATATACACTGGTCGCGCAGCAGACGGTGAACCAGGTCGCCCCCAACCAGTTTGGCGCGACCCGCGTCTTCGCGGTGGGCGGCAACCGCTTCCAGCTCGACGGCGACGACATCGTCGTATTGTTCCCGCCGGCCAATGCCAATGGCGAGTTCGACGGCGTGCTGCCCAATGTCGTGCTGAAGCGCTGCACCCTGCCCTGGCAGCGCACCTCGGTCGAGGAGGATGAGGCGCCCGTCCCGCCCGTGCCTCCTCCGCCCGGCGACGAAAACGTCCCCTACGGGCTCGATGCGCCCTGGCTGGCGGTGCTGCTGATCGAGACCGCGGACATGCCCGAGGTGCAGACCGGCACTGCCGCGGACGTCATCACCGGCGGCGATCCGATCACGGCGATCGGCTCCGGCAGCAAGGTCCTCGGCACCGGCAAGTTGCCGGATCATTATTTCTCCTATCCGGGCATCAACCCGCTCGATTACGGCCAGGCGCCGGACACGCCCACCAAATATATCGACCTTTTGGTCGAGACCTTCAGCCAGCTCGCGCCGACCAAGGACGATCTGCCCTACCTCGCCCATATCCGGGAGGTAGACACCCTCGATTCGGTCGACGACACGGACGTCACCAGGAAATATGCGGTGGTGCTCGGCAACCGGATTCCGGCGTCGAACACCGATGCCTATGCCGTGCTCGTCTCGCTCGAGAATATGGGCCCCTATCTGCCGGCCGACGACGGCACGCCTTCGCCCAACTTCCCGAGCGGCACCACCACCGTCCGCCTGATCACGCTGGCCAGCTGGCGCTTCTTCGCCAACGATCTGGACGAGAGCTTCCAGAGCCTTGCGGAGAATCTGAACAAGGGCAGCACCGGCGTGCTCGGGGCGACGTCGGTGCGGATCGATTCGCCTGCGACGACCGCCGTTGCGGTCAGCCAGGCGATCACCGACGAACCGACCGGGCTGACAGGCGCCGATGCCGACGCGATCGTGCTCAACGCGCTCGCCCAGGGCTATATTCCGGTCGATCATCATCTGCGGGAGGCGGGCGATACCGTCTCCTGGTATCGCGGGCCACTCCTGCCCTACGGCGGCACGCCGGCCTTTGTCGACATTCCCGCTTTCGGACCCGATGCGCTGCTTCGCTACGATCCGGACACGGGCATGTTCGATGCCGGCTATGCGGGCGCCTGGCAGCTCGGCCAGCTGCTTGCGCTGCAGAGCTCGGCCTATTCGACGGCGCTCTATGCCTGGAAGAAGACGTTGGCCAAGGGCCAGGCGGCGCAGGCGGAGCAGGCGCTGCTCGCCGCCAGATTGGGCGACGGCGCCATCTTCCCGAGCTTCACCGAAGCCTGCGCCTGCCGGGCCGAAACGTTGCCGGCCATTCCGGACGTGGTGTCTGGCTTCATCGGTCAGTTACGGCTGCTCGTCGGTGTGCCGTTCGCCTGGCTGGTCCCGGACGAGGCGATGCTGCCTACCGAGAGCTTCCGCCTGTTCTCGGTGGATCCGAACTGGGTGGCGGCGCTGGTCGACGGCGCCTTCAGCATCGGCCGTGCGACCGAAAGCGAACTCCGGGCCGACGCGGATCAGCAATCGGCCATGCAGGCGGCAAGCGCCTGCTGCGCGCGCCGCTACCGGACCAACGATCGCCCCATTCTGGCGTTGGCCAAGGCGGATAAGGAGGGGACGACGCTGGAGACGGTGACCGGCGTGCTGCTCCGCTCGCAACTCGTCTCCGGCTGGCCCCGGCTCAACATAAACGGCTATGCCGACACGCAGGGCAACACCGAGATCCCCAAGCTGCGCATGGCGCATCTGTCCAGCGACGTCATCCTTTGCCTGTTCGACGGCACGGTCGCGATGGTCGCCATCCACGAGGCGCCGGAGCAGCTCCATTGCGGGGTCGAACTGAGCAGCGGCGCCGCCTCGACCACGCTGCGCGCGGTGACCGGGAACAATCCGGGCCAGCAATTCCTGACCGATCCCAAGGGCGGCCCCGCGAGCGCCGCCGTACCGATGCGCGCCGACGGACAAACGATCCAGGCCGCCGACGCCGCGACCTCGGTGCTGAACAAGCTCAACACCGATTTTTCGCAGGGCATCAAGCCGGAAGACTTCACGTCCGCCGAGTTCGCGCTCGAATTCATCAAGGGCGTGGTCAAGGTCGAATTCGTGGTCGGCGATTGAGAGGACGACATGCCGGGCAAACGCAAGAAGCCGACTCCTGCCGCCAGCCAGGCCCTCGCCTCCAGCCAGGGTCTGGTTGTTCCGGTCGACATCGTTGCCTTCTGCGTGAGCGAGAGCGACGCGATCCAGGGCACGACCAGCTTCTCCGGCGCGACGATCGACTACAGCATGTTCAACCAGGGCAATCCCGACGCCTATGTCGGCGCCAGCGCCACGCGCAGCTTCACGGATCCACCCGCGCATCCGCTGGAGGCCGGGGTGCATCTCCACTGGGCGCTGCCCGACGCACTGACCAAGGGCCAGGTCAGCGACTCGACCCCGGCCCCGACCTTCCCGGCGGTACCGAATCGCTGGCTCGTCACCCGCTTCTCGATCAGCAGCGGCGACGTCACCCCGACTTCGTGGGTGATCGAAAGCGACGGCCTCGCGACCGAGCTGCCGAGCGGTCAGTATGCGCCCGTCATCCCGGCCAAACAGAACGGCAGTTCCGATCCGGCTTTCCCCTACATGGGCCTTCGCGCGGCGCTGGACGGCTATCAGGGCCAGCTCAGTAAGACAGCCTTCAGGGATGCTTCCGGCGGCAGTCCCTTCACCGCCGTCGCCAACGGCATGCCGACCTTCGCGGCCTATTATCCCGAGGGCCGCAGCTCGTTCGGCTTCGTCGACACTCAGGCAGAGCTCGGCGGGGCCGCGCAGCTCATGTACATCGTCACCGGCTGGTTCGACCAGCCGCCGGACGACCCCGCCCAGATCTGTCTGGCGCCCCCCCCGCCCGGCAAACCCGCACCCACGCTCGCCGGAGGCTACGGCTGGCAGGTGGGCGCCGCATCCGCGGCCGGGGCGACCGACGATCCGCCACCCCCACCCCCGCCATCGCCGCCTCCGCCGGCCTATACGCTCTACAGCGGCACCGTGCAGTCGATCGCGTGGAATCCGGACGGCAGCTATGTGCCGGCACCGGAAAACCAGCTGGTGATCCAGGCCGACGCCGCGCTCGGCAATACGCCCGCCGAGGCCCTCGCCGCCTATTTCCGCAACGTCCTCCACCCGTCCGAGGATTATTTCGAGAAGATCCTGACCGCCTTCCAGCAGGGCCAGTGGCCGAACCTGTCGCAGCCGACCCCGGACATGCTCGCCCAGATCGACGAGAATCTCCATAGCAGCCAGTTCCAGCGCGCCGATTCCAACCTGATCTGGACGATCTATCAGGCCGATGCGAACGGCACCCCGCACGAGGCGATCGACCTGCCGCCGGGCATTGCCGACGCGCTCAACCAGGCCAATGTCGCCCGCGCGCAGCTCGCTGCGGTGAACGAGCATGTCGAGACCTTCAAATGGCAGGTGTTCACCGACTGGTATCGCTATTTCCAGGTCCAGGACGCCAGCGAGAAGAACGTCGTCTTCAACCATTTCGCTCAGGTGCTGGAGCCGATCTGGGAGGGCCCGAACTTCAATGACGGCTTGCAGGCGGCGCAGACCGCCGCCCAGACCGCCTCGACCGCCGCCGACCAGACCCTGCAGGCGCTGGTCAAGCAGCGCTCGGACCTGTCGTTGCGAGAGATGCCAGGCGCGCGCTATTGGCAGCCGACCGATCCGGCGCTGATGCTGGTCGGCGACGGCCTCGCTCTGTCGCCTCGTTATGGCGGCGATCAGGAGCATTCGGACACCGGCCAGCTGGTCTGCCGCACGACCGACGAGATCATCGGGTCGGTGACGGTGAACGCGATCACCCGCAATGCGAGCGACTATGCCGCCGCGACCCGGCTCAACAGCAATGCCCTGCCCTATCTCGCCGATTGCGAGGCCCTGCTCGGCGAGGCGCTGCTGCTCGACACCGCGATCGCCTCCACCTGGTCGGGGGTCACGCCGGCGACGCTCACCACCGACCTGCAGGCGCTGCTGACCGGCCAAGCGCAGAACAGCTGGACGATCAACGCCGGCGCGGCGCCCTCGCCGGTCGAGGTCAATTGGTGGGCCGGCGCCAATCCCTGGATCCCGCTGTTCATCGCCTGGACCGGGGATTTCGTGCCGCTCCAGCCGACCATCGTGAATCAGGTCACGCTCGAGGATTACGATCCGGCCTTTTTCACCGCCAATTACACGATCGATCCGACCACCGGCAGCTTCCTCTCCTACACGCCGACCGGGCAGCACGGCATCGTCATTGACCCGGCGAAGCAGAGCTATACGCCGACCTATCAGGGCTCGGCGATCCTCTCCGACAAGACGGTCGAGAATTTGGAGAGTCAGATCGAGACCTATCTCCAGACCCATAGCGATGCGACGCTGCAGACCATCCTGTCAGACCTGCAGGCGGGACAGTTCGTGGTGCAGGCGCTTGCCGGCTTCACCGAAGCGATGATCGACCGGGTGCTGCAGGCACAGATGGCGCTGGTGGTGCCGCCCGGCGCGGACGCGCGCTCGCAGCAGCTGACCCAGGCCGTCGCCGCGATTCTCGGCAACATCTACAATGTGGGGCCGAGCTTCAACACGCCCTACAACCCGATCCGCGCCGGCTATTTCAAGATTTCGGCGATCGCCGTCGACGCCTACGGCCAGCAGCGCACGGTCAACGTCAACAATCTCTACGTCGCGGAATCGATGACCACGGTCGCGGCCGGCGTCACCGAGTCCGGCATCGCCTATGCGGCGCCGCGCATCGCCCAGGCGTCGCGGCTCATCTTCGACTGGATGTCGGCCGGCGTGCAGACGATCGAGGAGATGACCCAGCATCCGGCGACCAGCCCGGTCTGCGGCTGGATCATGCCGAACCACCTGACCGGCGGTTTCTTTCTCTACGACGGCACCGGCGAGCCGCTGGGCGCGCTGCAGCTGAACGGCGCCACCCCGCCCGTCCCGGTCTGGCAGGGCGCGCCGGGGGACGACGCCACCATCGACGAGCCTATCGAACAGGCGCTCGCCGATGCCAATCCGCTGCTGCAGCAGGTGGCGCTCAGCCTCCACAATGCGACGGCGGACTATTTCACCGCCTTCTACGACGCGGTCGACACCACCCACGCCACCGTCAACCCGCAGAATCTCTCGCTGGAGAGCGGGCTCGCCGTTTTGGTCGGGCGGCCGGTTGCGCTGGCCCAGGCGGCGCTCCGGCTCGACCTGCGAGGCCGCCCGATGTTCAACCAGAACAGCAACGGCTGCCTCACCGAGGAGGCGTGGACGGACACGGCCAACGGCCTCTCGGGGGTGAACTTCCCGGTACTGCTCGGCGATGCCGACAAGCTCGACGACGGTCTGGTCGGCTTCTTCCGCCAGGCCGAGAGCGGCGACGGCTTCGACCTCACGACCTTTTTCAGCGAGGGCGCCCAGGCCAGCGCGACCAGCGGCGTGGTGCAGCCCGACGCGAGCACGCTGCAGCTCAATCTCACGCCGACCGCCGACGATCCCGATCCGCCGCCCGCCGGCACCGAAACGACATGCGTGCTAATGCTCGTCGATCCGCGCGCGCCGGTCCACGCTGTCACCGGCATCCTGCCGACGCAGGAGCTCGCCATTCCGTCCGACGTGGCCAGCGAGGCCCTGTCATCGCTCGAAGTCTATTTCCTTGCAGCACCGGTATTGAAACCCGCCTCGGTGCTCGCCATGCCGGTGCCGGCGGCGAGCGGCTTCGACGTTTCCTTCGTCGAGCAATACAAGCTGAACGATGCGCCGGAATGGGTGACGATTCCGGACCTCACCGCCTCGACCACCGACGCGGTCTGGAAATATACGCCGCAGTCGCTGACCGAGGGCTGGCTCCGGATCAACCAGACCCAACTCATCTTCGCCATCAGCAACGCCTCCGGCAAGGCGGTGGTGATCGGCGGCGCGACCCAGGCTCTGACGCTGACCGTGGCCAACGCAAAGCCCAACCAGATCACCTTCACTCCCGGCGTGCTCGCCACCGAGGGCACGCCACCCAACGGCTCGATCTTCTACCTCCACTTCGGCGAGCTGGTCGCGGCCGCGGACGTGCCGTCGATCGGGCTGACCGCCGACGGCTGGAGCTTCGCCGCACAGAGCGACGCGATTTACGGGGCCTATTGGGCGGCGACGCCAGTTGGCGCGGCCGTGTCGCTTGCCCCGGGCGCCTCGCTGACCATCGCCGTAACCAACCTCAAGGCGGCGACCAGTCTCAACCAGGCCAAGCTCTATTTCGATTATTATGCCGTGGACGGCACCGCGAGCGGGGTCTTCACCGACACCGTCGTGGTGAGCACGCCGAGCTGAGTATGACGCCCGCCGGCTCCTCCGATTCCCCGTGGACCTCCGCCCGCCGGCGGCGCGCACCGGCGCTCCTCGTCGGACCCGGGCGGGGACTCCATCCCGATTCCACCAACGCGCAGATCATCGTGACACGAGAGGAATGACCATGTCCGAAGAGAGCAATGCGTCCGAACAGAGCGTCGCAGCGACCGCGCAGCTCAATTTCAGCCTCAACAATCCCGACGCACCCGGGACGATCTATGTGAGCACGAATCCGGCCGACAATACGCTGACCCTGGTCATGTCCTCCACCGTCGTCGCGGGCTTCACCGCGGGCACGATGGTGCCACCCGATCAGGCGCAGACAGGCACCGGCTCCCTGCTCTATCTCTATATCACCCCGCTGGGCCTGACCGACGCCGAGTTCGAGGCGATCAAGATGGTCAGCGACGGCTGGACCGCCACGCTCTACAGCGGCACGAGCGGCCAGTATATTGGCTTCACGCCTACCGCTCCGCTTACCCTCCAGCCGGCGCCCACCTCGATCACCTTCTCGGTCAACGACTTCACTCTGGCGCAGGCGCCCGGCAACTCGGCCATGCTCTATGTGCTGACCTATCGGGTCACCGGCATCGCCGGCAACTTCCCGGCCTCGAGCAATATCGGCGTGATTTTCACGACGCCGGACGACAATACCGGCGATCTCACCACAGCCATGGCGGTTTCGCTGACCCCGGATCAGGTCGTGAACTCGGTGTCGCAATATCCGGCCATCGCCAACCAGCTGGTGCTGACGCTTGCCCAGCAGCCCAATGCGCCCACCATCAAGGCGGGCGACGATACCGCCTTCACGCTCAACTTCGTCTATGCCACCGACACCAACGGCTATGGCGCATTGTTCAACACGGACGAGGGAAAACAACTGCAGGTTACGGCCGCGCAGGGCACGACGAGCTGGCAGATCAACCCGCATCTGGAAGCCGATCCGCCCTTCTGGACGCTGGTGCCGCCCGCGGGCAAGCCGCTCTTCACCGGCGGTGCCGGCAGCACCCTGGCCTTCGACCTAGGCGATCTCGTCACCACCTTCCAGCCCGGGCCGACCCAGGTCATTCTCGGCTATTCGAACGTGACCGGCTACAAGAACGGCAGCTTCGCGATCACCCTCGTGAAAGAGCCACACGTGGTGATCTCGAACATCAGCGTCACGCCCGAGCCGGCGATTTTGAGCGACGGCCAAGCGGACGTCACCCTCAACTGGTCCACCACCAACGCCACGCGGCTGACGCTGCAGCCGCTCGGCACCGACGTGACCGGCCAAACCGGCGCCCCGGCGACGATCGATGCGACCACCCAGTTCACTCTGGTCGCGGAGGGCCAGAGGCCCGGCAATGTCGACAATGTCGCCTCCCTGTCGGTGCTTGCCCAGGTGCTGCCGGTGATCAACGGCTTCACCGCCTCGCCGGCCAGCATCTATGTCGGCGATTTCGGCAACGGCTATCCGACCAATCTCGCCTGGAACGTCAACACCAACGACGAGGTTACGCTGACCAGCAGCACCACCGGCCCGGTCGGCCCGCTCTATCCGCCAGTGAGCTCCGCGCAGCTGCCGCTGTCGACGCCGCAGATGCTGACCCTCACGCCCAAGGGCGGTAGCCAGGACCCGACGGTCAGCCGCAGCCTGATCGTGTCCGGCTTCCAGATCGAGGCGCAGCAGGCGACGATCAACAATGACAGCGGCTATTGCGCCGCCCCCTCCAATGCCGGCTTCGTCGCGGTGACGGCGCCCGGCAACAATCTCGTCTCGATCCTGTCGACCGCCAACTATGCGGCGATCACCACGGTCCCGACCGGCAAGAAGCCGCTCGGCATCGCCTTCTCCGCGGACGGCAGTCTGATGTATGTCGCCAATTCGGGCGATGGCACGGTCAGCATCTTCACGATCGCCGCTACCCAGTCCACCCCGGCCTTCAGTTTCACCCCGGCGGCCACGGTCCAGGTCGGCGGCGCGCCGCAGTCGGTCGTGGTCGGCCAGAATGGCACCGCCTGGGCCAGCGTCGACCTTGGCGCCGGCAAGAATGGTCAGGCGGTCGCCATCACCAATTCGGGCGGCCAATATGCGGCCGGCTCGCCGCTGACCGTCGGTCAGGCGCCGCGCGGCGTGTCGCTCTCCCCCAGCGGCGCCTCGCTCTACGTCCCCTGCTCGGGCGACGGCAGCATCTGGATGGTCACGATAACCGGCGGCACGCCCGCGGTCGGCAAGATCCTCTCCGGTCTGAACACGCCGCTCGCCACCGCGATCACGCCGGACGGCAAGAAATTGCTCGTCGCGTCCCAGGGCGACGGCGCGGTCTATGCCTATAATACGCAGACGCCGGCGACCAGCCCGCGCCAGACCATGGCGGTGCCCGGCGCCACCGGCCTCGCCGTCTTCCCGACCGGCGACTATGCGCTCGCCACCGGCGCGAGCCCGAACAACGCGGTGCTGCTCAACTATGCCACCGCCTCCATCTCGGCGACCCAGGCTCTGCCGGCCGCGCCGCTCAGCGCCGCGATCACGCCGGAGGGCGGGCTCGGCGTCATCGCGCTGCCCGGCAGCAACATGATCGAAGTGATCACCTTCAGCCAATATGCCGAGGTCGCCTCGACGACTGCGGCCGGCGGCCAGATCACCAATGTCGCGGTGTCGCCCGACAATCAGACCCTTGTCGGCTGGTCGGACGCCATGATCGGCACTTCGACCGGCGGCACTGGCGCGCCGCTTACCGGTCTGGTGAAAGGGCCGGTCAGCGGCATCGGCTTCTCGCCTTACCTCGCCGGCACCGCGATCAACTGGGCCGCGATCTCGCCGGTGCCTGGCGACGATGCGCTCTATATCGCGCCGCACGGGGCGTCGAAAATCCTGGTCTACAAGCTCTCCACCATGGCCAGCGTGGCGACCATCCCGATCCAGGGCAGCGGCCCGGCCGGCCGGCAGCCGGTCGCGCTCGGCGTCTCGGCGGACGGCAAGACGCTGTTCGCCCTGGTCGCCGACACCGGTACGCAATTCAGCATGGTCGTCATCGCCGCCAACATCGCCACCAAGGCGTTCAGCGTGGCGGCCGATCTCGTCGTCTATACCGCGCGGATGCAGCAGCTCGCCACGCCGATGGCGGTGCTGCCGGCCCTGGACGACGGCGCCTCGGCCTGGACTGTCGACACCACGAACAACAATCTGTGGCAGGTATCGGGCTCGGGCAGCAACTGGCAGGTGGCCTCGTCGCCGATCGTGCTGGCGCCTGGCAATCACGGTGCATCGGCCTCGGCGATGGGCTGCTCGCCGGACGGCTCGACGGCCTATGTCGCGCTCACCCAAGGGATGACCAACTACATCTCTGTCGCGGATCTCGCCGCGGGCACGGCGACTTTGATCGAGCTGCCGGATTCGACAATGGTGATGAACCTGACGTCGCTGGCGGTTTCGGCTGACGGCCAGTCGCTCTATGCGAGCGATTCCGCCGGGGCGGGCATCCGCATCCTCAACGCACAGTCGCTGCGCATCGACCAGACAATGACCTGGCAGAGCGGCGTGCAGGCGCCATGGGGCATCGCCGCCGCCTCCGACGGCTCCGGCCTGTTCTCGGCCAATGTCAACTCGCAGAACATCGCCATCGCCCAGCAGGTCAGCCCGACCTGAGGGCCGGCTTCCTCTCCGGCGCGGCGGCGTTTCCGGGCCGCCCGCGCCGGGCCTTTTCCTCCGGAACCAACCCGACGGAGCCACGACATGAGCGACTATATCGGTTTCTTCGTCCGCGATAACCTCGGCCAGGTCCCGAACCAGCAGGGCACTTGCTGGTCGAGCTCGCCGGACATCATCTTCAACGGCACCTCGGCGCAGCAGAACCCGTCAATCTATACGACGGCGAACGGCTACGCGACCGACTATGGCTCGACCGTCTTCCTGAACACGCCCAATTTCGTCTATCTGCGGGCGCTGAATACGAACCCGACGGTGCCGGTGACCGGCCGCGCCTGGTTCTACTTCGTGGAAAGCGACCTCGCCTTGTGGCCGAACAGCTGGCGCGGTTTCAACGGGGACTGCGTCAACGTGGCCGGCAATCCGGTCAACTATCAGCCGATCACCGCGACGGCGAACAACCAGGTTTGCATGGCCGGCCTGCCCTATATCTGGACGCCACCGAACCTCGCCTCGGGCACCCATTATTGCGCGGTCAGCTGGATCGACAACGTGCCGGGCGATCCGTCGATCAACCCGGTCTCGACCTTCGGCTATATGGGCTCGTTCGACAATCTGGTCGCCTTCGTCCTTGCCCATCCCAATATGGGCTGGCGCAACACCACGGACGTGACCGGCCTCGGCCTGACCTGGTCGCAGACCACCAACATCACCGGCCCGTCCGTTCCCGGCCAGTTCAACGTCGGCGTCCAGTGCACGAACATGCCGACCGACGGGCAGCTGGGCTTTTCGATACCGCCGCCCGCCACCGGGGGATCCGGGGCCTATTTCCCGCTCTCGCCAATTCCCAATCCGAACTATCAGGGCACCGTGAAGATCACCGACTGGCCAGCCAACGCCACGTCGTCGATCACCGTCAACTACAAACAGGGCGCGACCAACCCACCGCAGGGGTCGAACATCGTCGTCACGCTGACTACGCCCTATGCCAGCCTGTCCTCCGAGACGCAGCTGGCCGTCGACCGCAAAGGCGCCGACCTGGTTTCGATGCAGCATAGCATCGATATCGATCCGTTCGGCCGGCAAATCATCATGATCACGCCGACGCCGGTCGTGCTAATCGGTTCGCAAAGCTACAATTACTAGGCGGTCACAGCGCGTTTACGCGCCCGGATAATGGAGAGAATGATGGGCAATGCCGACAGCACATGGTCGCAAACCACCCCGATTGTGGGACCCACGCCGGCCGAGACCTTCGTTGCGGGCCTGATATGCAGCGATATGCCGACGGACGGCCAGGTGGGCATGGAGGTGACCCAGCCGGCGCCGCTGTCGCCGATCACCGTACCGATGACGCCGATCTCGAACCCGAACATGACGATGATGGTGCAATGTTCGGGCTGGCCGGCCGGGGGCGAGGGCGCGATTACCATCAACTACCAGCAGGGCGCCACGCCGCCGCCGCCCGGGGCGAATATCACCGCGGTCGTAATGATCCTCGCCTCGACCGAAGCAGCCGAGCCGATGGGCTTCGCGGACTAAACGCTTCGAAAAGGCCCCTGGCCGCACCAGCGCGGTCCGGCATGCGGGGGGACGGGCCATGGCAAGCTATCCGGGTTTCTTCATCCGCGACGGTCTCGGCCAGCAGCCGGGCCAGCAGGCCGATGGTCCGGCGAGCCCGGACATCATCCTCGCGGGCACCTGCCCGGCGCCGGATCCGGGCAGCTTCGCGACGCCTCGGGGCTATGCCACCGACTATGGCTCGGCCGTCTATCCGGGAGTGCCCAATTTCGTCTATTTGCGTACCCTTCCCCCCATCGGACGCGCCTGGTTCTATTGGGCGCCCCGCGATCTCGTCCCCTGGCCGCAATCCTGGCAGAGCGCCGGCGTGACGGTCGCGGGAGCGCCGTGCAATCACCAGGACCTTACCCTCACCGCCGCCGGTCAGGTCTGCGTGACCGATCCCTATGCCTGGCAGCCGGCCCCCTCGAAAGGGTGCGGCTACAGCTTCCTCGCCTGGATCGAGAACCGGCCTGCCGAGCCGCCGCAGGATCCGGTCGCCGCCTTCGGCCCGGCCGAGAGCTGGGAGAGGCTCATCGCCTTCCAGTCGGGCGATGGCGATTGGGCCTGGCGCAATGTTGTCGACGTGTCGGGTCTGGGCGTGAACTGGTCGCAGAGCGTGGACGTCACCGGTCCGACGGATGTGCCGGGCGTGTTCATTATCGGGCTGCAATGCACCAACATGCCCACCGACGGCGAGTTGGGCTTCGTCCTGACGTCGCCCGCCAATGGCGGCTCGGGCGCGAACTTCCCGCTCTCGCCCATCCCCGAGCCGAATTATCGAGGCGCGGTGGAGGTTACCGACTGGCCCGGCGGCGCCGCAGCATCGCTGACCGTCAATTATCGCCAGGGCGCTGTCGCGCCGCCGAAAGGCGCCGGCATCGAGGCGGTGCTGGCGGTGCCGATCGGGAACCTGTCCGCCGAGGTGGCGGCGCTCGCCGCGGCCCGGCCCGACCGCCTGATCACCGACACCGGAATCGAGATGAGCTTCATTGTCGGCGCGCTGGTCTTCCGCTTCTGAGAAACCCGGACGGAACTGGCGATCGATGAGCAGCCAAGCTTCGCCCGCATGCAGATAAATGCCCTCGAAGTCGGCCTGCGCGTCAATGCGGGCGGAGAATCGTGAATAGTTGCGAAGCCAAGGGCCGACATGTCAGAGCGCACGGTCCCGCAGCTCTTTGCGATCGGCTTCCCAAGCTTACGACGAGGGTTCGATTCCCTTCACCCGCTCCAGCCTTCCTGCGCAAGTGGTCGAATCCTCTGATCTCCCTGACGGGCTGTGCGCGTGGTTCGATTCCCTCCACCCGGTCCGGCCTTCTCTGACCCCCGCTAATAGCGCTCCAGCAGCTTTTCGACGCTGTCCGACGGCGTCGGTCCCTGACCGTCGGTGTGGCCGCCCGATTCCCTTTCGAGCGCGGCGCGGATTTCCTCGAGCTGCTTCTCGCTCAGATGCTCGATGCCGATGAAATGCGGCCGCGCCGTGGCGAGCGCCCGGAGCAGCTCGTCCAGCTTGGCCTGCATCGCCGCGGCGTCGCGATTGGTGCTGTTCTGGATCAGGAACACCATCAGGAAGGTGACGATGGTGGTGCCGGTGTTGATCACCAGCTGCCAGGTGTCCGAAAAGCCGAAGAGCGGCCCGGTCACGCCCCAGACGATGATCGTCGCGACTGCGAGCGCGAAGGTGAGCGGCTGCCCGCTGGCGAACGAAATCCTGCTTGCGAACCAGGTAAAGAAGCGGTCCATCATCCCCTCCGAACGAGCGGCACAAAGCCCATCCCTCCGGCTTTGTTCCTAGATTTCCTCCGCGATCACCGGCATCCCGGCCGCCTGCAGCCGCCGCAGCAGGTCCGACGCGCAGGCCTCCAGCGCGCCTTCGTCGGTGCTGCGGATCACGAAATTGGCGCCCACCTTGCCTTCCTTGAAGAAGGGATAGGAGCCGATCTGGCAGCCCTGATGCGCGGTTTCGGTTTCGCGCAACAGCTCCGCGACTTCGCTCTCGGGCGCCCGGCAGCCGACGGTGCGGGAGAGAAGCGGCCGGCCACCCTCGAGCTGACCGGACAACGCCTCCAGCATCAGCGTCGCAATATGCGGCACGCCAGCGAGGATGAAGACATTGCCGAAGCGGATTCCGGGCGCGCCGGAAATCCGGTTCTCGATCAGCTCGGCGCCCTCGGGCACGCGCGCCATCCGGAGCCGCGCCTCGGTGACGCCGCCGCGCGTGGTGTAATAAGCCTCGAGGATCGCCCGCGCGCGCGGATGGATGATGACCGGGACGCCAAGCGCCGCGGCGATCGCGTCGACGGTGATGTCGTCATGGGTCGGCCCGATGCCCCCGGTGGTGAACAGATAGTCGCTCCGCGACCGGAGCGCGGTCACCGCCTCGCCGATCGCCGCCATGTCGTCGGCGACGACGCGCACCTCGGCAAGCCTGATCCCCTGCAGGTTCAGCCAGGCGCCGACCTGGGCGATGTTGCGGTCCTGCGTCCGCCCCGAGAGAATCTCGTCGCCAATCACCAGCAGGCCGGCCGTCCAGATCCGCTCGGAAGTCATGACGACGCTCTACCGGGTCAGCCCGGCGCCGTCATGGGTGCAAATTTAACGCGCCGCCTCTATATGGGCGCGATGGACACGATCATCCTCGACGCGGAGGCGGACATTGTCGGCCGGCACGGCTCGATCAAGCTGCACGGTCCGGCCGGCTTTGCCGGGATGCGCGCGGCCGGGCGCTGCGCCGCCGAGATCCTCGACGCGCTCGTTCCCCATGTCGTGCCCGGTGTCACCACCGGCGAGATTGACGAGATCGTCTTTGCGGAGATGAAGGCGCGCGGCGCCATCCCCGCGACGCTCGGCTACCGCGGCTATACGAAGAGCTGCTGCACCTCGATCAACCATGTGATCTGCCACGGCATTCCGGGCGACCGGGCGCTGAAGGGCGGCGACATCGTCAACATCGACGTGACCCCGATCCTCGACGGCTGGCACGGCGACACCAGCCGCATGTTCCTGGTCGGCGACGTCGGCATCAAGGCGCGGAAGCTCGTGCAGGTCACCTGGGAGGCGATGATGCTCGGCATCGCGCAGGCGAAGCCCGGCAATCGCCTCGGCGATGTCGCGAATGCCATACAGAGCTATGCCGAGGGGCATCGTTACTCGGTGGTCCGCGATTTCTGCGGCCACGGCCTCGGCCGCGTCTTTCACGACGCGCCGGAGGTGGTCCATGCCGGTCGCCCGGGCACCGGTCCCGAGCTCCTCCCCGGCATGTTCTTCACGATCGAGCCGATGATCAATATCGGCAAATCAGCAGCCAAGGTGCTGGACGATGGCTGGACCGCGGTCACCCGCGACCGCAGCCTCTCCGCGCAGTTCGAGCACAGCATCGGCATTACCGAGGACGGCTGCGAGATTTTCACGAAAAGCCCGAAGGGCTACGACGCGCCGCCTTATTGAGCGGCGGCAACGGAATTCCCGGACACCGGCACCGCCCGCCCCTGCCAGGGCGAGCGGCCCGCGGCCGGCCCTAGTCGGCCGAGCCGGTCTGCACCCGGCGATAGGGAACGAAATCGCCCAGGAAGACGAGACCGGTGAAGCTGTGCGACGCGCGGTCGATCATCGTCACCGTATCGATATTGCAGAGCTGCGATGTCGAGGTACGGGTCACCATCGTGTCCCACTGGTTGAGCTGGTCCGCGCCATTGTCCGGCCGGTTCACATAGACCACGCTGCCGGCATCGTAGATGATGGCGGTGTCGGTGATGATCCGGGAACTGCGGATCCGGTGCAGGTCGATGCACTGGACCGGCGCGCCGGCCACGCGGCCGTGCAGGGCGCGGGCGAGCTCCGCCTCATGATCCTGCGGTTTGGCCTGCGCGACGCCGCCCAGCATGAGCGTGCCGGCAAGAAGGGTGATGAGCGTGCGCATAATGGCCTCACTTTCGTTTAGCGCCTCGACGGGGCGCTCGTATCACAGGACGTCTGAACCTGCGCTGACCCGCATCGCATGCCTCGGTCCGGGCTGAATATATAGTGCAGCCGGGCATGAAGCGCGAGGGGCAAGTAACGGGCCTGGCGAACACCAGCCTCGGCACGGATTGACTCCTTGCCTCGCCGCCCGTCGCGGCTAAGGGTGACCGCAACGGACGGAGGCGGACGTGAAGAAGATCGAGGCGGTGATCAAGCCGTTCAAGCTCGATGAGGTGAAGGAGGCGCTGCACGAGGTCGGCGTCAGCGGCATCACCGTGACCGAAGCCAAGGGCTTCGGCCGCCAGAAGGGCCATACCGAGCTTTATCGCGGCGCCGAATATGTCGTCGATTTCCTGCCCAAGGTCCGGCTCGAAGTGGTGGTCGAGGACGGTCTCGTCGAGCGCGTCGTCGACGCCATCGCCAGTGCCGCGCGCACCGGCCGGATCGGCGACGGCAAGATCTTCGTCTCCAGCATCGAGGAGGCCTATCGGATCCGCACCGGTGAGCGCGGCTCCGACGCGATCTGAAGCGCCGTTTCCACTTCGCCGTTGGACTGACTGAAGTTAGACCGTCAGCATGGTCGACGATCCCCGCCTCGCCTCCATGTCGCCCGAGGAGCTCAGGCAGGCGATGCACACGCTCGGCTACCGCACCCAGGCGGACCTTGCCAATGCGATCGGGGTCAGCCGACCGGCGGTCAGCCTCTGGCTCGACGGCAAGGTCGGCGTGCCGCGCCCGGTGGCGATGCTGCTCCGCATGCTGATCGCGGCCCAGCGGCGCCCCTTCTAGGCGCGCCCGCTGCGGAAAGAATGTGAAATATTCACATTCCCCGCCTCCCGGCTGGACGACCCGCCTTCGCCTTGGGAAGGAGGAAAAATTGTGCGGTGCGGCGATTCTTGCCGCCCAACCGGATATGGGGACCGATCATGGCGAACGACGCAGGCGCGATTCTGAAGGCGATCAAGGACGGCGAGATCGAATGGGTTGATCTTCGCTTCACCGATCCCAAGGGCAAATGGCAGCACCTGACCATGTGCTCGGCCGTGATCGGCGAGGACGAGCTGACCGACGGTCTGATGTTCGACGGCTCCTCGATCGCCGGCTGGAAGGCGATCAACGAATCGGACATGATCCTGAAGCCCGACCTCGACGCCTGGTATGTCGATCCGTTCAGCGCGACGCCGATGGGCATATTGTTCTGCGACATTGTCGACCCCGGCACCGGCGAGCTCTATGCCCGCGACCCGCGCTCGACCGCCAAGCGCGCCGAAGCCTATCTCAAGGCGACCGGCCTCGGCGACACCATCTATGTCGGCCCGGAAGCCGAATTCTTCATGTTCGACGACGTCCGCTTCGAGGATGGCTACAATGCCTCGGGCTTCAGCCTCGACGACATCGAGCTGCCGACCAACACCGCGACCAGATATGAGAATGGCAATCTCGGCCACCGGCCGCGCGCCAAGGGCGGTTATTTCCCGGTCGCCCCGGTCGACAGCGCCACCGACATCCGCGGCGAGATGGTCTCGACGATGATGGATATGGGCCTGCCGTGCGACAAGCATCACCATGAGGTCGCCGCCGCCCAGCATGAGCTCGGCCTCACTTTCGGCACCCTCGTCACCACCGCCGACCGCATGCAGATCTACAAATATGTCGTGCAGATGGTCGCGCATGCTTACGGCAAGACCGCGACCTTCATGCCGAAGCCGATCAAGGCGGACAACGGCTCGGGCATGCACACCCACATGTCGATCTGGAAGAGCGGGAAGCCGCTCTTCGCGGGCAATGGCTATGCCGGTCTTTCGGAGATGTGCCTCTATTTCATCGGCGGCGTGATCAAGCACGCCAAGGCGCTGAACGCCTTCACCAACCCGACGACGAACAGCTACAAGCGCCTCGTTCCGGGCTTCGAGGCGCCGGTGCTGCTGGCTTATTCGAGCCGCAACCGCTCCGCCTCCTGCCGGATCCCCTATGGCGCCGGCGAGAAGGCGAAGCGGGTCGAGTTCCGCTTCCCGGACGCGCTCGCCAATCCCTATCTCGCTTATTCGGCTTTGCTGATGGCGGGCCTCGACGGCATCCAGAACCGCATCCATCCGGGCGATCCGATGGACAAGAATCTCTACGACCTGCCGCCGCAGGAGCTGGTCAATGTGCCGACCGTCTGCGGTTCGCTGCGCGAGGCCCTGCTCGCGCTCGACGCCGACCGCGCCTTCCTGACCAAGGGCGACGTGTTCAGCGACGACCAGATCGACGCCTATATGGAGCTCAAATGGGAAGAGCAGCTCCGCTGGGAAACCACGCCGAGCCCGGCAGAGTATGACATGTATTACAGCGCCTGAGCGATGCGGGGACAGTTACTCGTAGCTGTCCCCTTTCCGGCGCGGTGAATGGGGACAGTTGGCAAGCAACTGTCCCCGCTAATCCTCCAGGATCAGGCTGTGCCGCCTGGTGTCGCGCATCCGCAGGTAGACGATCAATGAGAGGCCGATCATCACGGTCACGTACCAGTAAAAGCCGCGCTCCCAGCCTGACTCCCTGAACCACAAGGCGACATAGGGCGCCGTCCCGCCGAATAGGGCGTTGGCGATCGCATAGGGCAAGGCGACGCCGAGCGTGCGGATATGGGCCGGAAATAGCTCGGCCTTCACGACGGCGTTGATCGAGGTGTAGCCGGTGACGATCAGCAGCGCTCCCGTCATGATCGCGAAGGCGGCGACCGGACTGCGTACAGTTTCGAGCGTCACGAATATCGGCCAGGTGAGGAGGAGCCCGAGCAGGCCGAACGCCACCATCAGCGGCTTGCGTCCGATCCTGTCCGAGAGCGCTCCAGCCAAGGGCTGCGCGCACATGAAGACGAACAATGCCGCGGCGTTGACCTGAGTGGCCGTGGCCTTGGAGAAGCCCGTGGTCTGGTTGAGGAAGGTCAGGAGGTAGATCGAATAGGCATAGAAAGCGAGCGTCCCTCCAGCGGTGAGCAACAGCACGATTCCCGCCTCCCGCGGATGCTTCGTGACCAGCGCGAGCGGATCGGAGCGCTCGGTCTGGATGCGACGCGCGAAGCTTTCAGTCTCGGCGAGGCGCCGGCGGAGCCAGAAGACGAGCAAAGCGAGCACGCCACCGACCGCGAACGGGATCCGCCAGCCCCACCTTTCCAGGTCCGGCCCGGCCATCACCGCCTGGAGCAGGATCAGCACCAGCAGCGCGATAAGCTGGCCCGAAATCAACGTCACATATTGGAAGCTCGAATAGAAGCCGCGGCGGCGGCGCTCGGCCATCTCCGAGAGATAGGTCGCGCTCGCACCATATTCGCCGCCAAGCGACAGTCCTTGAAGCAGCCGCGCGACGATCAGCGACGCGGTCGCCCAGCCGCCGATCCGGGCACAACTCGGGGTCGCCGCGATCATCAGCGAGCCGAGGCACATCAATGTGATGGACAATGTCAGCCCGGCCTTGCGTCCGTGCCGATCGGCATAGACCCCCATCAGCCAGCCGCCGATCGGCCGCATGAAGAAACCGACGGCGAACACCGCCCAGGCGTTGAGCTGGGCGGAGACGGGATCGGGGAAAAAATGTGGCGCGAGATAACTGGTCAGCGCCGCATAGGCGTACCAGTCATACCATTCGACCAGATTGCCGGCCGAGCCGCCGATGATGTTGCGCAGACGATGGCGGCGGACGTCCCGGTCCTGGCTCATGCGGCCCTCCCTCGGCGCGCAAATTGCCGCCTTCGGAGCCGGACGTCGAGGGGGGTGCTAGTGGATGGTGACGCCGCTTGTGTCTTCGGCGGTGAGCAGGTTGATCATCCGCTCGATCTGGCGCCAGCGGCAGAAGTGCACGACATTGCCGAGCCCGCGGCTGTGATTCGCCCGGGCCGCCGCCTCGAATGCGGCATGATCGCCGAATCGGGCGATCAGTTCCGCCGCCTCGGCCGCCGCCGTGGCGTCGGGAAGGTGCACATATTGCTGCACGTCTTTCCTCGGTTCTTTTGTTCTTGCCGGCGGATGTAGCAAATGGTCGTTGCCAAAGCCGTGACGGGCATCGTCAACGCCCCGTAAACCCTGTTCCGGAAGCTACCGATTCGGGCTGGCCCCGGCGCCCGGGCGCTGTCATGAGACGTGCATGGCTGCCAATTCCAATGCGCCGCTCGCCGGCGGCTTTCTGCTCTGCGTCGCCCTTCTCGCCGGCGCGCTGACCGGCGTGTTCCTCGGTCAGCCGAGCATCGGCTTCCTGGCCGGCGCCGGCACCGGCCTCCTCTTGCTGGCGCTGGTCTGGCTCGTGGACCGCAGGCGGCGATAGTCGGTCGTCGCACGCTGATCCGAAGAGCCTCCGCGCACTCCTTCGCACGATTCTCCGCGATCAGCCGATCCGCCGGCCCGTCCAGACGACGCGGCCGACAATATCGACAGCGGCCGGATCGCAGTCCGGCCAGCCGGGCCAGGCAGGATTGTCGGATCGGATCGACAGGGTCCGCGCTGCCGGGTTGAGCGCGAGCCGTTTCACGACCAGCGCATCCTCGATCCGCAGCACGTAGATGCCGTCGCGGAGCCGCGCCGCGGCATCGCCCCGGTCGACAAGGATGTCGTCGCCGTCGACGAGGGTCGGCGCCATCGAATCGCCGGCGACACGGATGATCGACAGCTGCTCCGGCGCGCCGCGCGCCACCCGCCTGAGCCAGGCCTGGTCGAAGGCGATATGGCCGCCGCCGCGTTCGTCGCCATCGAACGCGCCCGCGCCCGCCGCGGCATCCACGTCCAGCCGCGGCACGGGCCGAAGGCCCGGCCCCGGCACGGCCTCGGGCGCGCCCAATAAAGCCTCCTCCACCCCGAAATAGCGGGCGAGGATGCGCCGGTCCGTCTCCGCCAGCCGCCGCGGCGAGCCGCGCTTGATGAACTGCTGGATGTAGGCGGGGTTGCGGCCGAGCAGGCGCGAGAGGCCGGCATAATCCTCGCCCCGTTCCTCGATCAGGCGCGCCAGCGCCGCCCTGCCATCGGCCTCGGCCATGGATTTCCTATAGAGGTAGGATTTTTCCTAGACAAGTAGGAAATGTCCTCCGACTAGTGAACAGACAGTGAACATTGATTCGGGAGGATGGCATGCACCTGATGCGACGCATCGAGCATTTCCTGGCGCGCGCGGAGATGAAGCCCACCCGCTTCGGACGGGAGGCGGTCGGCGATCCACGCCTCATATCGGATATGAGGAACGGCCGCGAACTGCGTGACAGCACGGCGGCGCGGATCATCGCCTGGCTCGACTCGCAGGAGCGGAAGCCGTGCTGACGGCGGCCGGCGTCGAGCTCAAACGGGTGCTCCGCGCCTGGTTCGTCGGCCTGGGCGCAGCCGTGACCTTCGAGTCGCTGAGCAGCCGGCCCTGGGCGAGCATCACCTTCTCCGGCGAGCGCCACCGCCTCGTCCTCTGCCTGCCGGGGCCGGGAGCGCAGGCGGCGGTCGATGCCTTTCTGGACGGACTGGGGGGCCGGGAATTCGCGCTCCGCGGCCAGATCCTCGCCGATATCGAAACGGTGGACGTGCAGCGCGACGGCGACGGCCAGGTCCGCCTCACGCTGGAGGCGCTGACGGTGGAGGATCGCTAGGACGAGCGCGCGGCGAGGCGCTGCAGGCTGGCAATGGCGCTCTGCAGCCGATCGTCGGCCGCGTCCGGGGGCTCGCGCTCCGGCGCCTCCGGAAAGACCTGCGGCGGCGGCGCGGCAGGTGCGACCGGTGCGACTTCGGGGACCCGCCGCCTGGCGAGACCCTGCTCCAGCCGCTCCATCAAGGCGGCGATGCTGATCGGCATTTCCGGCTCGGGCACCGGGGCAGGTTGAGGCTCCGGCGCAGGCTCCGGGTCGGGAGCGACCACCGTTTCCGGCCCGGGGTCGGGCTCGGCCTCGAAGGCGGGCTCCAGTTCGAGGACGGGCTCCGGCGTCGGCTCGGGCTCGGGTTCCGCCTCGGCGACGGGCGCGGCCACCGGCTCCGCTTCGTCGAGCCAGAGCGGCACGGCGGCGCGCGGCGCCTGTGGCGGCGCAGGCTCGCCCAGGTCGCGAGCGGCGGAGATCGGGCGAGGCGCCGGCGCGTCGGGATGGCCGTCGCGGCGGCGCACGCGCGGGGTGGCGAGATTCGCTTCTCCCGGCTCGGTGGCACTCATCCCGCTCCGGTCGAGCAGGCGGAGCAGCAGGAAGACGAGCCCGAAGACGAGCGCCGCGCCGCCCACGGCCAGCGCGACCCGGGCGGTGAGGCCGAGCGGCGGCTGGGCGGCGGAAAGCAGTGACGGCAGACCGCTGGCGGTGACCGCCCGCGAAAGCAGGTCCTGCGGCACGACGAAGGCGGCGAAGGCCGCGGCCAGCGCGGCGAGGCCCGCCACGGGCAGATCGAGCGCATTGCGGCCGGCGCCGCTGAACAGGGATTTGAAGGGCTTCGATGCCATCATAAAGCCTTGCCGGTAAGCCGTTGGTAAACGGGCGCATAACGTGAAATGTTTGACGACCAGTTACGCTCTTGCTCGACGAAGCGGCGAGCGGTGTCGCGGCGCTTGTCCCATTCGCCGCGCCGCTCGAACAGGTCCGCCAGCGCCTCGGCCAGCGCGGCCGGGTCGCCCGCCGGGAACAGGGTCCCGGTCACCTCGTCCTCGATCAGCTCGCGATGGCCGCCGACATTGGAGGCGGCGACCAGCTTGCGCTGCGCCATCGCCTCCAGCGGCTTCAACGGCGTCACCAGCTCGGTCAGCCGCATCGCCTTGCGCGGATAAGCGAGGATGTCGATCAAGGCGTAATAGCGCTCGACCTCGTCATGCGGCACGCGGCCGACGAAGCGAATCCGGTCCGCGGCCGGCGAGGCCGCGGCCTGCGCTTTCAACCTGCTCTCCATCAGCCCGCCGCCCACCAGCAGCAGCTGCGCCTTCGGGCGCCGCTCGAGCAGCAGCGGCATGGCCGCGATGAGGTCATCCAGCCCCTCATAATCGTAGAAGGAGCCGATGAAGCCGACCGTGTCCGCATCCGCCAGGCCCAGGCTCCTTGCGAAGCGCGCGTCAGGGGCGGGCGGGCTGCCGAACAGCTCCATGTCGACGCCGTTGGGCGAGACGATAATCTTCCCGGAGGGGATGCCACGGCGGATCAGATCCTGTCTGAGCCCCTCGCAGATCACCGCGACCGCGTCGGCGCGGCGCGCGGCATAGGTTTCGATCAGTCGCGTCAGCCGGTAGCGGGCCGAGCCCTCGCGGCCCATGCCGTTGCCGACCGAGGCGTCTTCCCAGAAAGCGCGGATCTCATAAACCAAAGGCAGGCCGCGGCGCTTCGCCACGGGCAAGGCGGCGAGCGCGGTGAGCACCGGACTGTGGGCATGGAGCTGGTCCGGCTGCCATTCCTCCACCAGCCGGTCCAGCCGGTCGGACAGAGTCCGGATCTCACGCCACTCGCCGAGCGGCGCGGGCGCCGGCTCGCTCGGCGACGTGCGATAGAAAGTGATGCCGTCGATCACCTCCGGGTCCGGCCCCGGCTCCCCATGGCGTGGGCTGGTCAGGCAGATGACCTCCCAGCCCATGGCGAGTTGCGCCTTGACGATGGCGCGGGTGCGGAAGGCGTAGCCGCTGTGCAGCGGCAGGCCGTGATCGAGGACGTGGAGGATGCGCATCGCGCTCCACCCTTTGCCACGACAGGCTTAACGCCGCGTCAATCGCATGCTGCTAGGGCGTCCCGATGCGGGACTTGAGAATGCCGGCGCTTGTATTTGCAGGAGCAAGGGCGTCAGCGGCAGCGTTTGCGAGAGTGTTAGCGACCGGATGATCGACAATTTCGCCATTGCTGTGACGCACGGGCTCTTGCTGCTCGCGGCATGGCGGCTGCTGTCGCGCCCGGATCTGGACGACGACGCGGCGCGCCCGGGCGACGGAAGCGGCTGGCCGCGCTTCGCCCGCAAGCCCGGGGGCGACGGGGATGCGTGACCTCGCCCTCGCCGGTTTCATGTTCGCGATCATGCTGTTCGCGCTGAAGAAGCCGTTCCTGTTCATCCCGCTCTATATGTATGTGGACACGGTCTCGCCGCAGCGCATCACCTATTTCACTTTGAACCGGGTGCCGATCTCGATGATCGTGGCGGCGCTGGCGATCGGCGCCTGGCTGGCGGCGGACAGGAAGGAGTGGCGGTTCGGGCCCAGGCAGGGGCTGATCCTGACCCTGCTCGTTTACGTCACCTGGACGACGGCCCATGCCGACATGCCGGTCGAGGCCTGGGTGAAATGGGAATGGGTGTGGAAGGCGTTGCTCTTCGCCATCTTCCTCCCCTTCACCCTGCGCACGCGGCTCAGGCTGGAGACCAGCTTCCTGTTCCTCGCCTTGTCGGCGGCGACGATCGTCATCGTGGGCGGGATCAAGACGCTGGCCGGCGGCGCCGGCTATGGCGTGCTGAACCTGATGGTCGACAATAATAGCGGCCTCTACGAAAGCAGCACGATCTCGACCGTGGCGATCGCTTTGATCCCGCTCATCCTCTGGCTGATGAATTACGGCACGATCTTCCCGGGCCTCCGCACGGTGGCGGCAGCAGGGGCGGCGACAGCGAAGCGCGGGCTGCTGAACAATCCGCTGCTGGTGAAAGCGTTCTGCGGCGCGCTGATCTTCGCCTGTCTGCTGATGCCGATCGGGACGGAGGCGCGGACCGGGCTGATCTGCATCGGGGTGCTCGGTATCCTGCTGTTGCGTGATGCGAAAAGGAGGCTTCTCTATATCGGTATGGCGATCGCGCTGGGCGCGGCGGCCATTCCGTTCCTCCCCTCGTCCTTCACCAACCGGATGGAGACGATCCAGGGCTTCAAGGGCGACGAATCCGCCGGCACCCGCCTCGCGGTCTGGGCCTGGACCTGGAATTATGTGCTCGACCATCCGGGCGGCGGCGGTTTCGAGGCCTATCGCCAGAACCGCATCCAGGTGAACATGGTCAATCAGGGGCAGGCGGCGGAGACCGGCGTCGCCACCGTGCAGAGCGTCGCCGACGAGGGCCGCGCCTATCACAGCGCCTATTTCGAGATGCTGGGCGAGCAGGGCTTTTTCGGCCTGCTCCTGTTCCTGCTGATCCACGGCATCGGCGTGGTCCGGATGGAGGTGATCCGCCGGCGCTACAAACGGGTCGGCGGCGAGGATGCGTGGATCGCGCCGCTGGCGACGGCATTGCAGAATTTCCAGCTCATCTATCTGGTCGGCGCGATCTTCGTCGGCATCGCCTATCAGCCCTTCGTCTATCTGCTGATCGCCACCCAGATCGGCTTCGACACCTGGCTCGGCCGGCGCGAGCGGGCGCGAAACGCCACCAAGTGGGTGACGGCGCCGGCGGCAACCTGAGACACGCCGATCCGGAACGAAGCGGCCGGGCGTGGCTTTTAGAGGGTCCATGACCGCGCCGGCCAAACTCATTTATGTAGACGACAGCCGGCCGGGCATCACCCGGCTCCGGAAGGGCCGTTCCTGGCAATATTTCGACGCGAAGGGAAAGCGCGTCACCGACCGCGGCGAGATCGACCGGCTGAACACCATCGGCCTGCCCCCCGCCTATCGCGACGCCTGGTTCTGCCCGAACCCCGACGGCCACATCCAGGCAACCGGCTATGACGACAAGGGGCGGAAGCAATATCGCTACCACCCCGAGTTCCGCGAGAAGCAGGAGGCGGCGAAATATGAGCGCTGCCGGGAATTCGGGAAGGTGCTGCCGAAATTGCGGCGACGGGTCGAGGCGGACCTGAGGAAGCGAAAGCTGACCCGCGGCGCGGTGGTCGCGGCGATCGTCAGGCTGCTCGACAGCGGCCGCATCCGCGTCGGCAACGAAGCTTATGCCGAGGCGAACAAGAGCTATGGCGCGACCACGTTGCGCACCCGCCATGCCAGGGTGGCCGGCCGGACGGTGACGATGCGCTTCAGGGCGAAGAGCGGGATCGAACGAGAGCTCCGCATCACCGACGCAACGCTCAGCCGGATCGTGAAGAAATGCCAGGACCTGCCCGGCCAGCATCTCTTTCAATATCTGGACGAAGACGGCGAGGCGCATCCCGTCAGCTCGACCGACGTCAACGACTATCTCCGCGACGCAACCGGCGAGGACTTCACCGCCAAGCATTTCCGCACCTGGAGCGCGAGCGTGATCGCATTCGAGCAAATCTGTGCGGCGGGCGAAGCGGGCGTCGGCCTCGGCGCGATGCTGGAGCCGGTGGCCGAGATGCTGGGCAATACGCCGGCGATCAGCCGCAAATCCTATGTCCATCCCGCCATCGTCGAGGCGGTCAAACGGACTCCCCGCCAACGGCTTTCCTTGCATTGTCCGCGCTCCACGAAATATCTGTCGAGCGCCGAGCGGGGGCTGATCGCTTTCCTTGGCCGCAAGACGACCCGGAAACGCAAGGCGGCGTAGCAGATGACCGACAACAGCTCCCTCGGCTTCCAGGCCAGCCAGATCTGGCACGACACGACCAGGTGGTTCGCCGACCACAGCCTGCAGATCCTGCTCGGCATCGCCGCCGGCACGGTGATCTTCATCCTGCTTTACGGCGTGAAATGGCTCGGCGTGCGCATCTGCGGCACCGATCCGACCCAGACCCACTGGCGCACCATCATCGGCCGGGTGCTGGCGCGGACGCGCCTCTGGTTCATGGCCGCCGCCGCCGCGCGCCTCGTCGTCGGTTATTCGCAGGCGCCGGAGCTGGTGCACACGACAGTGGCGGTGATCTTCACCGTCACCGCCACGCTGCAAGTCGCGCTCTGGGTGCGCGAGATCATCCTGGGGGTGATCGAGCACCGCGCCGGCGGCCTCGAGGCATCGAGCAGCCTGGGCAGCGCCATGGGCATCATCCGCCTGCTGGTGACGGTTGCGATCTTCGCGGTCGCCTTGATCGTCGTGCTCGACAATCTCGGCGCCAATGTGACCGGCCTGGTCGCCGGCCTCGGCATCGGCGGCATCGCCATCGGCCTCGCCGCCCAGGGCATTTTCGCGGACCTGTTCGCGGCTTTGTCGATCATTTTCGACAAGCCGTTCCGTCGTGGCGATTCGATCCGCTGGGACACGACCTCGGGCACGGTCGAACAGATCGGCCTGAAGAGCACGCGGGTGCGCTCCCTGACCGGCGAGGAGGTGGTGATCTCCAACACCAACCTGCTCGGCAAGGAGCTGCACAATATGGCGCGGCTCAACCGGCGGCGGCTGATCCAGCCGTTCGGGATCGTCTACCAGACCAGCCCGGAAATGTGTGCGCGCATCCCCGACATCGTGAAGGAGGCGGTCGCCGGCTGCGACAAATGCGTCTTCCTGCGCTGCGGCATGACCGGTTTCGGCGCCTCCAGCCTGGACTTCACGCTCGAGTTCGACGTGAAGTCCGACGCCTGGCAGAAGGTGTTCGACACCCGTCACGCCGTGCTGACGTCGATCCTCGAGCGGTTCAACGAGGAAGGAATCGAGTTCGCCTATCCGACCCAGACCAGCTTCACGGCCGCGCCGGACGGCACGCTCATCTACCCGTATCCGGTGGACGAGCAGCCGTCCGCACCCGCACCAGAGCCAGCGACACGACGTAAGGGCGTCGGTACCAGCGCCAGCGGCTGAGGCGCGCGCGGAAGCTCTTCGGCCTGGCAAAGCCGATCAGACCGAAGCCGAGCGTCCGGCCGAGCTCGCGCCGGAGGGAGGAGCCGCGTGCGGCGATGTCCTCCCGGTACGTCCGTCCCGTCACCTCCTCGGCCAGCAACGGATCGCTGGCGGCGAAGGCGGCTGCGAGTTCCGCCGGCGCCGGCCGATAGCCGGTGTCGATCGGGTCGGCATGATAGGGAAAGCTGGAGGGCACGGTGGCGAGGATCAGCCCGCCGGGACCGACAATCTCCTCGCAGGCCGCGGTCACGGCCTCACGGTCGCGGACATGCTCCAGCATGTTGGCGATCAGCAAGGCGCGGAAGCCCCGTCGCTTCAGGCCGGCGCGGACCGCCGGGTCGATGACGTCGCCGGCCAGATCGACGCCGTCCGCCTGCTTGAGATCGCTGTGCACCACCGCCACGCCCGCCGCCCGGAGCGGCGCGAACAGCGCATGCTCGATATGCGGCCTGGCCTGCTCGCGGAAGGCGCGGGTCGAGGAGCCGAGATTGAGCAAAGGCGAAATCTCGCCCTGGGCAAGGAGGATTTCCCTCAGCCGGTTCGCCTCAGCCTCGAACATCGCAGAAAAAGAGCCACGCCCCCGGCGGTGTCGTCAAGGGCGTGGCAGGAGGGAACGCTTTACCGGCTGAAAAAATGGGGACAGCCCCTCCCTTCCAATCCGCCAATGACGCAGGCGGATGCGGGGGGAAGCAGGAAGGCAGGAACTGCCCCCATAGTGCGCGTCAGGCAGCCTCAGGGAGACCTTGCGCCTTCAGCATCATCTTCCAGTTCTCGATGGTGATCGCGCCGGTATATTCGCGCTGCATCTCATCGGTCAGGACCTCGATCATCTGGCAATCTTCGGCGAAAATCTCGATCACGCCGAAGACGCCGCCGCGCCGGCGATATTTCGCGCCATAGCCGTAGCGGTCGCAGAGCGCGTAAATCTCGGCCTCGCTCTTGCCCGTGGCGATCGCCATGTGCGTGGCATTGTGACGGTGCGGGGCGACGCGCACGCCGGTTGCATCATGGTCGCCATCGACCGCATGCAGCTCGGTGCCGCGCGGATAGATTTCGATGATCGTGCCGCGGTCGTCGCCCGAAAGCGCGGCCCAGCTGCCCGGCGTCACCGACGGGAACGGCAGCGCTTCACCCTCCCAGACCTCGGCGAAGAATTGCGCCATGCGCCGGGGATTGTCGGCCTCGATCGACAGATGGAACAACATGCGACGCTGACTCCCTGAATCACTGGGCTTCGTTTCGGACGCCGGACTAGGCCAGCGCCGGCACGAGCGTGAGCAGGGAGCGACGAAGCCCGACGAGGCTTCGACACGGCGACGAATGCAACATGCAGCGCGACGAACCTTTCCCGTCATGCCGGACCTGATCCGGCATCCACCTTCTTGATCAGGGCGCCGCAATAGAAAGAAAGGAAAGGTAGACCCCGGATCAAGTCCGGGGTGACGGCCTATCGGTTCACTCTCGCCATATTAGAAGCCGACATCCTCCAAGGCTCAGCAACGTCGCATTGCCGCCGGCGCTGGTCGTGTCGGTGCTGGTCACCCGCTCGGCGCAGAAGCGTGACCGCCTCCGGGGTCTTCTATGGCTCAAACAACGCGCTGCTTAGATAGCGCTCAGCAGTATCGGCCAGAAAGACGATGATCATGCGCCCCGGATGTTCCAGCTTCGATGCTTCGAGTTGCGCCGCGTGAAGGGCCGCCCCCGCTGAAACACCAGCCATTATACCTTCCGTACGAGCCAGACGGCGCGAAGCGGCGAAGGCGTCTGCGTCGCTCACGACTATGACGTCATCCAGAATATCTCGATTCAGAACCTTGGGAATGAAGCCGACACCTATGCCGGGCATTTGATGATTTCCAGCCTTGCGCCCGGACAGCACCGCGGCGCCCTCGGGCTCGACGGCCACTATCCTTACTTCCGGTCTCTGCTCCTTCAGGAACTCGCCGACGCCGGTAATTGTGCCTCCGGTCCCCACGGCCGATATAAAGGCGTCCACCTTGCCCTGCGAGTCTTCCCAGACTTCGACGGCGGTGGTGCGCCGGTGTAGTTCCGGATTGGCCGGGTTATTGAATTGATCCACCAGGAACGAACCGGAGATTTCGTCGGCCAGATTTCGGGCCTTGGTAACGGCGTCGGCCATCAAGATTCCCGGTGTCAGATAAACTTCCGCCCCGAGAAACCGAAGCAGGCCGACTCGCTCTTGAGACATCGACTCCGGCATCGTCAAAATCAGCCGGTATCCACGCACGGCGGCAGCAAGAGCCAGTCCGATCCCGGTATTGCCGCCTGTTGCTTCGATGATGGTCATTCCAGGCTTCAGCCGTCCACCGCGCTCGGCATTCTCAATGAGCGCCGCACCAAGCCGATCCTTCACGCTCCCACACGGATTTCGCATGTCGAGCTTGGCCACGATCCTGCTCGGCAGGTCGCGCCCAAACCGCTGCAACTCCACCAACGGTGTAGAGCCGATGGTGCCGGTGACGTCAGCATATATCATCGGCGGAACGTAAGGCAGTCAGTGAGCCTTGCGCAATGAGTTACGGGTTGCGGAGTCAAGTCTGCCGGTAGCTGTTTTCAGAACCCCACATCCTCCAGGCTGAGCAAGGTGGCATTGCCGCCGGAGCTGGTCGTGTCGGTACTGGTCACCCGCTCGGCGCAGAAGCGCGGCAGATAGTTCGGGCCGCCGGCCTTGGGCCCGGTGCCGCTCTGGCCCTCGCCGCCGAAGGGCTGGGAGCCGACGATCGCGCCGATCATCGAGCGGTTGACGTAGAGATTGCCGACCGTGCCGGTCTCCTCGACGGTTTCGGCCGCGCGGGCGATACGGCTGTGCAGGCCCATGGTGAGGCCGAAGCCCGACGCATTGACCCGCCGCACCGTCTCGGCGAGCTCGCCGCCCTTCCAGGTGGTGACGTGGAGCAGCGGCCCGAACCATTCCTCGGTCAAATCCTCGATCCGGTCGAGCCGGATCAGGGTCGGCGGCACGAACAGGCCCTCGTCCGGCACCGGCACCGATTTCAGGATGCGCTCCTGCATCGCCTCGCGGCGGCCCATCAACTTGTCGTAGCTGGGCTGGTCGATCACCGGGCCGACGTCGGTCTCCGGCAAGGCCGGGTCGCCGACGATGAGCGAGTCCATCGCCCCCGTCAGCATTGCCAGCGTCCGCTCCGCGACATCCTCCTGCAGGACGAGCAGGCGCAGCGCCGAGCAGCGCTGGCCGGCCGAGCGGAAGGCGGAGGTGATCACGTCCTGCACGACCTGCTCGGGCAGAGCGGTGGAATCGACGATCATCGCGTTGATCCCGCCGGTCTCGGCGATCAGCGGAATGATGTCGCGATGATCGTCGGCGACGAGGGTGCGGGCGATGGTCTTGGCCGTGGCCGTGGACCCGGTGAAGGCGACGCCGGCGATGCGCACGTCCTCCATCAATTTCTGGCCGAGATCGCGGCGGCCGGCGGCGAGGATCAGGGCATCCTCCGGCACGCCCGCGGCATGGGCGAGGCCGACCGCGTAGGCCGCGATTTCCGGGGTCTGGGAGGCGGGCTTGGCGACCACCGCATTGCCGGCCGCAAGCGCGGCACTGACCTGGCCGAGGAAGATGGCGAGCGGGAAGTTCCAGGGCGCGATGCAGACGAACACGCCGCGCCCCTCCATCCGAAGGACGTTGCGTTCCCCCGTCGGCCCGGGCAGCGCCAGCGGCCGCAGCCGGGCGCGCGCCTGGGCGGCATAATAACGGCAGAAATCCACCGCCTCGCGCACCTCGGCGAGCGCGTCGGGAATGGTCTTGCCCGCCTCCCGGACCGCGATCCGCATCAGCATGTCGCGATCTTCTTCGAGCAGATCGGCGAGGCGCTCGAGGCATGCCGCGCGCTCGTCGATGCTGCGCCGCGACCAGTCCTCGAAGCCGCCCAGCGCCCGGCTCACCAGCATATCGGCGGGGTCGGCCGTCATCGGCGCAAAATCGAGCAGCGGCGCGACAGCCTTCGCGATCCGCGCCAGCTCCGGCCGGTCGTTGAGATCGAGGCCTTCGCTGTTCTTTCGCTCCGGCGCGAACAGGTCCTCGGGCAAAGGGATAGACGGATGGCGCGTCCCGCCAACGGCAGAGATCTTGGCCACCGGATCGGCGAGCAGATCCTCGTCGGTCAGAGTCTCGTCGGCCAGCTGATGGACGAAGGAGCTGTTCGCGCCATTTTCCAGCAGCCGCCGGACCAGATAGGCGAGCAGATCGCGATGGCCGCCGACCGGCGCGTAGATGCGGGTATGATAGCCTTGCTCGCGGACCAGGCTCTCGTAGAGCCCCTCGCCCATGCCGTGCAGGCGCTGGAACTCGAAGTCGCGGCTGTCGCCCGCCCATTCGAGCAGGGTGGCGACGGTCAGCGCATTGTGGGTGGCGAAGGCGGGCCGGATATTCCTCGCCTCCAGCATGTCCCGCGCGCAGGCGAGATAGGAGACGTCGGTCGCCGCCTTGCGGGTGAAGAGCGGGTAATCGGAGAGGCCCTGCTCCTGCGTCCGCTTGATCTCCGTGTCCCAATAGGCGCCCTTCACCAGCCGCGCCGCGATCCGCCGGCCGGTCTTCGCGCCGATCGCATCGGCCCAGGCGATGGTCGGCCGGGCGCGTTTGCCATAGGCCTGGATCGCCATGCCGAGCCCGTCCCACCCTTTGAGCGCCGGCAGGCCGGCGACTGCCTCGATAATGTCGAGGCTCATCTCCAGCCGCTCGGTCTCCTCCGCGTCGATGGTGAAGGGGATGCCGAAGCCCGCCGCCAGCGCCGCCAGCGCCTCGACCTTCCCGATCAGGTCCGGCACGCAGCGTTCATATTGCGCGACCTCGTAGCGCGGATGCAATGCGGAGAGCTTGACCGAGATGGAGTGCCCCGCCTCGGCGGCCTTGCCGACCGCGCGGATCGCATCCTCATAGCTTTGATAATAATGCTCGGCGTCCGGGAAGGTGCGCGCCGCCTCGCCGAGCATGTCGAAGCTGGCGGTGAAGCCGCGATTCTCGCGCTTCTTCATCCGCGCGATCGCCTCGTCGATATTGCGGCCCATGACGAAAATCTCGCCCATCATCCGCATCGCCGCGCCGACGCCGGTCCGCACGAACGGCTCGCCGGTGCGCGCGATCAGCTTGCGAAGCGCGCTGGCATGCTCGCTGTCCGAGGTCAGCGCGCGGCCGATGACGAGGCCCCAGGTGGCGGTGTTGACCAAAGTGGAATTGGCCTTGCCCTTGTGCGAGCGCCAGTCGCCCTCGCCGAGCTTGTCGGCGATCAGGCTGTCCGCCGTCTCCGGATCGGGCACGCGCAGGAAGGCCTCGGCGAGGCTGAGCAGAGCGACGCCCTCCTGCGTGTTGAGCCGATATTCCTGCAGGAACTGGTTCACCCAGCCCCGGCCCTGCGCCTCGCGCAGCTCGGCGAGCATGACGAGCGCGCGCTCCTCGACCCGCGCCCGCGAATCGCTGTCGAGCGCGGCCCGCTGCAGGAGCGGCGCCAGCACCTCCGGCTCGGGCGCGCGCAGCAGGCGGCGTATCTCGGTTCGCGCGGTTGCCGTAGCGTCCGCCATGTCTGTCACTCCAAGGGCTTGTCTGCGGCCGCCGCGCGGCCCTATGCCGAGCGCCGATAACGACGAAAACAGGGAGGCTCAATGCCGGTCGCGACCATCGAGGAGATCCGGGGGAGGGTTGGCAGCGAGATCGGCGTGTCCGACTGGATCCTCGTGGACCAGGGCCGGATCGACGCTTTCGCCGACGTCACCGAGGATCACCAGTTCATCCATGTCGATCCGGAGCGGGCGAAATCGACGCCGTTCCGCGGCACCGTCGCGCACGGCTTCCTCACCTTGTCGCTGCTCAGCCGGATGGCCGACGGCGTCATGCTCCGCCCGGCGAGCCTGCGCATGGCGGTCAATTACGGCTTCGACAAGGTCCGCTTCATGGGCCCGGTCAAGGCGGGCAAACGGGTGCGCGGCCGGTTCAGGATGCTCTCCGCCGAAGAGAAGCGCGCCAGCCAGTGGCAGATCACCTATGAGGTGACGGTCGAGATCGAGGAGGAGGAGAAGCCTGCTTTGATCGCCGACTGGATCGGCTACATGTTCATCTGAAATCCGGATTCGCCGAGTGCCCGGCGCTAGGATATGGCGTCGAACTATGTTCCAACAGTGCGCAGTTAGGCCTCGGGGGACGTATGAGCAGCATCGATATTCGATCCAGCAATCTTGAAAATATCGTCATTGGAACGCTTGCTGCCAAATGGAGCGCTCGAGGAGACCGCATTCTCCGCTACTACATCGATTTTCGACACACGAAACTTAATCTGCATCGTGAGCTGAGCGCGCCAGAGATTTTCATTTTGCAGAGCAAGGTGGATGCCTTGATGGCCGCTTGGGACGAAAAATACGCTCAGTTTCAGGATCGTTGCCAAATGCAGGCCGGCAAAGAAACTGCGGATGACATGAGTACTGAAGCCGAGCAGAAACTCGGCTCATTGAATCGGATTCTCTCAAACACATTGGCAGTGAATGACGCTGTTGATTGGAACGCGCTTAAGGATCATTCCGCCCCACCCAAGCCGAGCCCCTTTCCAGAGACCAAGCCGACTCTGCAGATGGAACCTCAGCCCGAGTATTCTGAGCCTCCGTACTATCCTCCTGAGATATCGATCACGGATCTGCTCTTGCGGCGCAGGGCGCAGAAGCTGGCTGCGGCAGAAGCCGAATATGCTGAGAACGTAGCCACCGCTGAGGGCGACCACGAGGAAGCCGTTAAGCGTTGGGAAGAGCGAAAAGCACTAGCACAAGAGACCTACGAGGTCAGTCTGTCAGCATGGGAGGAGCGCCGAGCTGGATTCCTCACCGAGCAGGAGAAGCAGAAACGAGCCTTCCTCGACGAGCAGGCCGAGCGCAACTCAAGGGTCGATTTGCTGGTTTCGATGCTCACATCGGGTGACGCGCAAGCCGTGATTGAGCATGCGTCCTTGGTGCTAGATGCGTCAGACTATGAAGGACTTTTCGAGAAGTCGTTTGTCCTACAATACCGACCCGACGAGAAGCTGCTGTTGGTTGCCTATGACCTGCCGGGACCGGATGATCTCCCCACTCTGAGGTCCATCAAGTTCGTCAAGGCAACCGGTGAACTAAAGGAAACTCACATAGCCGAGCGGGAGAAGGCCGCAAATTTTGACGCGGTTGCGTACCAAATCTGCCTCCGCACCATACACGAGTTGTTTGAGGCGGATGAGTTCGGAAACATCGATAAAATACTCTTCAACGGCTATGTAAATTTCATTGATCGGCGCACCGGCCAGGAGGCGCGATCATGTCTGCTTTCCGTGATGGTGGAAAAAGCCGAATTCGAGCGGATAGACTTATCGCGCGTCGAGCCCAAAACCTGTTTCAAGAGCCTAAAGGGCATTTCCGCCGCGAGCTTAGCCAGCCTTGCCGCCATTCCGCCGGTAATGGAAATGGACCGCGAGGACCGGCGATTCATCGAGGCCGTGGACATAGGCTCATCCCTTGATGACGCGACAAATATCGCCGCAATCTCGTGGGAAGATTTCGAGCACCTTGTGCGAGAGCTTTTCGAAAAGGAGTTTCAGAATCGGGGCGGTGAGGTTCGGGTAACACAGGCCAGCAGCGACGGCGGGGTCGACGCGATCGCTTTTGATCCTGATCCGATCAGCGGCGGCAAAATTGTGATTCAAGCGAAGCGCTACACCAAGACGGTCGGCGTATCCGCCGTAAGGGACCTATATGGCACCGTGCTTAATGAGGGAGCATCAAAGGGGATACTGGTCACCACCGCGGACTATGGCCCGGATGCCTACCGGTTCGCTACGGGCAAGCCGCTAACGCTGCTGAGTGGGTCCAATTTACTCCACATGCTTCAGAAGCACGGATATCGGGCTCGGATTGACATCAAAGAAGCGCGCGAGATGGCCTCTGGGCATCGGCTGCAGTAATCAACGCCAGAGCCTACTCTCAGCACGCAGTGAGAATCGAGAAAGGAAAAGCCCGACATGGCCACCCGCGAAGCCGTCATCGTCTCCACCGCCCGCACGCCGATCGGCCGGGCCTATAAAGGCGGGTTCAACGCGACGCCCTCGCCGACCCTCGCCGCACATGCGATCCGCGCCGCGGTCGCGCGCGCCGGCGTCGATCCGGCCGAGGTGGACGACGTGATCATGGGGGCGGCGCTGCAGCAGGGCGTGCAGGCGACGATCGGCCGCACCGCCGCGCTCCGCGCGGGGCTCCCGGTCACGGTCGCGGGCATGTCGATCGACCGGCAATGCGCTTCGGGCCTGATGGCGATCGCCACGGCGGCGAAGCAGGTGATCGTCGACCGGATGCCGGTCTGCGTGGCCGGCGGCGTGGAATCGATCTCGATGGTGCAGACTCCGGAGATGCGGCTGGGCGCGGACCCCGAGCTTCTGGCGATGCACAAGGACGTCTACATGCCGATGATCGGCACCGCCGAGGTGGTGGCGAAGCGCTACAATATCGGGCGCGCGGCGATGGACGACTATGCGCTGCAATCGCAGCAGCGCACCGCCGCCGCCCAGGCCGCCGGCAGGTTCGACGACGAAATCGTCGCCTGCGACGCGACGATGGTGGTCAAGGACAAGGCGACCGGCGAGATCTCGAAGCACCAGGTGACGATCGCGAAGGACGAGGGCAACCGGCCGGACACGACGCTCGAAGGCCTCCAGGCGCTGCAGCCGGTGATGGGGCCGGAGGCGACCATCACCGCCGGCAATGCCAGCCAACTGTCGGACGGCGCCTCGGCCTGCGTCGTCATGGACGGCGCGCTCGCCGCCGAGCGCGGCCTCAAGCCGCTCGGCCGCTATGTCGGCATGGCGGTGGCCGGGACCGAGCCCGACGAGATGGGCATCGGCCCGGTCTTCGCGGTGCCGAAACTGCTCGACCGGTTCGGCCTCAGGATGGACGATATCGGCCTCTGGGAGCTGAACGAGGCGTTCGCGGTGCAGGTCCTCTACTGCCGCGACACGCTCGGCATCCCGAACGACCGGCTGAACGTCAATGGCGGTGCGATCTCGATCGGCCATCCCTATGGCATGTCGGGCGCCCGCCTCACCGGCCACGCTTTGATCGAGGGCAAGAGGCGCGGTGCCCAATATGTCGTCGTCACGATGTGCATCGGCGGCGGCATGGGCGCGGCGGGGCTGTTCGAAGTGCTGTAAGCCAGAGTTAGCGGCAGGCCCCGGCCGGGGCGGCCGCGACCGACAAAGCGGCGAGCAGATTGGACAGCCCGGAATAGGTCCGCGGATCGACCCCGGTCAGGCGGCGCACGGCATTCAGCCGGTGATAGACCGTATTGTTGTGCACGTTCAAAATCGCCGCACATGCCTTCACGTTGAGGCTGGCGCGGGCGAAGGCGTGCAAAGTGGCGATGAGCTCGCCGGTCTGCAGCGCCTCGACACCAGGGATGGTCAGGCTGCGGGCGGTGGTATCGGCATTGTGCCGCAGATAGGCATCGATCTGTGCGTCGGCGAGATGGGCGACCGGCTGGCCGGCGCCGAGAAGTGCGATGGCGATCCCCGCTTCCCGATAGGATCGCGGAAGTTCCGAAATATCGATGACATCGAGGCCGATCCCGATCTGGATGCTGCCCGCAGGGAAATCCGCCGCCTCGGCGACTTGCGCACGAAGCGCCTCGGCCGCCCGTTTGCCCGGGCGTTCCGCACATGAGATGACGGCCACCACCTCATCGAGGCGCAGCTCGACCAGCCGCCCGAACGTCGCCTGCGGCAAAGCATTGTCGATGGCGCGCGCGAGCGTGCCGCGCTCGTCGGCGGAGAAAGGCGCAGCGCCGGCCGCGTCCTCTTTCCTGGCGACAAGCATGACCATCGGCCGGCCATAGCCGATGCCCGCGCGCGCGCAGTGATCGAGTGCCTCGATGCTGCGTGGAGGCTCGCCCCGCAACAGCTCCTCGAGCACCGCGATGCTCAGCCGCGTGCGGTGCGCGGCGAGCAGCGCCTCCTCGGCAAGATAGGCGTCGGTGACGGCGATGCTGATGAGATCGGTATATTCGATGCAATAATCGGACAGGAGCATCGTCGTCCGCAGGGCCGTCTCGGCATCCTCGGCGAAGCGATTGATCATCGCGCAGAGCGCCGCCCAAAAGCCCTTATGGCCTGTGCGATAGGCCTGCAGCACCGCCAATAGCGGAACCCCCGCTCGCGCACGCCGTACGCCATGCGCCTGCACGAACGCCAGCGGCTCCCCGCCAAGCGCGGCCAGGCGCGGCGTCGGCAGTGACAGCAGCGCACGAAAATGCTCGAGCACGTGACGGGTCGTGTCCGCCTCGTCCGCCGCGATCGCTGCGTCGATGACGGGGTTCTCCCGCCGGGTGCGCGCAATGACCGGCGCGGACAAGGTCTCGCGGTCCTGCCAGAGGGCGGTCATCACGCGGACCGCGAGCGGATCCTTGTCGAGCTAGCTCTTCCAGGCCTCACCGAAGGCTCTCGCGTCTGGCAGCATTGTGGAGTCTCACAATCTGAGGTCCGGTTTTTGTTCATCTTTCCGGATAGTCGGCTCAGGATTGTAGTCCTAGCATAATGATCGGCCAGTCAGGAGGAGTTCCGCATGCCGATCTACACGATCGCGGAATATCGCGTGAAGCCATCCGGGGTGGACAAAGTCTCGCGCGCCATCGAGGAGTTCGTCACCTATGTCCGCGCCAACGAGCCGGGCACCCGCGTCTATGCAGCCTGGCGCCAGCAGGACGACCCTGCCCGCTTCGTCCACTTCTTCATCTTCGAGGACAAGGCCGCCCATTCGATCCACGCCAATTCGGCGGAGGTGAAGCGCTTCGAGGACGCCTACCGGCCCGAGCTCGACGGTGGCGGGGTGGTTTTCACCGACTACGAGCTGGTCGCCGCCAAGCCTTAGGGCACCGCTCCTGCGAATGCGGCGGATGGCTCGCGCCCGAGCATGGAGAAGCAGGTGGCGGTCATCACCCATGCAAAGTTGACGATAGTGTGTTGTAGATATAATACACAGAATTGCCGGACGGGCCAAAAGGGGCATCGCGATGGAACGGACCCGTGACGCGAGTGCAGCTCTGGCGGCTCCCAATGCCAAGGCCCGATCGGCCGGCCTGCTCTGGCTGCTGGTCATCATCTTCGGCATCTTCGCCGAGAAGTTCGTTCGCGGCGCGTTGATCGTCAGCGGCGACGCGGCGGCGACCTCGGCCAACATCCTCGCCTCCGAGCAATTCTTCCGCCTCGGTATCATCGCCGACCTCGCCGGGACCGGCGCCTATATCGGCGCCACCTTCCTGGTCTATGTGCTGACCAAGCCGGTGAACCGCGACGTCGCGCTCTTTTCGGCGCTGCTCGGCCTTGCCGGCAGCGTGGTGATGATCGCCAACATCACCAACAATCTGGAGCTGCTCTATTATCTGAAGGGGGGCGGCCCGCTGGCGCCCCTCGCCGAGGCGCAGCGCCAGGCCCTCGCCTATATGGAGGTCCGGAGCTACGCGCTCGGCTACAATCTCGCCATGGCGGTGTTTGCGGGCCAGGTCCTGCTCCTCGGCTGGCTGCTCATCCGATCAACGTTCCTGCCGAGCCTGCTGGGCTGGCTGTTCGTGATCGAGGGGGTTTGCGGCTGGGTCCGCATCGTCGGGATCTTCCTTTTCCCGGACTTTCCCGCCAGCCTCAACTCGGGTCTGCTGATGCCGGGCCTGGCCGCTGAAGGCGGCATCGCTTTGTGGCTCCTCATCATGGGCGTGAACGCGGCGCGTTGGCGGGAGCAGGCGACGGCGTGAGGCGCGAACCTGTTCCGGGGGTCGCCTCCCCGCTATAGGGACGCGATGATGCTTCATCAGGTCGTCGAGTCCGGGCGAGACTGCCGACAGACGGGAAGGTTGGGAGAGCCCGCCTGAGCTTCCCCCTGGCCCACTGGTTCGCCGAGCGGCATGACCTCACCGCCCATGGCGGCGAAGCGAAATATCCGGCGCTCGTCCTCACCACCTGCATCCTCGCCTCCAGCCTGTCCTTCATCGACGGCTCGGTGCTGAACGTCGCGCTGCCGGCGATCGGGCAGAGCTTCGACGCGCACACCGCCGAGGTGCAGTGGGTGATGAACGCCTTCACTTTGCCGCTCTCCGCTTTGCTGCTGCTCGGCGGCGCGGCCGGCGATCTTTACGGGCGGCGGCGGACGATGCTCGCCGGGATCGCTTTGTTCCTCCTCGCCTCTTTGCTCTGCGCGGCTTCGCCAACCCTGGAAATCTTCCTCGGAGCGCGGGCGCTGCAGGGGATTGGCGCGGCGATGCTGCTCCCGAACAGCCTCGCCATCCTCAGCGCCTCCTTCTCCGGCGAGCGGCGCGGCCGGGCGGTCGGCACCTGGGCGGCGGCCGGCGCGATTGCCGGCGCGGTCGCGCCTTTGCTCGGCGGCTGGCTGGTTGACGGGCTCGGCTGGCGCTTCATCTTCCTGCTCAACATTCCGTTCGCGCTCGGCGCCATTGCGCTTGGCTGGCTCTATGTGCCCGAGAGCCAGAACGAGCAGCGCCCGCCGCCCGACTGGCCCGGCGCCATCCTGGCGACGCTCGGGCTCGGCGCGCTCACCTTCGGGCTGACCGCCTGGTCCTCCACCGATCGGGTCGGCACGCGCGCCGGCACGACGATCGCGGCCGGCGTCCTGCTACTCATCCTCTTCTTCCGGGTGGAAGCGCGGCGCGGGACGAAGGCCATGGTGCCGCTCCATTTGTTCGGCTCGAAGGCGTTCGTCGGGCTGACCTTCTTCACCTTCGCGCTGTACGGCGCACTTGGCGGGCTGATGCTGCTCCTGCCTTATACGTTGATCGAGGCGCTCCATTATCCGGCGACTATGGCCGGCCTCGCCGTCCTCCCCTTCCCCATCATCGTGGCGCTCGGCTCACCGATGATGGGCAAACTCGCCGCGCGGATCGGCCCGCGCTGGCCGCTGACCATTGGGCCCCTGATCGTTGCCGGCGGCTATGTGCTCGGCATGCGGGTGGGCACCGACGGAGGCTATGTCACCACCGTCCTCCCCGCCATCCTCGCGGTTTCGGCCGGCATGGCGATCGCGGTGGCGCCGCTCACCACCGCCGTGCTGAGCGCGGTTGACGAGCATCATGTCGGCACCGCCTCCGGACTCAACAGCGCCGTGTCGCGCGCCGGCGGGCTGATCGTCACCGCCTTGCTCGGCGCGGTGCTATCGCAGCAGGGGGATAGGCTGGTCACCGCGCTGCACGACGCGGCCCTGGTCGGCGCCGGGCTCGCCTTGCTGTCAGCCCTTACCGCCTTCGCGACCCTGGGCGCGGTACGGGTCAGAGCTTCGCGCGGAACGGCGTGAAGTCGGTGCCCTCGTCATAGACGTCGATCCCCTCGCGCCGCTTCAGCCAGCCGACGACGAGATAGGTGATGGGGGTGAGGATCACTTCCCAGGACACCTTCAGCACCCATTGGGTGAACAACACCTTCAGGACCAGCTCCGTCGTCCAGCCCTCGGCGCCGAGAAAGGCGACGGGGTAGAAGATCAGGCTGTCGACGCCCTCGCCGAACACGGTCGAGCCGATCGTCCGCGACCAGAGATGCCTGCCCCTCGTCCAGAGCTTCATCCTGGCGAGCACGTAGCTATTGACGAACTCGCCGGCCCAGAAAGCGAGGATCGAGGCGAAGACGATCCGCGGCACCTGCCCGAACACCTGTTCATAGGCGTCCTGCCCGGTCCAGCCCGCGTCCGGCGGCAGTGCGACCACGATCATCGACATCGTCACCATGAACAGCATCGCGGCGAAGCCCGCCCAGATCGCCCGCCGGGCGCGGGCATAGCCGTACACCTCGGTCAGCACGTCGCCGATCACATAGGAGATCGGGAAGAAGAGGATGCCGGCGCCGAACGGCCAGGGGCCGATCATCGGCAGATCCACCACCGCGCGCTTGCCGGCGCCGATCACGTTGGACAGCACCAGCACGATGACGAAGGCCGCCATCACGAAGTCGAAAGAGCGCAGCGGCCGCCCGGCGAGGGCCTTCGCCTCGACGGCGGGAATCTCAGAGGCCATAAAAGCCGCTGCCCGCGAGATTGCCGGCGACCTTTGCGAGCCCTGCCTGGTCGCCGGCGGCGCGGACGTCGTGATAATCCTGCACCATCTGGGCCTGCGCCTCCAGCCTGGCGTCGGGAAAGGCGGTCTTGCCGGGCGCGTAGAGATAGAGGTCGTTCTGCCGCAGCCCGGCGCGGAGCAGCTCCCTGAGATAGCGCCAGTAGAAACCGAGCGCGCCAAGCGCCTGATACTGCCAGATATGAGTCATTTCGTGCAGGAACAGGCCGGCCCGGCCGTCTTTTGAGAAATCCGCGCCGAGGCTCTTGAAGTAGATCGTCCTGATCAGGGTGATCGCGTCGGTACGGGGCCCGCGCAAGGCGATCCAGGCGATCGGATTGCCGCCCGATCCGTTGCGCAAGGCGACGACGCCATAGTCGATCCGCGCGCCGAAGGTCGCCTTCGCGAGCACGATCTCGCTTTCGGTAAGGGCCCTTCGGTTATTCGGCTCCACGACGCATCGCTCCTGCGGCTGCAGGCCGATCATAAGGTCCGGTCTCCGGAATGGAATTCCGATCTTTACCAAAGCGCGCTATCGGGGCGGCACGCGCCCGTAGCTCAGCTGGACAGAGCACGAGCCTTCTAAGCTTGGGGTCGCAGGTTCGAATCCTGCCGGGCGCGCCAGCTATTTCAGAGGCTTATAGCATAATGGGTTACCCAATCCGGCACCCGCCTGTCTTCAGCAATCACGGGATACTCACCGCGCCCAATTTCGCAGTACCCCCCACCTTCGGGTCCTTCCTATCATAACGTTTGGGTCAAAGCGGTGGGGAACCCCTTGCTGCCCGAGGCTCTAAGAAATTTCGACTACACGAAACCACAACTCCAGCAACGCCCGCCGCGGGGGTCCTCCCGGCAGCCTTCCCAAGTCGGAAGCGATGGGAGATCGCCGCTCGCGCAAACTTTCGTAGCGGGAAAATCGAGCAGGAGCGGCGATACGCTGCCAGTCGATCTAGGCTGGCGCCATTCGGTGAAGCTCCTGCTGCAGGAAGCCCTTCTCCCGCAGAAGATCGAGGAGCCGGGCGCGATCGAGGCTGCCGGCAGCGCATCGCTGGCGGCTTCAATGAGGTAAGTCCAAATATCGGATGCCCGCACCCGATCAGCGCCCTCCAGATAGCTTTGGAGCTGCGCCTGGACGGCGACCTCATCCGCCGAGCTGGCCTCGGCCTGAAAGTCGAAGCGCAAAATCACGAAGCTGCGTAGCACCGACCAAACTTCCTCGTCGGTCACGGCCCGCTTCAGCAAATCGGCCACGACCTCCCGAACGCCTTCAACGAAAGCGGTTCGATCCTTGTGGGAAAAATCTGGCAGCGAGATGCGCCTGATGAAATCGGCGCCGGACGCGCTGTAGCGCGCCCAGTTCAGCACCGGCCGATAATGGGAATCGCTTCGTGCGTTGATGGTCGCGATCCCTACCCCGACGCGATCAACGGCCGGATCGAAGCCGGGGGCGGCAACAGTTTCCCATGCTTTCTCGATAACGCTCCGCCACTCCTTGTCGGCCGGCGTGAATGTCAGTTTGGACTTGAGCTGCAGGCTGAGACGCGTCCGTTCACCGGCCCCAGAAAGACCTTCGATGATGACGTCGTCCAGCGGATGGCCAAAGTCGGACCGTTGAGCCAGGATTAACTCGGCATGGGTTCCAATCAGTCCTCGAGCGACTGTCTCAGTAAGGACGGACGCGAGATAATAGGCCGCAACGCGATCCTCGAAGCGAAAGCCGCCGCCGCCAGTCGCGTACGGGCTTGTCACGCGGCAAGCCCTTCATCGTCGCGATCCCTCATCCCGTTTATATGAGAATTGAACCGGCGTCAGGCTAGAGCCGCCGACGCTCCAATCGAGGCACACGGAGCGCTGGTGATGCGAGTTTTGGAGGCGGGCGTAGCTAGGTAAGTGCCGGCTCAAACGTAGCCCAGCTGATAGAGCGTTGCGATTGTCGCGAGGATCACCAGCACCGCGGCACCACACAGCCATAATCGCCGCCGTTTGGCCTCGGCCGATTGCAGCTCGCTCAACCCGCTAAACTGTTCGAAAAAATCCATTTCTAAGCACCCCGCCGGATGTGGGTAGAGCGAACCTGGCATCGCGGCGTCCTTAAATGCACTCTTCCGGGATGGAAGTGTCGTACGCATCGCGATCCGGTCGCCCTCGATCAGCAAACCAGAGACGTGGCCGATTGAGATTCTCCGGATTGGCAGTTCGCAGTGAAATGTTGTCGTGGTCGATGTTCATGAAATAATGCACGGCGATGAGAAATGCGGATTTCCGGAAAAGGCCACGTCTCTGGTCGCGGGCCCGACGCCCGCGAGGAGCCTGTCATGAAGTCTGCTTTTATCCTCAGCTTCCTGCTTGTCGCCACGCCGGCCGCGGCGGAGCCAGGGCCACGCCTCATCTCGATGCAAACGGCGCGGGCGCAGGCGCAGGCCGTCCTGCCACGGGGGCGCATCCGCAGCGCCGAGCTGGAGCGAGAGCATGGCCGCCTGATCTACAGCTTCGACATTCAATTGCCGCGCCGTCCGGGCGTCGAGGAAATCCAGATCGACGCGGTGCATGGCGGCCTCGTCTCGCGGCATCACGAGAGCCCGGCTGCGGAGCGGCGCGAGCAGCAGCGGCACCGGCGCAGGTGATCTTCGGATGCTGAGGGCCGGCACCCCGGTCCTCGCCCTCTTTATGGCGGCGGGCGGCTGCGCCACTTATGCGCCGTCACCGCTCAACGACGACCCGGCGATCCTGTCCGCTCCGGCGCGGGAGGTGCTGGCGGTGGATGCGGCGGCGATAAGTCGCCCCTGGTTGCGGCCCGTCTCTATCGATCTCTCCCAGCCGCTCGACCCCAATGCAGTGGCGGTGCTCGCGGTGCTGCTCAATCCCGATCTCAGGGCCCAGCGCGCGCGGGCCGGCGTCGCCGATGCGCAGGCCTTCGCGGCCGGCCTGCTGCCCGATCCGAGCTTCAGCATTGGCGCCGACCAGGTGCTGTCGGGGCCCGACACGTTCCTCGGCATCGCGTCCGGTCTGGGCCTGAACCTCGCCGCCCTGCGGACCCGGCGGGTCGCGCGCGCGCAGGCAGAGGCCGAGGCGCGGCGGGTGCGGCTCGATCTCTCTTGGGCGGAATGGCAGACGGCCGGTCAGGCGCGCATTCAGGCGGTGCGCATCGTTACGCTCGAACGGGTCGATCGCTTCGCCCGGGCCAGCCGCGACGATGCCCAGTCGATCCTCGACCGCATGCTGCGCGCCGCCGGCCGGGGCGACATTTCGCCGGATCAGGTGCAGGCGGCTCGCCTTGCCGCCTTCGATGCCGCAGACCGGCTCCGGACAAGCGAGCAGGCGTTGGCCGCGGCCCGCTTCGAACTGACCCGCCTGCTCGGCCTGCCCCCAAGCTTTCCGCTCAGGCTGGCGCCAGCCCTTTTGCCGCCGCTGCCACCCGACGCCGCCACCCTGTACGCAATCGCCGTCCGCGAGCGGACCGATCTGCAGGCGCTTCGGGCTGGCTATCAGGCGCAGGAGGCGGCGGTGCACAAGGCCGTGCTAGACCAGTTCCCCACGCTCGACCTGTCGATCAACGGCGCTCGCGACACTGGCGGCAACACCACTTTGGGTCCCTCGCTCGCCTTCACGCTCCCGCTCTGGAACCGCAATCGCGGCGGCATTGCCATCGAGCGGGCGACGCGCGCGGCGCTGCATGCCGAATATGAAGCGCGGCTGTTCCAGACCCGCGCCGAGATCGCGGCGGCCGTTGACGCTCTGCGGGTGCTGCGCGACCAGCGCGAGGCGATCCTCCGGGACCTGCCGGCGCTCGAGCGCTTCGCCGCCGCGAACCGGCGAGCGGCGAACCGGGGCGATCTGCCGCTGGTTACCGCGCTCACCGCGGAACAGGCGCTGCGCGACAAGCAGGCGCTGCTCGCGCAGGCGGAAAAGGACATGGCCGAGCAGATGATCGCGCTGGAGCTGCTGACCGGAACGCTGCGGGAGACGTGGACCTCATGAGATATCCGGTCCTCCCGGCCCTGGCATTGCTCGCGGCCTGCTCCGGCGGAAGCGAGACCGCCAATGCGCCGGAGCCAAGCGCGCTGGTCCGTGTCGCCAATGCCGAAGCCGCGCCGGTCCGGACGTCGGTGCGGATCTACGGCACGGCCGATGCCGGTGCGTCCGGCACGGTGATCCTGTCAGCGCCGCAGGAGGCCTTCGTGGTAGCGATCGACGCGCCGGCCGGCAGCGCGGTGGCGCCCGGCCAGGTCGTGGCGCGGCTCTCACCCGGCCCGTCCGCAAGGCTTGAGGTTGCGCGCGCGGAATCCGAAGCCCGCGCCGCCCAGCTCGCTTACGCCCGTGCCCTCCGCCTGCGCGGCGACGGACTGGTCGGCAATGCCGAGGTCGAAACCGCCCGCGCCGCCGCCCAGTCGGCGGGGGCGACCCGCAGCAATCTCGCCCAGCGCGCCGCGGCGCTCACCTTGCGGGCGCCGTCCGCCGGGCACGTCGCCACCGTCTCCGCTGGCTTGGGGAGTCTGATACAGCCGGGCACACCCGTTGCCTCGATCGTCGGTGCGGGTGATCTGCGCGCCCGCTTCGGCGTCGATCCGGCGCTGGCCCGCCGGATCCCGGCCGGATCCTCGCTCCGGATCACGCCATCGGGCGGGGGCGATAGCTTCACCGTCCCGATCCTTTCGGTTGATCCCGCAGTCGATCCGGCGACGCGGCTCGCGTCAATCCTCGTCCGTCTGCCCGCGGCCGCCGGGATCGGCGCCGGCGAGCCGTTGACCGGCGAGCTTGCTTTGCCGGGCGCTGGCAACGCGCCGACCGTGCCATATGCGACTCTGCTCGACGAAGGCGGTCAGGCCTATCTGTTCGTTGTCAGCGGCGGCGTGGCGCATCGCCGCGACGTCACCGCCGGACCGAGCGACGGCCGGCTGGTCTCCATCCTCAGCGGGTTGCGCCCCGGCGAAACGGTGGTGATCGAGGGCGGCACCGCGCTGGAGGACGGCATGCACGTGCGCACGCGATGACCCGCTTCCTCAGTGCTCATGCCCGCGCTATCTGGCTCGGGGCGATCCTGCTCACTTTGGCGGGGATCGTCGCCGCGACCCGGGTTCCGGTCAGCCTGTTTCCCCATATCGACTATCCGCGTGTTGTCGTGTCGATCGAGGCCGGCGACCGCGACGCCACCCAAATGGCGGCAGAGATCACGCGACCGGTCGAGATCGCGCTGCGCGAGGTGCCCGGCGTCACCCGCATCCGCTCCACCACCAGCCGCGGCGCCGCCGACGTCGGGCTGAACTTCGGCTGGGGCGAGGAAATGGTCGCCGCGACGCTCGCCACGCAGGGGCAGTTGGCGACCATCCTGCCCGATCTTCCGCCCGGCACCCGATTCAGGGTCCGCCGCTCAGATCCGACCATCTTCCCGGTGCTCGGCTTCGCGCTAACCTCCAACAGCCTCGACCCCATTGCGCTCCGCCAACTTGCCGAGCTGCAAATCCGGCCCGCATTGACGTCCGTTCCGGGGGTTGCCGGCGTCGATGTGCTTGGGGGCGCGCCGCGCGAGATCGCGGTGGATGTGGACCTCGGCAGACTGCGCGCTTTGGGCCTTGCCATGACCGACGTCACCGCCGCCCTCGGCCGGGCGAACATGATCCGCGGCGCCGGCCGGATCGAGGACCGGCACCGGCTCTATCTGGTGCTCGTCGAGGACCGGGCAGCCTCGCTCAATGACATCGCCGCTTTGCCGATCCGGGCCGGCACGGCGGCGACTCCGGACCCGAATGCTTCCCCCGGCCAGTCGCAGCCCGTGCCCAGCGCAGGGGTGGTCACGCTCGGTCAGATTGCGAGCGTTCGCCCGGCCCCCGCGCCGGTCTTCACCAGAGTCACGTCGGGCAGCCGCGACGCCGTCCTCATCAACATCCGACAGTCGCCGACCGGGGACAGCGTTGCCATCGTTCGCGCGGTCAACGCCCGGCTCGCCCAGTTGCATCTTCCGCCCAGTGTCACCGTCTCGACCTTCTACGATCAGTCGGAACTGGTCGGCGGGGCGGCCAATGCGGTGCGCGACGCGATCCTGCTCGGCGCCCTGCTCGCGGGCCTGGTGCTGTTCCTGTTCCTGCGCTCGTTCCGGCTGATGGTGATCACCGGCCTCACCTTGCCGGCCGTGCTCGCCGCCACCTGCCTGTTCCTGCTGGCGCTCGGCATGGGCTTCAACATGATGACTTTGGGCGGGATGGCCGCCGCGGTCGGCCTGGTGGTCGACGACGACGACGTCATGCTCGAACATATGATGCGGCGGATGCAGGAGGGCACTGCCGGGAACCGGCAGAGCCTGCTCGCCGCGGCGGGCGAGATGGCCAAGCCGCTTTACGGATCCAGCCTGGCCACGATGGTGATCTTTCTGCCGCTTGCTTTCGTGAGCGGCGTGACCGGCGGCTTCTTCAAGGCGCTGGCGCTGACCATGGCGATCGCGCTTGGCCTGTCGCTGCTCTACGCGCGCTTCGTCATCCCGCTGCTCGCCGCTTACTGGCTGCGGCGCAAGGACGTGGACGCGGCCGAGAAGGCAGCACGGTTCATGGGTCGGATCGAACGCGGTTACGAGCGCGCCGAGAACCGGGCGTTCGCGCGGCCTTTGCTCTTCGTCCTGGTGCTTGGGATCGGTATCGCGGCGCTCGGCGTGCTGGCCTGGACCCGCGTGCCTTCCGGTTTCATGCCTCACATGGACGAAGGCGGCTTCGTACTCGACTATAAGGCGCAGTCGGGTGCGGCGCTGGCCGACACCGACCGGCTGCTCCGCCAGGTGGAACAGATCATCACCGAGACGCCCGAGGTCGCCAGCTATTCGCGGCGCACCGGCGTGCAGCTCGGCGGCGGCCTGACCGAAGCCGACGAGGGCGACTATTTCATCCGCCTGAAAAGCGGCTCCCGCCGGCCGATCGAAGAGGTGATGGCCGACATACGCACCCGCATCGAACAGCGCGTGCCGGGCCTCGAGGTGGAATTGATTCAGCTGATGGAGGATCTGATCGGCGATCTCACCGCCGTGCCGCAGCCCATCGAGGTCAAATTGTTCGGCGACGATCCGGCTGCCTTGTCCGCGGCGGCCGGGCGTGTCGGCGGGGCGATCAGTCATATCGACGGCGTGGTGGAAGTGGTGGACGGTCTGCGCGTGGCCGGCGACGCGCTCGGCATCCGCATCCGCACCGGCGCGCTCGCCCAGCACGGCCTCGACGCGGATAGCGTCGCCTCGCAGATCGAGGCTTTGGTCGGTGGCTCGGTGGCGACGCGCATCCGCTCGGGCGAGCAATTGATCGATGTGCGGGTCCGCGCGCCGGCGGAACTGCGCCAGCGCACCGAGCAGATCGCCCGGCTGCCGCTGACCGCGCCGGACGGCCACAGTCTCGTCGTCGGCCAGGTCGCGGACGTGACCGTCGAGGCCGGGCAGCAGCAGCTCACCCGCGAGGACCTTGCGCCCTTCGTGGCGGTGACGGCGCGGCTGGAGGGCCGCGATCTCGGCTCGGCGATGCGGGACGTACGCAGCACGGTCGCCGGCCTTCATCTGCCGGCGGGGATCCGCGTCGATTATGGCGGTCTCTATGCCGAGCAGCAGCAGAGCTTCAGCGACCTGACGACCGTCTTCGTGGCCGCCTTGCTGCTGATCGCGCTGCTGCTGACCATTCTCTACGAGCGCGTCGCCTGGACCTTCGCGGCCATTCTGACCGTGCTTCTCTCCGCCGCGGCCGTGCTGATCGGGCTCTGGGCGACGGGGCTGGAACTCAACATCTCCGCCCTGATGGGCCTGACCATGGTGGTCGGTATGGTGACCGAGCTGGTCATCTTCTATCTCGCCGAGATCGACCGCGATCACGCGATCGACGACACCGCTTTGCGCGAGGCGGGGCGCAAAAGGCTGCGGCCGATCATCATGTCGGCCCTGATCGCGATCCTGACGCTGGCGCCGCTGGCGCTCGGCCTCAGCCGCGGTGCCGGCCTGCAGCAACCGCTGGCGACGGCGATCATCTTCGGGCTGATCGCGGCGGTGCCTCTGGTGCTGCTGTTCCTGCCCGGAATGCTTCTGCTGCTCTCGCGGAAGGCCGCGCCCGATGCGGAGCCGGAGGCGCTGCAGCCGGCATGAGCGCGATCGGGAAGCTACGGCGCCTGTTCGCCAGACATCATGCGGACAGCAATCTGCTCGTCCTTTTCCTGCTCGCCGCCGCCGGCGTGCTCGTCTTCCTGATGCTCGCCTCCGAGGTGCGGGAAGGCGAAGTCTTCGGCGTCGATCGCTGGCTGATCCAGGCGCTGCGCAGCCCGGACGATCCTTCGGTGCCGATCGGCCCGCTCTGGCTGCGGCGCGCCCTGACCGACATCACTGTGCTCGGCGGCAGCCCCGTACTGACCTTGCTGACAATTATCTCGGCCGGTTATTTGATCGCCGCGCGGAAGGCGGCGACGGCGGCTTTTCTCGTCGCTGCGATCTCGACCGGAGCGATCGCGAGCAGCCTGTTGAAGTTCGTTTACGCACGGCCGCGGCCCGGCCTCGTTGCGCACCTGGTCGACACCTATTCGACCAGCTTCCCAAGCGGGCATGCGATGAACTCCGCCATCGTCTTCCTCACTTTGGGCGCCTTGCTGGCCCGCGTCGAAGCCGTCCGGACCGTGCGAATCTACCTGGTGGCGGTCGCTTTGGTCCTGACTTTGATCATCGGCTTCTCCCGCATCTATCTCGGCGTACACTGGCCAAGCGACGTCCTCGCCGGCTGGTGCGTGGGCGCGTCCTGGGCGATCCTCTGCTCGTGGATCGCCCGCACCCTCCAGCGCCGCCGGACAATCGAACCGGAAGCCGCCGGCTGAACCACCCATCCGCGTTGCCCCGCCTGTGGGCCGATGATAGTCTGCCCCTCCGCGGCAGGTCCGTCGCGCGACAAGGGCAGGCGTCATCGTTCTTAACCCGGAAACGGCGGCAGGGGGGCTGAAGGCGGCCTTCCTGGAGAACCGGACGGCCCTCTTTCGCTACCTTTGTGCCCGCAAGGTCCCGGCGGACGAAGCGGAGGACATTCTCCAGGATCTGTTCGTGAAGCTGGAAGGCCTGAAGCCGGGGCCGGTCGCGGAGCCTCGCGCCTATCTGTATCGGATGGCCGAAAATCTGCTCTACGACAGGCGCCGCACCGCCGGCTGGCGAACCAGGCGCGAAGAGGCCTGGGTGGCCACGCAGCTGGGGGGAGCCCGCGAAGCGGATGGTCGGCCGTCGGCGGAGCGGGAACTCATCGCGCGAGAGGAATTGAGGCTGATCTCGGAGGCGCTGGCAGCCTTGCCCGATCGCACGCTCCAGATCTTCCGCCTCTACCGGCTGGACGGCCTGCGCCAGCGCGAGATCGCCGCCGAACTGGGGATCAGCGTCAGCTCCGTCGAGAAGCATTTACGAACGGCCTATCAGGTGGTCGTCGAGGCGCAGCAGAGCCTCGTTACGGAAAATCCGCCTCCACTGCGTCCTTTGGATGAAGAATCATGACGCAGCAAACGCCACAAGAGATCAAGGGCGAGGCGATTGCCTGGCATCTCCGCCTGCGCGACGGCGCCGCGGCGGAGTGGGACGCGTTTGTCGATTGGCTGGAGCAGGATCCCGCCCATAGCGACGCTTTCGACGCAATCTCGCGCGCCGATGCCGCGATCGAGGCCGAAGCCGTGCCGCTGCACGGCCAGCCGACGCCGGCGAACAATGATGATCGGGACGAAACATCCGCGCCGGAGCGTGGGGCCTGGGGCCGGCGCCGGGCCGTGGGGCTAGCGGCGGTCGCCGCATTGTTCCTGCTCGCGCTTGTCACGCTGCCGATGTTGCGCGGCGGGCCGGATCGCTATGAAATCGCCACTACCGCCGGCCAGCACCGTAACGTCGATCTCGGCGACGGCAGCTCCGCGATCCTCAACGGCGGCACGCGCCTCATTCTCGACCGCAACGATCCGCGTGCGGTCGAATTGGCCGAGGGCGAGGCCACCTTCACGGTCCGCCATTACGATGCGCATCCCTTCACCGTCGTTGCAGGCGAGCATCGGGTGCAGGACGTGGGCACGCGCTTCAACCTGATCCGCGAGCCCGGGCGGTTCGAGGTTGCGGTGATCGAGGGCGCGGTCCTCTACAATCCCGAGGGCGCGCGGGTGCCGCTCACCGCCGGCCAGGCGCTCACTGTGCGCACCGGTGCCCGGCCGGCGCTCAGCCGCGCCGACCCGGCAGGCTTTGCCGGCTGGCAGAGCGGTCGGCTCAGCTACACAGCCGCACCCCTCAAGGCGGTCGCCAGCGATCTTTCCCGTGCCACGGGCGGCGAGGTACGGGTGGCTCCGGAGATTCGCGCCTTGCCCTTCACCGGCACGATCCGCATTGAAGCGGATCATGGCGCGACGATCACGACTTTCGCGGCAACGCTCGGCCTGCAGGCGCGTCGCGCCGGCAATGGCTGGCTGATCGAGCCGCGTGCCCGTGCGCCTCATTGAGCCGGCCGCTTTCGTCTCCATCCTCTGTCTGGCGGCCGCTCCGGCCGCCGCCCAACAGGCCGTTTCGTTCAATATTCCCGGCGGCCGGCTCAGCGACGCCCTGATCGCGCTCGGCCAGCAAGGCGGACTCACTATCGGCGCCAGCGATCCCGGCCTGTCCGCGATCCGCTCTCGGCCGGTACGCGGCCGCATGCCAGTCCGCGCGGCGCTCGGCCGGCTGCTCGATGGCACCGGCTATGATTTCAGGTTCGTCGGCCCCGGTGCCGTCCGTATCGTTCGGGCCGCCCCGGTGCGCCGTCCGCCACCGCCGCGACCCGGCCCGACGCCCGCGCCAGTGCCGCCGTCCGCGCCGGACCAGCCGCAACCCGACATCATCGTGACCGCCAGCAAGCAGGGGGTCGCTCTCGATCGCTTCGGCGGCACCGTCCACATCGTCGACCTGGCGGATGCCCAGGCCGGACGTTTCGGCGCGCGCGGCAGCGAGGCCGTGCTGGAGAGGCTGCCGATGCTCGCCTCGACCAGCCTCGGACCCGGCCGTAACAAAATCTACATTCGCGGCGTCGCGGATTCGAGCTTCAACGGCCCGAGCCAGTCGATCGTCGGTCAGACGCTCGGCGATGTCCGCCTGACCTTCAACGCGCCGGACCCCGATTTGCAGCTCTACGACATGGAACGGGTGGAGTTGCTGGAAGGCCCACAGGGCACGCTCTACGGCACCGGCTCGCTTGGCGGAATCCTGCGCCTCGTTCCCAATCCGCCCGACCTCACCAACCCAAGCGGCTCGCTGGCGGCCGGCCTGCTCAGCACGCGGCACGGCAATCCCGGCGGCGACCTTTCCGGCGTCGTAAACCTGCCGATCATTGCCGGGCGGTTGGCGATCCGGGCTGTCGGCTATGGCTCGGTCGACGGTGGCTATGTCGACGATGCCGGGCGCGGTCTTCGTGACGTGAACCGGACGAGGACCTGGGGCGGCCGCGCCGCCATGTTGCTCGACGCGGGCGACGGCTGGCGGTTCGAGCTTGGCGGCGTCGCCCAATATATTGTCGGCCGTGATGGCCAATATGCGATGCGCGGGCTGCCGCCGCTCACCCGGCGCAGCAGCCTCGCCCAGCCGTTCGACAACGACTACCAGCTCGGCCAGTTTACGGTCCGCAAGCGCTGGTCGGGCGTCGAGCTGGTTTCGGCCACCGGGATCGTGCGCCACGCGCTGGAAACGCAATTCGACGCCACCGGCTTTCCCGGCACGGCGGGTCCCCAGCTTTACACGGAGGATGTCGGGATCACGCTCGTGTCGAACGAGACGCGGCTGTCGCAGCCCAATGCGCGGGGCGAGGGGTGGGTTGTGGGCTGGAGTCTGCTCCACGACATCAGCCGCATCCGCCGCCGGCTCGGCCCGCCGGGCGCGACACAGCCGATCGCAGGCGTGCGCAACGAAGTCAGCGAAGCGGCCCTGTTCGGCCAGTACAGCCTCGGCCTCACCGACCGGCTGGTCGGCACCGTCGGCGGCCGGCTTACCTGGTCGCGCACCACTGGCGAGCCCATCGACGCTCCGGCCGGCAGCGAGGAGCCGAGCCGCACCGATTTCCGCGTCTCTCCGACCGTGGCGCTGACCTGGCGGCCGGGCGGCGGCGTCCTGCTCTACGCGCGCTTCCAGCAGGGCTTTCGCGCCGGGGGTCTTGCCGTCTCCGCTTCCGGGGCTGCCGGTCCGGCGCAGCGCTTCGAGTCCGACAGCTTGACCTCCTACGAGGCGGGACTCCGCTTCGGCCAAGCCGACCGCGATAGGTTCAGCGTGGATGCCTCCATCTCCTATGCGCGTTGGGCCGACATCCAGGCGGATCTGATCGACGCGCGGGGCCTTCCCTACACGACCAATATCGGCGACGGACGCATCCTCGGTTTCGAGATCGAAGCCTCGTGGCGGGCGACGCCGTCGCTCAGCTTCGACGCCTCGGCTTTCCTCAACAGCAGCGCCTTATCACGGCCAGTCCCGGCTTTCGCAGCGTCGGACGAGCGCGACCTGCCCAACATCGCTGGTGCCGGGGCGCGCGGCGCCGCCCATTTCAGGACTGCGCTGTCGCGCTCCGTCACGCTGCAGCTGGATGGGGCCGCACGCTATGTCGGCCATTCCCAACTCGGCATCGGACCGCCGATCGACATCGTCCAGGGGGGCTTTGTGGAGGCACAGCTTGGCGCCCGATTCGACTTCGGCCGCTTCGGCCTGTCGCTCGACGTGGACAATGTCACCGACACCCGGGGCAACCGTTTCTCCTTCGGCAACCCCTTCACGGTCGGCGACAGGATGCAGACGACGCCGCTGCGCCCAAGGACGATCAGGATCGGGTTCGACGCCGCCTTCTAGGCGCCGATGCGGCTTTTCTGCGTCAGCTACGTCTCAGGCCGTGCTCAAGAATGCGCCGCTCTTCGATCCGCCTCCAGCGGCCGCCGCGCCGGCGCCCGCGACCGTTCGCATTCGCGGCCGCCGCGAAAGGGCCCCGGCCCTGCGCCGCATTTCGGGCTCGGAGCATGGTGGCTGGCCGCTCTTCTGTCGTCTCCTGCTCTGGGCGATGCGAAACAATCACAAAGGATAGAGATGAACGAAGCGATCAAGGTGGCGCTGGTCGGCGTCGGCAATTGCGCGAGTTCCCTGGTGCAGGGACGCTATTATTATGCCGGCAGGAAGGCCCCGGCGGGGATCATGCACGAGCGGATCGGCGGCTATCAGCT